>Ga0308159_1000238_pt1 | contig 164698 bp, 122 predicted proteins | sample PhyCR1_FD_201040 | JGI IMG/M metagenome (GOLD analysis project Ga0308159, IMG submission 201040) | Phyllosphere microbial communities from UC Gill Tract Community Farm, Albany, California, United States - DLSLC.R1 | ecosystem: Host-associated > Plants > Phyllosphere > Unclassified | place...
TCGAACCCGGACGCAGACCATCGCCCAGCGAGAAGCTGACGTCGTAGGCCTTCATGATTTCGCAGATTTCGTCGAAGTGGGTATAGAGGAAGTTTTCCTTGTGATGCGCCAGGCACCACTTGGCCATGATCGAACCGCCTCGGCTGACGATCCCGGTCACGCGTTTGGCAGTCAGCGGCACGTAGCGCAGCAGCACGCCAGCGTGAATGGTGAAGTAATCGACGCCCTGCTCCGCCTGTTCGATCAGGGTGTCGCGGAACAACTCCCAAGTCAGGTCTTCGGCCACACCGCCGACTTTTTCCAGCGCCTGATAGATCGGCACGGTACCGATCGGCACCGGCGAGTTGCGGATGATCCATTCGCGGGTTTCATGAATGTGTTTGCCGGTGGACAGATCCATCACAGTGTCCGAACCCCAGCGAATACCCCAGGTCAGTTTCGCCACTTCTTCTTCGATGGATGAACCCAGCGCGCTGTTGCCGATGTTGCCGTTGATCTTCACCAGGAAGTTACGGCCGATGATCATCGGTTCCAGCTCGACGTGGTTGATGTTGGCCGGAATGATCGCGCGGCCCCGGGCGATTTCTTCGCGTACGAACTCAGGGGTGATTTCTGTCGGAATGCTCGCGCCGAAGCTGTGGCCGGCGTGCTGCTGCTTCAAAAGACCTGCAGCGCGGGCCTCTTGCAGCTTCATGTTTTCGCGGATGGCGACGTATTCCATCTCGGCGGTGATGATGCCCTGACGTGCGTAGTGCATCTGGCTGACGTTGGTACCGGGCTTGGCCCGACGCGGATTGCGCACATGGGCGAAACGCAGTTTGGTCAGCTCGGCATCGGCTAGACGTTGCTGGCCGAAGTCAGAACTCAGGCCGTCGAGACGTTCGGTATCGCCACGGGACTCGATCCACGCCGAACGCACATCGCCCAGGCCTTTGCGCACGTCGATGATGACGTTGGGGTCGGTGTAGGGGCCCGAGGTGTCGTACACGCAAACCGGAGCGTTGATCTCTCCACCAAAGTCAGTCGGAGTAACGTCCAGGCTGATTTCGCGCATCGGCACGCGGATGTCCGGACGCGAGCCCTGAACGTAGATTTTCTGCGAGCGGGTGAACGGCTGAACCGACCCCGAATCGACCTGGGCTGACTCACTCAGATTGGCGTTTTTTAGTTTTGTACTCATCACGGGCTCTCCAGACATCATCCAGCGGCGGATTGAATTGTCGGAGCGTGAGCCTGATTCGAACGGACGGATGCACCCTGAGATGACACGGATGCTGAGGATCGAAAGACGAGGACTGTTCAGAATTTGAACAAAGACGACCCCGGACGACACTCAAGAGGACTCGCCGGGAGACGAGAAATCTTGTTCCCTACGCAGGCGCTAACCTGATCAGGTTCAACGGGATCCGGATTATCCGATCTCAGCCTCATATCAAGGCACCCCGACAAGAACGGCGTCAGTCTAGACGTGACGCATGCCAAACGCCAAGTGCGGAATTCAAACGCTCGTTAAATGGCTGATATGCCGGATTGTTGCGGCGATCTTCTGGAACTACACTCGCTACGCGGCGCCAAAGGCGTCTGGATTCGTTTTGGCGACAACTATTACTAGGGAATGTCTATGCTGCGCAAACTCTCACTGGCCATTGCCGTGTCGTGTGCTTCTAGTGCGATGGCCGGGGCAGCGGACTTGCCACTGCCGACCAAGACCGGTCTGGTCAGCGTCTATCAGGAAGCGGTCAACAACAACGCCGATCTGGCCGCCGCACGCGCCGACTACGATGCGCAGAAAGAAATCGTGCCCCAGGCCCGCGCAGGCCTGCTGCCGAATATTTCCGGCGGTGCCGATGTGAACAACACCCGTACCAAGATCGATGAACCTTCGGCAGTGATCAATCGCAGCGGCACCGTATATCGGGCGACCCTGAGTCAGCCGATCTTTCGCGCCGACCGCTGGTTCCAGCTCAAGGCCGCCAAGGACGTCAACGAGCAGGCCATGCTGCAACTCTCGGCCACCGAGCAGAACCTGATTCTGCAAAGCGCCGAAGACTATTTCTCGGTACTGCGCGCGCAGGACAACCTGGCCTCCACCAAAGCAGAAGAGGCGGCCTTCAAACGCCAGCTGGATCAGGCCAACGAACGTTTCGACGTAGGCCTCTCGGACAAGACCGACGTGCTCCAGGCCCAAGCCAGCTACGACACGGCGCGCGCCGCGCGGATTGTCGCCAAGCGTCAGGTCGACGACGCCTTTCAGGCCCTGGTGACCCTGACCAACCGCGAGTACAACTCTATCGAAGGCATCGTGCACACGCTGCCAGTGCTGGCGCCTTCGCCTAACGACGCGAAATCCTGGGTCGACACAGCCTCGCAGCAGAATCTGAACCTGCTCGCCAGCAACTACGCGGTCAGCGCTGCCGAAGAAACACTGCGACAGCGCAAGGCCGGGCATGCGCCGACCGTCGATGCGGTAGCGCAATATGAAAAAGGCGACAACGATCCGCTGGGTTTCACCAACCCGAACTACACCGGGCAGAATTTTCATGGCAGCGTCGAACAACGCACCATCGGCCTGCAGGTGAACATCCCGATCTACAGTGGCGGGCTCACCAGTTCGCAGGTTCGCGAGGCGTATGCCCGGCTCAATCAGAACGAGCAGCAGCGCGAAGGTTTGCGTCGTCAGGTGGTAGAAAACACACGAAACCTGCACCGGGCTGTGAACACCGACGTCGAGCAGGTCCAGGCGCGCAAGCAGTCGATCATCTCCAACCAGAGTGCGCTGGAAGCTACGGAAATCGGCTATCAGGTGGGTACGCGCAACATCGTCGACGTGCTCGATGCGCAGCGTCAGTTGTATGCGTCGGTGCGTGATTACAACAACACCCGCTACGACTACATCCTCGACAATCTGCGCCTGAAGCAGGCGGCGGGGACGTTGAGCCCGGGTGATCTGCAAGACCTGTCGCGTTACCTCAAGCCCGATTACAACCCCGACAAAGACTTCCTGCCGCCGGATCTGGCGAAAGAAGCAGCGAAGAATTTCGAGCGGCCTTCGGAGCGGTGAGCCCCGACGCAGCGATTGCTTCTGACACCTGACTGATCTCGAACACCTTGCAGCAGTCCGGCTTGCCGGCGGTAGCGACTTCGAAGACGCCACCGCCGGCAAGCCGGACTGCTATAGGGATTAGATGACACGCCGCAAATCAGCCCACCAGCTGCCCGATCCCATCCAGCAACTTCTGCAACGCGCCCTGATTGGCCTTCATCACCGCAAGCCCGGCATCAGCCATGGCCTTTGCCTTCTCAGGCTGCTCGATCAAACCTCGCACGACGGAAGCCAACTCCACTGCATCGCTCACCTCCTCCAATGCCCCTGCACTGCGCAGCATCGCGGCGATTTCGAGGAAGTTGAACAGGTGCGGGCCGCTCAGCACCGGCTTGTCCAGCGCCGCAGGCTCCAGCAGGTTATGCCCTCCGTTAGGCACCAGGCTGCCGCCGACGAATGCGATGTCGGCCAAGGCATAGAGAAACAGCAGCTCGCCCATGGTGTCGCCCACCAGCACCGACGTCTCGCTGGTCACGGGTTCGGATGTTGAGCGGCGAACGCTCTTGAATCCTTGCTCCTGGCTCAACTCGAACACGCTCTTGAAGCGCTCGGGGTGACGCGGCACCAGCATCAGCAGAGCGTCAGGATGGCTCCCGAGTAATTCACGATGCGCCGACAATACAACTTCATCCTCCCCGGCGTGAGTGCTGGCAGCAATCCACACCGGTCGCTCAATGGTCTGCCACGCTTCGCGCTGCTGTGCGGCACGCACAAGCAATTGCGGGTCGATGGTCAGGTCGAACTTGATCGACCCTGTCACCGTAACGCACTCGGGTCGCGCCCCCAAATTCCGAAAACGCTGGGCTTCGGTTTCGGTCTGTACGGCGATCAGGCTCATCTCGGCCAGCATCGGGCGCGTCAGTCTGGCGAACCGTCCATACCCTCGCGCCGAGCGTTCTGACAGGCGCGCGTTCGCCAGCACCGTTGGAATGCCGCGCTTGGCGCACTGATGGATGTGATTGGGCCACAGCTCCGTTTCCATGATCACGCCGATCTTTGGCTGGATATGATCGAGAAACTTGCCTGCCGCCCACGGAAAGTCGTAAGGCAGATAGCAATGTTGAACGCGCGGCTCGTTGGCGAACATCGACTGGATGCGCTCGGACCCGGTTGGCGTCATGCAGGTGATGGTGATCGGCAGCTGTGGATAACGCGCCAGCAAGGCGCGAATCATCGGTGCAGCGGCGATGCTCTCACCCACCGACACCGCATGAACCCAGATGCCACCGCGCTGCATCGGCGGCAATCCGCGAGCAAAACGCTCGCTTACTCGTTTCGCATATGCGGGCGCCTTGCGGGCACGAAGCCACAAGCGCAGGGCGATGAGCGGCAGACCAAGGTGAAACAGGACGGTGTAGAGGGTTCTATTCATGGGCGCGGAGTTTATCAGCCGATGGCCTTCAGATGATGGGTGAAACATTCAGCGAGCCAGCGTGCGGCCGGCCCCAACGGTTCGTCGCGACGCCAGACCATTTCCACCACCAGCGCAGGCGGCGTCCATTCGCTACTCAGCTCGATCATCTGGTTCTGATAAGCCGGGTATTGCACCACATGGCGCGGCAACCAGGCCCAGCCCAAGCCACGCATCAGCAGTTCGGCCATCACGTAGAAGCTGTCGGCGCGCCAGACCTGCGGGCTCAATTGTTCGCCGCCGGGATAGCCGCTTTGCTGCGGCGCGATGAGCAGTTGCCGATGCCGCGCCAGTTGCTGACGAGTGATCAAGGCCTCGCTGGCCAGTGGGTGATCGACCGCGCAAACCGTGACCATTTCCACACTGCCGAGCACGCGACGCTCAAGGGCCTCAGGCATCTGTTCGTGATGGAACAGCAGACCGAGGTCAGCCCGTCGCTCCAGTAATTTGCGTGCTACATCGCCTTGGGCGCCGCTCGCCAATTGCACCTCGACAGTCGGAAATCGAACGTCCAGCGCTTCCAGACTATCGAGCACCGGTTGATAGGGCATTGCCTCGTCATGGGCCAGACGCAAGCGCGCTTCCTGACCCCGCATCAAGGCCAGCGCCCGACCATCGAGACGGTCGCATTGGCGCAGAAGCTCTCGGGCCTCTTCCAGCAAAGCACTGCCCGCTTCAGTCAAACGCGGCTGACGGCCGCTGCTTCGATCGAACAGGCTGACCCCCAAGTCTGTTTCCAGCATGGCAATGGCATTGCTCACCGCTGACTGCGCCCGCTTCGAATCCCGCGCTACGGCAGAGAACGAACGTTGTTCGGCCACGCTGACGAACAGGCGAATCTGCTCAAGGCTCCACTGCATGAACATTCAACCTATCTACCAGAGAGATGGGCAATGACTTTACCCCATCTGCGTGATCACTAGAATGGCGAGCATTGAAGAGGAGTTTCCATCATGTCTGCGTACTACCTGCTTGCGATCGCCATCTGCGCCGAAGTCATCGGCACCGTCTCCATGAAAGCGGTCAAGGGCCTCAGCACGCCGTTGCCGCTGCTGCTGGTCATCGTCGGATATGCCGTGGCGTTCTGGATGCTGACGCTGGTGGTGCGCACCATTCCGGTGGGCGTGGCATATGCGGTCTGGGCCGGGATGGGCATCGTCATGGTGAGCGTCGCCGCGTTGTTCATTTACGGTCAGAAACTGGACATGCCCGCCATCGCCGGCATGGGCCTGATCGTTGCCGGTGTGGTGGTGATTCAGCTGTTCTCGAAAACGGCTGGTCATTAAAGGGGGTCATTGAAAAGCCGCTTCCCCTATAATGGCGCGATTCGTTTCGCCATTTGAGGTGCTCATGCCATCTGCCATTTCTACTGACGTTCTGATTGTCGGCGCAGGCGTTGCCGGTCTCTGGCTCAACGCGCGCCTGCGTCGGCAGGGTTTCTCGACAATCGTGGTGGAAAGCGCCAGCCTCGGCGGCGGGCAGACGGTCAAATCCCAGGGCATCATTCACGGCGGCGCCAAATACGCGCTGCATGGCGCGCTGTCCGGCGCCTCGGAAGCCATTGCCGACATGCCCCGCCGCTGGCGCGAGGCCCTGGCCGGCAAAGGTGAACTGAACCTGACGGGCGTGCGCCTGCTTTCCGAAGCTCACTATCTCTGGTCGCCAGGCACCATCGCCGGCAACCTCACCAGCTTCTTCGCCAGCAAGGCAGTGCGTGGCCGTGTCGATCAGGTGAAGGGCGCCGACTTGCCACCTGCCCTGCAGGACCCGCGATTCAAGGGCAAGGTTTATCGTCTCGCCGAACTGGTGATCGACGTCCCGAGCCTTATCGAAAAACTCGCAGAGCTTGCTGGCGACAGTCTGCTGGCTGGCGAACATATCGAACCGTTGCTGCATGAAGGTGAACTGGTCGGTCTGCGAGTCGATGGTCGCGACATTCATGCTCAGCGTGTAGTGCTGAGCGCAGGCGGTGGCACGGCTGACCTGCTCAAGACGCTGAACGTCAGCCATCCCGCCATGCAGCGTCGTCCGCTGCACATGGTCATGGTAAAGGGCCCGACGCTCAAGCCGCTGTACGCCCATTGCCTCGGCGGCGGGCCGAAGCCACGCATCACCGTCACTACGCACCCGGCCGCCAATGGCGAGTGGGTCTGGTACCTGGGCGGCGACATTTCCGAAGCCGAAGGCGTCGCGCGCGAACCCGCTGAGCAAATCGCCGCGGCCAAGAAAGAACTCGCGCATCTGTTGCCTTGGGTCGACCTCAGTCAGGCGCAGTTCGCCACGTTGCGGGTGGATCGCGCAGAGCCTCAACAGACCGGCCTGGTGCGCCCGGACAACGCCTTTCTCGACGTACAGGGCCGCCTGATGGTGGGCTGGCCGACCAAGCTGGCACTGGCGCCGGACTTCGCTGATCGCGTACTGGCCTCTCTGTCGCGGGATGACATTCACCCGATCCCCCAACCGCCTTGCAAAGACTTGCCCAAGCCTCCGCTCGCCAGACCTGTCTGGGACGTTTTGCTGCCATGAACACCCTGCACGATTTGCATCGACCGCTGGGAAACCTCGGCATCTACGTCTCTCCGATCGGCCTGGGCAGCGTCAAGCTGGGCCGCGATCAAGGCGTCAAATACCCCAACGGCTTCACCATTCCCGACGACAACGAAGCGCAGATGCTGCTCAAGCAGGCACGGGATCTGGGCATAAACCTGATCGACACGGCCCCCGCCTACGGTCGCAGCGAAGAACGTCTTGGGCCGCTGTTGCGTGGCCAGCGTCAGGACTGGGTGATCGTCAGCAAGGTCGGCGAAGAATTCGAAGCAGGACAGTCGAGCCATGACTTCAGCGCCGCACACACACGCCTTTCGGTAGAGCGCAGCCTCAAGCGTCTGGAAACCGACTTCATCGATCTGGTGCTGGTGCATTCCGACGGCAACGACCTGCACGTACTCAACGATTGCGATGTCTATCAGACGCTGGCGGAGCTCAAACACGAAGGCAAGATTCGCGGTTTCGGTTTCTCGGGCAAAACCGTCGAGGGCGGGATGCTGGCGTTGCGCGAAGGTGACTGCGCAATGGTCACGTACAACCTCAACGAACAGGGCGAAAAACCGGTCCTCGACTACGCTGCTGCTCACGGCAAAGGGATTCTGATCAAAAAAGCGCTGGCCAGCGGGCACGTTTGCCTCGGTCCCGGTGTCGATCCAGTGCAGGCGAGCTTCGAGCTGCTGTTTGCACATCCCGGCGTCACCGGTGCTATCGTCGGCACCATCAATCCATTACATCTGACCCATAACGTGGCGACTGCCGCCAAAGTGATCCGCCATCACAACTGATGTGGGCGGCCGACCCCAACGCAAGAAGGAGCCGATATGCCGCGAACTCTGATCCGGAAGAACCCCAGCAACTTCAAAACCCTGCCGCTGTTCGTCGAAGCCACTCCCGAGAGCCTGAGTTACCAGAGCGTCGGGATGCCGCTGAATTTCTCCCAGACGCTGCTGCGTCGTCGCAAGATCGAGGTGGAGAACAGCGAGCGCTTTTCCACTGAGCTGGCCAACCTTGGCGTGTCGGTGCGACTGACCCTCAACTGGCAGAATCGCGATTATTGGGTGCTGGTGCGCCAACGTCGTCAGGACCGCGGTGACGTAGTGCTCAAGTTGATTTCCGGTTACGTCCCGGCCCATGAACTGAACCTGCCGCTGCATACCGCGATTCAGGAAGTGGCGGAGGAATGCCTGATCGAAACGCCGCAAGGCTGGTTGGGTGGGCGCTTCAACGATACCTGGCTTCCTGCACCCTATGCCGCAGCCTTGCACTATCGCGAGGCCATGCCCTTTCGCCTGAGCCCCCTTTCAGGCGCTGCACGCCCGGTGCGTTGCGGCAGCATGACCTTGATCGAACGGCCGCGCGCTTATGTTCATCTCCCGACCGCGTCGCTGCAACTGATCTACGACATGCGCCTGGAGGTGCCGAAAGAAGCACGGCCGTTGAGCCTGTTTCATGTCGATGAAAGTCTGGAGAACGATGAGCTGGTCGCCCGTCTCAACCGCAGCAAACCCGACCTTTATCTGATGCCACTGGAGAACGGCTCACCGCTGCCGCAGCTGTTCACTCTCAAGAACGACAAGCTGTCGCCTGCCGGGACGCGCGGGTTATATCTGGCAGAAAGCTTTGCGGCTCAGGAGGGCTGGGTGGTGCGCGATGAGCGAATACGCTGGAAGGACTGGCTGCTACAACAAGGCATGACGCCGCCAAAGCCGAAGAAGACCGGGATCAAGCGCCGATTGAAAGTGGGTGCCAAGCAATTGCTGCGCATGGCGCGCAAGACGTTGCACAAGACCTGATTCCCCGGAAGCGGTGCCGCGGTAGCAGCACGGCTTGCCCGCGGCAGCGATCTCAAGGACGCCACCGCCGGCAGGCCGTGCTGCTACCGCGCGGTCACCGCCACTGAAATGGGCGAAAAAACAGTCACTGCCCGCGGATCTTCTCGACAATCGCGGTGGTCGAGCTGTTTTCCACCAGGCCCAGCACCCGCACTTCTCCGCCATAGGCCTGGACGATGGGTGCACCCACTACCTGATCGACGCTGTAATCGCCACCTTTGACCAGCACGTCCGGCTTGACGTGAGTCAGCAGGTTTTCCGGCGTGCCTTCCGGGAAGCTGATCACCCAATCCACTGCGCCCAGACCCGCCAGAACCGCCATGCGCCGATCGACGCTGTTGATTGGGCGGCCTGGGCCCTTGAGGCGGCTGACGGAGGCGTCGTCGTTGACCGCGACGATCAGACGATCCCCCTGCGCCCGCGCCTGCTCAAGGTAGGTCACGTGGCCGGCATGCAGAATGTCGAAGCATCCGTTGGTGAACACGATTTTCTCTTTGTGCGCGCGCGCGTCGTCGATAGCCAACAGAAGCTGGTCGAGCGTCAGTACGCCGCGCTCGGAGCCTTCTGCGCGTTGAATCGCACGACGCAGCTCGGGAGCGCTGATCGCAGCAGTACCCAGCTTGCCGACCACGATGCCCGCCGCCAGGTTAGCCAGCGCCACCGCGTGTGGCAGCTCTTCGCCCGCAGCGATCGCAGCCGCCAGCGTGGAGATCACGGTGTCACCCGCGCCAGTCACATCGAACACTTCTCGTGCGCGCGCCGGCAGGTGCAGAGCGTGTTGATCAGGACGCAACAAGGTCATTCCGTGCTCGCCACGGGTCACCAGCAACGCGCCCAGTTCAAGCTCAGCCATCAGTTGCGCGCCTTTGGCGACTAGTTCGGCCTCGTCGACACAATGGCCGACGATGGCTTCGAATTCGCTGAGGTTCGGCGTGATGATGCTGGCGCCGCGATAGATAGCGAAGTCCTTGCCTTTGGGGTCCGCCAGCACGGGAATACCACGATCACGAGCGGCCTTGATCAGAACCTGATGGTTCTTCAACGCGCCCTTGCCATAGTCGGACAGCACCAGCACCTTCACGCCGTCCAGCAGCGAATCGACCTCTTCGCTCAAGGCAATGGCGTCGGTGGCGAACGGTTCTTCAAAGTCGATGCGCAGCAGCTGTTGATGGCGGCTCATGACACGCAATTTGACGATGGTGGGTTGATGCGCAATGCGCTGGAAGCGCGCAGTGACGCCTGCGGCCTTGAGGCTGTTACCCAGGCTTTCGGCAGCTTCGTCTTCGCCGGTAACGCCGACCAGCGACGCCTTGGCGCCCAGCGCGGCGATGTTCAGGGCCACGTTGGCCGCACCGCCAGGACGATCTTCGATCTGATCGACTTTGACTACCGGCACCGGGGCCTCAGGCGAAATCCTGGAGGTACCGCCATGCCAATAGCGGTCGAGCATGACATCGCCCACCACCAGAACTGGTGCCTGATCGAAACGCGGCATGGACAACTTCATCGAACAACCCGTAACTAAGAATGAACAGGGGCGGAATCTTAGCACAGGGTTTGCGAAGGCTTGAGACCTTGGGGAAAAGTCGATGTAACGGCAGAAGTATCAAACCCTGTGGTAGCCGTCTTGCTGGCCAAAACGGTGTGCCAGCGACAACACTGTCGACCGACACACTCCATTCGCCGGCAAGCCGGCTCCCACTACGGCAGCGTCAGACGCTGGGACCTGAGCGTTAAAGAGCACCGACCGGAGCCGGCTCGTCCAGTCCCATCGCATGCAGACGCGCGTAGTAGCCATTCTGCGCGAGAAGCTCGGAATGGGTACCGCGCTCGACGATACGCCCCTGGTCCATGACCAGGATCAGGTCAGCACGCTCGATGGTCGACAGACGGTGCGCGATCACCAGCGTCGTACGGCCTTTCATGACCTGATCCAGCGCCGCCTGAATGTGCCGCTCGGATTCGGTGTCCAGCGCCGACGTTGCCTCGTCGAGAATCAGCAACGGGGCGTTCTTGAGCAACGCCCGGGCAATCGCCAGACGCTGGCGTTGACCGCCGGACAACAGCACGCCGTTTTCGCCGACCTGAGTGTCGAAGCCTTCTGGCAACTGCTCGATGAACTCCTTGGCGTAGGCATCGGCTGCCGCCACCTCGATATCGGCACGCGGCGCGCCTGCCAGATCGCCGTAAGCGATGTTGTTGGCGACGCTGTCGTTGAACAGCGTCACGTTCTGGTTCACCTGGGCCACATGCCTGCGCAGGTTGCGCAGGCGATAGTCCTCGATCTCGACGCCGTCGAGCAGGATCTGCCCGGCCGTGTGGTGATAGAAACGCGGAATCAGGTTGGCCAGCGTCGACTTGCCGCTGCCGGACCGCCCCACCAGCGCGATCATCTGCCCCGGCGCTGCCGAGAAACTGATGTCGTGCAGGACCTGGCGCTCGGTTTCCGGGTAGGTAAAGCTCAGGTTGCGGACTTCCAGATTGCCCTGGACTCGATCCAGCTCGATGGTGCCGGTGTCGACTTCAGGCTCCACATCCAGCTGTTCGAAGATGCTCTCGGCACCGGCGACGCCCTTCTGGATCGTCGAGCTGACTTCTGACAGCTGACGAATCGGCTTGGGCAGCAAACCTGCGGCGGTGATATAGGCCACCAGATCGCCTGCCGTTGCATCGCCGCGCAGCCACAGCACAAGGAACATCAGCACGGCCATGGCGGTATAGATCACCAGTTGCAGCATCGGCGTGTAAATGGCGCCGGTCTTGGTCATGCGCAGCTGTTTGTCGGTGTTGCTGGTGCTGGCCTTGGCGAAGCGATCTTCTTCGTACTTCTCGCCGCCGAAGCTGCGAACGACGCGGTAACCCTGGATGGTTTCGGACGCGACATGAGTCACATCCCCCATCGCCACCTGAATTTTCTTGCTCTGCTTGCGAAACTTCTTGCTGGAGCTACCGACCATGACGGCGATCAACGGCAGAATGGCAAGCATGACGATGGTCAGCTTCCAGTTCATCCAGACCAGATAGAGGAACAGGAAAACGATGGTCAGGCCTTCGCGTATGACCACCTTGATCGCATCGGTCGCCGCGCCGGTGACCATGGTCACGTTGAAGGTGATGCGCGAAATCAGATGCCCGGAGTTGTGGGTATCGAAATAACGATTGGGCAGGACCAGCAGCTTGTTGAACAGCTCGACACGCAGGTCATGCACCAGGCCCAGGGAGACCTTGGCCAGAAAGTAGTTACCCAGGTAAGACCCCAGCCCCTGCCATGCAGCGATCAGCACGATCAGCAACGGCACGGCCTGCAACAGTTGCAGATCCCTGAGGTAAGGCACGTTGGGAAACAACGCCGCTTCGGGATTGGTCAGCCCGTCGACGAAATATTTGAGAATGCCCGCCAGCATTGGCTGGGTTGAGGCGAAGATCACGAATCCGACGATGCTGAGCAGGAAAATGCCCACGTAAGGTTTCACGTAATTCAGCAGTCGGAGATAGATCTTCAGGCTGGAGGTTTCGCGTTTCTCTGGCGTGCTCATGGTCATCGATACGATAAAAAGAGCCGAAATACTAACACACGGCTGCAGCATTGGGCCTCTGGTGACCCGCTGAGGTATCATGGCCGCCATTTTCGAAGGAGCCCGCATGCGCGCACTCGCCTACGCTGACTACCAAGCCTTACGCAGAGATGCCGAAGTCATAGAAGCCGACTTCTTTGGAGACAAGGTCCTACGCCTGGCCGATGGTAACTTCATGAAGTTGTTTCGGCGCAAGCGACTGATCTCGTCGGCCGCGTTCTTCCCTTATGCCAAGCGCTTCGCCAGCAATGCGCTGACCCTGCAAAAGCGCGGTATCCCCTGCCCTGAGGTGCTGGAGACGTATCGCGTAGGTGATATCGCCCGTGACGTCGTGCATTACCAGCCCCTGCCCGGTCAGACCCTTCGCCAGTTGATCGCCGAGCCAGCGCACTTCGATGACCCTGCACTGATCAGGCAGTTCGGACGTTTCGTGGCCGAGTTGCACAACCAGGGCATCTACTTTCGCTCGCTGCACCTTGGCAACGTGGTGATGACGCCTGAAAACGAGCTGGGCCTGATCGACATCGCGGATATGAAGACCCTTCGTCGCCCGCTGCGCAAAAGCCTCTGCCTGCGCAATTTCCAGCACATGCGCCGCTACAAGAATGACCATGCGTGGTTGCTACAGAAAGGCGGCGATCTGTTTTTCGACAGTTATATCGAGCACAGCCAGCACAAATGGAAACGCCAGATACTCTCGGAGCACCTGGCGCTGGCCTAGCAGACGCTACGCCTGGCTGACATTCGGTTTTTTCTCGGACTTTCCAAGGCACAGTGAAAGCACGAACGGCATCCACACCACCATCCACATCGCCCGCGCCCGGCCAAAAACAGTGAACACGTCGAATTGCTGGGCGACGGTGGCAAATACCCAGATCATCAGGATGGCCATCCCCAGGCTTTCCGCGCGATGGCGCCAGGCACGATAGCCCAGCCACAGCCACAGCCATATCCAAAGGGCGGTAAAGACCACGCCATACTGCACAGCAGTGTCGAGCACCAGGTTATGGCAATGCCCAAAGATCACGCCGCCCGCCGAAACCTCGTAGTCGCTGCTCAGACCGATACCCAGCCAGGGACGCTGATGAATGAGATCGATCGCGCCTTTCATCAACATCGTGCGCTCGGAATCGCCGCGCTGCAGGATCGATGGCTCGAAAATGGCGAGGGCCACCGCGGCCAAAATTGCCACGATTCCCAACGTGCGGTAGAAACGCCCTCCACCCAGCATCACCACCACTGCTGCTACTGCCATCAACGAAACGATAGAGCCCCGGCTGCCGGTCATGATGACAAACGCCACAGAGCATGCCTGGAGCAACGCCCAGACCACACGACCGCTCAACTTCTGCGGCCACCAGGTGCAGCTAAGCACCACCAGTGCGGCAATGGTGTATCCAGCGGGGTTCGGGTTATCCATGAAACCGCCGAATCCGTACATCCGGTCGATGCCGCGCATGGGATAGGCGATCAGTGCTGCCAGCGAATAGAGACCTGCCAGACCGCCCCAGAGAATGAACATACTCTGCAGCGGGCGATTGAAGGTTCGGCCCCAGACAATCCAGCCAAGCAGCAACAGCAGGAAGAACAGCTCGCGCTTGATGATCGTCAGGTAACGCTCTGCGTCGTGGCTCCACGACAGCGATATCAGCGACCAGCCAAACAGAACGAGGAAAAGCCAGAGTTCTCGACGGTTCAACACCGTATGGCGAAACTCGCTGAAGTAGCGAACGACCAGATAGAGGCAGGGCAGATAAACGAAAGCAGTCAGCAGCCAGCTGTAAAACTTCATCGTCGGGGTGAGCATGACCCCGGCCACGCTCCAGAACAACCCGAACGCCAGCACCACGCCGGCAACGCCCAGATGGTCGACAACGGAGCGCAACTGCGCACTGCCCTGTGAAAAAATCCTGCTGAACAATTGCTGATCCTGTAAAGGCTGACTCACTGTGCACCCTTGGGCTTGCTGTATTTGAAGACAAAGTGCCTGAATCGCTTCCATGTCAGGCGGTTCCAGCGATGAACAGGAACGCTGGCAAACAGCCCCCGCGCAAATTGTTTGTCCATCACCACAGACTCCTTCAGAGCCTTGTTGATGATTGCCAGACGGCCCGCTTCGTACGCAGGGTTATCCCGGTAGACCTCGATGACTTTCAGGTCATAGGTCAACTGGCTCTTGTAGGCCGTCTTTGAAATGTTGGTTTCATGACGACGGTACAGCGTGACCCGGTCAGGCAGAATATCCACCTTGTAACCCACCTCAGCGATTCTGAGGGTCATCTGGAAATCCTGCACCTTGATCGACGGATCGTAGCCGCCGACTTTGTCGATCGCCTCGCGTCTGTATAACGCGACAGGAGCACCAACGGCATAGGCATCGGCAAGCAGTTCATCGAAGCTCCAGCGCTGCACCCGGGTGTCGCTCGAAATCTTGTGTTTGAGCGGCTTGCCGTCGGAGTCGATGTAAATGACCTTGGCCCCCAACAGCCCGACTTCAGGGTGATCCAGCATATAGCTGACCTGGCGCTGGATACGGCCGGCCAGCATCACATCGTCGGAGTCATGAGTAATCACGAACTCGCCGCGAGCATGGCTCAAGGCATTGTTGAGCGCGGCACTGACGCCTTTGTTTTCCTGCTGGTAGAACTGAAAATCATAAACCTGCCGCAGCGCCTCGATTTTCGAAGCGCTGGCGTCGGTCGAGCCATCGTTGACAACGATCAGCTCATAATTGTCGTAGTCCTGCTGAAGAATGCTCAGCAGGCACTCCTCGATGTAAAGCTCATGATTGAAGCAGGGCACCAGAACCGAGACCAATGGCCATTTCATATCCGCACTCGATCCTTGGTGTCAGGACGCGCGCTCAGATCCCACATTCCCGGAGACTGACAATGGATCTCATGACAAGCCGAAAGTAAGAAAAATGGCATGCGGAGGTCGTCCGACTTCAAATAAATATCATTATATTCGGTGCGTGATTCGTTCAAAAAATCAAACCCCTAGCGCCGCCCGCACTTTCTCGATCCAGCTCTTGGACGCCTGCTTGCGCAGAGCGGGTTCAAGCTCGCGCACGATCCTCGCCCCTATCGCGCCAAAGCCGAACTGCGACACTGCCAGATCGCGCCCATTGATCGCAATAAGCGCTGCAAGGTCGGGATCGCGGCGCAGTATCGCAAGTTTGCTCTGCAACTGAGGGATGTCGCTGTAGAACACCACGTTGTGCATGTCCTGCAGGCCAAGCGCGCGGTTTTCCGCATCCCCTTGATCATAGGCAAACAGCACGCATCCGCATGCCATCGCCTCAAAATTCTTGATCATGTATTCGCCCATACCGACATCGGCACTGACGAAGAAACGAATGCGGTTCAGGGTGTCGCAATACTCTTCCCCTGACTTGGTGCGGGTCACTACCAGTTTTTCGACCTGACCCAGTTCGTCGAGCAGAGCCTTGCGACCACTGTAGGCGACACTGTTGGTGCTGCCGACGAAAGCCAGTTCGATATCCCGCTCGCGACCCTGATCGCTCAGCAACGTCTGGTCATAACCCTTGGGCACGAAGACGGCATCGAAGCCCTCTTGTCGCAGGCGTTCGCTGACCACATACCCCGAGCTGAGCACACGTACCCACGGCAGCTTGCGGTAATGCGCACTGAACTTGCCGGTGTATTTGCAAGGAATGTAGTTCTGGTAGGCGTCGTGCTCGAGGATGACCAGATTGGGAACGGTGCGGATGAAACTGGCCTGACGAATTTCTTGCTTGAAGCGAAGGAAGAATACAATACGGTCGTATTGCGTGACGTCGACGTGCTGACGGAAGTACCGACGCAGGTTGCGCTGCTCGTCAGAGCTCAACCAGCGCAGATCGCAGTCGCAGTGTTCGGCAACGCCTTCGTATAGACGATCCAGAATCGCGCGCTGCTCTTTCTGGACCAGAAATAGAACCTTCATGGGCTTCCTTAATAAAACCAGATCACAGCCCGGCCTCCCAACCACGGGGTTGGGGGCGATCAGAGCTCCCTGCGCCAGAACAGTTCGTGACGACGCACGGCCTTTCTGAAAAATTCGTTTTCACCTTCGGCGGGCCAGCGACGACCGGCCAGCACCTTCTGCAGCCATCGCCGCACTCGACGCTTCAGCGGAGCTGGCGGCTGCAGGTCATGCATCATACCCAAGGCCATGGCCTTGTCTCGCTGTTGTTCTGTATTGAGTTCGACGCTGTAGGGCACCAAGGCCTGCGAAGCGTCGAATACCGGCGGCAAGGCCACGCCACTGTAGGCATTTCCCATTGGCCAGCGATCATTGTCATGCAAATGATTGGCGTAGCCGAGCACGACTTCCGGTTGCCATTCCAACCCCTGCAATGCTTCGAAAACCGCAGCCTGCGAGCAAATATGATCCGGGTGTGGATCAATAGTGCCGTGGGGCATTACCAGCACCTGTGGTCGGGCGTGCAACAACAATGCTCGCAAATCGGCGATCAGGTTGTTCCAGGTCGGCGCACCGTCGACGTCCCCCGGCAGGCCCATCGTGTTGAATTGACGGAACAGCCGAGTATCGCTCAGGTCGGCCTCCCGGGAGGCAATCGGCTTGTCAGGCGCGGCCTGCATCGCGGGCAGTTGCAGGCAGAAATAGCCCAGCTGAATACAATGGGTCTCTGGAACACCGGCCCAACGCGGCACCGTAATGCTGTCCCAGGCGCGCAGTCGACCTTTGGTACGCGCAGCGTCGGCGCGATTCATGCCCATCCGCTGATAGTGTTCGGCTTCGATCTCGCCTGCGGTCAGGGTGACGATCCAGCTCTCGTCTGCCTGACTGTACAGACCGAAGGCCGCGAGCTCGGCGTCGTCGGCGTGCGGAGCAATCACCATCACTCGCTGGCGGCGGGCATCGGCATGGCGGAACGCCCACAGACGCGGCTGCCCATGGACCGTGCAGCGACGACCGCGAATGCGCAAAGTACCGGAACTCAACGCCGTTCCCAGCCCGGTGAGATTAAGGTATCGCAGGCCTTTGACCCCACGCTCGAACGCCTGACTGTCGCTGAGACCCTCGCCATCCAGTTCGATGGAAGGATCGAAAAAACGCCCCAGCCACGAGCTCTTGATCGTGATCGCCAGCACCAGCGTCTCTGAGTCATCTAGTGCCAAGGGCTGATCGAGGTGCAGCAGATCGCCTCGCAGTGTCACGCCGTGCACTTCGTTCTGCGCAGGGAGTTGGTATTGGTAATCGTCGCCTGGCGAATAAAACAGATGATCCGAAAACCAGGCTTCGTGAGCGACCCAGCCCAACACAGCCAGCACCCATGGCAGCCACCAGGCAACCAGCACACCCAGCAGCACGAGAATGATCAACGCCACGAGCAACGCCACCCGCTTGTTGCGGCGGTGGCGTTTGAGTAATTCCTGTTTGCGGCTCAAACCTGAAACACCGGAACGGGGTTGCACCAACGATCCTTGTATTCACGATCGGCGCGACCGAAAGAGAAACGCAACGGCTTGCCCAACACCCGCGCTTCTTCCCAGGCGCTTTGTGTATTGAGGAAGCTCAACACGCTGCCGGGGCTGAAGTCCCTGGTTTCGGGGTCAACACCGCCGTTGATGTATTCGATGCTGATCCACTCCGGCGCCTCGACGCGATACACCAACTGAATGGCAATCGGCGCTTCGTTGAGGAAGATCACCGAACCAATCAACAGCTCGCGCAGCAGCTCGACGACATCGGCCATGCGCTCGGCGCCAGTGGCAGCAAAGCCCCAGCGACGCTGGAACAGATCGCAATACATGCGAGCAATTTCGGCACTGCTGAAGTCGGTGATCGGGCGAACGACGCCCCCGGCTTCTTCGAGCAGACGTAGTTCACGCCGCTGGTTGTAGCGGAATTTCTTCGACAGGTCTTCCGGTGGACGCGCCATGGCCAGCGACTCGGCCTGCGGATTGAGGGTGGCGATTCGGCCCTGATTGAGTTCCGAGAGGTACCGCCCGCCATGACGCAATGGAACTTGAGCGTCAGCAGCAGCCGGCAGGATCAACTCGGCGTTGCCCAGGTCGAAAAGGCCTTTCTTGCCGTGACGTTTGAGCACGTCCTTCGACAAAGCGAGCGAGCGCCCCCACGTCGGGATCGCGGCTTTCAGCTCGGCATTGTGTTGCCATCCCAGATACCGCACAGGGATTCCAGCAAGGCCCGCGAGACGGTCGATGACCAGAGGATGCGTCGCGACGCTGCCGCCAAAACGCTGCCAGGCTTGCTGATAGGCAGACGCATCGATCTGCGTCCAGCCACGTTCACGCCAGGCTTGCAAACGATTGAGCATCAGGACTCCGCAGTCAGGTCAGTGACTTGCGGCAGACGCCAGAACACGTTGCGCACCGCCTCGTCGGAGAAGCGCTCACGCAGGCGCACCAGCATCATGTCGGCGCAGGACTGACGCTGTTCGTCATCAAGCCGCGACAGATGAACCAGCCCTTGAGCCAGGTGTTCAGCGTCGCCCAGCGGGAAGAGAATACCCACACCTTCGACCACTTCCTTCGCGCCACCCGCTGAGGTTGCAATCAACGGCACGCCGGCGACCATGGCCTCCAGCAACACCATGCCGAAGGGTTCGTGATCGGAGCTCAAGGCAAAAGCATCGAAGGCCTTGTAATAACGGCTGGCCTGCGGGACCTGCCCCAACAGCAAGACCTGTTGGCCAATGCCCAGCTCCATCGCCAGCTCTTTGAGATCCTGCTCCAGCCGGCCTTTGCCCAGGATCACCAATTGACTGTTGGCCGGAAGTTTGGGCAATGCCTCGGCGAACCCACGCAACAGGGTGGCCTGATCCTTGTCTGGGTGCAGACGCCCGACGTTGCCGACGATCCAGCTGTCCTGCGCCAGACCCAATGCTTCGCGTGCCTGTTCGCGTGGCACCTGCGTGGCGGCGAGCGACTCGACGTCGATGCGGTTGTAGAGCGTCTGAATGCGCCCGGTCGGCCACTTCGGCAGGCATTTGCGCATGTCGTCGCGCACCGCGTCCGACACGCCGAGCAAACTCAGGCGCATGCGGAACAGGTGGGCGAACAGTTTGCGGCTGCGGCGCTCATAGTCGCCGAAGGCGTGATGTACACCAATGACCGGCAAGCGGGTTGCCAGCAATGCGATGTAGATCGGCTTGAAACGGTGGGCGATGCAGAACGCGAAATTGCGGGATGCGGCGATCTTGCGCAGATCGCGGATGGCGCCCAGCTTCAGGCCACGAATGGCCTTCGAGCTGTACTCCATGAACAGCACTTCGTCCAAAGCGCAGCCGTTGGCCACGTCCGGGTCGGCCGCGCCGGTCAGGAATACCGTGGTAACCCGATATCCCTTGCCTGCGAAGAGGCTGGCGTACTGACGAGCGCAGTCGAGAAACGGCCCGTCATAGCCGTGGCAGAACTGCAACACATGCCGCTCAGCCGAGCGTGTCATAGGTATCCGCGCCGTCTTTGACCACCAGAATGTCTTCCATGATCAGGTACTGCAGATCCGAACCGAAGAACATGTTCAACGCATCGGTCGGCGAACAGATCATCGGTTCGCCACGACGGTTAAGGGATGTGTTCAGCGAAACGCCGTTGCCAGTCAGGTTTTCCAGCGCCTTCATCATGTCGTAGTAGCGCGGGTTGTATTCGCGCTTGAGCACTTGGGCACGGGAAGTGCCGTCTTCATGGACGACTTCCGGCACGCGGGTCTTCCACTCTTCGGCGACTTCGAAGGTGAAGGTCATGAAGGGTGCCGGGTGATCAATCTTGATCATCTGCGGCGCGACGGTGTCGAGCATCGACGGGCAGAAAGGCCTCCAGCGCTCGCGGAACTTGATCTGGTGGTTGATGCGGTCGGCTACGCCAGCCACGCTCGGGCAGCCGATGATCGAACGACCACCCAGGGCGCGCGGGCCGAATTCCATGCGTCCCTGGAACCAGGCCACCGGGTTGCCGTCGACCATGATCTTCGCGATCTGCTCCGGCATGTTTTCGAGCTTGCGCCAGGTTGGCTGGCTCGGGTGACGGGCACAGGCCGCGATCACGTCTTCGTTGCTGTACGACGGGCCGAGGTAGACGTGCTCCATCTTCTCGACCGGCACGCCACGGGCGTGGGAAACGTAGGCGGCCGCGCCGACTGCAGTACCGGCGTCACCGGAGGCCGGCTGCACGAACAGCTCTTTGACTTCCGGACGGGCGATGATTTTCTGGTTCAGTTTGACGTTCAGCGCGCAGCCGCCTGCGAAGGCGATCTTGCCGGTTTCCTTGAGGATGTCACCCAGATAGTGATCCATCATCTGCAGCGCCAGCTTCTCGAACAGCGCCTGCATGCTGGCGGCGTAGTGGATGTACGGCTCGTCGGCGATGTCGCCTTCGCGCTTGGGACCCAGCCACTCGATCAGCTTCGGCGAGAAGTAGAAGCCCTTGCCTTTCTCTTTATAGCGACGCAGACCGATGACGTTGGCGTACTCGGTATTGATCACCAGCTCGCCGTTTTCAAAGCTGGCCAGACGCGAGAAGTCGTACTTGCTGGCGTCGCCGTACGGCGCCATGCCCATGACCTTGAACTCGCCATCGAGCATTTCGAAGCCGAGGAACTCGGTGATCGCGCCGTACAGGCCGCCAAGGGAATCCGGATCGAAGAACTCCTTGATCTTGTGGATCTTGCCGTTTTCGCCATAACCGAAGAACGTCGTGGCGTACTCACCCTTGCCGTCGATCCCGAGGATCGCGGTTTTCTCTTTGAAACCGGAGCAGTGGTAGGCGCTGGAAGCGTGTGCCAGGTGGTGCTCGACCGGTTCGATCTTGATCTTCTTCGGATCGAAACCCAGTTGTTCCAGACACCAGACGATCTTGTTGCGATAGCGTTTGTAGCGACGGTTGCCCATCAGGATGGCGTCGAGGGCGCGGTCCGGTGCGTACCAGTAGCGCTTGGCGTAATGCCAGCGCGCTTCGCCGAACAGGCTGATCGGGGCAAACGGAATGGCCACCACATCAACGTCGGACGGTTTGATACCGGCCTGCTCAAGGCAGAACTTCGCGGACTCGTACGGCATGCGGTTCTTTGCATGCTTGTCGCGAACGAAGCGCTCTTCTTCGGCGGCTGCAACCAGCTTGCCGTCGATGTACAGGGCCGCGGAAGGATCATGGCTAAGGGCGCCGGACAGGCCAAGGATCGTCAATGCCACTAGGGTCTAGCCTCTTAAGTCTGCAGGCAGGCGTCGTGCGCCTGATAAATAAGGTGTGCCTGGCGCAAGTGCGGCCGGCAGCTAAAGGGCGGGATTATAGCGTAATGACGGGCGATATGGCGCTGGCCGAATAAAACGGCTCTGCCCGACACCTTGGCCCGTAAGGTGAGCGAAGCCTGCTACCAAGAACCATTGTCACCTTTTTCGCCCAAGCTCCGGCAATACATATCTACCCCCTTGTCCTGGCTGCGTCGTGATTGATTGACCCTTGGAACGCACGGGCCCTCCCGTGCCATAGCCGCCCTTGTTAAACAGGGCCAATCAGGAATCACGACTTCATGCACACACTCACACCTGTATCCGCAATACCAGGCACCACACAGGCTGATGCTAAAGCCGCCCTACAACGTCTGATCGACTCGAACACCACGCTTTCCAATGAGCTGATGCAACTCCCTGTCGCGCCTCAGGATCTGATTGACGCACTAAGCGCGCAGAGTGCGCCGCGGATCGAGCAGGCGCTATCGGGCCTGCTGCATCGAATCGACGCATTCTGGCTCGATCCCGCCGCTTCAGGCGAACCTCGCTTCAAGCTGTTCGCGACCCGTTTGCAAGAATCCCTGCACGCCGAAGCGCTGCTCAAATCCCATGAGAACGACCTGCAGCCTGACGCCGCAGGATGCCTGGCGACCCGCCGCTCGGCTGATGCCCAGACCCCAGGTCACCGAGTCAGCACCTCCTCGCTGCACGTGATGCTTCACGATCAGGCATGGGTCGAGATCAAGGGTGCGCTGGTCATGACCGACGAAACCGGTCGCACCTTATTGGCACTGCCCGGCAGCGGTCTGAGTGAATTCCCCACCCCGCATGCCATGGCCGCAACGGTGGCGCAATGGCTCAACGACAAAACGCTGCGCCGGGCACTGCTCATCAATGCCGACCAACGCCACCAGGATGCACTTTTCGCGGTCGCTGACGATCCGGAACTGTTCATCGATGCCTTCGCTGCAAACCACGTCCATCTTGAGGAAGTCAGTGGAAACCCCTATCGCCATGCGCTGAGGAGACAGGCCGACAAGCAGCGTGAGGATGTTTGTTACCTCTGCGGCGATGGTTCGAAGAGCGATACGGAGCAGCAGGTACAGCAAATCGAAGGGGCAATCGGCATGGCGGGTCTGCTCACGCCGTCGGCCATGCTGGAGCGACGCGAGCAAGCCCTCATTGAGCGCAAGATCGCCACGAATTTACCGCACTGGATAAAAATCGCATCGCCTGGTGATCTGGAAACCTACACCAACCGCCTCAAGCGATATGACCAGGCCCGGGACGCGTTGTCGAGTGCATTGAACGGCGCAACCTCTGCCGATCAGTATGCGCAGGTCAGCGTGAAAATCAGGGTTGCCAACGACCTCGGCTACGATATCGACCCCGAAAGCATCACGATCAGCACCCGACGCAGATTGCCTGAGACCGGTGAAACCTACACCCTCACGCGCTCCCTGACGCAACTGGCACTTTATGGTTTGCACCCGGGAGACCAACAGGCGGGGTCGGCATTTCTGAATGACACCACCATTGACGTTGACTCTATACCGGCAGTTGGCGCCTACCCTCTCCTCACCCCGCAATATCTCGCCGCGATGATCGATGATTTGCAGCTGCGAACGACATGTGGCGATTACCAGAAAGAGGCCTACGCAAAGGACGCCAACCAGACTCTGATGCGCGACCTGCTGCGCTTACAGATATCCGAGCAGGCGTGTGCGGCAAAGATGCAGGGGCATATATCCCCTGAGGATTTCGACGTTATCGAAACCATTGCTGGAAACGCCCCCGCCCGCAGTGATGGCGTCTTGAGCGTCCAACACTTGAACATTCACGGCAACGACGTCTTGGGTCGCATTCTGGTGTTCAGAAAGGAGACCCCACAGGGGCAATTGCAGCGGCTGATTATGTTCACGTCGGACGCACCTCGCGACCGACAATTCCAGGCTTTCCACAACGAAACTCAGTTGCTGCATGAGCTGGTGGGATGGACGGCCATTCCCGAAATGACCGACTACCTCGTGCAACAGCTCAGGGCCCCCAACCGTTCACGGCTCGACCAGACCCTCGGGGCACTGAATAAAAAGCCGCACCCCGAGCCCGGTTTTCTCCAGTTCGTTTCAATGGACAGTTTCGACACGAGCCTGCGCACGTTCGTTGCCGAATTGATAAAGGTCATCGTCTCCAACCACGAAGCTCATACCCCAGACTGGTATCTGCAGGGCAGCGAATTACAACGCCAGACGCTCGTGGCGCTTGAAGACGCTGCAATAGAGGGCATCAAACACTACGAGAATCAGACGCACACCAGGGTCGAGGAGTTCGAGAGCTATGTCCACCGGCGCGCCAGCGAGAAGATCTGCCAGTTGCTGAAGGTGCCGACGGGCACTGTAAATCCCGATCAGATCATCATCACCTCCGAGCGCGAAACCCTCACTTACACCCAGATGATCCGCAACGGTTATGACGACAGCCTTGGTTTCATCACACCGACCGCCGACACCGTGGCGACATTCAGAGGACCGGAAGGCGTTGACCTGAGCAGCCTGACGCCGGAGTCAGTCGCAGGCTCCGTACGCGGCAAGTGGCTCGCCGATGGCTACATCAGCTTGATCAGGAGCACCCTGCTCAATCCCGACTCCACCGGCTACCAATATCGTCGCCAGACCAGTACGGCGATCAAACGCCTGCAGATGCAGGCAGCCGCTCTACGCAGCCTGTTGAAGGGGCATATCGACGGGCTGCAATACCAGTGGCTGGAGAAGGCTGTCAGCAATGTCCACCAGGAGGATACCGATCTACGCAGGCGATTCCCGATCTACCCCTTGCAGATCCACATCGACAAACCCTTCATTGCCAGTCGCGTGGAATTGCTCGATCAGTTAGTGATTCCAGACACCAACTTGATTCATGTTGAAACCGTTCAGGGGTGCTTTGTCCTGCTGGCCGCCGAGAACCGGCTTTCTCCATTGCTCTACACCCCTCAAGCTCCCGACGGGGTCGAATTCCGCCTGTTCAGCTCGTTCACCGAGTCCCTCAGACGCCCAGGCATGATCGACTATTACAAGGATCGCTGCAGGATCAAGGCTCGCCGAGTCCTGTCGTTCTTCTTGAGGGACATGAAGGACGGTAATGCCCACAAGGCACCGTTCATTCCGAGGGACTCGATCGCTGATTTCGCGCAAACCTGCTTCAACCGCCCGATCGAGCGCAAGTTGCGTGACGTGGATGAAACCACAACCGGTCGCCACGACATGCTGAGCAACCTGATCTGGAACAGCGTCGAAATCATCGCAGTGGCATTGACCCTGCCCTTCCCGCCCGCGAGCTTTGCCGTCGGCGTGGCGCTGTCGCTGCATTTCAACTTCAAGGCACTTCAGGCACTCACCGGTGACTCTCCAGAGGACGCCAGCGCGTACATTCTTGCCTCGGTGCTGAATACCGCCGGTGCAGCGGGTGATTTCGCGGTCGGCCTGAAAGGATTCGCCGGCATGACTCGCAAGCTTGCCAGAGACACTAAAAAAGGCGCCCTGCCCGCTGCGCTCAGAAAACCTTCGGACCTGCCGAGCCAGAACGAGCTGTACCCGATCAAGCTTCACGATGAGCCGTTCCTGATAGGCAAGCCCAACTTAAATGGCCAGGCGCGGGTGTACCGAGGCACAGAAGTCATCGACAACGATGTGCGCGCCACCGGGCACTATGCCGCCCGGGACCGGAACGGAACCTGGCAACCGCTGGGAGAGACGTCCCCGCCAACCAGCACGCCACCGGCCGCTGATCGTGCCGTGGATATTTCTCTGCTGGGCCTGCCACGCATGACCGCAGGTCACGCCAACGGCGTCAGTCTCGGCCCAGGCAAGTACTACATCGAAATGAACCGGCTGGTCTATCAAGTGAACTACGACCCAAGCCTTCACTGCTGGCACATCGTGGATCCGCAAAACCCGTTCGCTTTCTTCGGGCGCCAGCCTGTCAGGCTTGACGAGCATGGCCAATGGCAACTCATAGAGAGGCCGAGCCTGCGTGGGGGTGGTCAAGATCGCCCGAGCCGATTCCTTCCTCTGGAAGATCAAGCAGCCGGAGGAGACGCAGCGCATGCAGGCCTGCACGAATACGAGTTGCCGGAGAACGTCCAGCCTCACATGGAGGCCATTCTGTCCAACCAGAACCTGGACCCTATAGGCATGGGCATGGAGGCAGTCTTCGAAGTCCTGTATACGCCGATGCGTCAAACCTACACGACGCTCAGAACAAAGCTCTACCGCGACGCTGCAGCCTTTTTTGCCGAGCCGCCGATACCGCCGCGTCCATCTCTTCCTGCAATAGATGCAACGACTACGGTGGACAGCTTTCTGGAAGATGCCTTCAACCGCAGCAACGGGCTGGTGCTGAGTGAGGGGCTCAAGTCGGTTGCCAGTAAACGCATGCTCATCACCCACATGTCGGCGCTGGCCGAACAGCGCGTGGAGGTGATTTACCTGTCGCACCTGTTCACTGACAAGCACGTTCAGAAACTGGCGAAATATCGCGCGAAAGGCCGCAACGTTCGCGCAGGATCACGGGAAATAAAGGAACATTTGAAATCGCTCAACGAGGGTGCGCTGAACAACCAGAGCGACAGATACGATTACTACCACGTCATCAAGGAAGCCCATCGGCACGGAATCGAAATTCGCCCCCTGAGCACGTCAACCAGCTACCCGGTCAACGTTCACCCGGTGGCCATCGCCGCCGCCGACAACACTGCAGCACAGAAGATGAGTAACTTCGCCGGACACAAGATCATCAGTGCCGACCTCGCAGCCGATCCGTCGCGCCGCTGGGTCGCCCTGCTCGACGAAAAACTCGCGACCACCCATGACGAGGTTGCCGGTATCGCTGAACTACAGGCAGCGATCAGCGTACATATCGATGATGTGCCAGCGGGCCAGGCAACACATATCAGCCCTGGAGCTGGCCGCGCGGGCACGACCAACAATGCCGCCCCATGCGATTTCACAATCGAGCTGGCCAACCCGGGCATGGCCAGGCCTGCGGCCGCTGCGATGCCCACCGAACTGGACAACGCACTGTTCAGGGAAATGAACCGCCACCGGGCAGTCACTGCCGATGCCTCGCATGCGGGTGAGAATGGTTTTCGCTGGGACGAAACGTCTGGCTGGCAGCGCGTGACACCCGAAGAATGGATCGCCGACACCCCGCCGACCGCGATTCAACAATCACTGGCAGATGCAGCGTATGAGATGCCATCTGGCTCTCGCGAGGTCTTGCACGACCTTGCCAACTTCAGGCGCCGGGGGCTGGACGAAGGCTATTTCTTCAGCGACCCGGAGGTTAACTCCGTGCGCGACGAGTTCTTCGCGTTGCGCAGGAAGCTGCATCGGGATGCACGGCAAGTTATTTCTGCCGAGCGTCCCCCACGCCCGGTCATGCCCGATATCGGACCTCAAACCGAGGTGTCCGAGTTCATCGAGCGACTGTATCGGCAAACAGACGGGATGGTCATAGGCGAGTTCCACAACTCCATTGGCAGCAAGAAATTCATCATGGAAAACCTGCCACTGCTCGCAGAGCAGAACGTGAAAACCCTCTATATGGAACATTTGCTGGTTGATCTGCATCAGGCCGATCTGGATCGTTTCTTCGAGACAGGTCTGATGAGCAAACGTCTGCTGCACGACCTCAAGCAGCTCGACAGGGGCCACCAAACGGATCCGGCCAAAATATTCACGTTCGAAAAGCTGGTGATACAGGCGCAGCGACATGGCATTGAAATTCGCGCGATCGACTGCGCGACCAGCTATCACCTCAAAGGTATCCCCCACACTCGTTCTACGACTCGTCAGCAGATGATGAATTTCTTCGCGTCACGCACGATTCGCCGACATCAGGAGGTGATCGGCCAGCACAAGTGGGTCGCATTGGTCGGAAACAGTCATTCCAATACCTATGCCAACAATATTCCAGGGCTGGCAGAGCTTGAAGGCGCAATTGGCATCCGACTGAATGACGTACTGCCGGGGACCTCTCGGGGCATCGCTCTGGATACAGGCGAGCACGTGCGACTTCCCTTGAGTAGCAAAACCGAATTCCTCAAAGGGGATTTCCGGATCGAGATGGAAATCGTGCAGGCCCCTGTCGCGCTCAGGCCACCGATGCCGCTGCCACTTGAGCAACGTCTCTCGAAGGCTGGAATGTTCGTGACCGAGATGGAGCCCGGTAACCAGCACGTCATCATTCATCGTTCAAGGACGCTTGAACTGCACCGCACCCCGGTCCGGATCAATGCCGCTGGCAAGGTCTACGTGGACCGCCCGACCTGGGCAGGCGTGCACATGCAACGCTATGAAGACATTGACGCGCTGATTCAGGCGTTGGAGGAGATCAATCTGACCCGCGTCGCGTAACCGCCACGAGCTGGAGGGGCAGCCATGGCAGGCTGCCCTTCTTGCCGGTTGTCCTAAGGCGCTTTGGGCAAGCGCTGCTCCAGCAATTGGTGCAGCGCGCTGTCCGCTGGCCAGTTACGCATGAAGCGCGCCCGGTCCTTGGCGAAAGCAGCCGCGAATGCGCCCGGCGAGGTGTGCTGACACATGGCATCAAGATCGATCAACGCCCAGCGATCCTGCTGCCAGAACACGTTGTGCCCCTTGAGATCACCATGGCTGATGCGCTCGCGCAGCAATTGGGCGAACAGAGTGTCCAGCGCCTGCAACTCGCTTTGAGGTGCATCCCCGGACGCTACGTACGGCGCAAAACGCTCGATGATGTCAGGTCCCGGCAGGTATTCAGTGACCAGGTACGCTTTGCGGCGCAGCCAGAAAAAACGCTGCTCCATTACGGCCAGTGGCTTGGGCGTGGCAATGCCGAGGAACATCAACCGGTTGCCTTCGCGCCATGAATGCCAGGCGCGACTCGGCCGCCAGAAACGCTTGAGCCAATGGGCGAAATTCTTGATGTTATAGCGCTTGATGACCAGCTCCCGTCCTGCGACTTCAGCTTTGGCAACGCTCGCTGCGCCGCCGGTCTTGTACAGATGACCGCTGTCGATCAGCGTGTCGGCCTTCGCCAGCACAGGCAGCATTGCGGCCTCCTCTTCACGCCGAATCGCCCGCAGACCGAACGGCCCATCCGTTACGCTGAACAGGCTGCAATCACGCCCGACCTTGATCAGATAGTCCTTCAGGCGCCAGTTGCTGACCTTGTCGATCTGCTTTTGCAGCGCCTCGACCGGCAAACCGTGCTCGCCGTTGCTCAACAGGTAATAAACCAGCAGCTCTTCGGTGAAGGGTTCCAGCGATTTGGGTAACTGGGCAAAAAACACCCCGAGGTTTTCCAGCACTTTCTGGCGAGACAAAGGCTTGCCAGCTTGCTCGACACGAATCCCGGCGCCATCGATGAGGTATAGCTTACCGTCCTGGCGCAGCAGGTTGTCCAGGTGCAGATCTTCCTGCCACAAGCCTTTGGCGTGCATCTGGCCCACGGCCGCGAGGGCTTCGCTCAGCACAGCCGTTTGCTCGTCTGCCAGCGGTGACAGGCTCTCGACTGCCTTCCAGGCATCGCCCAGGCTTTCGGCGTTGTCGAGAAACTCGAACAGCAACCAACCGCCCTCGCCTTCCTGCAGCCCGTCGGCCAACAGCAGCGGTGTGGTGAGGCCTTGTTCGGCCAGCAATTGCACACCCGCGCGCTCACGCTGAAAATGCCGTGGCGCTTTTTGCCCCACCAACAATTTGGCAAGTACCGGACGCCCGCGCCAGATCCCGGCGCCAACATAACGCTGCCCCGGCAGAACCCGCAGCAAACTGAGCAACTGCAACTCGGCCGGCCCCGCCGCATCAGCCAGCGCAATACTCATGGGCAGCGCTGGCGTACGACCGGCGTTTTTCAGTTCAGACAAACGCATCGGCGCCCTCTTCTATCAGACTTGCGCCAGACCGGCGGGCTGACAGGCGACAAATCGTCTGTAAGGAATCCCTGGTCCAACAGCCAATAAATAACCCGTGGGAGGAAATTTGCTCGCGAATGCAGAGGCATAAGCAATGAAGCTGTCTTAGCTCCACCAACGCCCTCGCGAGCAAGCTCCCTCCCACGGTAAATTGTGTTTGCCGCGACAACGGTGAGTGATCAGATATCGCGCTCGACGGTGATCGAATCAATCCTACCGATTGCTGCGCTTATGACTACCGCGCTTCGCCAGCCGTTGCCACCAGCCATCCACCAGCCCACTGTCGCCAGGCGCTTGCAGGTAGGCCGAGAGCATTTCGCGGATTTCTGCCTCGTTCCATACCGGCGCCCGTCGTAGCAGCGGTTCCAGATCCTTGACCCGATCACGCCGCCCGAAAATAGATTTGCGGGTTTTCTCAAGGTCGATCAGTTGCGCCAGATACCCAGCGCCCTTCGCCTTGAGAAAAATGTGTTTGGGGTAGAAGCAACCGTGTACCTGTCCTGCCTTGTGCAGCGTGCGCGCCAGTTGTCCACAGGCCTGGAGGATCGCCAGACGTTGAGTCGCGGACAGCTCGCTCCATTCGCTCAGCAGCGTGTCCAGATCGGTCCAGCCATCGAGCGCACGGGTCATCAGGATCGCACGACGCTCCCCTTCGACTTTCTTTTCGCCATAAAACACCGCATGCAGCGCCGGAATGCCGAGCTTCTGATACAGGCTGATGTTGCGAAACTCGCGGGAGAACGAAGGCTCGCCCAGCGGGTGATGCAAGGTGCGCGTCAGGTAGTTGCTCTGGCGCTTGAGGTAATAACCCGAGCCCTCCAGCTCCAGGCGGAACACGCTGCTCCAGCCGCCACGTCCGGTGTTGGGCTCATCGACGGCATTGAGCTCGACGTCCCACAGCGCATCGAAATCCGCCAGGCCATGGCGCTCGAGCAAGGCGCGGTCGGCATCGGCAATGAAAACACTCATTCGCGCCCCTCGAAAAAGCTGACGATATGACGAATGCGCTTCTTGTCTGAATCATTCAGGCGCTCGCGCCCACGGTATTGCAGATAAAAACGCAGGCGCTGGGTGGCCGACAGGTGATATTTGGCCACCTTGTCCAGACACGCCAGGTCCTTGGTGATGCGATAGCGCAGCATGAAGCTGACCCAGAAAGCACCGTTGGGGCAGTCGATCAGGAACACGGTCGATTGATCGTCCACCAGCAAGTTGCGCCACTTCAGATCGTTATGGGTGAAGTGGTGGTCATGCATCGTGCGGGTATAGCGCGCGACCTGCTGGCTGATCCTGTCGACCCACGAACGGTCGTCCAGGCGCGAGTCGTTGGTCCGCGCGAGTTCCGACAGATCCTCGGTGCGCGGCAATTCTCGCGTAATCAGGGCGCCGCGATCATAGGCAGCGCCATTGCGCTCCAGCCCCCATGCGACCACTTCGGCGGTCGGGATGCCCCACTTGGCGAAACGCTTGAGGTTCTGCCACTCGGACTTGACCCGAGGGCGCCCTAGATAGCGCCGCAGGCCTTTGCCAGCCGCGACGTAGCGTTTGACGTAATAGTTCACGCCACCGCGCTCGACGCGAATCACCTCGGACAAAGGATCGCGGGTCAGACGCTCGCCCTTGAGGGCGAACACGGCATCCAGCGAGCCAAAGTCGTCGGCCAGGGCGGCGTATTCAGGCTCAAGGTTCCAACCCGCCATCAGAGCGCATCCCCGTAACGCAGTTTGCGCTGATACAGCTTCTCGGCCTTGCCTTCCAGCCAGCTGAGCAGCGCGGACTCTTCAGCCAGAATCTGGCGCAACGGCTGCTGAAAATAACCTTTGAGGAAACGCAATTTGTCGCGGCGCGTCAGCCCGATATCCATCGCCGAGAAATACAGCGCGGCCAGGTCCTTGTTGCGCCAGCGCATGGTAATCGCCGGGCGGGTCTGGGCGCGATGCAGGTCGATGACCGAAAGCCTGAAGTCGTCGGGCGTGACCGGTTTGTCGGTGTGCAGCAGGAAGTGGCAGATGTAGCAGTCGCGGTGATTGACGCCAGCGCGATGCATCATCCCGACCAGTCGTGCGACTTCAGCGATGTAGGCGCGCTTCATGCGTGGCTCGGGCGGCTCTTTGACCCAGTTGAGACTGACGTCTTCCAGGCTTTCCGTCGGCGCCAGCTCTTCAGTGATGATGAACGAGTGCTGCGCCGCAGGGTTGCTACCTCGCTCGCCATAGGCCACGGCGGTCATGGTCGGCACGCCGACTTCGTGGAGGCGATTGATCGCGTCCCACTCCTGCCCGGCGCCCAGCACCGGCAGCTTGGCCGTAAGCAGGTTCTTGGCGACTTCGCCCCAACCGATGCCACGGTGGATCTTGACGAAGTAACCACGTCCGTCGACCTCGGTGCGCAAGGTGCGACGGTTTTCCAATTCGCGATAGACCTGCCCGTCCAGCGCCTCGACAGCCTCAAACGCATCGCGTCCGGCCCACAGGGTCTTGAAGGGTTCAGCAAGGATCAGTTTCATCCGTGGTGCTCCGCCAGAATCACATCCGCAGCGTGCTGCGGCATGCTGTAAAGATCAGCCGTGTCGGCGAATGCCAGCCCGTTGCGAGCCCAGGAACCGCGCGCGGCATCGTCCTTGAGCATGCGTGCCAGGTATTGATTGAGCTGGCTCTGCTCGAACGGCTCGTCGAGCACCAGACCGCTGTCGGCCTCGGCAATATAATGGGCGTAGCCGCATACCGCGCTGACCAGTACCGGCAAACCCGCGACCAGCGCTTCGAGCAGCACAGTACCGGTATTTTCGTTGTAGGCCGGATGAATCAATAGATCGGCGCCCAACAGGAAACGCGGAATGTCGCTGCGCCCTTTCATGAAAGTGACGTTGTCGCTCAGGCCAAGCGCGGTGCTTTGCAGCTGGAAGACCTTGGGGTCGTCCTGGCCGATGACAAACAGTCGAGTGCGTTTTCTAAGCTCCGACGGCAGTGCGGCCAGCGCCTTGAGACTGCGGTCCACACCCTTGGTCTTGAACCCGGAACCGATCTGCACCAGCAACAGGTCGTCATCGCCCAGCTTGAATTCACGACGAAACTCGGCACGGATCTCGGCAGCGTTATCCGGCGCGCGGCGGTCCTGGGAAATCCCCGGCGGCAGCAAATGAAAACGTTCCAGCGGGGTGTCGTAATGCTTGATGAACAGCGGTTGCTGCACTTCGGAAATCATCAGCACTTCAGTCTTGGCGTCTTTGGCGAACACCGCGCGCTCGTAGTCGGCGAAGTGGCGATAGCGGCCCCAGTATTTGTAAAGGCCGTGGCGCAGGTTCTGCGCTTTGTCTTCATAGCAGCCGTCGGCGGCGTAATACACGTCCAGGCCCGGCATCTTGTTGAAGCCGATCAGGCGATCCACCGGGCGTTTGGCCAGGTCGGCGTTCATCCAGTCGGTGAGCTTTTCGTTGCGGCGATGATTGAAGATCGCCTTGACCGGCGCCACCAGCACTTCGAATCCCGCCGGTACGTCACCTTCCCAGATCAGGGTGTAGACGCGGATCGAATGCCCACGCTGCTGACACTCCAGGGCAATGCGCATGAAGTCACGCTGCAAGCCGCCGAAGGGAAAGTATTTATAAAGCACGAAGGCCAGTTGCATCACGGATGTTCCTTTGCCAGCAACAGCGAGCCCAACTGGCTCGCTACTCGCTCGGGATTCAGGCGAGTGAAGCACAGTGGCCACTCGCGTTCGATATCGAACCGACGCTTGTCTTCGGGCGTCGGTTGATAGGTGCATTTCTTTTGCAGGCACGGCGCACAGGCAGGGTAATCGCCCGCCAAGTGAACCTGCGACTTGCCATAGGCGCCGGTCAGGCCCGGATTGGTCGGGCCGAACAGTGACAGGGTCGGGACGTCCAGCGCAGCAGCCAAGTGCCCCAGCCCGGTATCCACCGCCACGCAACCTTGCGCGCTTGCGAGCACTTTAGCGACGCCTTTGAGATTCAATTTGGGCAGTACAACCGCTTTATCAAGGCCTGCGGCGATTCTCTCAGCTCGCGCCTTCTCCGCCGGATTGCCCCACGGCAGATGCACTTCCAGCCCTTGGCCGATCATGCGCTCGGCCAGCTGGCGCCAATAAAGCTCGGGCCAGTGTTTGGTGACCCAGGTCGTACCGTGCAGAAACAGTACGAAGGGGGCTTCATGGGTGCCAGCATCGAGTAAGCGGCTGCGATCGAGCCCGTAGTCGCCAAGCCCGGCCGGGACTTGATAACCCAGTGCCTGAGCGAACAACTGGCGCAGACGCTCGACCGCGTGCTGACCACGGGGGACAGGGTATGCCAGATCGTAAAAGCGTGCGGCCAAAGGCTCGCGTGCCGAGTGCTTGTCCAGACCCACGATGGGCGCTTTGACGTAGCGGGTCAGCCAGGCGCTTTTCAGCAGCCCTTGCGCGTCGATGACCAGATCGTAACGAGTGTCGCGCAAACGTTGTTTGAACTGTCGCCACTCGCCATTCTTTAAGGTCTGCCAGAGATTCTTGCGCCAGCGGCGAATGGCTACCGGAATCACTCCAGCCACGGCTGGATGCCAGGTCGGGATCTCGGCAAAGCCCTCTTCCACTACCCAGTCGAACTGGATGCCCGGCACGGCGCGCATCGCGTCCGTCAGTGCGGGAAGGGTATGAATGACGTCACCCAGCGACGAGGTCTTGATCAGCAGTACCCGCAAGTCAGGCAACCTCTACCGGCGTGCCGCCCAACTGGCTCAAGGCCTGGATGACCGAATCCGGCTCCAGCAGACGCAGGCAGTTGTAGTGGCCGAAACGACAGGTGCGCTCGAAGCACGGACTGCACTCGATGCCGAGCTGGACGATTTCGACATGGTCGGCCAGCGGCGGTGTAAAGCCTGGTGATGTTGAGCCATACACCGCCACCAGCGGGCGATTGAGCGCTGCGGCCACATGCATCAGGCCGGAGTCATTGGAGACCACCGCGTCCGCACAGGACAACAGATCGATGGCTTCGGCCAGAGACGTGCCGCCACTGAGATTCACGGACTCTTCGCGCAGGCCCGGAATCAACCGCTCGCGAATGCTTTCACCTACCGGATGATCGTTTTTGGAGCCGAACAGCCAGACCTGCCAGCCTTCGCGGATCTTCGCCTCTGCAACCTTGGCGTAGTGCTCGGATGGCCAGCGCTTGGACTCCCCGAACTCCGCCCCCGGACATAACGCCAGCACGGGGCGGTCCAGGGTCAGGCCGAACTTGGCGAGCGCGGCGTCGCGGCTACCGGTTTCGATTTGCAGACTTGGTTTGGGATACGGACGGGGTATTTCGGCGTCTTTGTCATAGGCCAGGGCCATGAAGCGCTCGATCATCAGCGGGTATTGCTGCTTGTCGAGGGTGCGCACATCGTTGAGCAGGCCGTAGCGAAATTCGCCACGCCAGCCGGTACGTTTGGGGATGCCGGCGAAAAAGGGTACCAGCGCCGACTTCAACGAATTGGGCAGCAGGATCGCTTGGTCGTAGTGCCCCTTGAGCGATTTGCCGATGCGACGACGGGTTGCCAGCTCAAGTGCGCCGTGGCCGAGCGGGAAGCTCAAGGCCGTGCGCACCTCTGGCATGCGCTCAAGGATTGGCCGGCTCCACTCGGGCGCCAACACATCGATCTCGCATTGCGGGTGACGCTGCTTCAGGCACTGGAACAGCGTTTGCGCCATTACCATGTCACCGACCCAGCTGGGCCCAACGATCAGAATTCTCATGCTCAATCCAAAAACGACCAGAAACGAGCAGGGAGGCCTATCAGACTGCGTGACGCTTCCACACAGCCTGACGCCTCCCTGTCATAGCTTTATATAGGTCCCGATGGCGGCGTATGAACAACTCGCCAAAGCCGGGATTTTTCGGTGGTTTCACTGACCTCATCGCGAGCAGGCTCCCTCCCACAGGGTTACGCCGCCTACTGTGGGAGGGAGCTAGCTCGCGATGAGGCCGGAGGATTCGATGAAGAATCCTTCATGTATCAACTCAACCCCAACTGTCCCCAGATCCGCATCACTTCACGCCGCTCGTCTGCGAACTGATCACCGCTGACCACCCCCGGATCCTTCTGCAAGGCCTGTCGGTGAGCGGCTGAACGATAAGCCTTGTATACCTCACGCAGCAGGCTGGCGTCCGCGGCCGGTATCAGACCTGCCTCTTCCAGCCCCTCGAGAATACGGATGTTGTCGGTGTAGCGAAGCAGCGCGGGATGCTCTCTGGACCACGCCAAGGCCGCGTATTGCACCATAAATTCGATATCGACGATACCACCGGCGTCCTGCTTGAGATCGAACGACGACGTGGCTTCGAAGGCATTTGCTCCCTTGCCGGCCGTCGTGCCCTTGGTCCCGAGGTTGTCGCGCATCTTGGCGCGCATCTCGCTCACTTCCTGACGCAGCGTAGCCAGATCGCGCTCGCGACTCAGGACAGTGGCACGCACAGCCTCGAATTTTTTCCCGACATCGGCGCTGCCCACCAGCACTCGCGCACGCACCAGTGCCTGATGCTCCCAGGTCCAGGCCTCGTTCTCCTGATAACGAGCGAACGCCCCCAGCGAACTCACCAGCAGACCCGACGCCCCGGAAGGCCTCAGGCGCATGTCCACTTCGTACAACTGGCCGGAGTTGGTCTGGGTAGTGATCAGGTGAATGATGCGCTGCCCCAGACGGGTGAAGAACTGCGCGCCATCGATAGGCTTGGCGCCGTCGGTTTCAGCCTGCGGATCGCCATCGTGAATGAACACCAGATCCAGGTCCGAACCATGCCCCAGTTCGATGCCACCGACTTTTCCGTAACCGACAATCACGAAACCGGGATCGCACAGGGTGCCATCTGGACGGCGCGGCGAACCGTGGCGGGCCACTGTGTGCCGCCAGGCCAGCGCGAGTACCTGCTCAAGGATGGCCTCGGCCAGCCAGGTCAAATAATCACTGACTTTCATAAGCGGCAGGCTGCCGGTGATTTCCGACGCCGCCACGCGCAACCGGTGCGCCAGCTTGAAATGTCGCAGCGCCTCCATTTGCTGCTCAAGATCATCTTCGGGAATGCGTGTCAGGCGCTCACGCAATTCGGCGCCCAACTCCAATGCCTGCGGCGGATTGAACAGGCGTCCTTCATTGAGCAATTCATCGAGCAGCAGCGGGAAACGGGCGATCTGCTCGGCAATCCACGGACTGGCCGCGCACAGCGTCAGCAATCGACGCAGCGCGCCGGGGTTTTCCGTGAGCAACACCAGATAAGCCGAACGCCGGGCCACGGCTTCGACCAATGGCAGGACGCGTTCGAGTACCAGATCCGGATTGTCATGCTCTACAGCCTGTGCCAGCAGCCGGGGAATGAAGGCATCGAGACGCTCGCGCCCCAGACGCTGCATCGAGCGCAGCTGCGAACTGTTACGCAAATTGCTCAGATGTTTCAGCGCTTTCTGTGCGTCGGCGAAGCCACCTTCCTGCAATTGCAGGCAGGCGCTCTCTTCGTTCTGCGACTCTTCCCACAGCGGGAGCCATTCTCCGCCGACGATCTCTTCGCCGCTGTCCTGCTGCCCTTCTTCCTCATCCGGATCGGCGATCACCTGACGGAAGTGCCAGTCGACCCGTCCGCGCCAATACATCAGTTTCTCGTGGAAGCTGCTCCAGTCGGCAAAACCCATGATCAAGGCGATACGCGCCTGATCGCGGTCATCCTCGGGGAGCATCTGGGTCTGACGGTCGGCGATGGCCTGAATGGCGTGCTCGGTGTAGCGCAGGAATTCATAACCTTCGCGCAACTCATCGATTACGGCAGTCGGCAGATAACCCTGCCCTTCCAGCGTGCGCAGCACCTTGAGCAATGATCGCTGCTGCAGGCTCAGATCGCGCCCGCCATGAATCAACTGAAACGCCTGGGCAATGAACTCGACCTCGCGAATCCCGCCTGAGCCCAGCTTGATGTTCGCCGCCATGCCCTTGCGACGGACCTCCTGCTGAATCAGCTGCTTCATGGTGCGCAGCGCTTCGATGGCAGAGAAGTCCAGATAACGGCGATAAACGAAGGGCCGGAGCATTTCCAGCAGTTCTTCGCCTTTCGCCTGGTCGCCGCCGACCACCCGCGCCTTGATCATCGCGTAGCGTTCCCAGTCGCGACCCTGGTCTTGATAATACTGCTCCAGCGCATTGAAGCTGAGCACCAGCGCACCGGACGAACCATAGGGACGCAGGCGCATGTCGACGCGAAACACGAAGCCGTCGACAGTCACCGGGTCCAGCGCCTTGATCAGGCGCTGGCCCAGACGAATGAAGAATTCCTGGTTGTCCAGCGGGCGCTTCACCCCTTGGGTTTCACCGCCTTCGGGGTAGGCGAAAATCAGGTCGATGTCCGAAGACAGGTTCAGTTCCAGCGCTCCCAGCTTGCCCATGCCAAGGATGACCATCTGCTGTGGCTCGTCACTGCGGCGCCCGGTGGGCGTCCCGAACTGCTGACAGTGCCTGTCATACAACCATCGATAAGCAAGGTCGATACTGCCATCAGCCATGTCGGACAGGTCACGACAGGTTTCGACCAGATCGGCCTGCCGGGTGAGGTCACGCCAGATAATTCGGACTTGCTGCCGCGTCCGTTGACGACGTAGATTACGCCCCAGCTCATCGTCGCTGGTCGCCAATTGGACCTGCGCGGCGATTTGCCCTCGCAGCTCACCGGGCGCAAAACCGCGCTCCAGCTCGCCGGATGCGGCGAGATCAAGCAGCATCTGCGGGTCCCGGACAACCTGTTCGGTGACGAAATCACTGGCCGCACAGATGCGGTCGAACGCAACCAGACGCTCAGCGGGCCAGGCATCGAAAGCCGCCTGACCGGCAGTCGTCAGTGAGGCAAGCGCAGCGCGGAACGACTGCTGCGCACGAGTGACCAACGGCAGAAGGACGGCCGGCAGATCAGCCAGCAAAGGGAGGCTCATGGTCTATCCTTGATCGGCGTTCAAAAGACTACCCGCGGTGCAGGTTGTACACACGTTGCGGGGCGGACTGTCGAACAAAGGTTAAAAATTGCTGGCGATTTGATTTTTTTGGTAGCCAACATGACATTTCACTTGATCTGTTTGTTGTTTTTACCAACATTACCGATTTGCTTCACCGTATGACCCGAGCGAAAACAGCGCTCAGCTGTAGTTTTACTACTGTATATACAAGTCAAAAAGCTGAAACGGCCAAAGATTTGTAGTAAAACTACACAACGCCGGGTACAACTCCGGCCATCCAAGAATTTTTACGTCGTCTGCCCACAAGGCCAGTCGCAACAAACTCAGGCAACCGATTCTGGAAGCCTTTCCGCCCTGGAGCAAGCCATGCAAGACCTCGATCCCGTCGAAACCCAGGAATGGCTGGACGCCCTGGAATCGGTTCTCGACAAAGAAGGCGAAGACCGTGCTCACTACCTGATGACCCGTATGGGTGAGCTGGCCACGCGAAGTGGTACACAGCTGCCGTACTCCATCACCACGCCTTACCGCAACACCATCCCTGTTACCCGCGAAGCACGCATGCCCGGCGACCTGTTCATGGAACGCCGCATCCGTTCGATCGTTCGCTGGAACGCACTGGCGATGGTCATGCGCGCCAACATGCAAGACCCTGATCTGGGCGGCCACATCTCCACTTTCGCGTCCAGCGCCACGCTGTATGACATCGGCTTCAACTACTTCTTCCAGGCCCCGACCGAAGAACACGGCGGCGACCTGATCTACTATCAAGGTCACGCTTCTCCGGGCATCTATGCTCGCGCCTTCCTTGAAGGTCGCTTGAGCGAAGAGCAGATGCTCAAGTTCCGTCAGGAAGTGGATGGCGGCGGTCTGTCGTCGTACCCGCACCCGCATCTGATGCCGGACTTCTGGCAGTTCCCGACCGTTTCCATGGGTCTGGGCCCGATCACTGCGATCTACCAGGCGCGCTTCATGAAGTACCTGGAAAACCGTGGTTTCATCCCGGCTGGCAAGCAGAAAGTCTGGTGCTTCATCGGTGACGGTGAGTGCGACGAGCCGGAAACCCTGGGCGCCATTTCCCTGGCCGGTCGTGAAAACCTCGACAACCTGATCTTCGTCATCAACTGCAACCTGCAGCGCCTCGACGGCCCGGTTCGCGGCAACGCTAAGATCATCCAGGAACTCGAAGGCGTGTTCCGTGGCGCCGCCTGGAACGTCAACAAGGTCATCTGGGGCCGCATGTGGGACCCACTGTTCGCCCAGGACGAAGACGGCCTCATGCAGCGTCGCATGGATAAAGCCATCGACGGCGAATACCAGAACTACAAGGCCAAAGACGGCGCCTACGTGCGCAAGCACTTCTTCGGCGACGATCCCGAGCTGCTCAAGCGCGTCGAGAACCTCTCCGACGACGAGATCTGGAAACTCAACCGTGGCGGCCACGACCCGTACAAGGTCTATGCGGCTTACCACCAGGCGGTCAACCACAAAGGCCAGCCTACTGTCATCCTCGCCAAGACCATCAAAGGTTACGGTACCGGTGCAGGCGAAGCGAAGAACACCGCGCACAACACCAAGAAAGTCGATATAGAGTCGCTGAAGAAATTCCGTGACCGCTTCGACATTCCGCTGAACGATTCCGAACTCGAATCGCTGCCGTTCTATCGTCCGGCCGAAGACAGCGCGGAAATGAAATACCTGCGCAAATGCCGCGAGAAGCTCGGTGGTTCCCTGCCGCAGCGCAACCGCGGCACCACGAGCATTCCTACACCGCCACTGGACACCCTCAAGTCCATTCTGGACGGCTCGGGCGACCGTGAAATCTCCACCACCATGGCGTTCGGTCGTATCCTCGCCTCGATGGTGAAAGACAAGGAACTGGGCAAGCGCATCGTTCCGATCCTCGCCGACGAAGCCCGTACTTTCGGTATGGAAGGCATGTTCCGTCAGTTGGGTATCTACTCGCCAGTCGGCCAGTTGTACGAGCCAGTCGACCGCGATCAGGTGATGTACTACCGCGAAGAGAAAGACGGCCAGATCCTTCAAGAAGGCCTCAACGAGGCAGGCGCGTTCTCCTCGTTCATCGCTGCCGGTACTGCCTACAGCAACTACAACACCCCGATGCTGCCGGTCTACATCTTCTATTCGATGTTCGGCTTCCAGCGTATCGGCGACCTGGCCTGGGCTGCTGGCGATGCACAGACTCGCGGCTTCCTGCTGGGCGGCACCTCGGGGCGTACCACGCTCAACGGTGAAGGCCTGCAACACGAAGACGGTCACAGCCACATCCTGGCCTCGACCATCCCGAACGTGCGCAGCTATGACCCTGCCTATGCCTACGAGCTGGCGGTGATCATGCACGAAGGCACGCACCGCATGATGACGCTGCAGGAAAACGTCTACTACTACATCACCGTGATGAACGAGAACTACCACCAGCCAGCAATGCCGGCCGGTGTCGAGGACGGCATCATCAAGGGCATGTACCTGCTTGAAGAAGACAAGCGTGAAGCGGCTCATCACGTACAACTGATGGGTTCGGGCACCATCCTCAACGAAGTACGCGAAGCGGCGAAGATTCTGCGTGAGCAGTTCAACATCGGCGCCGATGTCTGGAGCGTCACCAGCTTCAACGAACTGCGTCGCAACGGCCTGGCCGTAGAGCGTGCCAACCGTCTGAAGCCGGGCCAGAAGCCACAGGTGAGCTACGTTGAAGAGTGCCTCAACGGCCGTAAAGGTCCGGTAATCGCTTCGACCGACTACATGAAACTGTTCGCTGACCAGATCCGTCAGTGGGTTCCGACCAAGGAATACAAAGTCCTGGGCACTGACGGCTACGGCCGCAGCGACAGCCGCAAGAAGCTGCGTCACTTCTTTGAAGTCGACCGTCACTTCGTGGTGCTGGCAGCTCTGGAAGCCTTGGCCGATCGTGGCGATATCGAACCTAAGGTCGTGGCGGAAGCCATCACCAAGTTCGGCATCGACCCGGATAAACGCAACCCGCTGGACTGCTAAGGCCTGCGTTAACGATCGCAAAGAGCGCTGCAACATTGCGCAAGACAGCCAAGGATGCGGAATTTACTCCGGTAAATGAGCATCCGAGGCTGTTTTGTCGCACTACCGGCAGCGCAGTCGAGTGAACAGGTTCTCCTAAGGAGAGACATTGTGAGTGAGTTAATTCGTGTACCCGACATCGGCAGCGGTGACGGTGAAGTCATTGAGTTGTTCGTCAAGGTTGGCGATCGCATCGAAGCCGATCAGAGCCTGCTGACCCTTGAGTCGGACAAGGCGAGCATGGAAATCCCTGCGCCAAAGGCCGGTGTCGTCAAAAGCCTGAAAGTGAAAATCGGCGACCGCCTGAAAGAAGGCGACGAGCTGCTCGAACTGGAAGTGGAAGGCGATGCCGCCGCTGCTGCACCTGCTGCCGAACCGGCCGCCGCTGCTCCGGCGCCTGCTGCTGAAAAACCTGCTGAAGCAGCCCCGGCTCCTGCCGCAGCTCCTGCTCCAGCCGCTGCTGCTGCCGAAACGGTTCAGGACATTCACGTTCCTGATATCGGTTCGTCAGGCAAGGCTCGCATCATCGAGCTGATGGTCAAGGTTGGCGACAGCATCGAAGCTGACCAGTCCCTGATCACGCTGGAATCCGACAAAGCCTCGATGGAGATTCCTTCTCCAGCCGCTGGTGTGGTCGAGAGCATCAGCGTCAAGGTCGAAGACGAAGTCGGCACTGGCGATCTGATCCTGAAACTGAAAGTCGCTGGCGCTGCACCTGCTGCCGCGCCTGCTCAGGCAGCTGCCCCGGCTCCGGCCAAGGCTGACGCTCCTGCAGCAGCTCCGGCCGCAGCCCCTGCCCCGAAAGCCGAAGCAGCCCCTGCTCCCGCTGCCGCCCCTGCCAAAGACGGTGCCAAGGTTCACGCAGGCCCGGCTGTTCGCCAGCTGGCACGCGAATTCGGCGTCGAGCTGAGCGCTGTGACTGCCACCGGTCCACACGGCCGAGTACTGAAGGAAGACGTGCAGGTTTACGTCAAGTCCGTCATGACCAAAGCCAAGGACGCACCGGCTGCTGGCGGCGCTGCCGGCGGCATGGGCATCCCGCCGATTCCGGAAGTCGATTTCAGCCGTTTCGGCGAGATCGAAGAAGTGCCGATGACTCGCCTGATGCAACTGGGCGCGAGCGGTCTGCACCGCAGCTGGCTGAACATCCCGCACGTCACTCAGTTCGACCAGGCCGACATCACCGACCTGGAAGCTTTCCGCATTGCGCAGAAAGCCGTCGCTGAAAAGGCCGGCGTGAAGCTGACCGTGCTGCCGCTGCTGCTCAAGTCCATCGCGCACCTGCTCAAGGAACTGCCGGACTTCAACAGCTCGCTGGCGCCAAGCGGCAAGGCTGTTATCCGCAAGAAGTACTTCCACATCGGTTTCGCGGTAGACACTCCGGACGGTCTGTTGGTCCCTGTGATCAAGAACGTCGACCAGAAGAGCCTGCTGCAACTGGCTGCCGAAGCCGCCGAGCTGGCTGAGAAAGCCCGCAGCAAGAAGCTGTCCGCCAACGACATGCAGGGCGCCTGCTTCACCATCTCCAGCCTGGGTCATATTGGCGGTACCGGCTTCACGCCGATCGTCAATGCGCCTGAAGTGGCGATCCTGGGTGTATCCAAGGCCACCATGCAGCCGGTCTGGGACGGCAAGGCTTTCCAGCCGCGCCTGATGCTGCCGCTGTCGCTGTCCTACGATCACCGCGTGATCAACGGCGCTGCAGCTGCTCGCTTTACCAAACGTCTGGGCGATGTGCTGGCGGATATCCGCACGATCCTGCTGTAAGCCGTACAAGGCCCGCTTCCCGTGAAGCGGGCCTTCGCAGTTTTTCGAGCTGCCACGCTCGTACCTCAACCCCGCTCATTTGGCGGGGCTTTTTTTGGGCGGGTGGTTTTGGGGTTGGGGTTGGGTGTATCCGACTTTGGCGGTGCCGCTGGTGTCGGCTCGGCCTAACGGCCAGCTGTTTCGCCTTCGGCGAGTTACTTGAAAACCCCAAGTAACCAAGGGTCCTTGCTCCTGGTTTGGCTTCTCCTTCGTCGAAGTACCCTCACTCCGGCGACGCTCCGTGGGCCCGCGCTGAACGGACATCCATGTCCTGGCAGCGCTCTCGCGGCATCCATGCCGCTCGGCCCACTCCGCGACGCCTGCGTTCGGCCTGCACCCAAGTCGCGATTTGTGTCGTCTGGGATATCGCGCACTTAGAAGCAAAATCAAAAGCGAACGCGGCTCTGAAATACTGAGGCGACACTTGTAGCCGTCCGGCTTGCCGGAGATGGCTCAAGGAAGATCGCTACCGTCAGCAAGCCGGACTGCTACAGGTCTGGCACCTATAGCGGACGTTGATGCTGGCCCTGCCTCACGGGAGTACAGAAGCCAGCATCACTGCCGATACGCTGATGTGTCGGAGCGAAACGTTCCCGATGCACCAACATCAACCACTTACCGCTCTTTTCCGACAAATCCGACCAACAACCTCTAGTTAATCCCGGATTTGCCGACAGATTTATAGCACTAAGCCATCGCGCTCACTTGTCAGCCCGTTCGCCATGATGCAACCTTGCGTCACGCGATTTAACGATGGGCTCCTTGCCCGCGCGCGACCGTACTCTTAAAGCGAGTTCCTTCATGAAAAGCCAACCTGATGCTGCCGCCCGATCGGCAGCCGAGGTCGTGACGCAATTGCCGGTGCCCTCGCGGCTCGGCATGCTGCGTTTCGAGCGGCTGAATGAACCCAGCTGGGCCATGCTGTACCTGGACCCAAACTGCGAAAAGCAGTTCGACATGCCGGCCATGGAGCTGTGCGCCCTGATTGGCGCGCCCTATGCCAGCCTGATGGAACCAGAGGCCCGCTATCAATTGCACGATGCCGTGCAGATGCAGCTCGCGACCAACTCCCACTACGTCATCCGCTACACCCTGCACACCACTCGCGGCCCACTGGGTCTGCTTGAGATTGGTGAAGGGTATCGACAGCACAATCGCGAACTCCTGCGTGGCTACCTGATGGTGGTCGACGACGTGTTCGATGCCAGTGAGATGGTTCTGAGCCCCGATCTGGAAGTACAAAACTCTCGCTTGCAGATCGCCCTGGAACTGAACCAGCGTGCCCAGCACGAGCAGTTACAGCACCTGGAACGGGTACGTGCGCAGCAAAGCCTGATTCTGCGCCTGGCGCGTCATCGCTACAGCTCCAGCAACTCGCTGCAGGAAGCCGCAGAGCTGATCACCAAAAGCGCCTGCGAGATCTACGACATCGACCGCGCTGCAATCTGGAACCTCAACGGCAAGACCCTCGAGCCGATTGCCGAGTATCGCCGAGACGTCGACCAGTACCTGAAACCCGCCCCAATCGACATCAGCCGCTACCCCAGCTACCTGGAAGCGTTGCACACCAGTCGCGCCATCGACGCCAACGACGTGCAGCTCGATCCGCGCACCCGTGAGATTGCCGAAAGCCTCGGCCCGCGGGACATTAACGCCATCCTCGACGCCAGTGTGCGCATCGACGGCCAGGTCGTCGGCGTGCTGTGTCTTGAGCAGACCGGCACGCCGCGCGACTGGCAGTCTGACGAGATTGCTTTCGCTGGCGAACTGGCCGATCAGTTCGCGCAGGCGATCAACAACCACAACCGCCGTACCGCCACCAACGCCCTGCACCTTTTCCAGCGCGCCGTGGAGCAGAGCGCCAACGCGTTTCTGCTGGTCAACTGCAACGGTGTGGTCGAATACGTCAATCCAAGTTTCACCGAGATCACCCAGTACACCGCCGATGAGGTCCACGGCCATCGCCTTTCGGAACTCCCTGCACTGGAAAATCTCAACTCGCTGCTGCTCGACGCCAATTCCAGCCTGGTCAGTGGCAACAGTTGGCAGGGCGAATTCAAAAGCCGCCGCAAGAACCTCGAACCCTATTGGGGCCAGCTGTCGATCTCCAAGGTGTACGGCGACAACCGCGAGCTGACCCATTACATCGGCATCTACGAAGACATCACCCAGGCCAAGCTCTCCCAGCAGCGGATCGAGCGCCTGGCGTACACCGACAATCTGACCAATCTGGGCAACCGCCCGGCGTTCATCCGGACCCTCGACGAGCATTTCGCACGGGACATTGAGACGCCGATCAGCCTGCTGTTGGTGGACATCGACAACTTCAAGCGCATCAACGACAGCCTCGGCCACCAGACTGGCGACAAACTGTTGATCAGCCTTGCACGCCGCCTGCGCAACAGCCTGAGCCCGACCGGGATTCTGGCGCGCTTCGCCAGTAACGAGTTTGCGGTGCTGCTGGACGACACCGGGCCTGAAGACGGCCAGCGCATCGCCAGCCAGGTGCTGACCACGCTGGACAAGCCGATGTTCGTCGACAACCAGTTGATCAGCGTCACCGGCTCCGTGGGCCTGGCTTGCGCACCAATCCACGGCCGCGATCCGCAAACCCTGATGAAGAACGCCGGTCTGGCGCTGCACAAGGCCAAGGCCAACGGCAAGCATCAGGTGCAGGTGTTCACCGAGGCGCTCAACGCCGAAGCCAGCTACAAGCTGTTCGTCGAGAACAACCTGCGTCGCGCCCTGACGCAGAACGAACTGGAAGTCTTCTACCAGCCCAAGCTGTGCCTGCGCACGGGTCGGTTGCTGGGTATGGAAGCACTGCTGCGCTGGAATCATCCGGAAAAAGGCATGATCCGTCCGGACCAGTTCATCAGCGTCGCCGAGGAAACCGGCCTGATCATCCCGATCGGCAAGTGGGTCGCGCGCCAGTCTTGCCGTATGAGCAAGCAACTGACCGCCGCCGGTTACGGCAAGCTGCACGTGGCAATCAACGTTTCGCCCAAGCAGTTCTCCGACCCTGATCTGGTCAGTTCGCTGGCGAATATCCTGCGCGAAGAACAGCTCGATCCGTCGCTTCTTGAACTGGAACTGACTGAAGGCCTGCTGCTGGAAGCCACTGAAGACACACGTCTGCAACTCGAATCGCTGAAAACCCTTGGCCTGACCCTTGCCATGGACGACTTCGGGACCGGTTACTCGTCGTTCAGCTACCTGAAAAAATTCCCCATCGACGTGATCAAGATCGACCGCAGCTTCATCCGCGACATTCCGGATGATCAGGACGATATGGAAATCACCTCGGCGGTGATCGCCATGGCCCACAACCTCAAGCTGACAGTGGTCGCCGAAGGCATCGAAACTGCCGAACAACTGGCGTTCCTGCGTCGCCATCGCTGCGACGTCGGCCAGGGCTATCTGTTCGACAAGCCGATTCCTGGCGAAGATCTGATCAGCAAACTGCGTCGCTACCCACGCGGGCCCCAAGCGTAAACCCTCCTGTTACCCCCCCCTTCCCCGGCCGGATGTTGTACGGCACACTTGTCGCCTTTGATTTGCATCAGCCAATTCTGACCCCATATACGCCCATTACTGACAAACCCTGTCGGTTGTCCTGTCACCCAGAGAGGAACTGCCTCATGGTCTTGCGCTCGGAAATTCTTGTGAACAAAAACGATCTCCCTACCGCCCAGCAGGCTCTGCCAGGCCGTGAAACACCAATGGCCTTGCCAGAGACTCACTTCGTCAACGGCAATCCGCTGCTGGGCCCGTTCTTTGAAGACGTGGAATTCGCCATTTTCGGCCTGGGTTGCTTCTGGGGCGCCGAACGTCGTTTCTGGCAACGTGATGGCGTTGTCAGCACAGTCGTCGGCTATGCGGGCGGCTTTACGCCAAACCCCAACTACGAAGAAGTGTGCTCCGGCCTGACCGGCCATAGTGAAGTGGTACTCGTGGTGTACGAGCCGGCGAAAGTCAGCTACGAAGAACTGCTGGCGATGTTCTGGGAATTGCACAACCCGACCCAAGGCATGCGTCAGGGCAACGATATTGGCACCCAGTACCGCTCGGTGATTTACGCGACCACGCCCGAGCAACTGGATGCTGCCAACACCAGCGCCAAGGTGTTCCAGGCTGAACTGACCAAGGCAGGCCTTGGCGACATCACCACCGAAATCAACCAGGCGCCAACCGTGTACTTCGCCGAGGCGTATCACCAGCAGTACCTGGCGAAGAATCCACAGGGCTACTGCGGGATTGCCGGAACGGGCGTTTGCATGCCGCCGAGTTTAAATCAGGCTTGATCAAAGCAGCATTGGGGGTTCAACGCTGAACAAAAATCAAACGTGGGAGGGAGCTTGCTCGCGAAAACGGTGGGTCAGTCGACATTGATACGCCTGACCTGACTTCTTCGCGAGCAAGCTCCCTCCCACAAAGATCGTATTCATCAACACAATCGGGACTTCATTCCCTCCTGTAGCCCTCCGGCTTGCCGGCGGTGGCGATTTCAAACACACCACCGCCGGCAAGCCGGACTGCTAGAGGTCATGCATCGATCAATCAGGATTCGGCAATCAACCAATCCATCTTCCAGTCACCCTGGGTTTGTCCCAGTTTCTGCGCCAGCCACGGCAGCAACTCGCGCAACTCTTCCTCAAGTCCCCAAGGCGGATTGGCAATCGCCATGCCTGAGCCATTGAGGCTGTTCGGCGTGTCCAGTGGATGCACCAACAATTCCACGCGCAGCAACTTCGGCGCGCCGGTTTCGGCCAGATCCTGATAGAAACGCTTGAGCGCGCGCTGATCCTTTACCGGATACCAAATGGCGGCGACGGTCTGGCGCATGCGGCTGATGGCCTCTTTAAGCGCCACCGAGCAGCGCTTCATCTCGTCCAGTTGCTCGAATGGCGGGTCGATCAGCATGACGGCGCGTTTTTCCTGCACCGGCAGCAGCGCGCGCGGCACGTGCCAGCCCTCGCCCAGATGCACGGCGACGCGGCGGTCGTATTTCATGTTGTCTTTAAGCAGGGCGCCGTCTTCGGGGTGTTTCTCGTTGAGCAGCACGCGGTCCTGTTCACGAGTCAGGCGACGGGCGAGCTCCGGGGACCCCGGGTAGTAACGCAACTCGCCCGTTTTGCGGTTCATGTGGCGAATCACGTCCATGTAGCCCGCCGCCATCGGAGGCACGTCGTCGGCATCCCACAGACGGCCGATGCCTTCTATCCACTCGCCGGTGCGCGTGGCCTGATCGCCCTGCAGGTCGTACAGACCGAGGCCCGCATGGGTGTCGAGGTAGGCGAGCGGCTGCTCCTTGCGCGACATCAGCGCGATCAAGCGAGTCAGGACGATGTGTTTGAAGACGTCGGCGTGGTTGCCGGCGTGGTAGGCGTGACGGTAGTTCATGGCGGCTCCTGGAAGGCTGCGGAGTTTAACAAAACAGCCGACCTTGCGCAGACCGCTCGTGCCACCGCTCGCTCGGATGCTCGAACGCCAGGCAAAAAAAGCCCCGGTTAAGCCGTTACAAAACCGGGGTTGAGGGACTTGCGCTGACTAGAGGGTGACCAAACCGTGGTCAACGCAATGTTGAATGAGGCCATTATGCCGAATTAACTAAACGGTTACATAGCCAAAACCGACACGCTGTTGCGCATGCCAGACATTGCCGACGACAGGTATTGCCGAGCGTGCGGCGCGCTACCAGAATCGGCTCAACCCCAATAATAGGAGCGAGCGTCATGATGCATGCAGACCTGATAGACCAGGACGATCTTCTCGGCCAACTCAGATCGATCGGCTTTGAAATGCCCTCTGGTGCCACCGCCGAACAGGCGTGCGCCCAAGTGGTATGCGGCCTGAACGACGACCGCGCCCGTGCCCTGCGTCAGTTGGTAGAGAGAATGCTCAGCGGCAGCGCAACCATCCTGCCTGCGGTGCGTCAGGCGATCGATCAACAGTTGCTACCGGCGTTGGCGACTTACAAACAAGGCCGCGCACAGGCCTGACGCCTTACGCATTCCCCCTGTAGCAGTCCTGGTTGCCGGCGGTAGCGTTTTTGAAATCGCTACCGCCAGCAAGCCGGACTGCTACAGGAATGGCGAAGCTCGGCAGCGACGCCGGGCATCCCTTTTACAACCTCACACTCGCAAACGTCGACTCGTTGCGCGCCTGGCTCAAGGCCGAGAGCGGGCCGGAGAGTGGTGCCAGGACCATCGCCTGAGGAATCGGCATCATTGCCACTTGCTGTGCAGTGTTGGAACCTACGCGTTCGTCACGTGGCGGAATGCCGAAGTATTCGCGGTAGCACTTGGAGAAGTGCGGGGTGGAGACGAAGCCACAGACCGAGGCCACTTCGATGATCGACATCGGCGTTTGCTTCAATAGCTGACGCGCGCGGATCAGGCGCAGCTTGAGGTAATAACGCGACGGCGAGCAGTGCAGGTATTTCTGGAACAGCCTTTCCAGTTGTCGACGGGATACCGAAACGTAGACCGCCAGTTCGTCGAGGTCGATCGGCTCTTCGAGGTTGGCCTCCATCAGCGCGACGATTTCCTGCAGTTTCGGCTGATTGGTGCCAAGCATGTGCTTGAGTGGCACGCGCTGGTGGTCCTGCTCGTTGCGAATGCGCTCATAGACGAACATTTCCGAGATCGCGGCGGACAGTTCACGCCCGTGGTCGCGGCTGATCAGGTGCAGCATCATGTCCAGCGGCGCGGTGCCGCCGGAGCTGGTGAAACGGTTACGGTCCAGGGTGAACAGACGTGTGCTCATGGCAACGCGCGGAAAGGCTTCCTGCATCGCGGCCAGACATTCCCAGTGCACGCTGCAATCGAAGCCATCGAGCAGGCCGGCGCAGGCCAATGCCCAACTGCCGGTGCAGACCGCGCCCAGACGACGGGACTGACGCGCCTGGCTCTGCAGCCAGCTCACGTGTTCGCGGGTAACGGTGCGCTGAATGCCGACACCGCCGCAGACGATCACGGTGTCCAGCACCGGCGCCTTGTGCATGGCCGCATCGGGGGTGATCTGCAGACCGTCACTGGCCCAGACCTGGCCGCCGTCGACGCTCAGGGTGGTCCAGCGATAGAGCTCACGACCGGACAACTGGTTCGCCATGCGCAGTGGCTCAACCGCAGATGCGAGAGAGATCAGTGTGAAATTGTCCAGCAGCAGAAAGCCGATGGATTGAGGCGCACGGTTCTGGGGTTGGGCCCCGGAGTTGAACGTAGTCATCACGGTATCTCCTCACACGAAAAGCGGTTGATGGCCCCAGTTAGAGGCTCTTGTTGTTTGGCCCTCATCAGTGGAGGGCTTTGCTATTGCAACGCAAATGCCATGCCTAAAGTTGAATGCGCATTCAATAACTCTTGTTTGCGACGTCGCGATGCGTCTATTCGGTAGCGACATGGGTGTTCCGATAGCGACCTATCGATCGCTGGGCCACGGGAATGGCGGAGGGCGTGAGCAATTCGGTAGCACTTGTGTGCATCGCCGAGATTTCTGGCATACGGGATGTCACCCCATGCACGGGTGACGGGCGGTGGGTCCGGTAACGCCTTTGTGGCATGGCTTTGCGCCACGCCCACACGGTTCGCGCGCCAAAAGGCAGCGGCAGATTTGAGGCGTGATTCAAAAGCGAGCAGAGGCATCAAGCCAATGCGAACAACTCGCAAACCGTGGGAGACGCCGGAGGTCGCGACGGCAGCGAAAGCGGTCAGTCAGGTGAAGACCGGGAGCCTCCAAAACCGTGATCGCTGCCGTCGTGACCTCCGGCGTCTCCCGCAGGTCCCCCGGCGGGACCATAGGGGCTTGAGCGCCCGCTAATTAACACTCAACCGCGCTGACCGCCAAGCCACCGCGGGATGTCTCTTTATATTTGTCATGCATGTCGGCGCCGGTGTCGCGCATGGTGCGTATCACTCGATCCAGCGAGATGAAGTGAGTGCCGTCGCCACGCAGGGCCATCTGTGCGGCGTTGATAGCTTTCACCGCAGCAATCGCATTGCGCTCGATGCACGGCACTTGAACCAGACCGCCGACGGGATCGCAGGTCAGGCCCAGATTGTGTTCAAGACCGATCTCTGCTGCGTTGCACAATTGCTCGGGGGTTGCGCCCAGAATGTCCGCCAGCCCTGCCGCCGCCATGGCGCACGCGGAACCGACTTCCCCCTGGCAGCCGACTTCAGCGCCAGAGATCGAGGCGTTCTTTTTACAGAGAATGCCGATCGATGCCGCACCCAGGAAATAATCCACCACATTCGCTTCGCTGACTTCGTCGCTGAATTTGACGAAATAATGCAGCACCGCCGGAATGATCCCCGCCGCGCCGTTGGTGGGTGCCGTGACCATGCGCCCACCCGCGGCGTTCTCTTCGTTGACCGCCAGAGCGAACAGGTTGACCCACTCCATCGCGCTCAACGTCGAACCAATCACGTTCGGTTTGTTGAGCTCCTGAAGGCTACGGTGCAAGCGCGCTGCACGCCGGCGCACATTCAAACCGCCCGGCAAAATACCTTCATGTTTGAGGCCATGCTCCACGCAGTCCTGCATGGCGCGCCAGAGGCGCATCAGGCCGGAGCGAATCTCCTCTTCGCTGCGCCAGACCTTTTCGTTGGCCATCATCAGCTCAGAAACGCGCAGGCCGTGCTTTTGGCACAGCATCAACAGCTCGTCGGCACTGGAAAAGTCGTAGGGCAAAACGGTGTTGTCCATGTCCAGGACGCCACTGGACGCCTGCGCCTCATCCACGACAAAACCACCCCCCACCGAATAGTAAGTATCGCGGTGCAGCTCGCCGTCGGCATTGAAAGCGATCAGGGTCATGGCATTGGGATGAAACGGCAGGTTTTCTTCGATCAGCAACATGTCCCGTTGCCAGACGAAGGAGATCGGACGATCACCGTTGAGTCGAAGCGTGTCGGTTTCACGCAGTTCGGCAATGTGACGACCGATCTGCGTGGGGTCGATTGCATCCGGCCACTCGCCCATCAGGCCCATGATCACCGCGTTGTCACTGCCGTGGCCGACACCGGTCGCCGACAACGAGCCATACAGACGCACTTCGATACGGTTTACCTGGCCCAACTGGTCGCGCTCACGCATGCCCTGAACGAATAATGCGGCTGCTCGCATCGGTCCCACGGTGTGCGAACTGGAAGGGCCGATACCGATCTTGAACAAGTCGAACACACTGATAGCCATTGACCGCAAACCTCCGAAAACAGGGCTTCCGGCGCGCCGAGCGGCCGGCGACGAAACTGCTACGCTCAAAGCTGCAATCCGTCGAGATGGCGGCATCATCAGCCTTTTATCTCGGAGGGCGGCGTCTCACACCGACCCACTCTTGTCCACAAACGTCGCGGCTACTCCCCAGCGCGCAGGAGCCTCCCCCAAAAGAACAAACGCCACTGTTTTCGACACTTTTTGCCGCACTTGCACTCGAAAACCTCTCGGCGAGCGGGGAAAAAATCTGGAAGCGACGTTACTGACACTGGATACGACCCCCTCTGTACTGGTTACGACGCCCCCTGTAGGCGTTTGTTTTTCCCTGTTACATGATCAATGTCGACTCAATCGCCAGACGCAGTGATAGAGCTGTTTTCCCACTTGACTCGCCGACACCAAAAAACGCGTCAGCTTTGCCTGATGACGAGAAGAAAACACCTAAGGAGTCCAACCATGAAAGGTTCACAAAAGCTGTTGCTGGGCGTTGTGCTGAGTCTGCCCATGCTGGCCCAGGCTGCAGAGCCTGCGGCCTGTCAGACGGTCAATTTTTCCGATGTAGGCTGGACCGATATCACTGCAACGACCGCCACCACCAGCGTTGTCCTCCAGTCGCTGGGCTACAAGACCAAAACCACGATGATTTCCGTACCGGTGACTTACAAGTCGCTGGCCGATGGCAAGAACATGGACGTGTTCCTCGGCAACTGGATGCCGACCATGGAAAACGACATCAAGGCCTACCGCGACGCCGGCACCGTTGACGTGGTGCGCACTAACCTCACTGGCGCCAAATACACCCTGGCCGTACCGCAAGCGCTGTACGACAAAGGCCTGCACGATTTCGCCGACATCGCCAAATTCAAGAAAGAACTCGACGGCAAGATCTACGGCATCGAGCCGGGCAACGACGGCAACCGCCTGATCCAGAGCATGATCGACAAAGACGCCTTCGGCCTGAAAACGGCGGGGTTCAAGATGGTCGAGTCAAGCGAGGCAGGCATGCTCTCCCAGGTGGACCGCGCCTCCAAGCGTGACACCGCCGTGGTGTTTCTCGGCTGGGCACCGCATCCAATGAACAAGCGCTTCAAGATCCAGTACCTGACCGGCGGCGACGACTTCTTCGGCCCCGATTTCGGCGCTGCGACCGTTGCGACCAACACCCGCAAGGGCTACGTCTCCGAATGCAGCAACGTCGGCCAACTGCTGAAAAACCTGCAGTTCACGGTCGACATGGAAAGCGAACTGATGGGCAACATCCTGGACGACAAGATGAAGCCTGAAGCAGCAGCCAAGGCATGGCTGAAGAAGAACCCTCAAGTACTCGACACCTGGCTGGCGGGTGTCACCACAGTGGACGGTAAACCTGGCCTGGAAGCCGCAAAAGCCGAGCTGACGAAGTAACTCGACACGCAGGCGGGTTCGCCCGCCTGTTGTCCTCTTTTCATCCCGCACGCGGACAATCGATATCATGCTGACTGATCATAAAATCCCCCTAGGCCAGTACATTGCAGGCTTTGTGGACTGGCTGACCCAACACGGCGCCAGCACCTTCGACGCCATCGCTTCGTCACTGGAAGCCATGATCCACGGACTGACCGGCGGTCTGACCTGGTTCAACCCTTTTGTCCTGATCGGCCTGATTGCTCTGCTAGCTCATTACATTCAGCGCAAATGGGGCCTGACCGCTTTCGTCGTGATCTCCTTTCTGCTGATCCTGAACCTGGGTTATTGGCAGGAAACCATGGAGACGCTGGCCCAGGTGCTGTTCGCCACACTGGTGTGTGTCGTCATCGGCGTGCCGCTGGGCATCGTTGCCGCGCACAAGCCGATGTTTTACACCTGCATGCGTCCCGTCCTCGACCTGATGCAGACCGTGCCTACTTTCGTTTACCTGATTCCGACCCTGACCCTCTTCGGGCTGGGCGTGGTGCCAGGTCTGATTTCGACGGTGGTGTTCGCGATTGCCGCACCCATCCGACTGACCTATCTGGGCATCTGCGATGTCCCGCAAGAACTGCTCGACGCCGGCAAGGCCTTCGGCTGCTCCCGCCGTCAATTGCTGTCCCGAATCGAACTGCCCCACGCCATGCCAAGCATCGCGGCCGGTATCACCCAGTGCATCATGCTGTCGCTGTCGATGGTGGTGATTGCAGCGCTGGTTGGCGCCGACGGCCTGGGCAAACCTGTGGTCAACGCACTGAACACTGCTGATATCGCACTGGGCTTCGAAGCAGGCCTGGCGATCGTATTGCTGGCGATCATGCTCGACCGTATCTGCAAACAACCCGACGCTAAAGTGAGGGCCGACGCATGAGCATCATCAAATTCGACCAGGTAGACGTCGTCTTCTCCAAAGACCCGCGTGAGGCTCTCAAGCTGCTGGATCAGGGCCTCGCGCGGCCAGAAATCCTCAAGAAAACCGGCCAGATCGTTGGCGTTGAAAAAGCCAGCCTGGAAATCAACAAAGGTGAAATCTGCGTACTGATGGGCTTGTCCGGTTCGGGCAAGTCCAGCCTGCTGCGCTGCATCAATGGCCTGAACACCGTGAGCCGTGGCTCGTTGTTCGTCGAGCACGAAGGCAAGCAGATCAACATCGCCAACTGCACACCAGCAGAGCTGAAGATGATGCGCACCAAGCGCATCGCCATGGTGTTCCAGAAGTTCGCATTGATGCCCTGGCTGACCGTTCGCGAGAACATCAGCTTCGGCCTGGAAATGCAGGGTCGTCCTGAAAAGGAACGTCGCCAACTGGTCGACGAGAAACTCGAGCTGGTGGGCCTGACCCAGTGGCGCAACAAGAAGCCCGACGAACTCTCCGGCGGTATGCAGCAACGTGTTGGCCTGGCCCGCGCACTGGCGATGGACGCCGACATTCTGCTGATGGACGAACCTTTTTCCGCACTTGACCCGCTGATCCGTCAGGGCCTGCAGGATGAGTTGCTGGCGTTGCAGAAGAAACTGAGCAAGACCATCGTCTTCGTGAGCCACGACCTGGACGAAGCCCTCAAGCTGGGCACCCGGATCGCGATCATGAAAGACGGCCGGATCATTCAGTACAGCGTGCCGGAAGAGATCGTCTTGAACCCTGCGGACGAATACGTGCGTACCTTCGTCGCCCACACCAACCCGCTGAACGTGCTCTGCGGCCGCAGCCTGATGCGCCCGATCACCGACTGCACGCGCATCAACGGCTCCCAGGTGTGCCTGGATCCGGGCGACGATTCGTGGATCGACCTGGCTGACGGTAACCAGATCACAGGCCTGCGCCAGCACGGCGCCGCGGTTGATATGCAAAGCTGGGAGCCTGGCCAGTCGGTCGAAAACCTCGGTCGCCGTCCAACCGTCGTGCATTCGGACATCGGTATGCGTGAAGCACTGCAGATCCGCTATCACACCGGCAACAAGCTGGTGCTGCAAGAGAACAACAAACTGGTCGGTATCCTGGGTGACAGCGAGCTGTACCACGCGTTGCTCGGCAAGAATCACGGTTGATCGCAACCCACGCTTAACGCAATACCTGTAGCAGATCTGATCTGATCGTTCCCACGCTCCGCGTCTCGCGTCTCCGCGTCCCACGGTATGACGCGGAGCGTCAGGGGCGGCATTCCCACGCAGAGCGTGGGGAACGATCAGCTTAGGATCCGGCCTCGCAGAAGTTGCCGTTTACAGCCTTTGCGCACGCCCATCTTTTTTTGTTGATTGAACGTTCAATTAAAAAGCAATAGACTGTAGGCCGTTTTCAGTCATTCACGATCACTCGGCGAGCCAAGGAGACTCAAGATGCCCAAGGTCGGTATGCAACCCATTCGTCGTCAACAGCTGATCCAGGCCACCCTCACTGCGGTCGATCAGGTCGGAATGGGCGACGCCAGCATCGCGCTCATCGCCAAACTGGCGGGAGTCTCCAACGGCATCATCAGTCACTACTTTCAGGACAAGAACGGCCTGATCGCAGCGACCATGCGCCACCTGATGAATGCACTGATCATCAACGTCGCCGAGCGCCGTCAGGCACTGACCGACGACAGCCCAAGGGCGCACCTGAAAGTGATCATCGAGGGCAACTTCGATGCCAGTCAGGTCAACGGCCCGGCGATGAAAACCTGGCTGGCCTTCTGGGCCACCAGCATGCATTCGCCGGCACTGCACCGGTTACAGCGGATCAACGATCACCGCCTGTATTCGAACCTGTGCTGCCAGTTCCGCCGCGTGCTGACACTGGACGACGCACGCACCGCTGCCCGCGGCCTGGCCGCATTGATCGATGGCTTGTGGCTGCGCGGCGCGCTTTCCGGCGACGCCTTCGATACCCAACAGGCACAACAGATCGCCTTTGAATACATGGATCTACAACTGGCAAAAGCGGTGAGCTGAAGCAGCCGCCGCACCGATCACGGTCGCGCTCAGCGCGCACGATCAACGCCATTCACCGACTACCGCGAGGACTCTATGGCCCGTTTCGAATTGCAAAAACTCTACATTGACGGTGGTTACGTCGACGCCAGCAGCGACGCGACCTTCGAAGCCATCAACCCGGCCAACGGCGAAGTCCTGGCCAAGGTGCAGCGGGCCAGTCAGGCAGACGTCGAGCGTGCTGTAGCCAGCGCTGAAAAGGGCCAGAAGATCTGGGCCGCAATGACCGCCATGGAACGCTCCCGCGTGCTGCGCCGTGCCGTCGACATCCTGCGTGAGCGCAACGATGAGTTGGCCGCACTGGAAACCCTGGACACCGGCAAATCGATCTCTGAAACCAGATACGTCGACATCGTCACAGGTGCCGATGTGCTCGAGTACTACGCAGGTCTGGTCCCGGCCATCGAAGGCGAGCAGATTCCGCTGCGCACGTCCTCCTTCGTTTACACCCGCCGTGAGCCACTGGGTGTGACCGTGGGTATTGGCGCCTGGAACTACCCGATCCAGATCGCTCTGTGGAAATCAGCGCCTGCGCTGGCTGCGGGCAACGCGATGATTTTCAAGCCAAGCGAAGTCACCTCGCTGACCACGCTAAAACTCGCTGAAATCTACACCGAAGCCGGCCTCCCGGATGGCGTGTTCAACGTTCTGACCGGCAGTGGCCGCGAAGTCGGCACCTGGCTGACCGAGCACCCGCGCATCGAGAAAGTCTCGTTCACCGGCGGCACCGACACCGGCAAGAAAGTCATGGCCAGCGCCTCGAGTTCTTCGCTCAAGGAAGTCACCATGGAACTGGGCGGCAAGTCGCCGCTGATCATCTTCGACGATGCCGATCTGGATCGCGCCGCCGACATTGCGATGATGGCCAACTTCTACAGCTCCGGTCAGGTCTGCACCAATGGCACCCGCGTGTTCGTGCCAAGCGCATTGAAAGCGGCGTTCGAGGCCAAGATCCTCGAGCGCGTCAAACGCATTCGCGTCGGCAACCCGGAAGACGACAACACCAACTTCGGCCCGCTGGTGAGCTTCGCTCACATGGAAAGCGTGTTGGGCTACATCGCCAAGGGCAAGGAAGAAGGCGCGCGTCTGTTGATCGGCGGTGATCGCCTGACCGACGGCGAACTCGCCAAGGGCGCATTCGTGGCGCCAACGGTGTTCACCGACTGCACCGACGAGATGACCATCGTCAAAGAAGAAATCTTCGGCCCGGTGATGAGCATTCTCAGCTACGAGTCCGAAGATGAAGTGATCCGCCGTGCCAACGACACCGAGTTCGGTCTGGCCGCCGGTATCGTCACTCGCGACATCAACCGCGCCCATCGCGTGATCCATCAACTGGAAGCCGGTATCTGCTGGATCAACGCCTGGGGCGAGTCCGACGCAAAAATGCCGGTAGGTGGCTACAAGCAATCGGGCGTTGGCCGCGAGAACGGCATCAGCTCGCTGGCGCAGTACACGCGGATCAAATCGGTACAGGTCGAGCTGGGCGATTACGCGTCGGTGTTCTGAGAGCAGCGTCTAGTTACAAGCGGCAAGCTTCAAGAAACAGCAGATCCTGCTTGCCGCTCCACACATTCATTCGCAAGCTCGGCTTCGCTGCTTTTTCTGGCAGCTTGAGGCTTGGGGCTTGCCGCTTTACGGAGCCCTTATGAACACCTCCGAATACGATTACATCATCATCGGCGCAGGCTCGGCGGGTAATACCCTGGCAGCCCGTCTCACCGAAGACGCCGGCGTCACTGTCCTGTTGCTCGAAGCTGGCGGCCCGGATTACCGCGCCGACTTCCGCACGCAAATGCCTGCCGCGCTGGCTTTCCCGCTGCAAGGCCGCCGCTACAACTGGGCCTACGAGACCGATCCAGAGCCGCACATGGACAACCGCCGGATGGAGTGCGGTCGCGGCAAGGGCCTGGGCGGTTCGTCGCTGATCAACGGCATGTGCTACATCCGTGGCAACGCCATGGACTATGACGGCTGGGCAAAGCTGCCCGGTCTGGAAGACTGGAGCTATCTGGATTGCCTGCCGTACTTCCGCAAGGCAGAGACCCGCGACATCGGCCCCAACGATTACCACGGCGGCGAAGGCCCGGTCAGCGTGACTACGCCCAAGGCCGGTAACAACCCACTGTTCCACGCAATGGTCGAGGCGGGTGTGCAAGCGGGCTATCCGCGGACCGAAGACCTCAATGGTTATCAACAGGAAGGCTTCGGCCCGATGGACCGCACGGTCACGCCCAATGGCCGTCGCGCCAGCACAGCGCGGGGCTATCTGGATGAAGCCAAGAAGCGCTCGACCCTGACCATCGTCACCCACGCGTTGACCGATCGCATCCTGTTCGACGGCAAGCGCGCTGTCGGCGTGGCGTACATGGTCGGCGACAGCGACACCCGCATGGAAGCCCGTGCGCGCAAGGAGGTCTTGCTGTGCAGCGGCGCGATCGCCTCGCCGCAGATCCTGCAGCGCTCCGGCGTGGGCCCTGCCCCGCTGTTGAAAAAACTCGATATTCCAGTGGTCCATGACCTGCCCGGCGTTGGCGAAAACCTTCAGGACCACCTTGAGATGTACCTGCAGTACGCCTGCAAGGAGCCGGTCTCGCTCTACCCTTCCCTGCTCTGGTGGAACCAGCCGGCCATCGGCGCCGAATGGATGTTCCTGGGCAAGGGCATCGGCGCCAGCAACCAGTTCGAAGCCGGTGGTTTCATTCGCTCCCGCGAGGAGTTCGAATGGCCGAACATTCAGTACCACTTCCTGCCGGTGGCGATTAACTACAACGGCAGTAACGGCGTGAAAGAGCATGGCTTCCAGGCGCACGTCGGCTCCATGCGCTCGCCCAGCCGTGGTCGTGTACAGCTGAAGTCGAAGAACCCGCGCGAGTACCCGAGCATCCTCTTCAACTACATGTCCACCGAGCAGGACTGGCAGGAGTTTCGCGACGGCATCCGCCTGACCCGCGAGATCATGCAGCAGCCTGCACTGGACCAGTACCGTGGCCGAGAAATCAGCCCCGGGCTCGACGTGCAGACCGACGAGCAACTCGACCAGTTCGTGCGCGAACACGCCGAGACAGCGTTCCATCCATCGTGCTCGTGCAAGATGGGCACCGACGAAATGGCGGTGGTCGACCACGAAGGACGCGTGCACGGCCTGCAAAGCCTGCGTGTGGTCGATGCTTCGATCATGCCGATCATCACCACCGGTAACCTCAACGCGCCGACGATCATGATGGCCGAGAAGATCGCCGACAGAATCCGTGGACGTTCGCCACTGCCACGTAGCACTGCCAAGTATTTCGTGGCAGGTGATGCACCGGTGCGCGGCAAGCCCATGCGTGAAGTGGGCACAACGGCGCGGTGAGCCTAAGCCACTTCCACAGGCCATGGCGCGGCCTGTGGGAGTGGATTGCTCACGAATGCATTCCGCCTGAGGCTCATTCGCGATTAGGGCTCCGCATTCGAGGACGGCACAGGCGCGCATCAACTTCTTAACTCCCCGCCGAACCGCTCAAGCGCGCTATGATTCGGACCGTTGCCCGTCCGAATCGCCAAGGAGCCTTCCTGCATGTTCGACTTCTCCGCTCAACTCAAGCAGCGGTTCGCAGCCCTGCAGAGCAGCGCGCAGTTTTTCTCCCTGCGTTACGTCAAGCAAATCAGCCAACACCTGTCGGTGCGCAAGAACGTTGCCGAACCGCCGCAGCTGAGCACCGATGAAGGCGCGATGCTGACCGTGCGCATCAATGGCGTCGAAGCCTACGCTGCCACCAACGACCTCTCGCAACGGGGTTTGCAGGCCGCTCTTGAACAGGCCGAAGCCCAGGCCAGGATGCTCGCCCCGCATGCCCTCCTCGACTTGCGCGACCACGCCGTGGCCACCAGCCGCGCCGATTACCTGTCGCCCAACCTGACGAGCGCATTCCCCTCCCTGAGCGACTGCTACGCACTGCTCGGCAGCGAATCCGCCTCGGTGCCCAAGGACGAGCGCCTGGTCAACTGGCAAGTCAGCCTGGGCCTGGAAAACGTCGAGCAGATCTACCTGAACAACGCCGGCGCCGAGATTCGTCAGGCTCAGCGCTTCGTCTTCCCGGGTCTGAGCGTGACCGCGTATGACGGGCAAGGCAGCCAGACCCGTAGCCTGGGCCGCGACAACTTCGGCCAACAGGGCGGCGCGGAAGTCATTACGTCCTGCGGTATCATCGGCGCTGCGGCCAACGTCGCCGATCAGGCGCTGCAACTGATCATGGCGCCCAACACGCCCACCGGCCCGCGAGACCTGCTGCTGACGCCAGACCAGATGATCCTGCAGATCCACGAATCCATCGGTCACCCGCTGGAACTGGACCGCATTCTCGGCGACGAACGAAATTACGCGGGCACCAGCTTCGTCAAGACCAGCGACTTCGGCAGCCTGCAATACGGCTCGAACCTGCTCAACGTGACCTTCGATCCGGATATTCCCGAGCAACTGGCCAGTTACGCTTTCGACGACGACGGCACCCAGGCCAGCAAGCAGTTCCTGATCCGCAACGGGGTGCTCGAACGGCCGCTGGGCGGCGCGCTGTCGCAGTACCGCTCGGGCATGGAAGGCGTAGCCAACAGTCGCGCATGCAGCTGGAATCGTGCACCCATCGACCGCATGGCCAACCTCAACATCGAACCCGGCGACAAATCGATGGAGCAACTGATCGGCGGCATCGAGCACGGCATCCTGATGAGCACCAACCGCTCCTGGTCCATCGACGACGCACGCAACAAATTCCAGTTTGGCTGCGAGTGGGGTCAGTTGATCGAGAACGGCGAACTCAAAGGCGTGGTGAAGAACCCGAACTATCGGGCGATTTCCGCCCAGTTCTGGCGCAACCTCAGCGCGGTCGGCGACGCCAGCACCTTCAAGGTTCTGGGTACGCCGAACTGCGGCAAGGGCGAACCCAATCAGGTAGTGCGCGTGGGCCATGCTTCGCCCGCCTGCGTATTCGCAAACGTCGATGTTTTCGGAGGTGACGCCTGATGTCCCATCAAGCCCAATTCAAGGCTCTGGCCGACTGGCTGCACGGCGCTGTCACGCGTCAGGAACGCTTCACCCTCGGCTACAACGCCGAGGCCTCTGACTTCATTCGCTTCAACCACGCCAAGGTGCGTCAGGCCGGTCATGTTCAGCAGGCCAGCGTGTATTTCAAACTGATCGAAGATCGCCGCCACGCCGACCTCAACCTGACGCTTTGCGGTGATGAAGCCGTGGATCGTCAGCGCCTGGCCGAAGCGCTGCATCAGTTGCGCGAAACCCTGACACTGCTGCCGGAAGACCCCTATCTGTTGCTCAACGACGACGCCTGGCATAGCAGTAATGTTCAGGATGTGCCGCTGCCCGACAGCGCTCACGTCGTCGAGCAGATCGCGCAACTGGGCGAAGGGCTGGATCTGGTCGGCATCTACGCGGCCGGGCCGATCTATCGCGGCTTCGCCAGTTCCAATGGCGCCCTGGGCTGGCATCAGGCGAACAGCTTCAACTTCGACTTCAGCCTGTTCCACGAAAACGGGCAGGCGGTAAAAGCCAATTACGCCGGGCACGAATGGAGCGATGAGGCGTTCGCCAAACGCTTCGCCCTGGCCCGTGAGCAACTGACCTTTTTTGGCCAGCCGTCGCACAAACTGACGCCCGGGCAATACCGCGCTTATCTGGCGCCTGCCGCGCTTGAGGAAGTGATCGGCATGCTGTGCTGGGGCGGGTTCTCCGCGCAATCGCTGGAGGACAAGACCAGTCCCCTGCAACGCCTGTATGACGGTCAGGCGACGTTGAGTCCGTTGGTGAACCTGAACGAGCAGGTCACAGGGTCCCTGTCGCCAGCGTTCTCTGGTGAGGGCTACCCGCGCTCGGACCTGTCACTGGTGGTCGAGGGCGCCGCGCAGGATCGCCTGATCGATTCGCGCAGCGCCGCCGAATACGGCCTCGCAGCCAACGGCGCTGGCTGGGGCGAATCCCCGAGCGCACTCGCCATGAACGGCGGCTCACTGGCGCTGGACGACGTGCTCAAAGAGCTGGGCACCGGCCTGTACATCAGCAATCTGTGGTACCTGAACTTCTCCGACCGCACTGCGGGGCGCATCACCGGCATGACGCGGTTTGCGACCTTCTGGGTCGAGGACGGCAAGATCAAGGCGCCGGTCAGCACCATGCGTTTCGACGACAGCGTGTTCAGTTTGCTGGGCGCCGCGCTGGAACAATTGACCACCGAAAGGGAACTCATCCTCTCGGCGAGCACCTACAGTCAACGTCAGACAGCGTCGAACCTGCTGCCGGGGGCGTTGCTGAACAGGTTGACGTTGACGTTGTAACGAAGCGGTCTGGCTGAGCCGCGCGGTCAGGCAGCCGAACCAATACTGTGGGAGGGAACTTGCTCGCGAAGGCTGATTCTCGGACGCTGAATTTTTGTCGACTGTACCGGCCCTTTCGCGAGCAAGCTCCCTCCCACAGAGACCGTGTCTGCCCCATACGACGCTGAAGCGACCGCATTCCAAAAACCATAAGGACCCAAGACTTCACATGCCGACCTCGACGCCGCAACTGGACGCCAGAACCCTGCGCTGGATGCCTTGGGTCATCGCCATCGCCTTTTTCATGCAGAGCCTGGACGGCACGATCCTCAACACCGCGTTGCCATCCATGGCCCGTTCGCTGTCCGAAGACCCGCTGCGCATGCAGTCGGTGATCATTGCCTACATGCTGACCATCGCCCTCCTGATTCCGGCCTCGGGCTGGATTTCGGACCGCTTTGGCATCAAGCGCATTTTCTTCAGCGCCATCCTGTTGTTCAGCTTCGGCTCGCTGCTGTGCGCCGCCGCCAATTCCCTTGGCATGCTGGTCGCGGCCCGCGTGGTCCAGGGTCTGGGGGGCGCATTGATGATGCCCGTCGGCAGGCTGATCGTGCTTCGCGCCTACCCGCGGACCGAGCTGGTGCGCATTCTCAGTTTCATCACCATGCCCGCCCTGCTCGGGCCGCTCATGGGCCCGACGGTCGGTGGCTGGCTGGTGGAGTACCTGAGCTGGCACTGGATCTTCCTGATCAATATCCCGGTAGGGATTCTCGGCTGTTTCGCCGTCCGCAAGTTCATTCCCGACCTGCAAGGCGGCGGGCGCACGCGTTTCGATCTGGTGGGTTTCGCGCTGTTTGGTGCGTCGATGGTGCTGATCACTATCGCGCTGGAAGGCCTGGGCGAACTGCATCTGCCGCATCTTCGCGTGGTGATGCTGCTGTTCGGCGGCATGGCCTGTCTGGCGGCGTATTGGTTGCGCGCCGGGCATGTGGAAGCGCCGCTGTTTTCCGCCTCCCTGTTCCGGACCCGCAGTTTTGCGGTCGGCATCATGGGCAATCTGTTCGCTCGTCTGGGCAGCGGCGCCCTGCCGTTTCTGGTGCCGCTTATGCTGCAGGTGGCGCTGGGGTATTCGCCGTCTCACGCCGGGATGAGCATGATCCCGCTGGCGCTGGCGGCGATGTTCGCCAAACCCCTGGCGACCCGCGCCATCGAGCGTCTGGGTTACCGGATCGTGCTAACGGGCAACACGCTGCTGTTGGGGATTCTGCTGGCGAGCATGTCGCTGGTGGGCGCCGACACGCCTTACTGGATGTTGCTGATTCATCTGGCGTTCCTCGGTGGGGTGAACTCGCTGCAGTTCTCGGCGATGAATGCCGTGACCCTGATCGACCTGGACGACGCCAGCGCGGCGAGCGGCAACAGCTTGCTGTCGGTGGTCGCGCAGCTGTCGTTGAGCCTTGGTGTTGCCTGCGCGGCAGCGCTGCTGGGCGGCTTCACCGATGATGTCTCGACCGGCGAAGTCAGCAGCGTGCTCGGCGCGTTCCAGCTGACGTTCCTGTGTGTCGGGGTGCTGGCGATGCTGGCGGCGTCGATCTTCCTGCAACTCTCGCCCCGCATGCCGCCAGAGAACCCGCCGCGCAAACCGCAGACCGAGCCTGAGATCGAGGCTTGATACACGCCACACGGGGACCACAACTCCTGTGGCAGGGAGCTTGCTCGCGAAGACGTCATCACCCTCAACACTTCAGGTGACTGACACTCCGCTTTCGCGAGCAAGCTCTTTCCCACAACGAAAGCGGCGGATCCACAGACCGCGTCCGTGTCCAGATACCCACACCATTTATCGCCCGCAGCCCCAAGGCAGGGCCTGCGACCTGATACACTGCGCGACATTTTGTTTTGCAGGCCACCCTTGTGACTAACACCGCGTTCAACTCACTGCCCCTTTCCGCCGCCATGCTGGCTAACCTGGAGTCCCTTGGTTATGCCGAGATGACGCCGATTCAGGCGCAGAGCCTGCCGGTGATTCTCAAGGGCATGGACCTGATCGCCCAGGCCAAGACCGGCTCCGGCAAGACCGCCGCTTTTGGTATCGGCCTGCTCAACCCGGTCAATCCGCGCTACTTCGGCTGTCAGGCTCTGGTGCTGTGCCCGACCCGTGAGTTGGCCGACCAGGTCGCCAAGGAAATTCGTCGCCTGGCCCGCGCCGAAGACAACATCAAGGTGCTGACCCTGTGCGGCGGCGTGTCCTTCGGTCCACAGATCGGCTCGCTGGAGCACGGCGCGCACATCATCGTCGGCACCCCGGGGCGCATCCAGCAGCACTTGCGCAAGGGCTCTCTGGTGCTGGACGGCCTGAACACGCTGATCCTCGACGAAGCCGACCGCATGCTCGACATGGGTTTCTACGACGCCATCGCCGACATCATCGAGCAGACTCCCGAGCGTCGTCAGACCCTGCTGTTCTCGGCCACCTATCCGGTCGGCATCAAGCAACTGGCGTCCAAGTTCATGCGCGACCCGCAGACCGTGAAGGTCGAAGCGCTGCACGCCGACAGCCAGATCGAGCAGATCTTCTACGAAATCTCACCCGAGCAGCGCCTCGAAGCAGTCGTGAAAGTCCTCGACCATTTCCGTCCGCAGTCCTGTGTGGCTTTCTGCTTCACCAAGCAGCAGGTTCAGGAAGTGGTCGATCACCTGACCGCCAAAGGCATGTCGGCTGTCGGCCTGCATGGCGATCTGGAACAGCGCGACCGCGATCAGGTGCTGGCGATGTTCGCCAACCGCAGCACCTCGGTACTGGTCGCGACCGACGTGGCCGCACGCGGTCTGGATATCGACGCGCTCGACATGGTGATCAACGTCGAGCTGGCCCGCGATTCGGAAATCCACATTCACCGTGTCGGCCGTACCGGTCGTGCGGGCGAGACCGGCATCGCGGTCAGTCTCGTCGCGCCAGGTGAAAGCCAGCGTGCCCGCGCTGTCGAAGAATTGCAGAAAGCGCCGCTGAACTGGCAACAGTACGACCAGCTGACGCGCAAGGAAGGCGGCAAGCTGCTGCCTCCGATGACAACCCTGTGCATCGGTTCTGGCCGCAAGGACAAACTGCGCCCTGGCGACATTCTCGGCGCGCTGACTGGCGAAGCCGGGGTTCCCGGCACTCAGGTCGGCAAGATCGCGATCTTCGACTTCCAGGCCTACGTGGCCGTGGAACGCAGCATCGCCAAACAGGCACTGGAGCGCCTGAACAATGGCAAGATCAAGGGCAAGTCGTTGCGGGTGCGGATTCTCTAAGATTCTCGCAAAGCCCACTTTGATCGTTCCCATGCTCCGCGTGGGAATGCTGTGCGGGACGCTCCGCGTCCCTGCGACGCGGAGCGTCGCAAAATGCGTTACCACGCAGAGCGTGGGAACGATCAAACCTTCTGACATACCACAGACACTCCCGAGGACACCGCTTTGCCCGTTACTGACGTTGTGATCATCGGCGCCGGCGCCGCCGGTTTGATGTGTGCATTCACCGCCGCCCATCGTGGCCGCAGGGTGATGCTGATCGATCACGCAAACAAGCCAGGCAAGAAAATTCTCATGTCGGGCGGCGGGCGCTGCAACTTCACCAACATGTACACCGAGCCCGCCAACTTCCTCTCGCAGAACCCGCACTTCTGCAAATCGGCGCTGGCCCGCTACACCCAGTGGGATTTCATCGCGCTGGTGGGCAAACACGGCGTGCCGTACCACGAGAAAAAGCTCGGCCAGCTGTTCTGCGACAACAAGTCCAGCGACATCCTCGGCCTGCTGCTCAGCGAATGCGATGACGCAGGCGTGAGTCTGCACATGGACACCTCGGTGCAGACCATCGAGAAAACCGAAAGCGGCTATCTGCTGCAGACCACTCTGGGCAATATCAGCTGCGAATCACTGGTGATCGCCACCGGCGGCCTGTCGATTCCAACCCTCGGTGCCACCGGTTTCGGTTATCAGGTCGGCAAGCAGTTCGGTCATACCCTGTTGCCCACCCGCGCAGGCCTGGTGCCGTTCACCATCACCGATCAGTTGAAAGAACTCTGCACCGAGCTGACCGGCACCTCGGTGGATTGCATGGTGAGCTGCAACGACACCAGCTTTCGCGAGAACATCCTGTTCACCCACCGGGGCCTGAGCGGCCCGGCGATCCTGCAGATTTCCTCGTTCTGGAATCCGGGTGACGCAGTCGAAATCAACCTGATGCCCGATCACGACGCCCACAGCTGGCTGACCGAGCAACAGGCCGAACGCCCCAACAGCGAACTGAAGACCCTGCTTGGCGAAATCTTCACCAAGAAGATGGCCACCCTGATCGCCGAGCAATGGTTCGTCTCCAAACCGATGAAGCAGTACACCCACGCCGAGCTGGCCGAGATCGCCGAAAAACTGGCGAGCTGGCAGGTGGTTCCAGCGGGCACCGAAGGCTATCGCACAGCCGAGGTGACGTTGGGTGGAATCGATACGCGAGAAGTGTCGTCCAAGACGATGGAGTCGCTGAAGTCGCCGAAGCTGTACTTCATCGGCGAAGTGCTGGATGTCAGCGGGCATTTGGGTGGCTTCAACTTCCAGTGGGCCTGGGCCTCGGCGTATGCGGCGGCGCAGTACGTCTGAAACGTTTCGCAACCCAGTCTGCAGCGCCGACAATACGCTGTCTCTGTAGAAGCAACCCGAGGCACGAGAGTCGCGATGGGGCCGGTGCATTCAATAAATCTCCGGCAACCGAACCACCGCATTCGCCACCGTCGTAACCTCCGGCAGCTCCCACAGGTTATGTGTTGGCGATGCATCCCCGGCAACTCGCGATTTCTGTTGAAGCAACCCGAGGCACGAGGGTAGCGATGGGGCCGGTGCATTCAATAAATTTCCGGCAACCGAACCGCCGCGTTTCGCCACCGCCGTAACCTCCGGCAGCTTCCACAGGTTATGTGTCTGGCGATGCATCCCAGGCTATTCGCTGCCTTTGTGGGAGCACTCCGAGGCACGAGGGTCGCGATGGGGCCGGTTAGTCCAGCACACATCCGGCGACAGATTGACGCGGTCTTCGCGGAATAAATTTTGCTTCTCGGATGTACAGCGTGCATCGGGCGCTGTACATATCCTTCTGCAGAATCAATCGCGAACAAGGCCGTCAGCGTTCATGGCATCGAAATCGTTGCGTAATACCTTCCGCCGCCTGTGGGCGCTGGACAAGTTTTCCTACAGTGTGCGGGTATTCATCGCGCTGACCGGCAGCATGGCGCTGTGTTGGTATCAAAACGAGATGTCGCTGGTGATCCCGTTGTTCCTCGGGATTATCGCCAGCGCCCTGTCCGAAACCGACGACAGCTGGCAAGGCCGCCTCAACGCCCTGGCCGTGACATTGGTGTGTTTCAGCATTGCAGCGCTGTCGGTTGAGTTGCTGTTCCCCTACCCCGTTGTGTTCATCTGCGCTTTTGCGCTGGCTGCGTTCTGCCTGACCATGCTCGGCGCTTTGGGCGAGCGCTACGGCGCCATTGCCTACGCAACGCTGATTCTCTCGGTCTACACCATGATCGGCGTGGACCAGCGCGGCGGCGAAGTGACAGACTTCTGGCACGAGCCGATGCTGCTGGTGGCGGGCGCGGCGTGGTACGGCCTGCTGTCGGTAGTGTGGCAGATGCTGTTTTCCAACCAGCCAGTGCAACAGGCACTGGCGCGACTGTTTCGCGAGCTGGGCCTGTACCTGAAGCTGAAATCCGAGCTGTTCGAGCCGATCCGCACGCTGGACGTCGAAGCCCGTCGTCTGGAACTCGCCAAGCAAAACGGCAAAGTCGTCGCAGCGCTCAATGTGACCAAGGAAATCATCCTCAACCGTGTTGGCAGTGGTCGTCCAGGCTCGAAGGTCAGTCGCTACCTGAAGCTGTACTTCCTCGCCCAGGACATTCACGAACGGGCCAGTTCCTCCCACTACCCGTACAACTCGCTGGCAGAGGCGTTTTTTCACAGTGACGTGTTGTTCCGCTGCCAGCGCCTGCTGCGCCAGCAGGGCAATGCCTGTCGGGATTTGTCAGTGTCGATCCAACTGCGCCAGCCGTTCATCTACGACGACAGCTTCGCCCATGCGCTGGAAGACTTGCGCGCATCCCTGGAGCACCTGCGCATTCAGAGCAATCCGGCCTGGCGCGGCCTGCTGCGCTCGCTGCGCGCACTGGCGAACAACCTGGCGACGCTGGACCGCCTGCTGAGCGATGCGAGCAACCCTGACGCGCTGGCGGATGCCACCGACAGCAGCCTGCTGGATCGCTCGCCACGCAACTTCAAGGACGTCTGGACACGCTTGCGCCTGCAACTGACGCCTACCTCACTGCTGTTCCGCCACGCTCTGCGCCTGCCGCTGGCGCTGGTCATCGGCTACATCACGCTGCACCTGATTCACCCGTCGCAAGGCTACTGGATCATCCTGACCACGGTTTTCGTCTGTCAGCCGAGTTATGGCGCAACCCGGCGCAAGCTCGGTCAGCGGATCATCGGCACGGCCATTGGCCTCACGGCAGGCTGGATTCTGTTCGATCTGATCACCACGCCCGTTCTGCAATCGATGTGCGCGGTTCTGGCCGGGGTGGTGTTCTTCGTTAACCGCACCACGCGGTACACGCTGTCGACAGCGGCGATCACGGTGATGATCCTGTTCTGCTTCAATCAGGTCGGCAACGGTTACGGGCTGTTCTTGCCGCGTCTGATGGACACCCTGATCGGCAGCCTGATCGCCGGGCTTGCGGTATTCCTGTTTCTGCCGGACTGGCAGGGCCGTCGCCTGAACAAAGTGCTGGCCAATACCCTGTCGTGCAACAGCATTTACCTGCGCCAGATCATGCAGCAATACGCCAAGGGCAAGAGCGACGACCTGGCTTATCGCCTGGCCCGGCGCAACGCTCACAACGCCGATGCGGCGCTGTCGACCACGCTGGCCAACATGCTCATGGAGCCGGGGCACTTCCGCAAAGAGGCCGATGTGGGCTTCCGCTTTCTGGTGCTGTCGCACACGCTGCTCAGCTACCTTTCCGGCCTGGGCGCCCACCGGGAAACCCAGCTGCCTGACGAGGTACGCGAGCAGTTGATCGAAGGCGCAGGGGCCAGTCTGGCTGCGAGTATCGATGAAATCGCCCAAAGCCTCGCAATGCGCGAGCCGGTTGCGGTACAGAGTGATGCGGAGGAAGCGCTGGCGGCCGATCTGGAACAGATGCCGGAGGAGATTGACGAGGGTCAGCGTCTGGTACAAACCCAACTGGCGCTGATCTGCCGTCAGCTAGGTCCGTTGAGAACGCTCGCTGCGCACTTGATCAAGGCGCCGGAAAAAGAATCCGACGTTACAGACCGTGCAGCTTGAACAGCTTGTCGTAGCTGCCATCGGCCTTCATGGCAGCAATGGCCCTGTCGAAGTCTGCAACGATTCTGGCGTGATCAGGATTCTTCAGGCTCACGAGGATATGCAGGCTGTTCTCGCTCAGTGACTTGGGCAGGAACTCGACATTCTCACGCACTTCGTCCGACTCCCGGCTGAGGGCAAAACGCGCGGCGTATTCGTCCTCGACAGTCAACTCAACCCTGCCCGCGGCAAGCATGCGCGCTGCCGTGGAGAAGCTTGCCACCAGCACTTTTTTCAATTCCGTGTCCGCGTCGAACTCCGGGGAGTAGGCGTAGCTACGCACGACTGCAATCGAATACGGGTGCAGTTGCGGCAGATTCTGATAGTCGATGGTCGAGGACTTGCGTTTGAGAAACCGCAGACGGTTGATCAGGTACTCTGCGGAGAACTGACCGATGCGCGTGCGATCTTCGCTGTACCAGGCGTTGATCAGGATGTCGTAGCGCCCCTCGCCCACGCCGTGGATTGCCCGGGCCCATGGCACCTGCTCGTATTCAGTGGTGTAACCGGCGCGGCCGAGGGCTGTGCGAATCAAATCGATGGAAAGCCCACCATTGAGCAGCGAGACGTCTGCATATGGAGCCCATGCATCGCCCGCCAGACGCAGCTTCTGCGCCCACGCATCGTGCGCGCTCAGCAGCATTCCAAGCAGAACCATGGCTCGAAGCAAACGCGACATGCTCAAGATCCTTAGGCGAACAAACAGCCCGTTATTGTTCAGCGTCGGCGACGCGACACGATGACATCCCTGGTTCGAGCATACGACGGGCCGTAATGACGGCTCGAGAATGAGCGACTTGCAACGATCAGCGCTGTCCTGTGCAAAGGGGACGCAAAGAACGATGGCAACTGGCCTCCAGTGAAGACCTGTTCCGCAGTTTTCACAACTGATAAGAAGGCGATGTTTGTGCCGTAGTTCAAGAAAATAGACCAATCCTGCGCCAAACATCACAAATCCGATGACGCTGTGGCTTTGGGCAATACAGGTAATGAGTTTAGTATCCGGCATTGATTTCCTTTCGTGAGCCGGCGTTATGTCTATCAACTGGATCTGCAAACACCATACCGCCCTGAGCAAGGAACAGTTGTACGCCATTCTGCAACTGCGCGCGCAGGTGTTCGTGGTCGAGCAGAAGTGCTGGTATCTCGATGTCGATGGCCTGGATTTGCTGGGCGACACCCGACATTTGATGGCCTGGCAGAACGATGAACTGGTGGCGTACCTGCGCCTTCTTGACCCGATCCAGCAAGACGGTGATGTGACCATAGGCCGCGTCGTGACTGCTCCATCCATGCGCAACAAAGGCATGGGCCATGAACTCATGGTGCAGGCGCTGGAGCATGCCGAGCGCAACTGGCCGGACCAGCCGATCTATCTGTCGGCACAGGCCCATCTGCAGGGCTATTACAGCCGTTATGGCTTCAATCCGGTGGGCGATGTTTACGTCGAGGACGGCATCCCGCACCTGGGGATGCGCCGGGATCTGGATTGAGCCTCCAGCCCCTCTATCACGGATACTCCAAAACCCTTTTGATCCGAGCCAGATTTCGCTCGATCCACTGCCTGTCGATGGCGCCCCAATCGCGAATCCTGTAGCCGCCGGCGTGATTGCGTGCGCCATCCAGTTGCTCGAACTCGCAGACAATATCCAGATCGGCCAACGCAGCAATGGTGTCCTGCGCGGTGCGGCGCGGCATGCCGGTCACTTCGGTCAACGCCGGCACGCTGCTGGCGATTTCACTGTCGATCAGATAAGCCACGTAAAGGCGACGGTAGAAGCTGCTCTTGGTCTTGCTGACGTCCATCGTCAGGTCCTTGTCGAATGAAATGTGATCGCTAGCCCTGCTGCATATCCCGCCACGTCAGATACACCCGCAGATCGAACTCCAACTGGTGATAGCCGGGCTGCATGTGTTCGCACAGCTTGTAGAACGCTTTGTTGTGGTCGGTCTCTTTGAAATGCGCCAACTCGTGCACCACGATCATCTTCAGAAATTGCGGCGCGGCGTCCTTGAAAAGAGACGCTACGCGGATTTCCTTCTTGGCCTTGAGCTTGCCGCCCTGGACCCGGGAGACCGTGGTGTGCAGCCCCAGCGCGCGGTGTGTGAGATCGAGGCGATTGTCGAACAGCACCTTGTCGATGCTGGGGGCGTTGCGCAGATGCTCCTGCTTGAGGGCCAGCGCGTAGGCGTACAGCGCCTTGTCGCTCTGCACGTCGTGCCGGCCCGGGTAGCGCTGCTCCAGGTAGTCGCCCAGCTTGCCCTGGGCGATCAGTTGCCGAACCTGATCCTGCAACGAAGCCGGATAGGCCTGCAGATATTTGAGCGGAGCAGCTGCGATGGAAATCATGTTCAGATCGAATGGCCGAAAAAGCGTCAGTCTACCGCGTCAATCCTGATTGAGCAGCGGATGGGCGGTCGGCAGGGCGATAGGCTCGACAAAACGCAAGGCTTCGTCCGGAGCCAGTGGATGCGCGAGCAGGAATCCCTGAATGATCTGGCAACCGTTGGCGACCAGCCATTGGTATTGTTCCAGGGTTTCCACCCCTTCTGCGATCACCTCGATATCCAGTGTGCGGCACAGATCGATAATGCTGCGCGCCACCGCCAGATCCCGAGGCGAACTCATCATGCCGCCAATGAAATGTCGGTCGATCTTAAGGGTGTCCAGATCCAGATTGCGCAGGTGCGCCAGCGAGCTGTCTCCCGCGCCGAAGTCATCCAGCGACACCCGCACGCCGATGTCATGCAGGCTTTGCAGCTGCTTGCGGCTGTGCACCAGGTTATGCACAAGTGACGGTTCGGTGATTTCGACTTCCAACTGCCGTGGATGCAAGCCATGAATATGAATGGCGCGCTGCAGCTCTGCGGCCAGGTTAGGCATGCTGAACTGCGCCGGGCTGACGCTGACGCTCATCACCATATCGTCGGGGAACACGCCCGCCCAACGGTGTCGCTGAGCAGCACCCTGCTCGAAGATCCAGCCGCCGAGCTTGTTGATCAGCCGCGTCTCCTCCAGCAATGGGATGAACAGGCTGGATGGCACATCACCGGCATCTGGATGATTCCAGCGCAGCAAGGCTTCAAAACCCCGGGTACGGCCTGTGCCGACGTAAATCTGAGGCTGATAGACGATAGAAAAATCCTTGCCTTCGATGGCCGTACGAACGCTTTCTTCAAGCATCAGACGCGAACGTGCGCGGCCGTTCATGTACTGGTCATAGAACCGGTATTGCTGACGCCCCGCCCGCTTGGCCTCATACATGGCGATATCTGCCGCGCGCAAGAGGCCATCCAGATTGGTGCCGCAGTCGGGATAGACAGCGATCCCGATACTGGCGCCGAGGGTCGCTTCGATGCCGTCGATATGGCGTCGGGCAGAGACCCGCTCAATGAGTTTTTCCGCGACTTTGGCCGCGTGCTCGGGGAAATCCAGGCCGTCGATCACCACGACGAATTCGTCGCCGCCCATGCGCGCCAGCACATCGTAGGGACGCAGGCATTCCTTCAACTGCTCGGCGACCCAGACCAGCACCTGATCACCCGCGTCATGACCGAGCGAGTCGTTGACGTGCTTGAAGCCGTCCAGGTCCAGATACAACACCACCAGGTATTTCCCGGCGTGCTCATTGCGCAGCAACATGCCTTCGACAGTCTGGTAGAAACCCCGGCGATTGAGCAGCCCGGTCAGGGAGTCGGTCACCGCTTGCTGTTCGAGTTGGCGATACAGGTCGCGCACCACTGACATGTCGAGCACGCTCAGCACCATCGCCTTCTGCTCGTCAGGCAGCGGCGCGCATGACAGCGCCACAGGCACCTGACGCCCTTCTGGCGTGCGCATGATCGCGTCATGCACCCGGTAGGTGTCAGCACGACGGTAGTGATGGTAAAAGCCCGAATCGGTCCAATCCTCAATGCACGGCTCCTGCAGGTAACAGCGCAAGGCAGTGCCGCGCAGTTCGCCGTCGGTCATGCCCAGCAGTCGACAGATCGCGGGATTGGCGAAACTGATGACGCCATCCTCCTTGACCACCAGGATGCCTTCGGCAACGTTGGCCAGCACCGACGCATTGAAGGCGCGCGCCGATTCCAGCTCTCGACTGAGTTTCTGCAGGGCGCGGCGATTGTGCTGGTGCTCAAGCAACGCCTGGACCTTGGGCTTGAGAATGTTGGGGTCGAACGGTTTGAACAGGTAATCCACGGCGCCGCTGGCATACCCCTTGTGCACGGCGTCACGGGACTGTTCGTTGGCGGTCAGGAAGATGATCGGGGTCAAACGGGTTCGCTGGCTGCCGCGCATCAGACGCGCGACTTCAAAACCGTCCATTTCGGGCATCTGCACATCGAGCAGGACGAGATCGACGTCGACATCCAGCAGCAGGCCCAATGCTTCCATGCCTGAACTGGCCGTGACGATTTCCCAGTCCTGTCGCTGCAGGACGGCACGCATCGTTACCAGATTTTCCGGATAGTCATCGACGACCAATAAAACCGACTTGCCATCAGGTGGCTGGGACTGCACGCATTCCATGCTGCTACTCATTCACTTTTACTGCCTGGTGAAGGGGCTCCGCCCATGATCCGAATGGAATTTACTCTAGACCCGAATGAAAAAAAAAGCAGTCGGGCCATCGTTATGCCATATAAAAAGACTGTTCAAACCGACTAACGGTAGGCTCTCTGCAGCACTGTCACCTGCTGCTGCGGGCCGAAAATGGCGGCACTTTGACGTCAGCCGTTCGACGGATTTGCGTTAACAAACGGCAATCCGAAACGTATAAGGAGCCCCCCTCAAACCCTTGCGCCAGACGCGTTTGCTGGCAATGAGACATATCGGACGAAAGACACAATGATTGATTTGGGATCCTGGAATCTGAGCATTCCAGTGGGCTCGCCCCCCACCACCATCGAAACAAAACAATTGCTTCAGGGATACGACGGAAAATATTTCAGTTCCGGGTCATCGAACATCACGTTCTGGGCACCCGTTACCGGTAGCAAGACCGCCAACGCGATCTATCCTCGCACCGAACTTCGTGAGACCTGGTCAGACGGCACATTGCATAACTGGTACTACCCGGACGCCGACAATTTTCTGAGCGCCAAGCTCAAAGTTCTCCAGGTTCCGTCTTCCGGGCGAGTGGTTATCGGCCAGATCCACGTCTACGAAAGCACTCAACCCCTGCTAAAAGTCGAGTATCAGTACAAGGACGCTACCAAGGACGGCATCATCGTCGCCAAGGTCCGCTTCCATCCTGACGACAAGAAAGCCCGGATATTCACAATCGCCGAAGGCATTCACCTCAACGAAACCTTCAACTACCAGATCCACCTGAACAAAGCCGGCCTGCTCAGCGTCAAGGCGCACAACATGGTGTGGAACGACCGCATCAGTGCCACCTGGAGCAGGCAGCAGCTGTACTTCAAGGCGGGCGTCTACACCCAGGACAACACCGGTTACACCAGCGAAGGTGGCAAGACGATGTTCTTCAATCTGGATATCGACCACAACAAGGGCTGACCGGCTGCATCGCTCATAAAAGAAAACCCACGTCTCTTGCGAGACGCGGGCTTCTTTTATACCGGCGAGATTCTCAAGCCGCTTTGTATTCTTTCTCGGCAGCCTCGAAACGCGCCTGCATGCCTGGCGTCGGGCCCTTGCCCGTAAGGCTGAACAGAACGATGGCGATGCTGGCGAAGATGAAGCCCGGGATGATTTCGTACAGCCCCAGCAGTTCGAAATGCTTCCAGACCACCACAGTCACGGCGCCAACCAGAATGCCCGCCAGTGCGCCATTGCGGGTCATGCCTTTCCAGACCACGGAAATCAGCACGACAGGGCCGAATGCAGCACCAAAACCGGCCCAGGCGTAGCTCACCAGACCCAATACACGGTTTTCAGGATTGGCAGCCAGAGCGATGGCGATCAGCGCCACCAGCAATACCATCGCGCGACCTACCCACACCAACTCACGCTGCGAAGCGGATTTGCGCAGGAATGCCTTGTAGAAGTCCTCGGTCAGCGCACTGGAGCACACCAGCAACTGGCAGCTCAGGGTGCTCATGACCGCCGCAAGAATCGCCGACAGCAACACGCCTGCGACCCAAGGGTTGAACAGGATCTTCGCCAGCTCGATGAACACGCGTTCATGGTTTTCGGTCACGGGACCGGCAACGTCAGGATGTGCCGAGAAGTAGGCGATGCCGAAGAAGCCCACCGCGACAGTGCCGGCCAGGCACAGGATCATCCAGGTCATGGAGATGCGGCGCGCCTTGGCGATCGATTTGACCGAATCAGCGGCCATGAAGCGCGCAAGAATGTGAGGCTGACCGAAGTAGCCAAGACCCCAGCCCATCAACGAGATGACGCCGATGAAAGTGGTGTTCTTGAGCATGTCGAAGCTGGTCGGATCTTTAGCTTCGATCGCAAGGAACGTGGTGTCGATCCCGCCGGTGGCCAGCAGCACGATGATCGGCGTGAGGATCAGCGCGAAAATCATCAGCGTGGCTTGCACGGTGTCGGTCCAGCTCACGGCCAGGAACCCGCCAATGAAGGTGTAGGCGATGGTTGCAGCGGCACCGGCCCACAAGGCCGTTTCGTAAGACATGCCGAAGGTGCTTTCGAACAGGCGCGCGCCCGCAACGATGCCCGAGGCGCAGTAGATGGTGAAGAACACCAGAATCACGATCGCCGAGATCACCCGCAACAGGCCGCTGGTGTCTTCGAAACGACTGGAGAAATAGTCAGGCAGGGTCAGCGCATCGCCGTTGTGCTCGGTCTGGACGCGCAGACGACCGGCCACGAACAGCCAGTTCAGGTAGGCTCCGGCAATCAGGCCGATGGCAATCCAGCTTTCCGACAGGCCGGACATGTAGATCGCGCCTGGCAACCCCATGAGCAGCCAGCCGCTCATGTCCGAGGCGCCTGCCGACAGGGCAGTGACGACGCTGCCCAGGCTGCGCCCACCGAGAATGTAGTCCGAGAGGTTGTTAGTGGAGCGGTAAGCCATGAGTCCGATCAGGACCATCGCCGCGATGTAGATCACAAAAGTGATCAAGGTTGGGTTGCTGACGCTCATTGTGTGTGCCCGTGCGTTGTTTTTATGGTCGCGGCGCTGCGAGTCTGCACCTATGCGGCTGAAGAGATCGCAGCGCGCCCCGTGCCTGAGATGATCGCAAAATGCGAGTCGGCGGCGTGACAGAGTTCTGAACAATTGGTTGCACCAAGGGCGGGCATGCTAGTCAAGATCAAGAGCGGGGCGCAACCCGACAATTAGAATAAGTTGCACCTTTTATCGATAAAAAATGTAACCGCCGGGGTTTTTGCCCTTTTTCTGAGCGTCTAGCGTAAGTCCAGAGCAGTCAAGCACCAGCTTTGTGCGGCATTTGCGCGGTTTCAGCAGGCTAATTAATGGCCTTTGAAATATCCCGAAAAAACAGGTTGCACCCGGTTGCACCCAAGCCTGAGCGCGGCTAATCTTGGCCACGACTATAGCCACGCAAACAGTGGCTCTCATGAGGACAAGACATGGCGACCACCACCCTGGGTGTCAAACTCGACGACCCGACCCGCGAGCGATTGAAAGCTGCTGCACAGTCCATTGACCGGACCCCGCACTGGCTGATCAAACAGGCGATTTTCAATTACCTGGAAAAACTCGAGGGTGGTGCAACCCTTAGCGAGCTGAACGGCTCGGGCGCCAAGGATGCCGATGATCAGGGCGAATTGCCGGCGGACAATGGCCATCAGGCGTTCCTCGAATTCGCTGAAAGCATCCTGCCGCAGTCGGTGCTGCGCGCTGCCATTACCTCGGCCTACCGCCGCCCGGAACCTGAAGTCGTGCCGATGCTGCTGGAGCAGGCTCGCCTGCCGGCACCGATGGCCGACGCGACCCACAAGCTGGCCGCTTCCATCGCCGAAAAATTGCGCAACCAGAAGAGCGCCGGGGGCCGTGCCGGGATCGTTCAAGGTCTGCTGCAAGAATTCTCGCTCTCGTCTCAGGAAGGCGTGGCGCTGATGTGCCTCGCGGAAGCCCTGCTGCGCATCCCGGACAAAGGCACTCGCGATGCCCTGATCCGCGACAAGATCAGCACCGGCAATTGGCACCCGCATCTGGGCAACAGCCCGTCACTGTTCGTCAACGCCGCCACTTGGGGCCTGCTGCTGACCGGCAAACTGGTCAGCACCCACAACGAAGCCGGGCTGACCTCGTCGCTGAGCCGCATCATTGGCAAGTCTGGCGAGCCGATGATCCGCAAGGGCGTCGACATGGCCATGCGTCTGATGGGCGAGCAGTTCGTCACCGGCGAAACCATCGGCGAAGCGCTGGCCAACGCCAGCAAGTTCGAAGCCAAAGGTTTCCGCTATTCCTACGACATGCTGGGTGAAGCCGCGCTGACTGAACACGATGCGCAGAAATACCTGGCGTCGTACGAGCAAGCTATTCACTCCATCGGCAAAGCGTCTCACGGCCGCGGGATTTATGAAGGTCCGGGCATCTCCATCAAGTTGTCGGCGCTGCACCCGCGCTACAGCCGTGCCCAGTATGAGCGCGTGATGGAAGAGCTGTACCCGCGCCTGTTGTCGCTGACCCTGTTGGCCAAGCAATACGACATCGGCCTGAATATCGACGCCGAAGAGGCTGACCGCCTTGAGCTGTCGCTGGACCTGCTCGAACGGCTATGCTTCGAGCCGCAGCTGACTGGCTGGAATGGCATCGGCTTCGTGATTCAGGCCTACCAGAAGCGCTGTCCTTACGTGATCGACTACGTGATCGATCTGGCCCGTCGCAGCCGCCACCGCCTGATGGTCCGTCTGGTGAAAGGTGCCTACTGGGACAGCGAGATCAAGCGCGCTCAGGTCGAAGGCCTGGAAGGCTACCCGGTCTACACCCGCAAGGTGTACACCGACGTGTCCTACATCGCCTGCGCTCGCAAACTGCTGTCGGTACCGGAAGTCATCTACCCGCAGTTCGCCACGCACAACGCCCACACCTTGTCGGCGATCTACCATATTGCCGGTCAGAACTATTACCCGGGCCAGTACGAATTCCAGTGCCTCCATGGCATGGGCGAGCCCCTGTACGAGCAGGTTGTCGGCAAGGTCGCCGATGGCAAGCTGAACCGACCGTGCCGCGTTTACGCGCCAGTCGGCACTCACGAAACACTGCTGGCGTATCTGGTACGACGCCTGCTGGAGAACGGCGCCAATACTTCGTTCGTCAACCGCATCGCCGATCAATCGATCTCGATTCAGGAACTGGTCGCCGACCCGGTTTCCAGCATCGAGCGCATGGCGACGCAGGAAGGCGGTTTCGGCCTGCCGCATCCGCGCATTCCGCTGCCGCGTGACCTGTACGGCAGCGAGCGCGCCAACTCCGCCGGTATCGACATGGCCAACGAACATCGTCTGGCCTCGCTGTCATCCGCGCTGCTGGCCACCGCGCACAATGACTGGAAAGCCACGCCGATGCTGGGCAGCCCGGCCAGCGCTGGCGCTGAAGCTCCTGTGCTCAATCCGTCCGATCTGCGTGACGTGGTCGGCCATGTTCAGGAAGCCAGCCTGGAAGACGTCGACAATGCGCTGCTCAGCGCCCTGAGCGCAGGTCCGATCTGGCAGGCAACGCCGCCTGCCGAGCGGGCTGCGATTCTGGAGCGCGCCGCCGACCTGATGGAAGCCGAAATCCAGCCGTTGATGGGCCTGCTGGCCCGTGAAGCCGGCAAGACCTACGCCAACGCCATTGCCGAAGTGCGCGAAGCCGTGGACTTCCTGCGTTACTACGCAGTGCAGGCCCGCAACGACTTCAGCAACGACGCCCACCGCCCTCTGGGCCCCGTGGTGTGCATCAGTCCGTGGAACTTCCCGCTGGCGATCTTCAGTGGTCAGGTCGCCGCGGCACTCGCTGCCGGCAACCCGGTATTGGCCAAGCCTGCCGAACAGACTCCGCTGATCGCCGCTCAAGCCGTACGCATCCTGCTCGAAGCCGGTATCCCTGAGGGCGTGGTGCAACTATTGCCGGGCCGTGGTGAAACCGTGGGCGCGCGCCTGGTGGGTGATGATCGCGTCAAGGGCGTGATGTTCACCGGCTCCACCGAAGTCGCTCGTCTGCTGCAGCGCAACATCGCCGGCCGCCTCGACTCACAGGGCCGTCCGATCCCGCTGATCGCCGAAACCGGCGGCCAGAACGCGATGATCGTCGACTCCTCCGCGCTGACCGAACAAGTGGTCATCGACGTGGTGTCCTCGGCGTTCGACAGTGCCGGTCAACGTTGCTCGGCGCTGCGGGTGCTCTGCCTGCAGGAAGATTCCGCCGACCGCGTCATCGAAATGCTCAAGGGCGCGATGGCTGAAAACCGTCTAGGTAACCCTGAACGCTTGTCTGTGGACATCGGCCCGGTGATCGACGCCGAAGCCAAGGCCGGTATCGAGAAGCACATCCAGGCCATGCGTGATAAAGGCCGCAGCGTGTATCAGGTCGCCATCGCCGACAGTGACGAAATCAAGCGCGGCACTTACGTGATGCCAACCCTGATCGAGCTGGAAAGCTTCGACGAACTGCAGCGCGAGATCTTCGGCCCGGTTCTGCACGTGGTGCGCTACAAGCGCAAAGAGCTGGATCAGTTGATCGGTCAGATCAACGCTTCCGGCTATGGCCTGACACTGGGCGTTCACACCCGTATCGACGAGACCATCGCCAAGGTGATCGACTCGGTCAACGCCGGCAACATGTACGTCAACCGCAACATCGTCGGCGCTGTCGTCGGCGTGCAACCGTTCGGTGGTGAAGGCCTGTCAGGCACCGGTCCGAAAGCCGGTGGCCCGCTGTACCTGTACCGTCTGCTGTCGACTCGCCCGGTAGACGCGGTACAGAAATCCTTCGCTTCTCGCGATGCCGAAACAGCCCCGGACACCCGTCTGCGTGAAGCCCTGCTCAAACCGCTGGATGCACTGAAAGCCTGGGCCGCCAGCAATCAGCAACCTGAACTGGACGCACTGTGCAGCCAGTTCGCCGAGCAGTCGCAGAGCGGCATCAGCCGTCTGCTGGCTGGCCCGACCGGCGAGCGCAACAGCTACAGCATCCTGCCGCGCGAGCACGTGCTGTGCCTGGCCGACGACGAAGCCGACCTGCTGACGCAACTGGCCGCTGTTCTGGCCGTCGGCAGCACTGCCATCGTCCCGGACAACGAGCTGAGCAAGCCGCTGCACAAACGTCTGCCGAAAGAAGTTCAGGCGCGCGTCAAGCTGGTCAGCGACTGGAGCAAGGACGACGTCGTCATCGAAGCCGTGCTGCACCACGGCGACTCCGATCAGCTGCGCGCGATCTGCGAGCAAGTGGCACAACGCAGCGGCGCTATTATCGGCGTCCACGGCCTGTCCAAAGGCGAAACCAGCATTGCGCTGGAGCGTCTGGTGATCGAGCGCGCATTGAGCGTGAACACGGCTGCTGCCGGTGGTAACGCGAGCTTGATGACGATCGGGTAATAATCGATCGTGCCGATGCAATACCCCTGAGGGAGGGAGCTGGCCAGTGAACACGGGGAACCAGACACTGCAAGGGTGTCTGATCCGCTGCCTTCGCGAGCAAGCTCCCTCCCACAGTGTGTGCATATCCCCTCAAATTATCCGCAGACCCATCTCCCGCGCTGATTGATGACCATCCGCGTTCTAGCCCTCCATCACCCAAATCAATCATCCTGTTAACCCCTTCCCTGCGCATCTAGACTCGACGGCACTTCAACGAAAGGTATGCCGCCATGTCCGAGACGCTGCTCAGTTCCCGCAATCTGGCTTTCGAGCTCTACGAAGTGCTGGATGCCGAAGCGCTGATGCAACGTGAGCGTTTTTCGGAGCACAGCCGGGAAACCTTCGATGCCGCGATCGCCACGGCGCGGACCATTGCCGAAAAGTTCTTTGCGCCGCACAACCGCAAAAACGATGAAAACGAACCGCGCTACGAAAACGGCGAAGCGGTGCTGATTCCTGAAGTGAAGCCAGCGGTGGACGCGTTTCTTGAAGCAGGCTTCCTGAACGCCGCGCGCGATTTCGAGGCAGGCGGGATGCAGTTGCCGACATTGCTGTCGCAGGCGTGTTTTGCCCATTTTCAATCGGCGAACGCGGCGTCGACGTCATACCCTTTTCTGACAATGGGTGCAGCGAACCTGATTGAAAACTTCGGCAGCGAAGAGCAAAAGCAGCGCTTCCTGCAACCGATGATCGAGGGGCGCTTCTTCGGCACAATGGCGTTGACCGAACCTCACGCGGGCTCGTCCCTGTCGGACATTCGCACCCGCGCCGAGCCTGCCGAAGACGGCAGTTATCGCCTGCGCGGCAACAAGATTTTCATCTCGGGTGGCGACCATCCGCTGTCGGAAAACATCGTGCATCTGGTGCTCGCGAAACTGCCGGACGCGCCATCAGGGGTGAAGGGCATCTCGCTGTTCATCGTGCCGAAATTCCTGGTCAACGGAGATGGCAGTCTCGGCCGGCGCAACGACGTGCTTTTGGCCGGGCTGTTTCACAAGATGGGCTGGCGCGGGACAACGTCCACTGCCCTGAACTTCGGTGATAACGGCCAGTGCGTCGGCTATCTGATTGGTAAAGCTCATCAGGGCCTGAGCTACATGTTCCAGATGATGAACGAGGCACGAATCGGCGTTGGTATGGGCGCGGTGATGCTCGGCTACGCAGGCTATCTGTATTCGCTGGAATACGCCCGCGAGCGCCCTCAGGGTCGATTGCCTGACAGTAAAAATCCTGAAAGCGCGCCGGTTTCGATCATTCAGCACGCGGATGTGAAACGCATGCTGATGACCCAGAAGGCTTACGTCGAAGGTTCGTTCGATCTCGGGCTTTATGCCGCGCGACTGTTCGATGACACCCAGACGGGCGAAACCGAGGAGCAGCGCAAACTGGCCCACGAACTGCTGGATTTGCTGACGCCTATCGTCAAATCCTGGCCGTCTGAGTTTTGCCTCAAAGCCAACGAACTGGCGATTCAGATTCTCGGCGGTCATGGCTACACGCGCGAATATCCGGTCGAGCAGTATTACCGCGACAACCGCTTGAACCCGATCCACGAAGGCACCCACGGTATTCAGTCGCTGGACTTGCTGGGACGCAAACTCGCACAGAACGGCGGCGCAGGGCTCAAGCAATTGATCCGCCTGATTGCCGACACATGCGAGCGGGCTCAGGCACACGAATCGCTGGTCACCTTGCGCCAACCGTTGGAGCAACTGGTGGCGCGCCTGCAAGCCGTGACACTGGACCTGCTGACAGATCTTGCCCAAGGCAAGGTTACCGCCACGCTTGCAAATTCGGCGCTGTATCTCAAGGCGTTCGGGCACACGGTGATTGGTTGGCGCTGGCTCGAACAGGCCATTCGTGCGCAAGAGGGATTAGCCAAGGGCAATCCGGCGGACGTCGATTTCTACAAAGGCAAGTTGCAAGCGGCGCGATACTTCCTGACGTGGGAAGTACCGGCCTGTCATCACGAGCTGGCAATTCTGCACGCCCGTGATGATGTGTGCCTGTCGATGCAGGACGGATGGTTCTAATGACTGTGTTGCAGCGCAGCACTCATCGGTAATCGGCACCTGTTCGTTTCTTGAGTTGCGCTCAGATCATGCTGCGGGTCCGACCCAAGAGTTCTCAGCGCCGGCGGTGATTCTCAGCCTGCGTGCAAACGGCGCATAGAAATCGGTCAACTCGTCGACGTACTCCAGATAGATTAAGGAGCGAATTGCTGGGTTTGGCTTGAACTGCTCATCAAGAAGATCCGCATAATCGGGCCGCAGCTTTTTCAGCATATCGAGGAAAAACCGAGGGCCCGTGACCTCGAAAACTTTCGACATGTAATCGTTGGTTCCTTTTTCAGCGTCTGTAGCGACCCCCTTCAGTTGGTCCAGGGCGCCTTGCTCAGCCTGAAACCGTGTGAAGAGTTCGTCTTGCATTTCCCGCAATACCGGATTGCCGCGCAGGCTCGCAAAATGACTGTTGTTAGGCCCGAAAAATCCCGCTCGTGGGGATGACAACGCAGCTCCAACGAGTACGTCGCTTGGACCTGCCCTGAGATCCGCATCGCTAAAAGAACCGAGAATAACATCGTCACAGTCGACGTAGATGCCGCCATATTCGTGGATCAGTCGGTACCGCAGAACATCCGACGCAGCTGCAAGATTCTGCCCATCGCCGCTACGAAAATATTGAAACGGTCTGGCGGTTTTCGGGTTAGCAAGAAAGTCCTCGAAAAAAGGCTCGTCTTGAAGATTCGAGATGGTCATGTTCGGGTATGCAGCGAACTCAGCCTGCAGTTGGGCCTTGGGCTGCAATGCTTCAGAGAGTTCGTTGCTGTCGATATCAATGTGCAATGTGAAGCTGAGCTCTGGACTCGTTTTCATATTTGCCTTGATCGTCTCAAGCAACTTCACACGAGGCAGCCTGTCGCCTAGCCATATTTGGTGGACCATGAGATCAACTGCCTCCTGCTGCGCAGGGAAGCCGGGCAATATAGGAAATTTGTATATTTCAGACGTTACGCCGAAATCCAGCTTTCCTCTGACTCTCATGAATTCCTCTTCACTTCCGGTTTTCCAGACGCCTTTCTTGTTACGCCACAGCAGTTTCTGAGCATCGGCTCTCCAACACGCCAGATCTGCGTCGTAACGAACCGGAGTACCTACCGACGAATTCGAGGCAAAATACTGTTGCACTGGAACGAGGTTCTTATCCAGCTGCTCTCGAATTTCGATCCCGTCCATGGGAATCTCGATGACTGTCGGAGTGCGTTGCGCTTGAGCCAGGATAATCTCCGGTTTTCCGGCACCGGACACCGGTTCGGACTCGGGCAAGACTTCAATGTAACTCTGTCCCCCTCTCAGTCCTTTCTGTAGATCGATGTCTGAGTAATAGCCCTTCGACTGCCTGATAAACGGGCCTTTGATATTCGGATCATCAGGCGAAAAAATCCTGTACTGCCGGGCACCGTTGACTCGCTCGACCCGATAGATTTTTGAATGTACCCGAGCGAAATGACTGGTCTTCCCAGTCTGCACATCGTTGACCGTATAAACAGCCCCGAAGTCGTCCACACCCCATGCCCCGGAGCGGTCAAGGGGGGCGCCGTACTCGAACTTCGCAAGCTCGGCTCGAAGCTCCGGCGTCAACGAGCGGAGCCCCTCCGGTTCCACGCCGAAGGCTTTTGCGCTGTCATATCTTGCCTCACGGTGGCTTTCCGCTGCCTGCCGTTGCTGCTCTTCCCGATCCAGTAACGCCTGCCTGTCTTTCGCCGACTCACGCTCACGCTCCTGCGCCTCCTCTGCAATCTCGACGTTTTCTTCTTGCTGCCTGGCCATGGCTGCGTTTCGCTCGTCGGCGCCGCGCCCCTCAACCATTTGCCCTACCTCATCGGCGGCGCCCGGCGCGATGCCATCTTCGGCGCTCGCCGCAGCACTCCAGAAACCGTGCGCAGCAATTCCTCCTTCAATGGCCAGCGGTATGGCATTGAGTACGCCAAACACGATACGGCCAGCGCCTTCCTGGCGTTCCTCGTGGGTTCGGCCTTCCACAAGTTCGTCAACCCCCAGCCCAATCAATGCCAGGGACATGACAGACAACGGCACCCAAAGCGCCGGCACCGCCATTGCGACAGCCCCGGTGGCGATGATTGCGTTGGTCAGCACCTGCGCCGCTTGCTGTTTGTTGTAATCCGCGCGATTTCGAATCAGCTGCCTGGCATCGGATGCAAGACGGTCCTGCAGGTTATGCTTGAAATGGGAAAACGGCCATTGCGAGATCGCCGAGCTCAGTGTTATTTCCTTGTGCGGCCACCAGTGCCCCGTCGCATCGTCAAGGCGATTGGGGTAAGCGGCCAAACCCGCCAAAGCCGTCTGCACACCGCTCAGGAAATACCCGTCAGGATCATCTTCTGCCTTGAAATGACCTTCCAGCGCCCTTCGACGATGCGGGTCCTTGCACTGCGCCACAATCCAGTCCTGCAGCGCAGGCAGGTCCTCGAATCCGTGAAGCGGCGACGAGTTGCCGGGGATGTACACGACGAGCCTGTCCGTTTGCTCATTGCGGATGACGATGATGTCGGTCGCGACATAGCGGTAAAGCACCAGTTCGCGAAAGGTGAAGTCCGATGAAGGCGCCGCATGGGTAAAGCGCTCGAATGTCAGCGTTTCCCAGGGTTGATCCGGGGCAAGCCCCAACGCCGCAAGCACCGATGCCTTGTCTTGAGTGCTCAACGAGCGCTCTTCATGTTGCACATAGGCCGACTTCAGAAGGGCCGCTTTGATGAGCAAGTTGTAATCGGCCCCATGGTCCTTCCAGAACGTGTTCAATGACTCCAGATAATGCGCTTGCAGATCGGCGTCCCAGACGAATTGCTTGAAGTCTTTGGGATCGATCGACACATGAGTCGATTTGTCGAAGCGCTGAGGACTTGTCTTGCGATAAATCGCTTCATAAGCAAAACAATCGGCAAGCACCAGAGGCGTCTTAGCAATTCGCGCGGGATAGCCCCCTTCCCGGTAGGCGCGCAGATGCGACAGGTGCTCGAGGAACTGACCGTTACCGCTTTGCTGCCAGTTGCGCATCAGGGCGTCCGTCAGCGTCATCGAGTAGGCGACATTGGCTCGTTGCGGCTCCTGGTCCTGAGCATTGATGTATAGCGTGACGATCAGCAGGTTGTCGGGGTCGGAGTCCCTTAGGAAGGCGTATTGATCGACCCCCCCGCGGGGGCCTGAATACGGCTCCCGAGACCAATCGGTCCTGACGTGGTCTGCAGCTTGCCGATAGGCGTACTGACGCGGTGATTCAAAGCCTACGTTCTGGTGCTCGATGAACGCTTGCAGCAGTTCAGGCTGCCATGTGCCGACCTCCCTTTCAGGCTCGGGCGGAGCCGGATACTTTCCGGCCTCGTGTGGGCCATGAGGGCGGTCCTGAAAGTCGGGCGTGAACCACTCGTTCGGAACTTCCTTGTTCATTTTTTGACATCCTGTCAGTCAGTGGAAGCCCAATCGTGAACACCTTCGGACCCTCGGATGCGGTAATTAATTACCGCATACAAAACGCGAAGAAATGCATAGGGACGATGTGCATGAGAGGTTGCGGTTGGGCGCTCCTATTGTCGGGCCCGTGAAAACCTGAGGGATTAGGCTTTGACAGCCAGCCAATTCAACGGGTTAAATCCCTTGGCACGCGGACTGCATGGTCAGTCCATGAATGCTTTCACTTTTTGCTTTGTCTGGAGTACCGCCCTTGGATGCCACGACCATCAACAGCCTGTTCCTGATCGGCGCGTTGCTGGTGGGTGCAAGTATTCTGGTCAGCTCGCTGTCCTCGCGTCTCGGCATTCCGATTCTGGTGATCATCCTCGCAGTGGGCATGGTCGCCGGTGTCGACGGCGGCGGCATTATCTTTGACAACTATCCAACGGCCTATCTGGTCGGCAATCTCGCGCTCGCGGTGATCCTCCTCGACGGCGGCTTGCGCACGCGGGTAGCGAGCTTCCGCGTGGCGCTCTGGCCTGCATTGTCGCTGGCCACGGTCGGGGTCCTGATTACCACCGGGCTGACCGGCATGGTCGCGGCCTGGCTGTTCGATCTGAACATCATTCAGGGCCTGCTGATCGGCGCCATCGTCGGCTCGACGGATGCTGCTGCAGTGTTCTCGCTGCTCGGAGGCAAAGGCCTGAACGAACGGGTCACGGCCAGCCTTGAAATCGAATCAGGTAGCAACGACCCGATGGCGGTGTTTCTAACCGTCACGCTGATCGACATGATCGCCAGCGGCCAGACGGGGCTGCACTGGAGCCTGCTGGGCCATCTGATTCAGGAATTCGGCATCGGCAGCATCATCGGTCTGGGTGGTGGCTGGCTGATGTTGCAACTGGTCAATCGCATCAATCTGGCCAACGGCCTGTATCCGATTCTGGTGATCGCGGGTGGTCTGGCGGTGTTCGCCCTGACCAACGCCATTCACGGCAGTGGCTTCCTCGCGGTTTACCTCTGCGGCCTGGTATTGGGCAACAAGCCGATCCGCAGCCGTCACGGCATCCTGCACATGCTCGACGGCATGGCCTGGCTGGCGCAGATCGGCATGTTCCTGGTGCTGGGCCTGTTGGTCACGCCACACGACCTGCTGCCTATCGCGCTGCCGGCACTGGGCCTGGCGCTGTGGATGATTCTCGTGGCCCGCCCGCTGTCAGTGCTCGCAGGCTTGCTGCCGTTCCGGGTGTTTCACGGTCGTGAAAAAGCCTTCATTGCCTGGGTCGGGCTGCGCGGCGCGGTTCCGATCATTCTGGCGGTGTTCCCGCTGATGGCGGGTCTTCCTCACGCCCAGCTGTATTTCAACCTTGCGTTCTTCATCGTGCTGGTCTCCCTGCTGGTTCAGGGTACGAGCCTGCCGTGGATGGCCAAGTGGCTAAAGGTCACGGTTCCGCCTGATCCAGCGCCCATCTCCCGCGCCGCTCTGGAAGTCCACGTGACCAGCGAGTGGGAACTGTTCGTTTACCGACTGGGCGCAGAAAAATGGTGCATCGGCGCAGCACTTCGCGAGCTGAAAATGCCGGAAGGCACCCGCATCGCAGCCCTGTTTCGGGGCCAGCAACTGCTCCATCCGTCGGGTAGTACGGTTTTGGAAACTGGCGATCTGCTCTGTGTCATCGGCCATGAACACAACCTTCCAGCGCTGGGCAAGCTGTTCAGTCAGGCGCCGCAGCGGGGTCTGGATTTGCGTTTCTTCGGCGACTTCGTCCTCGAGGGAGACGCTCAGCTCGGGGCTGTCGCGGCATTGTACGGTCTGAAACTCGACGGCCTGGATTCGAATATGCCGCTGAGCCAGTTCATCATTCAGAAGAATCGCGGCGCGCCAATCGTCGGCGACCAGATCGAATGGAACGGAACTATTTGGACCGTTGCGGTTATGGAGGGGAACAAGATCCTCAAAGTGGGCGTCAGATTCCCCGAAGGAAGCCGCCCGGGTCCCGGGCTCTTCCTCTAAACTGCTCCCCTTTCCTGATCGTTCGACCCGGTGTCTATGTTCACGCTGCGTAACTTTCTTGCCTCAGCCTTGCTGGGGCTTTGCCTTTCCAACGTCCCGGCTTTTGCCGCCGACACCCCGCCACCTTCCAGCGACGCCGTCCAGCAGAGCCTGGACAAGATCGCCGACCGCAAGCTGTCGCCCGACGATCAGAAAGCCCTGCAGCAGGTGCTGGAACAGACCCTCGGATTCCTCGCCAGCCAGAAGGACAACCAGAAAAAACTGGAAGACCTGAAGAAACAGCTGGCCGATGCACCCAAGCAGACCGCCGAAAATCAGAAAGAGCTGACACGCCTCAAAGGCATCCGCCAGATGCCGGTCGCTCAGCGTTACGCCAGCATGAGCGTACCGCAGCTCGAGCAGATGCTCAGCGAGCGCAGCGCACAGCAGGCCGACCTGCAGAAAGCCCTGAACGATGCCAACAGCCTGACGATCACGGCGCAGACTCGCCCCGAGCGTGCCCAGGCCGAAATCAGCAGCAGCCAAACGCGCATTCAGACCATCAACGGCATCCTTAAGTCCGGCAAGGACGGGGGCAAGGCCATCAACGCCGATCAGCGCAATCAGCTGAATGCCGAACTGGCGTCGATCAACGCGTTGATCGCGCTGCGGCGTCAGGAACTGGCGGGCAACAGCCAGTTGCAGGATCTGGGCGGCAGCCAGCACGACCTGCTCACCGAGAAGGTCACCCGTCAGGATCAGGAAATCCAGGACCTGCAAACGCTGATCAACGAAAAACGCCGCGCCCAGTCTCAGGAAACCGTGACGCAGCTGTCGATCGAAGCGCAAAAGGCCGGAGGCAGCAGCCTCCTGGCCACCGAAAGCGCGACCAATCTCAAGCTCTCCGATTACCTGTTGCGTGGCACCGACCGCCTCAACGAGCTGACTCAGCAGAACCTCAAGACCAAGACTCAGCTCGATGCCATCACCCAGACCGATCAGGCGCTGGACGAGCAGATCAACGTGCTGAGCGGCAGTTTGCTGCTGTCGAAGATTCTCTATAAGCAGAAACAAGCCCTGCCCAAGCTGAAGCTCGACAGCGGCCTGGCCGACGAAATCGCTGACATTCGCCTCTATCAATTCGAGGTTAATCAGCAGCGCGAACAGATGAGCAACCCGAGCAACTACGTCGATACCCTGCTTGCTACACAAAAGCCGGAAGACGTCACGCCCGCGCTGCGCAAGACCCTGCTGGATCTGGCGACCACCCGAACCGACCTGCTGGAACGTCTGAACCGTGAATTGAGCTCGCTACTCAATGAATCCATCACCTTGCAGTTGAACCAGAAACAGCTGGTCAGCACGGCGATCAATCTGCGCCAGACCCTCGACGAGCAGATGTTCTGGATTCCCAGCAACAAGCCCCTGGATTTCGAATGGTTCGAACGCGTCAAGCCACGCCTGACCAAGCAGATCACCACCCTGCCGTGGACTTCCAGCGTCAGCGAACTGGCTGATGGCCTGACTCAGCGCCCGTTGATCTTCCTGCCGCTGCTGCTGGTGATTGGCGCGCTGATGTGGAAGCGCAAGGCGCTGTACGACAAGCTCAATCGCCTGCACGCCGACATCGGGCACTTCAAACGTGACCGGCAGTGGCAGACGCCGCTGGCGATCTTCATCAACATTTTGCTGGCGATGCCGCTGTCACTGTTCCTGGCGTTGTGCGCGCTGGCGCTGCAGATCGATGCCCGCGAACAGAACGTCAATCTCGGCGCGGCGCTGATGCAGATCTCGCTGGCGTGGCTGGTCTTCTACACCGCGTATCGCATCCTGGCGCCTGGTGGCGTAGCGCAACTGCACTTCCGCTGGGAAAAATCGCAGGTGGAATTCCTGCGCGGCTGGATACGTCGTCTGGGGCTGGTGGTGCTCGCGCTGGTGACGGTCGTGGCCGTCGCCGAACATGAGCCATCAGCGCTCGCTGACGACGTCATCGGCATTGCCGTGGTGTTGACCTGCTATGCGTTGATGACATGGCTGCTGGGGCGCTTGCTGCTCACAAGTCCCACGCACCAGAACGCTTCGCTGTTCCGCCGTGCAGTTGGTCTTGCCTTCACTGCACTGCCGGTCGCGTTGTTCGTCGCGGTATGTTTCGGCTACTACTACACGGCGCTTAAGCTCAGCGACCGGCTGATCGACACCCTGTATGTGCTGATGATGTGGCTGGTGATCGAGGCCGCTTTCGTCCGCGGCCTGGGTGTCGCGGCGCGACGTCTGGCGTATCAGCGGGCGCTGGCCAAACGCCAGGCAGCGAAGGAAGCCGGCGACGGTGAAATACCCGTTGAAGAACCGACGCTGGACATCGAGCAGGTCAACCAACAGTCACTGCGGCTGATTCGCCTGGCCCTGCTGGCCGGCTTCGTCGGCGCGCTGTACTTCGTCTGGGCCGACCTGATCACCGTGTTTTCGTACCTGGACAACATCACCCTGTATGAATACACCAGCGGCACCGGCGCGAACATCAGCATGGTGCCGATCAGCCTCGGCGACCTCATCGGGGCACTGGTGATCATCGGCATCACCTTCGTGTTGGCGGGCAACCTGCCCGGCCTGCTGGAAGTGCTGGTGTTGTCGAAGCTGAACCTCAAACAGGGCAGTTCATACGCCACCACGACATTGCTGTCTTACACCATCGCCGGGGTCGGTTTCGTCTCGACGCTGTCGGCGCTGGGGGTCAGCTGGGACAAACTGCAGTGGCTGGTGGCGGCGCTTTCGGTGGGTCTGGGCTTCGGTATGCAGGAAATCTTCGCCAACTTCATCTCCGGCATCATGATCCTGTTCGAGCGCCCGGTGCGCATCGGCGACACGATCACCATCGGCAATCTGTCGGGTACGGTGAGCAAGATCCGCATTCGTGCGACCACCATCACCGACTTCGACCGCAAGGACATCATTGTCCCGAACAAGACGTTCATCACCGGGCAACTGATCAACTGGTCGTTGACCGACACCATCACCCGCGTAACCCTGAAACTGGGGGTGGACTACGGCTCCGATCTGGATCTGGTTCGCACGCTGTTGCTCAAGGCTGCGCGGGACAACCCTCGCGTTCTGAAAGAGCCCGAACCAATCGTCTACTTCCTGAACTTCGGCGAGAGCACACTGGATCACGAGTTGCGCATGCACGTGCGCGACCTCGGCGACCGCAACCCGGTGCTCGACGAGATCAACCGCTTCATCAACAAGGAGTTCAAGAAGCAGAAGATCAACATCTCGTTCCGGCAGATGGAGGTTTACCTCAAGAACATGCAGGGGCAGGAGTACAAAATGGTACCTGTCGAGCCGGAACAGAAGACCATTGCGACCCCGACTGCCGTGCCGACAGCGCCAAAGGATGTGCCTGAGCCCCCGGACGTGAAACTCGACTGACCGGCCAAATCCCAGCAGAATGATCGGACATTCTGCTGGAGGCATCCCTTGAAAGCCCTCGACGAGCTGACCTTCGATAACCGCTTCGCCCGCTTGGGCGATGCGTTTTCCACGTCCGTATTACCCGAGCCCATCGCCGAGCCGCGACTGGTGGTCGCCAGCGATGCTGCGCTCGCGCTGCTGGACGTGGACGCCGCGCAAGCCGAAACGCCGGTATTCGCCGAGCTGTTCAGCGGTCACAAGCTATGGGCTGAAGCCGATCCGCGGGCGATGGTCTACTCCGGCCACCAGTTCGGTTCCTACAATCCGCGTCTGGGCGACGGTCGCGGCCTGCTACTGGGCGAAGTCTACAACGACGCTGGCGAACATTGGGATCTGCACCTCAAGGGCGCGGGCCAGACGCCGTACTCGCGTATGGGCGATGGGCGCGCCGTATTGCGCTCCTCGATCCGAGAGTTTCTCGCTTCCGAAGCGTTGCATGCCCTGGGCATTCCCACCAGCCGCGCAGGTTGCGTGATCGGCTCGACCACGCCGGTCTGGCGCGAGACGCAGGAGCGCGCGGCGATGGTGTTGCGTCTGGCGCAAAGTCACGTGCGCTTCGGCAGCCTCGAATATTTCTTCTACACCAAACAGAACGACCAACTGAAAGAGCTGGCCGACCACGTACTCTCACTGCATTACGCCGAATGCCTGGAACAACCCGAGCCTTATCTGGCGATGTTTCGCGTAATCGTCGAGCGTCAGGCCGAGCTGATCGCCAAGTGGCAGGCTTATGGTTTCTGTCATGGCGTGATGAACACCGACAACATGTCGATTCTGGGCATCACCTTCGACTTCGGTCCGTTCGCATTTCTCGACGACTTCGACCAGAACTTCGTCTGCAACCACTCCGACCACGAAGGCCGTTACTCTTTCAGCAATCAAGTGCCCATTGGCCAGTGGAACCTCAGCGCCCTCGCACAGGCCTTGACCCCGTTCATCAGCGTCGAGGCCTTGCGCGAAGCATTGGGGCTTTTCCTGCCGCTGTATCAGGCGCACTACCTTGACCTGATGCGCCGTCGTCTTGGCCTGACCACTGCCGAAGAAGACGACGCCGATCTGATCGCCCGCCTGCTGCAATTGATGCAGAACAGCGGCGTCGACTACAGCCTGTTTTTCCGCTTTCTGGGAGAGGAATCAGCCGAAATCGCTGTCAGCAGACTGCGCGACGACTTCGTCGACATGCTCGGGTTCGATGCCTGGGCCCAGACCTACACAGCTCGCATCGCGCGCGAGCCCGCCACGAACCAAGACGAGCGCCGTAAGCGGATGCACGCCGTCAACCCGCTCTATATCCTGCGCAACTACCTGGCCCAACGCGCCATCGAAGCCGCCGAGCAAGGCGACTACAGCGAAGTCCGCCAGCTTCACAAAGTGCTGTGCAACCCGTTCGAAGAACAGCCGGGAATGGAAAGTTATGCACAGCGTCCACCGGATTGGGGCAAGCATCTGGAGATTAGTTGTTCGTCCTGATGACCCGACATTCTCGCCTGCAGCAGCACGGCTTGCCGGCGGTGGCGACTGCGGAAACGCCACAGCTGGCGGGCCGTGCTGCTAAGAGGTTTTGACTGCCGGTTGACTGGATTGCACGGCGGGCTTCGCAACTTCTTTGACGAACTCCTCCGCGGTAGTGGTCGGCACTGGTGAAGTGCGCGGAGTGAATTTCTTTGTCCACCCTGGGTTGGACGGGTCGATTTTGTCCTTCTGAGTGTCGACGATACCCGCGAGAATGTCGTAAAGGGTCAGCTTTCGATCTGCGGCCTGGCGGTTTGATGTGCCGGGTAGGCTCGGCAGAGTGGGGTCAGCTTTGATTCTCGCCTTGAGAATGGCCTCGGCGTCTGAGGGATAATCCACAGCCTTCTCGATCGCCGGCAGCGATTTGAAGTAACTGAGGGCCTCGCTGTAGAACTTCGACGCCTTGCCGGTGCGAGTCTGTTCAATGATGCCTTCGGGAATCGCGACTCTGCGCCATGCGTCATCCATCTTCTGCACGCCCTGGTAGGCAGCGCGTCGTTCATTGAGCGTGAATGACCCGCTGTCGTCGTAGGCGATGTGATTCAACTGTTCACGGGAGAGTTTCTCGAACGGGCTCTTCGCATTCTGGTGCCCCGCCAGGGTCTGGGTCACGAAAGCTGTGGCTTCCCGCGCACGATCCAGCAATTCGGGATGGGTCGTATCCGGGACTTCCATGGCCCGGGTGAAACTGTTGGCCTTCGGTGACTCGATCAGAAACTCATTGATGCGATTGAGCCCGTATTTTCCCAGCTCCGCGTGGGTCATGACCGCATCGCGCTTCGCGGCACGAGCAGCGGCGTCATTGAGCTGGCTGGCGAGGGTGGAGAACGTTGCGTGGGCGGTCGCAGCCTCTTCATGTTTATGCACAGGCGGTTTTTCGCCGTCTTCAACCTTCTCGGTCGCGGCAGGCGTTGGTGTTTTACTCGAAACAATGGCCGAAACTGCAGCCTGTATGTGATTGATCATCGGCGCTCCCTGACAAAGGAATGGACAGGGCCGATGCGTCCGGGTGTGGAGAAGTCGCCCCTGATCAGAGGCTAACGAGAGGGTAGGATGGTGAACAGCTACCCGAATGGAGTGTTCTTAGGAACGAATGCTGAAACATCAAAACTCCAAAGCCGGCGAATAGAGGGCCGCAGCAGACCTGAATAGATAATGAACTCTATTTAACCCCGCTCGGAAAACCTGACTGTCGTCACAACGCTTGATAAAACCCAGCCCAGCCTCCACTTACCGATCATTAGCCCCTCTTCCGGTAACCATCATGTCCGAGCCCCTGCTGATCCCCTGCCCCCACTGCAACGGCCTCAACCGCATTCCTTCCGACCGGCTTGGCGATCAACCCAAGTGCGGGCGCTGCAAGCAGCCAGTGTTGCTGAGCAAGCCTTTCAACCTGACCCAGGGTGATTACGCCAGCCAGATCAAGGGCGACCTGCCATTGCTGGTGGATGTCTGGGCGGATTGGTGTGGGCCGTGCAAATCCTTTGCGCCAACCTTCGAGCAAGCCGCTGCGCAATTGAGCGGGCGTGTGAGGCTTGCCAAGCTGGACAGCGAGGCCAATCAGCAATTGTCGGCGCAGCTTGGCATTCGGTCGATCCCGAGCCTGATCCTGTTCAAGAACGGTCGCGAGGTGGCACGTCAGAGTGGCGCACTGCCGCTTCAGCAACTGACCGCCTGGCTGGCGAGCCATGGAATCTGACGGTTGCTTCGTCATTCATTGAAGCGCTCGACAGCCAGTGTCGTAGGGATTTTCTGAAAGAGCCTTTCAGCCCATCTGCCACCGAGATCAACGTCTAGGATTTGCCACTCTCACTGGCATCCTGGAGCAGCAACGATGACAAACGTGATCCGTGAAGGCGATTCGACGAGTACCGGCGGGGTTGTGCTGAACACATCGGCGACACACACATGGGAGGACCGGCGCATGGCGCGCATGGGTGATCTCGTGTGGTGCCCGAAGTGCGAGGAAGTTGGCTACATCGCACAGGGCAACCCTACATTCATCGATCAACTGGTGGCCGTAGCGACCGACGGCCATGCCGTGCAATGTGGCTGCACCGAGGGCACGAACCGGCTGATCGCCAGTCAGGATCAGCTCCAGGCTGATATGCCAGCGACGATCACCATCCCGAAGGACATGGCAGAGAAAGCGCGCAAACGGGCCAGGCAGATGACCAGGACCATGCAGGCGGTCAAGCTGGTCTGAAGGCGCCCCGTTGAAAGAGCCTCTCGCACCCGTCCGGTGTGCCGAGAGGCGCTCGTCAAGGAACAGAGCAGACGGTCAATGCGCCGTGCCGGCCTCCAGCAAATGGTGCAACTCGACGAACTGCTGGCTTAGCTTGTGGCGAGGGTCCAGATGAATCAACGGCATGTTGGCCTGATGCGACTCGCGCATCTTCACCGAGCTGTTGAGATAGACCGGCAAAACCGGCAAGCCTTCGGCAATCAGCTCATCAAGTATCTGCTGCGGCAGGCTGGCCCGTGACTGGAACTGGTTGACGATGATGCCTTCCACCTGCAGCTCCTCGTTGTGGTCCTCTTTCAACTCCTCGATTTCCTTGAGCAGGCCATACAGCGCCTGTCGGGAGAAACTGTCGCAGTCAAAGGGAATCAACACGCGATCAGCCGCGATCAACGCCGAAACCGCATAGAAATTCAACGCGGGCGGAGTATCCAGATAAATACGGTCATAGTCCTCGTCCAGCTCTTCGAGCAACTTACGAAGCTTGTTGATCTTGTGCTTGGCCTCAAGCTTTGGCTGCAGATCGGCCAGTTCAGCGGTCGCCGTGACCACATGGAGGTTGTCGAACGGGGTCTCGTAGATGTCGACCTGATTCTTTTTCGAGAACGGGCCGGACGACAGCGTCTGTTTGAAGAAATCGGCAATGCCCATGGGAATGTCGTCGCCAGTCAGGCCCGTGAGGTACTGCGTCGAGTTGGCCTGAGCGTCGAGGTCGATCAAGAGGGTCCGATAGCCCTCGCTGGCACTGACAGCTGCCAGATTGCAGGCGATGCTCGACTTGCCAACACCGCCTTTCTGATTGAACACCACACGCCGCATTTGAAAACTCCCTGTTGCTGTCCTGCATTAGCGGACCTTGACGGCCCGATGAATGGTCTCGAGTCTAGGCAAAGCGCATGACAAGGGCGAGCGCTTCGTACAAGAGAGACAGTAAAAGCGGATGCAACCTACGTAAACAGGTGAATTTTCCGACTTACAAATTGCTACACATCGCACGCATCGGGATAATGCCCGCCACTCGGTGATAGCGCCGCGCCATGGTTGGTGTCACTTCGGATACTTGAAGCCAGGAAGTAAGCCCGCAAATGGGCGGGATGATAATTCGTGATCAAGTTCAACATTGCACAATGGCGCGCGTGGGCCCCGGGCCTGACCACGGGCGAAGACTGGAAGAGATGGAGTCAGAACCCGACAATTCCCGACCATCGGGACGCCTCACCTGACGTCTCGTTTCTCCCTGCGATGCAGCGCCGACGCCTGAGCCGTCTGGCCCGCATGGCCTTCAGCGTGGGCTGGCCGCTGGCCGAGGGGCGTGAGGAGTTGCCGATGGTGTTCGTGTCGCGACACGGTGAAACGCCGCGCACCTTCGACATCCTCAGCGATCTGGCCGCCGACCAGCCTCTGTCTCCCACGCAGTTCAGCCTCTCCGTTCACAACGCGGTCATCGGGCTTTGGTCGATTCTGCGAGGTGCAACCAGCGAAATGACGGCCCTGGCGGCCGCTGGCGATGGGCTCGAACACGGCGTGCTGGAAGCGGCGACTCTGCTGGAAGAAGGCGCTTCGGCGGTGCTGCTGGTAGTCACGGAAGAGAGCCCGCCTGCCGCCTACGCGCCATGGATAGACGATGTGCCCTTTCCTTATGCGTTGGGCCTGTTGCTCACGCCAGGCGACGAATGGCAGCTGGCGCTGAGCACTTGCGAGTCTAAAGAGGAAGCAAATTTCCGTGGCAAATGGCCACATGCGCTCAACCTTTTACGCGCCCTGTCGACACAACAGAGCGCTTTGCAGCATCCCTGGAAGAACCGGCAATGGAACTGGCAACACAACCGCTGAGTAAAAGTCGCGACGCCTATTACTGGCGATTGCTGACGACGGCTGCAAGCTTCGCCCTGTTCGGGCTGGGTGGGCTGTGCCTGCGTCTTGTGATCTTTCCATTGCTCACCCTGCTTCCGGCTAGCGCATGCAGTCACCAACGTCGCGCCCGCCGCACCATCAGTCATCTTTTCTGGACCTTCATTCGCTTCATGGCGAAAGTCGGTGTGCTGACTTATGAAGTCGAAGGGGCTGAACGCCTTGGGCGCCCCGGGCAGATGATCATCGCCAACCACCCGTCGTTGATCGACGTGGTGTTCCTCATCGGCCTGGTGCGCGATGCCAACTGCGTCGTCAAGCAGAGCCTGTGGCAGAACCCGTTTACCCGCGGACCTGTGCGCTCGACCGGTTATATCAGCAACGACGGTAGTGCCGACATGCTGGAAAACGCTGCGCGGTTGCTGCAGACAGGTCAGACCCTGATCATCTTCCCTGAAGGCACGCGGACCCAGCCCGGCAAGGCGCCAGCCTTCCATCGCGGCGGCGCAGCCATTGCCTTGCGCGGCGCCAGCGTCATCACGCCGGTGACCATCCACGTGTCGCCGACCACCCTGACCAAGGCCGAGCCCTGGTACCGCATTCCCCCGCGCCGCCCGCATTTCCATCTGCGGGTGGGCAACGATATCGATCCAGCGGCATTCGCCGCGCTTGGCCCGGCCCCTGTGGCGTCGCGCAAGCTCAATGACCATCTGCATCACCACTTCATCAAGGAGCTCGCCACAGATGAGCGATCTGCACCTGGAAATTAAACAGCTGATCATCGACGCCCTGGGCCTTGAAGACATCAGCACCCACGACATCGGCAACGACCAGACGCTGTTCGGCGAAGGTCTGGGCCTGGACTCGGTCGACGCCCTGGAACTGGGCCTGGCCATTCAGAAACGCTACGGCATCAAGATCGATGCCGACGCCAAAGACACACGCAACCACTTCACCAGCGTCGACAGCCTCGCGGCCTTCGTCAGCGCTCGCCAAGTGGCCTGAGGACTGAACATGCAATCCCGTGAAGACATCTTCGAAACCCTGCGCACTGCATTGGTTGAGCTGTTCGAACTTGAACCTGAGCGCGTCACCCTCGAAGCCAATCTCTATCAGGACCTGGAAATCGACAGCATCGACGCCGTCGATCTGATCGACCATATCAAGCGCAAGACCGGCAAGAAAATCGCCGCCGAAGAGTTCAAGTCCGTGCGCACTGTAGGTGATGTCGTTGACGCCGTTCACCGGCTGGTCAACGCCGCCGCATGAGTCGTGTGGTCGGCCTGATACTGGTGCTCGCGGGGGTGCTCTATCCCTTTGCCGTGTACTTCGGCATGGAGCATTTCTCGCCTTGGCAATTCGCTCTGTTGCTTGGCGCGCTGTGGGCGGCTCGCGCGCTGACCGGCGAACGACGCTCCGACCGCCTCGGCATGGCGCTGGTAGCCATAGGCTTCTGCCTGCTGCTGGTAGTCTTCGACAGCCCGCAACTGCTGCGCTGGTATCCGGTGTTGATCAGCGGCTTCATGCTGACCCTGTTCGGCATGAGCCTGATGCGTGGCATGCCGATGGTCGAGCGGCTGGCGCGCCTGACCGATCCTGAGTTGCCTGAAATCGCCATTCGTTATACCCGCCACGTCACGCAGATCTGGTGCGTGTTCTTTCTGTTCAACGGTCTGGTCGCAGCCGCACTGACGCTCTGGGCGCCGTTGAGCTGGTGGACGCTGTACACCGGCCTCATCGCCTACGGTCTGATGGGTATCCTGTTTGCCGGTGAATGGCTCGTTCGCCAGCGTGTTCGAGGTCGTGCATGAGCTGGATGAACCTCGAACACCTGCTTAAGGACGTCTTTGCGCACCGAGTCGTGACCCATGCCCCTTTCATGAGCCATGCACAATGGCGCGAGCGCGTCCTCAGCGTTGCCGCTGCCCTGCAAGCGCAAGGCATCGAGCGCGTTGCGATTCATCTTGAAGACGCGGGCGAACTTGCCGTAGCGATCTTCGCCGCGTGGCGTGCCGGGGTTCAGGTCTTGCTGCCTTCTGACCTGCAGGAGCAGACACGTCAGCGCTGGAACAGTCATGTCGACCTGTGGCTCACCGATCTTGCCGAAGACACACGGCTCGACCAATTGAGCGCAGCGCCGCTCGTCCCGACCACGCTGGATCTGGATGAGTGCGTGCTGAGCCTGTGTACCTCCGGCTCCAGCGGCGAACCCAAACTGATCGAGAAGAAGCTGCGTCAACTGGCCAATGAAGTCTCAGCGCTGGAGCGTTTGTGGGGCAACGATCTGGGCAACGCCTCCATCATCGGCAGCGTTGCCGCACAACACATTTATGGCCTGCTGTTCCGAGTGCTATGGCCGCTGTGTGCCGGCCGCAGCTTCGTGCGCAAGCAACTGCCTTTTCCCGAGGACTTGCAACGCGCCAGTCGCGAACATGAGTCCTTCGCCTGGGTCGCCAGCCCTGCGCTGCTCAAACGCATGGGCGACAATCTGGACTGGAGCAGCATGAGCGCCGTGCGCCGGGTGTTTTCATCCGGGGGCGCGCTGCCCGCCGACGCCGCAGAAAGCCTGCATCAACGGCTGGGACAACGGCCGACGGAAATCCTCGGCAGCTCGGAAACCGGAGGCATTGCCTGGCGGCAGGGCGATCCGCTGTGGCGCGCGTTCGACGACGTGCAACTGAGCCAGGATGAAGACGGCGCGCTGCGCATCGAGTCCCCTTACTTGCCTGTCGGTCATATCGAGCAGACCTCAGACGCGGCGCGGTTCACCGAGGATGGCCGTTTCGAGTTGCTGGGTCGGCTGGATCGCATCGTCAAGCTGGAAGAAAAGCGAATTTCCCTGCCCTTGCTGGAACAGGCGCTGGCGACTCACAAATGGGTCAGCGAGGTGCGTCTGGGCGTTGTGCGAGAGAACCGCGCGTCGCTCGGCGCATTGCTGGTGCTGAGTGCCAGTGGCGTGCATGCCCTGCGTAATCAGGGCCGCCGCACGCTGACCAATACGTTGCGTCAGCATCTGGTGCCGCATTGCGAGGCGCTTGCTCTGCCTCGACGCTGGCGCCTGCTGAGTCAGTTGCCACTGAACACCCAGGGCAAACTGCCTCAGGCGCAGGTCGAAGCGCTGTTGATAGCGCCGCGGATTCAAGAGCCTGAACTGATCGGCCAACAGCAGACCGACGAAGGACTGCAACTTGAACTGGTGGTGCCGCTGGACCTGGCGCACTTCACCGGCCACTTTCCCGGCACGCCGATTCTGCCCGGCGTCGTACAGATTGACTGGGCGATCACCCTCGGCCAGCGCTTGATGACCCTGCCGCCACGCTTCGGTGGAATGGAAGTCTTGAAGTTTCAGCAGCTGGTGCGTCCTGGTGATCGCATCAGCCTGACCCTGCGTTTCGATCAGGAGCGCGGCAAGCTGCATTTCGCTTATCGCAATGGCGACGCGGCGTGTTCCAGCGGGCGGATTCTGTGGGTAGGCTCGGATGCTTGAGCATTTCGATATGTGGAATACAGGCCCTGTAGCAGTCCGGCTTGCCGGCGGCAGTGATCCCAAATCCGCCACCGCCTGCAAGCCGGACTGCCACAGAGAAACTTCGAGCAAGGACGCCTTCAATGCATAACCCGTGCGCCGTCATCCCAGTCTATAACCACGAACTGGCGGTCCCTGCCGTGGTCCAGGAACTGCTGGACGCAGGCCTGCCGTGCGTGTTGGTCGACGACGCCAGTAGCCCGGCCTGCGCCGCAGTGTTGAAGACTCTGGCCGAGCAGGACAACGTATTTCTGGTGCAACTGCCGGTCAATCAGGGCAAGGGCGGCGCGGTGATGGCTGGTCTGCGCGAGGCATCGAAGCTGGGCTTCAGCCATGCCTTGCAGGTCGACGCGGACGGTCAGCATGATCTGAACGATATCGCGGTGTTCCTCGACAACTCCCGGGAGCATCCCCAATCGCTGATCTGCGGCTACCCGCAATACGACGCCAGCGTGCCGAAAGGCCGGTTGTACGCGCGCTACCTGACCCACGTCTGGGTCTGGATCAACAGCCTCTCGCTGCAGATTCCCGATTCGATGTGCGGCTTCCGGGTCTACCCGCTCAAGCCCGTCCTGCACCTCATCGATACGGTGAATCTGGGCAAGCGCATGGACTTCGATCCTGAGATTCTTGTGCGCTTGTCCTGGCGCAACCAGCCGATGCGCTGGCTGCCGACCAAGGTGCATTACCCGCAGGACGGCCTCTCGCATTTCCGCTTGTTTCATGACAACGCGCTGATTTCGAAGATGCACACCAAGCTGTTCTTCGGCATGTTGGCGCGTTTTCCGCTGATTCTCTGGCGCCGGTGGCTGCCATGAGCGAGGCTGGGCAAAAGCAGCATTGGGCCGAGCACGAGGAGCGCGGCAGTTTCCTCCTCATGAAGCTCACCGCCTGGGGCGTCAAGGTCCTCGGACGCCGCGTGCTGAGTCCGATCCTGCACGGCATTGTCCTGTACTTTTTCCTGTTCGGCCGCAGCGCTCGTCGCAGTGCCTGGCAATTCCAGCAACACTTGGCCGAATGCAGCCAACGCCCTGACCTGCGCCCTACCACCTGGCGCGTTTTCAAACAGTTCATGGCCTTCGCCGACGCGCTTCTGGACAAACTCGATGTGTGGAACGGCAAGCTGCGACTGGAGCAGATCGAAATCGTCGACCCCGCCAATCTGCGGGATCAACTGCGTGGCGAGCGCGGGCAGATGCTGGTCGGCGCGCATCTGGGCAACCTCGAAGTCTGTAGAGCGCTGGCCGAACTCGGCGAAAAGGTCACGATGAATGTGCTGGTGCATACCAGGCACGCCGAACGTTTCAATCGTCTGCTGGGCGAAGCCGGGGCCACCAATCTGCGGCTGATTCAGGTCAGCGAACTGGACCCGGCGATCATGCTGCAACTCAGCCAGCGGCTTGACCGCGGCGAGTGGCTGGCCATTGCCGGCGACCGCGTACCGCTGCATGGCGGGCGCAACGTTCGGGTGGACTTTCTCGGTCATTCGGCGGCGTTTCCACAAGGCCCCTGGCTGCTGGCGGGCCTGTTGAAGTGCCCGATCAACCTGATTTTCTGTCTCAAGGGCCCGAGCGGTTATCGCGTGATGCTCGAACCGTTTGCCGCCGCAATCGAATGGCGCCGCAGTGACCGCCAGCAGGTGATCGCGCAATGGACCCAACGCTACGCCGACCGTCTGGCGCACTACTGCCTGCAAGCGCCGCAGCAGTGGTTCAACTTCTACCCATTCTGGAAATCCGATGACGAACCAAGCACCTGAGCCGATCATCTTCGGCGAGCGCCCTCTGAGCATTGAGGAAGTCCTGGCCCTGTCCAATCGCCAGCGCCCAACGGCCCTGCAAAGCGACACGCAATACCGCCAGCGCATCGCCAAGGGCGCGCAGTTCCTGGACTCGCTGCTGGACAAAGAAGGCGTGATCTACGGCGTAACCACAGGCTACGGCGACTCCTGTGTGGTGGCCGTGCCGTTGCAACACGTCGAGGCGCTGCCCCGCCATCTGTACACTTTCCACGGCTGCGGGCTGGGCAAACTGCTCGACGCGCAGGCGACTCGCGCAGTGTTGGCCGCGCGCCTGCGCTCGCTGTGTCATGGCGTTTCCGGCGTGCGGGTCGAATTACTGGAGCGTCTGCAAGGGTTTCTCGATCACGACATCCTGCCGCTGATTCCGGAAGAAGGCTCGGTCGGCGCCAGCGGCGATCTGACTCCACTGTCGTATGTCGCGGCAACCCTGTCGGGCGAGCGTGAAGTCATGTTCAACGGTGAGCGCCGCCAGTCTGCCGACGTGCATCGGCAACTGGGCTGGGACCCTCTGGTGCTGCGCCCCAAAGAAGCGCTGGCGTTGATGAATGGCACCGCTGTAATGACGGGCCTGGCCTGCTTGGCGTTCGCGCGCGCGAATTATTTGCTGAAACTGGCAACCCGTATCACTGCCCTGAACGTGGTGGCGTTGCAGGGCAACCCGGAGCACTTCGACGAACGTTTGTTCGCCGCCAAACCCCACCCGGGGCAGATGCAGGTTGCAGCCTGGCTGCGCAAGGATCTGGCGATCGATGCGCCGACCGCCCCGCTGCATCGTCTGCAGGATCGCTATTCCCTGCGTTGCGCGCCGCACGTACTGGGCGTGCTGGCGGACAGCCTGAACTGGCTGCGCAGCTTCATCGAAGTCGAACTCAACAGTGCCAATGACAACCCGATCATCGACGCCGAAGCCGAACGCGTTCTGCACGGCGGGCACTTTTATGGCGGCCATATTGCCTTCGCCATGGACAGTCTCAAGACCCTTGTAGCCAACGTCGCCGACCTGCTGGACCGTCAGTTGGCGCTGCTGGTAGACGAGCGTTATAACCACGGCCTCCCGAGCAATCTGTCCGGCTCGCCAGCGGATCGCGCGATGATCAACCACGGTTTCAAGGCCGTGCAGATCGGTACCAGCGCCTGGACCGCCGAAGCGCTGAAAAACACCATGCCGGCCAGCGTGTTCTCACGCTCCACCGAGTGCCATAACCAGGACAAGGTCAGCATGGGGACCATCGCGGCCCGTGATGCCATTCGTGTACTGGAACTGACCGAGCAGGTTGCCGCCGCTACGCTGATTGCCGCCAATCAAGGCGTATGGCTTCGCAGTCGTGACGCCGACGCCCGCCCGCTCCCTCCTGAGCTGGCCGCGATGCACGAACAATTGCGTGACGATTTCCCGCCTGTCATCGAAGACCGTGCGCTGGAGGGGGAACTGCGTCTGTGCCTGCAACGCATCGCCAACCAACACTGGAGGCTGCATGCGTAGCAAGGGCGTTATTCACGAAGACACTGAAGTGCTGGTGCCATTTTTCGACGTCGACACCATGCACGTCGTCTGGCACGGGCACTACGTGAAATACCTGGAGGTGGCGCGCTGCGCGCTGCTCGACAAGCTCGGCCACAACTACACGCACATGCTCGAATCGGGTTACGCGTGGCCGGTGATCGACCTGCAACTGCGTTATGTACGCGGCGCAGTGTTCGGCCAGCGTATCAACGTGCGCGCCAGCCTCGTGGAATGGGAAAACCGCCTGAAGATCGATTACCTCATTACCGACAAGGCCACGGGCGAGCGTTTGACGCGTGCCAGCACCGTGCAGGTGGCGGTTGACGTCAATAGCCGCGAGATGCAACTGGCCTCGCCCAAGGTGTTCGTCGAAGCGGTCGAGAGGGCGCTCTCATGAACCTTTTCCGCAAAGGGCTTTGCACCTTGCTGCTGTTGAGCCTGACACCGCTCGCCCACGCCTTCGACCTTCAACAACTCAGCGAGCAACTGGCGAAACCGAGCGTGATCCACGGTGCTTTTATTCAGGAAAAACACCTGCGTTCATTGCCTCAGCCGCTGACCAGCAAAGGTAACTTCGTGCTGGCGAAGGACTCGGGCCTACTCTGGCTCTTGAATACGCCGCTCAAGCAGGACTACCGCATCACCTGCGCCGGGATCGCCCGTCGGGAGGCTGACGACAGCTGGCAAATGCTCCCCGGCAAGAGCGCCGGCGCCGAGCAGAACCGTTTGTTTCTCGCCGTGCTGCAAGGCGACAGCAGTGGTCTGCAGCGCGACTTCGAACTGCATCTGAGCGGCGACGCGCAAGCCTGGCAGCTGACGCTGATCCCGCGTTCGTTGTTGCTCCAACAGATTTTCAAGCGGATCACCATTGACGGCGGCGCGCTGGTAAAGCGCATCGAACTGCTGGAAACCCAGGGGGACAGCACGCTGCTTAAGATGATCGACAGCACCAGCGCCAAGCCGCTGGGCGATTCGGAGCGCGCTGACTTTGCCGATTGAACGCCTGCTGCCGCGCCTGTTCCTGATCATCCTGGTGGCAGTCGCCGCGCTGGCGGGCTGGCAGTGGCATGCTGGTGCGCCGCTGTCGGCAAACCTGATGGAACTGGTGCCCGGCAACAACCCTGACGGCCTTGAGCTGCGCGCCGAGCGACGTATTCAGGAACCGCTGAACCGCGAAATGCTGGTGTTGGTCGGGCACACAGACAAACAGCAAGCCATCGAACTGGCCCACCGCATCAGCGATGAATGGCAGGCGAGCGGGCTGTTCGAAAAGGTCCAGTGGAACCTGCAGGCCGACCTTCCGGCGCTGCGCGAACAGCTACTGCAAGGGCGTCTGGCAATGCTCGCAGACAGCGACCGTTCCGAGCTGATCGACCATCCTCAGGCCTTCATCCAGAAGCGTGTGCAGAGCCTGTTCGATCCCTTCGGCGGTTTCAGTCTGGTGCCGAGCCAGGAGGATTGGCTGGGCCTGACCGGCCGTATCCAGAACAGTCAGAAGAATCACGGCTCGGTACAGCTGGACATCGGCAGTGGCGCACTTATCGCCAACGCCGATGGCAAAAGCTGGGTGCTGCTGCGCGCACGAACCCAGGCTGATGCTTTTGACATGAGCCTGCCACTCAAGGTCTCGGACCTGCTGGACGAGGCGCGGGCTCAGGCCACCACGGCTGACGCCCAACTGTTGGCCGCCAGCGGGCTGCTCTACGCTGCGAATGGACAACAACAAGCGACCCGGGAAATTACCTGGGTCGGCGGCGGCGCCACGTTGGGCATTCTGTTGTTGCTGCTGTTGGCGTTCAGACGCTGGCGCGTTTTGCTGGCGTTCGTGCCAGTTGTGGTCGGTATGTTGTTCGGCGCCACGGCGTGCATCGCGCTGTTCGGCAAGATGCATGTGATGACGCTGGTGCTCGGTTCAAGCCTGATTGGCGTCGCCGTGGACTATCCGCTGCACTACCTCTCCAAAGGCTGGAGTCTGAGACCCTGGCGCAGCTGGCCGGCATTGCGCCTCACGCTCTCGGGCCTGAGCCTGAGTCTGGCCACCAGCTGCATCGGTTATCTGGCGCTGGCCTGGACGCCCTTCCCTGCCCTGACTCAGATCGCAGTGTTCTCTGCCGCAGGCCTGATCGGCGCTTACCTCGCTGCCGTGTGCCTGCTGCCCGCCCTGCTCAAGGGCGTGGAGTTGCGCCCGGCCCAATGGCCGCTAAAGGTCGCCGAGAGTCTGATCGAGCTTCGCGCTCGACTGCTGAAACGCGTGGGGACTCCAGTTCTCTTGGCGCTGCTGTTGATCTTCTGCGCAGCCGGCCTCTGGCAGCTGACCACCAAGAACGACATCCGTCAGTGGATCGCCGCGCCACAAAGCCTCACCGACGAGGCGCGTTCGGTCGCACGGATTACCGGTTACCAACCCACCAGCCAGTTCTTCCTGGTTCGCGGTGTCGATCAGCAACAATTGCTGGAGCGCCAGACCGCACTCAGTTTGCGCCTCGATCAGTTGGTGATGCTGGGCAAGCTGCAAGGCTACCTGGCGTTGAATCAACTGGTGGCAACTCCCGCTGAACAAATGTCAGCACACAACGCTCTCGACGCACTGCCCGGATACTGGCAGCCGCTGCTTGACCTTGGCGTACCCTTGGAAGCGTTGAACAAGGAGCTCGCAGCCTTGCGTGCCCTGCCCACTCAAGACATCGACAGCCTGTTGGCCGGCCCTTTGGGCGAGCCCTGGCGTTTGCTGTGGATGGGTAAAACCGAGCAAGGCGTGGCGGGGATCGTCAGCCTGCAAGGCCTGAATGATGCGAACCTGCTGCGGATACAGGCTCAGGACCTGCCTGGCGTGCAGCTGGTGGATCGGCTGGGCGATCTGAACAAGGTCTTCGCCGCCACTCAGGTCAGTGCAGCCGAACTGAAGCTGTTGTCGTGCGTACTGATCGTCATCCTGCTGATTGTGCCATTCGGCCTCAGGGGCGCGCTGCGCATCGTCGCGCTGCCATTACTGGCGGCGCTGTGCAGCCTGGCGAGCCTGGGCTGGCTTGGTCAGGCGCTGACGTTGTTCAGCCTGTTCGGCTTGCTGCTGGTGACAGCGATCAGTGTCGATTACGCAATCCTCATGCGCGAGCAGATCGGTGGCCCAGCGGTCAGTCTGCTCGGCACCCTGCTGGCTGCGGCCACCACTTGGCTGTCGTTCGGGTTGCTGGCGATTTCCAGCACCCCTGCGGTCAGCAACTTCGGTCTATCCGTCAGCCTGGGCCTTGCCTTCAGCTTCATGCTCGCGCCGTGGGCAGCTGCCAGCCCTCCGACCGCAACCTCGAAAGACATCGACACCGTCAAAACACTCGAAAAGGAAACCTTGTGCCCATAGCTGAAATGGAATGTCGCCAGATCGTGGTGATCGGTGCCGGCCCCGCCGGAGCCATCGCCGCCGCGCTGCTCAAACGTCAGGGTCATGATGTTCTGATCATCGAGCGACAGCAGTTCCCGCGCTTCTCCATTGGCGAAAGCCTGCTGTCGCACTGCCTCGATTTCGTCGAAGAGGCAGGCATGCTCGAAGCAGTCACGGCCGCAGGTTTCCAGCGCAAGAACGGCGCGGCCTTCGCCTGTGGCGAGCAGTACAGCGCCTTCGATTTCGGCGACACCTTCAGCAACGGCAAGCCGACGACGTTCCAGGTGCAGCGCGCCGACTTCGACAAATTGCTGGCCGATGAAGCAGCGCGTCAAGGCGTGGAAATCCGGTATCTGGAAACGATCACTGCCGCTGACTTCAGTGGCGAGCAGCCGGTCCTCGACGTGCAGCGCGCCGATGGTAGCGAGTACTGTGTGCAGGCCGGCTTCGTACTCGACGCCAGCGGTTACGGACGTGTATTGCCGCGGCTGCTGGACCTCGAAGCGCCGTCTAACTTCCCGTTGCGTCAGGCCGTGTTCACCCACGTCGAAGACCGCATCGACGATCAGGGTTTTGATCGCGAGAAGATTCTGGTCACCGTTCACCCGACCCTGCGCGACGTGTGGTTCTGGTCGATTCCGTTCAGTAACGGCCGCTGCTCGGTGGGCGTGGTGGCTTCTGCCGGACGCTTCAAGGAAAAACCCGAGGATCTGGACGTCTGCCTGCGTGCCTTCATCGACGAGACGCCGAGCCTGAGCCGCGTGTTGCAAAACGCTGTCTGGGATACCCCGGCGCGGACCATCGGTGGCTATGCCGCCAACGTCAAAGCCCTGCACGGCAAAGGCTTCGCGCTGCTGGGCAATGCCGCTGAATTCCTCGACCCTGTGTTTTCGTCCGGGGTGACCATCGCCATGCGTTCGGCCAGCATGGCGGCGGGCGTTCTGCACCGTCAGTTGCAAGGCGAAAGCGTTGACTGGGAAAGCGAGTTCGCCGTGCCGCTCAAGCGTGGGGTCGACACCTTCCGCGCCTATGTCGAGGGCTGGTACGAAGGCAGCTTTCAGGACGTGATCTTCTACCCGAACAGCACCGACGATATCCGCCGGATGATCTGCTCGATCCTCGCCGGTTACGCCTGGGACGAGCGCAACCCGTTCGTGGCTGAACCCAAGCGACGCCTGCGCATGCTGGCGGAAATCTGCGCGAGCACCGGCCAATGACTGAACAGTATTATTCCCGCACCTACGTCGAGGAAACCCGCCTGGGCTTTGCCTTCCTGCGCAGCCACACCTGGCAGCACCATGTGTTGCGCGTGGCGATCAACGATCTGCGCAGCCTGTTCAGCGAACACTTGCCGGAAAACCCGGTGATACTCGACGCCGGTTGCGGGCAGGGCAAGTCCTTCCAGTACCTGCACAAGGTCTTCAACCCGGTGCAGATTCTAGGTGTGGATGCCGACCCCGCCAGCCTCAAGCTCAGTGGTGAAGAAGCCGAACGCCGTCGGCTGAACGTCGAACTGATCGGCGGCGACTGCGCCGCCCTGAGACTCGCGGACGCCAGCGTAGACGTGGTGTTCTGCCATCAGACCTTTCATCATCTGGTCGAGCAGGAACAGGCCCTCGCCGAGTTTTATCGCGTCCTAAAGCCGGGCGGTTATCTGCTGTTCGCCGAATCTACCGAGGCCTACATCGATACCTGGGTAATTCGCTGGTTTTTCCGCCATCCGATGCATGTGCAGAAGAGCGCGGCGCAATATCTGGACATGTTGCGTGAAGAAGGTTTTCAATTTGCCGCGCAGAACGTCTCTTACCCCTACTTGTGGTGGAGCCGTGCCAGGGACTTCGGCTTGCTGGAACGCTTGAAACTGGTCAAACCCAAGCCGTTTGGCGAACGTGAAGAGACGTTGATCAACGTTGTCGCACGTAAACCGCCACAGGCACCACTCGAAGGTGACATCTCATGATCCGCACCCTTCTGCTGGCTTGCGTTCTGTTGCTGAGCGCCTGCACCAGCCATGCGCCTTTGCCGGCGCAAATCCCGCACATCAAGTTTCCGCAGCAGTTGCACGTCCAGCGCGAACAGGCTGGCAAGCGCCAGGACTGGCTGTTGGTAGTCCAGAAAGAGCGCCATGGCCTGCGCTGGTCGTTGATGGACCCGCTGGGCATTCCGCTGGCGCGCCAGCAGTTGGAGGAAGACAGCTGGAAAGCCGACGGCCTGCTGCCGCCAAACCCTGAGGCCCGAGAACTGTTCGCCGCAGTGCTGTTCGCATTGACCTCAGAAAAAGAAGTGCGCTTCGACTATCCGGGCGTCCAGCTCCTGCCGCATGGCCGCATCCTCGAAGACCGATGGAGGGTCGATTACGCCTCCGAGGGCATCTTTCGCATCACCCTGGAAAGCGGTGAACTGAAGTACGTCGTCAGCCCGCTTCAAGGCAAGGCCTCAAAATGACGGCCTACCTCAATGCACTGGGGCTTATTTGCTCGCTGGGCGATGATCGCGCAAGCGTTGCGCGCACGTTGTTCGCCGGCGACACCTCGGGCATGCACACCGAAAGCGGCTGGGTGCCTGAGCGCTCGCTGCCTGTCGGGGCGGTGAAAAGTCTGCTGCCGCAAATCCCTGCTGAGCTTGGTCAACAGAGCAGTCGCAACAACCAGTTGCTACTGGCTGCGGCGTTGCAGATCGAGACCGATATTCAACAAGCCATCGCAAAATACGGTAAGCACCGGATCGGCGTGATCCTCGGCACCAGCACCTCCGGTATCGACGAAGCCAGTCGTGGCATTGCGAGCTATCTGCGCGACGAGGCCTTTCCTGCTGACTACGACTATCACCAGCAGGAACTCAGCGCGCCAGCCAGTTTTCTCGCCGCGTGGCTGGACGTGAGTGGCCCGGCCTACGTGATTTCCACGGCCTGCACGTCCAGCGCCCGCGCCCTGCTCAGCGCTCGGCGCCTGCTCGACATGAACATGTGCGACGCAGTGCTGTGTGGCGGTGTGGACAGCCTGTGCAAGCTGACACTGAACGGTTTCTCGTCGCTGGAAGCGGTCTCGAACCAGCGCTGCAATCCGTTCTCGATCAACCGCAGCGGCATCAATATCGGCGAGGCGGCGGTGGTGTTTCTGATGACCCGCGAGGCCAGCGGCGATCACCGCATCGCCCTGCTTGGTGCCGGCGCCAGTTCCGATGCTCACCATATTTCCGCCCCCGAACCCAGTGGACGCGGCGCACACCAGGCGATGCAAAAAGCACTGGATAACGCGAAATTGCACGCCAGTGACATCAATTATCTGAGCCTGCATGGCACCGCAACTCAGCACAACGACGCGATGGAATCACTGGCGGTGAATGCTCTCTTCCCCGAGGGCGTGCCGTGCTCGTCCACCAAGCCCCTGACCGGCCACACCCTTGGTGCGGCGGGCGCGCTGGAAGCGGCGTTCTGCTGGCTTGCACTGTCGCCGGAAAACCGCGATCGGCAATTGCCGCCTCATGTGTGGGACGGCCAAGCCGATACAGGCCTGCCTGCACTGCGCTGGGTTACGCCCGGCGACACGCTGCAGCAGAATTCCTCGCGTCGCCTGATGAGCAATTCGTTTGCCTTCGGTGGCAACAACGTCAGCCTGATCATCGGAGATGGCGCATGACCTCCATGACCCCTTCCCCGTGGCCGCCCGCCGATCTGTTACCTCACGCAGGCGACATGATCCTGATCGACGAAGTGCTGGGGTTTGGCGACGAAGAAATCCGCACGCGGATCAGCGTCCGGGCCGGGGGGCTATTCAATCGCCCTGACGGCAGCCTGCCTGCGTGGGTCGGCGTCGAGCTGATGGCGCAGAGCGTGGCCGCATACGCTGGCTGTCAGGCCCGCGTCAAAGGCGAAGCTGTAGAGCTTGGCTTCTTGCTGGGCACGCGCAAATTCGAGTGCAATGTCGAACATTTCCCGATCGGCAGCGAGCTGATCATCCACGCCCAGCGTTCGCTGCAGGATGACAGCGGCATGGGCGTGTTCGAGTGTCACCTGAGCGGCCCCGGCATAGAAGCCAGCGCCCGACTCAACGTTTATCGCCCGCCACAATCGGCGAGCTATCTGGCCGAAGGAGCCGACAATGACTGACTCAATTCTGGTCACCGGCTCCAGCCGTGGCATCGGCCGCGCCATTGCCCTGCGTCTGGCGCAAGCCGGTTACGACATCGTGCTGCATTGCCGCAGCGGTCGCGCCGAAGCCGAGGTGGTACAGGCTCAAATTCAGGCCTTGAGCCAACAAGCACGCGTGCTGCAATTCGACGTCGCTGACCGCGCCGCCTGCAAAGAAACGCTTGAGGCCGACGTCGAAACGCATGGCGCCTATTACGGTGTGGTGTGCAACGCCGGGCTGACCCGCGACGGTGCGTTTCCTGCGTTGACCGATGAAGATTGGGATATGGTCATGCGCACCAATCTGGACGGTTTCTACAACGTACTGCATCCGGTGATGATGCCGATGATTCGTCGCCGCGCCGCTGGCCGCATTGTCTGCATCACTTCGGTCTCGGGCCTGATCGGCAACCGCGGACAGGTCAACTACAGCGCGTCCAAAGCGGGCGTCATTGGTGCGGCCAAGGCCTTGGCCATCGAGCTGGGTAAACGCAAGATTACCGTCAACTGCGTGGCACCCGGATTGATCGACACGGCGATGCTCGACGAAAACGTACCCGTCGACGAACTGTTGAAGATGATCCCCGCGCAACGCATGGGCACCCCGGAAGAAGTCGCCGGTGCCGTGAACTTTCTGATGTCGGCGGAAGCTTCGTACATCACCCGCCAGGTGCTGGCGGTCAACGGAGGCTTGTGCTGATGAAGCGCGTCGTCGTCACCGGCATGGCCGGTATCACATCGCTGGGCAGTGACTGGGCGAGCATCGAGGCCAATTTCAGCGCCAACCGCAGCGGCATTCGGCGCATGGACGAATGGGATCGCTTCAGCGAACTGAACACACGCCTGGCAGGCCCTATCGATGACTTCGCCGTGCCGTCGCACTGGACGCGCAAACAACTGCGCAGCATGGGCCGGGTTTCACGCCTGGCCGTCGGTGCTTCGGAGCAGGCGTTGCGCGATGCAGGGTTGCTGGGCGATCCGATCATTCGCGACGGCCGCATGGGTGTGGCCTGCGGTTCGTCCACTGGCAGCACCGACGAGATCAAGGCGTTCGGCAACATGCTGCTGAACTCCGTCGCCGAAGGCCTCAATGCCAATTCTTACGTGCGCATGATGCCTCACACCACGGCGGCGAATATCAGCATCTTCTTCAACCTGACCGGGCGTTTGATCCCGACCTCCAGCGCCTGCACCAGTGGCAGCCAGGGCGTGGGTTATGCCTATGAAGCGATCAAATTCGGTCGCCTTCCACTGATGCTCGCGGGCGGTGCCGAAGAGCTGTGCCCGACCGAAGCCATGGTGTTCGATGCGCTGTACGCCACCAGCCTGAAAAACGATGCACCGCACACCAGCCCGCGCCCCTATGACAGCGGCCGCGACGGTCTGGTGATCGGTGAAGGCGGCGGCATGTTGGTGCTCGAGGAGTTGGAACATGCGCTGGCCCGTGGCGCGAAGATTCACGCCGAGATCGTCGGCTTTGGCAGCAACGCCGACGGCGTCCACACCACACGACCCGAGCAAGTCACCATGCGTCGTGCCATGGAGCTGGCGCTGGAAGACGCCGGCCTGTCGCCTGATGCCATCGGCTACGTCAACGGTCATGGCACTGCGACCGAACAAGGCGATATCGCCGAGACCCTGGCGACGCAGAGCCTGTTCGGCTCACGCATGCCGATCAGTTCGCAGAAGAGCTTCCTTGGCCACACGCTTGGCGCCTGCGGCGCGCTGGAGTCGTGGTTCACCATCGAGATGATGAATCGCGACCGCTATATCCACACGCTCAATCTCGACGACGTCGACAGCCGCTGCGGCGAGCTGGATTACCTGCGCGGCGAACCCCGGCGCATGAATCACGAGTTCGTGATGAACAACAACTTCGCATTTGGCGGGGTCAACACGTCGTTGATCTTCCGCCGCTGGCAATGATCGATACCGTAGAAACCTCAAGGAGCGAAACCATGAAGCTGAAAGTGTTGGCCGCCGCGGCCGCAATCGTTTTGGGCACTTTGCCGGGCATCAGCCAGGCGCGTGATACCGCGCTGTACCTGCCGTTCGACAAGGTCGTTGCACAGATGCTTCAGGAGAAGAAGCTGGATGGCTCAGTGAAGTTCTATCTGGCGGGCGTGCAACCCAAGGGCAAGGTTTCCGTGCTGTCGCCCAACGCGGTGACCAACAAGAAGACCAACGCCTTCAACAAGTCTGATAACGATGCCTGCGAATGGGCCTTGCAGTCAGCCATCCTGCAGTTGAACGAAGCCGCGAAAGGCGCGGGCGCCAACGCCGTGGTCAACATCGCCAGCTACTACAAGAAAATCGAGCGTAAGGATCCAGCCACCTACGAGTGCCATGCGGGTGCTGTGATAGCGGGTGTTGCGCTGAAGGGCGATCTGGCTAAGGTGCAGTGATTTTCCCAAGCTGACACCCACCTCTGTTGGTGCCTCACGATCCTTGTGAGAGGGAGCTTGCTCGCGAATGCATTCAGCCAGTCACCACAATAATGGCTGAACCACCGCATTCGCGAGCAAGCTTTCTCCCACATTGGTCGGCGTTTAGCAGAGAGATCCCATCACCCCGCCTTGCGCGTCACCAGCTCAACGAAGGCCTTGGCCATGGGCGATTTCTGGTCCTTGCGTTGCACCAGCCACACCGCGGAAGTGGCTTCGGGATCGAGCAGCGTTCGATACACCACGCCGTCGATCCGCATGCGTTGGTACGAAGCCGGAAGCACCGTCACTCCCAAGCCCGCCGCCACCAGGCCGATGATGGTCATCGCCTCGCCTGCCTCCTGAGTGAACATCGGGCTGAATCCGGCCTCCCGCGCCAGGTTCAGCAACTGCGCATACAAACCGCTGCCGTAAGTCCGAGGGAAAAACACGAACGGCTCGGTGGCCAACTCCTTCAGGTACATCCCCTGTTCGCTTCCTGTCGCCAGCGGGTGATCGGAACGAAGGACGGCGACCAACGGCTCGCGCAGCAACTCTACAGCCACCAATGAATCCGGCAGTGGCAGGGGACGCATGATGCCGACCTGCATCGACTCTTCTTCCAGGCGCTCGGCAACCTCCTTGCTGCTCATTTCCTGAAGGGCGAGATGTACCGCTGGGTAACGCTGACGAAAAGCAAAAATCGCCTGCGGGATACTGGAGGTAAACGGTGCCGAAGCCGTGAAACCGATCTTCAATTCCCCCAACTCGCCTAATTGGGCACGACGAGCCACGTCGGACGCTTTTTCGACTTGAGCCAAAACCAGACGTGCTTCGTCAAGGAACAGTCTGCCGGCCTCGCTCAGTTCCACTCGTCGGTTGGTGCGTTCGAAAAGGCGCGCGCCGAGCTCTTGTTCCAGCGCCTGAATCTGTTGGCTCAGCGGCGGTTGGGAAATGCCCAGTGACTCGGCGGCGCGTCCGAAATGCAGTTCTTCGGCGACGGCGATGAAGTAACGCAAGTGGCGTAATTCCATGACTTTTCCATTAGGTCGTTAAACCTATCAAACAGGTCGAACAATATATTGGAAAGAATCGTTAGCCAGCTATATTCTTTTTCACATAGTCGCCCCGCTCCTCCGAGGTCCACCGTGAATACTGCTGCATCCCCCGCCGCGTCCGAGTCTGAAATGATCGAAGCCGCCATCCCGCTGGGCGATTCCTACATCGAGAAAGACACCCCCGCTTTTATTCGCACTGTCCTCGCGTTGTTCTCTGGAGGCTTCGCCACCTTTGCCCTGCTCTATTGCGTACAACCGATGATGCCCGTGCTCTCCCGGGAGTTTTCCATCAACGCGGCACAAAGCAGTCTGATCCTCTCGGTTTCCACCGCGATGCTCGCCATTGGCCTGCTGATCACCGGCCCCATCTCCGATCGTCTCGGGCGCAAGTCGGTGATGGTGTTTTCGCTGTTCTCCGCAGCCCTTTTTACCGTTGCCAGCGCCTTCATGCCGAGCTGGGAAGGCGTGCTGGTGACCCGTGCGTTCGTGGGACTTTCGCTGAGCGGTCTGGCAGCAGTGGCGATGACCTATCTGAGCGAAGAGATCCACCCTCAGCACATTGGCCTGGCCATGGGTTTGTATATCGGTGGCAACGCAATCGGCGGCATGAGCGGCCGGTTGATCACGGGCGTGTTGAGCGATTACGTCACTTGGCACACCGCGCTGTCGATCATGGGACTGATCGCCCTCGCAGCCGCCTGCGTTTTCTGGAAAATCCTGCCGCCGTCGCGCAATTTCCGCGCTCGTCCTCTCAATGCCCGAAGCCTGTTGGACGGTTTTGTTCTGCAGTTCCGTGACGCCGGTCTTCCGCTATTGTTCCTTGAAGGCTTCCTGCTGATGGGCGCCTTCGTGACCCTGTTCAACTACATCGGCTATCGCCTGCTCGCCGATCCCTACAACCTGAGCCAGGCCGTGGTCGGACTGTTCTCGGTGGTCTATCTGTCAGGGATCTACAGCTCAGCGAAGATCGGCGCGCTGGCCGACAAGCTGGGGCGCCGCAACGTGCTGTGGGCCGTGATCGTGCTGATGCTGGCCGGCCTCGCCCTGACCATGTTCACCCCGCTGGCAGTGGTAGTCATCGGTGTACTGCTCTTCACGTTCGGTTTCTTCGGCGCCCACTCGGTTGCCAGCAGCTGGATCGGCCGCCGCGCCATCAAGGCCAAGGGCCAGGCCTCATCGCTGTACCTGTTCAGCTACTACGTCGGCTCCAGCATCGCCGGCACCGGGGGCGGCATGTTCTGGCACTACGGCGGCTGGAACGGCATCGGCGTATTCATCGCCATCCTGCTGCTGATCGCACTGGCCGCTGCGCGCAAACTGGCGAAGGTCCCGCCGTTGGCGGTGAATGTGCAGGTTTGACTGCCAGTCAATCGAGCATCCAGACCACGCTGGCGCGCAACTGGTCATCCTGTCGCTCCAGCACCATTGACTGCATACGGGCGCCATCGCGTTCCGTCTTGATCAGCCAGTCAAGCAACACACGCCCGTCGCCACTGATGGCTGCACGCAAACTGCGTGGATCCTTGTCCAGTTGCAACAACTCGAGCCCGGCAGCGGCCACACTTTCACTTAGGTGGCTTGACCATGGCTGACTGGATTGCGATTGCCGGATGGGTCGGGCCTTCTGCATGTCAAACGCCAGCGCCAGACGTTGCTGATAGGTACGCTCGGCGCGCTCCAGGCGTTGCTGCGTCGGCTGCCAGACGCCTTTGATCGACGTCGCGACCAACAGGAAAACGCCAAGCAGCGCCAACATCGCTCGCTCCCGCCCACCAAGTTGTCGCCAGCGCTCAGCCATCGAGGGCAATACTCTGAATCCGATCATTTGCCTGGCGCCTCGATGATGAGCATCGCGTTTATGCCATCCCGGCTTTTGCTCGCGCTGTCGAGCCGCAGCGGCAACCCGCTCTGGGCACCTCGCTCACGCAAGCGCTCCAGTTCGTTGAAACTCCCCGCCGTGATCGCCATTTTCCAGCCTTCGGTCGCATTGAACTCAATCCTGCGTACCTGAGCACCGCTGGCCGCGATGACCTGCGCCACAACCTTGAGCAGCGAAGTCATCGGCCCCTGCTTTTCAGAGGCGCCAGCCTGTAACGCCTTGAGCTGTGCTGGCAGATCAACGATGCGAGTCTGCTCTGGATAAAGACTTCGAAACCGCTGCAGACTTTGCTCGTACAGCTTTCCAGCCAGAGCTTCCAGATACTGGGCACGAGAAACGCTCGCCCCCCAGGACAACGCGAACACGCAGACAAGCGCCAGCACTCCATAGCGCCACCGCCACGTGCTCGACGACAGCCGGAAATCGCCCTGCAACAGATTGATTGATCGGGTATTGGCGGCAGAAAGCAAAGGTATGCAGGGAGGTTGCGCAGGCAAGCGTTCATCCCGCCAGCAGGTATCAACAGGCAAGCGATGGCGCAGCACACTCAACGCTTGATCAGACAGCGCCAGACGCGCCTCGATCGCCCCACCCAAAAGCCATCGCCCATCCACCCACACGCCGCAGGGTCGGTCCGAAGGTAAGCGGTCTGCATCGGCCCAGACGCCAGTTACATGAATGCCTGCGGCCCGTAATGAATCCAGAACGATGCGCAGCGTCGATTTTCTGATCACCAGCAAGGGGAATCGACGCTCGAGGTCAGGGCTTCCCACCGCCAGATGCAAATCGTCGAGGTCTTCGCTCAACTGCTCTTCTACAGCATATGCCAACGCCAGCGCGTGAGGCTTGCGTCGCCCCGGCCACGGGGCGCTGCGCAGCCAGCTGCAGATTTCCATGGGCAGGATTACCTGCACTGCCCTGCCTTGCAGGGCCGTTCCTGCCTCGGCCAGGCTGCACCGCGACGGGGAGGCATCGTTGGTCCAATGCTGTACCGCCCATGGCTCGCCTGGGTGATGGATGCTTTTGACGCCGAGATAAAGCCAACTATTCATGAGCACTCTCTGCCGGTGATGTCATACGCCGCTGAATCACTCGCGTGCGGCGGGTATGGCGAACGCGCTCCAGATCACTGACCAGGCGTAACCGAGTGGCGGCGATGTGCACGTCAACAGTGATGCGGAACCAGCGGCTGCTTACTCCCAGGCCGTGGGTCGAGACTCCCAGGCCCTGAACGCCTGGCGCATGGGTGAACGCCTCGGTATCGGAGTAGCCTTGCGCTGGTCGCTGGCTCACCAGCCCTCTGGCGCTAGACAGCGTCATGCCTTCCAGGGCGGCCAATACCGGAGCCGGAGCAGTGTTGACGTTGAGCGACGCCTCATAGGGCAACACCGCCACCCATGGCAGCAGACGCTTCAGGTCTTCTTTACGTACGCCCGGCAGCCGCTGAAGCTGCGCGGGATCGGTCAGGGTGATGCCCTTCAACGCAATCGGATCGATGAGTGGAATTCCCAACGCCTCAAGCAGCCGTGCCCAGCGCTGCTGCGCGACTTCGTCCACGTTGTCAGTGGCCACCAGCCGAGTCAGGTTGAAGCGCCCGCCGAGGTCTTCGATCCGTACCTGAAGCTCAAGATCCGGCAGTTCATGAGCCTCAGCCTTGTTCGCCCAATCCTGAGAGAAGTTGACCGTTCGTGCCTCCTGTAAATCAGCCGCCTGTAACAGCTGCGCGGCCCGGCTTTCCGCTGTCAGCGCTGCCTGGCGCATCTGCAGCTGTTGCAGCTGCTGCGCAGTACCTTGCAGCGCAAGACGGTGGCTGCGCATCAGGCCTGCCACCACCAACAAGGCCAAGCTGGTGATCAGCAAGACACTGATCAGCGCGACACCGCGCTGGCCGCAATGAGTCATGAGCCATCCGCCAGCACAAATACCCGACGGATCTCTGCAAAGCCGCCGACGGACAACGTCATCTCCAGTGCACGTGGTCGACCTGCATCAGGCCCGGTCGGCCAGTCCTTTCGCCAACCGGACCGGGCGTCATACAGACGCCAGTCGAGCCTGTGTACCTCGCTGAGCAGCGCCTGCCGCTGGACAGTCGAGAGGTCCGGACTGCGACTGTAGCGCCACAGCCGGTCGCGCTCCACGACGTAACTGACTTCCTGGCGCTCTCCTCGTGGGTGTCCTAGCGGGTTGCGCCAGTTGCCGCGATGCAGGTTCAAGATGCCTTGGCGTATCACCACCGGTTGCGCTTTCGATGACGAGACGATCTGCAGCACATCACGCTCGATCATCGCAATGGCCCGCCGTAACGTGCGAAGGCTCCGCTCCTCTTGCCGCACTTGTTCCTGCACGCGAAACACACCGTCGAACAGACGCCAGCTCGCCAGCCCGATCAGCGTGAATATCGCCAGACTGACGAGCAGCTCCAGCAGGGTAAACCCGCGCTGTCGGCTCATGGCTGCACGGGCTCTGGCGGCCGGGCGATCCAGCCCGACGTGCGATAAACGGCTGCCGCGCCGGTACCCCTTAGCACGTGCAGCTCGACGTTGAGCATAGGGCCGTCGCGGTCACCTTCGACTGTCTGCTCAATCACCCACGACTCGCCCGCGAAGCTGCGTGCCATACGCTGACGGCCAATGCCTGGAGGCCGCAGCCGCAGTTCGGTCAGCTGGTTGTCCGCCAGCCAGCTTGCGAACAAACGCTCACGCAAACCACCGCTCTGATCAAGCACGAACTGACAGGCCGACAGCACGGCACTGGACAGCAAGGCGAATACCGCCAGGGCAATCATGACCTCAAGCAGGGTAAAGCCGCGCTCAGCCCTCATTGATCACCGGATCGTTCACGCCATCCGCGTAGATGCTTAACCAGCGGCCGTGGGCGGTTTCGTAATGGAGGGTGAAAGCGCTCATTTCATCACTGCTCAGAATCAGCAACTGCGGTTCGTCACCCCGGCGTCCCAAGTGCAGCGGCTGACTTTCGAGCTCCAGGCGGAACCACATTCCATCCGGCAGGCGCCAATCGCTTCGATTGAGCCATTGCCCGTCCTGCCATGCCTTCAAACGGTATCCGTGATCGTCAAAACTCAGGCCGTACTCTTGTCCTTCGGCCACGGCCGTGTCTCTCAACTGAATGAGCAGGCTCAGCAATTCACTGGCTTGCTGCCGTGCCTGCTGAGCCGGGCCTGCGGTCAGGCCGGTCACGGCCAATGACAACACAATGCCGATCAGCACCATGACCACCAGCAGTTCCAGCAAGGTAAAGCCGCGAACCCGCTGCGGCATCACTCGCCAGTCCGGTAGCCGATATCGGCTGCAAAATCATCGCCGCCCGCTACACCGTCCGCGCCGTAGGAGTAAAGATCGAACGGCGCGCTGGCCGTTCCGGGGCTCAGGTACTGGTAAGGAGTACCCCATGGATCGGCGGGCAGACTCTTGAGATAACCCCGCGGGTTCCAGTTCTTCGCCAGTGGCGCACCCGAAGGACGTTTGACCAGCGCCTCCAGCCCCTGCTGGGTAGAGGGATAGTTGAAGTTGTCGAGCCGGTACATCTCCAGCGCTGTGCTTAACGCCTGAATGTCAGTGTGTGCAGCGGTAACCTTGGCCTGGTCCGGGCGGCTCATGAACTGCGGGATCACCATCGCTCCGAGTACGCCGATGATCACTACCACCACCATGATTTCTATCAGGGTAAAACCGTGTTGCCGACGTTTTCGCGGAAGTGCCATAGGCTCAATTCACCAGTTGGTTGAGGTTAAGGATTGGCATCAGAATGGCCATGACGATGAGCAGCACCACGCCACCCATCACCACCAGCATTGCCGGCTCGAATAGGCTCACCATCAGCGCGATGCTGGCAGCGAGGGTCTTTTCCTGCTGCTGCGCGGCGCGTTCGAGCATTCGGTCGAGTTCACCCGCACGCTCGCCACTGGCAATCATGTGCAGCATCAGTGGCGGGATATCCGCGCCCTGCTCCAGACTGCGTGTCAGTGTCTGGCCCTCGCGAACCCGCCGCGCCACCTCGTACATGCGCGCGCGGATCGGCAGGCTTGCGACCACGGTCGCGGAGATTTGCAGCGCATCGACAAGCGGCACAGCGCTTTTGCCGAGAATTGCCAGGGTGCTGACAAACCGGGCGGCATCCATGGCCTTGAGAACGCCACCCAGCACCGGCGTGCGCAGCAACCCATTGTGAAAGTGCATACGAAGAGAAGGACGCCGCAGCGCCCAACGTGCTAACCCGGCAAGCGAAGCGAGAATCGCCAGAAGGGTTATTCCGTGAAGACGCACACCCGAGCTGACGGCGATGAGGCCCTCTGTCAGCATCGGCAATGGTTGACCGCTGTCGACGAATACCCTGACCACGTCCGGCACCACGTAGCCCAGCAGAAAGCTCACGATGAGCAACGAGGCACAGAGCAAGATCACTGGGTACACGAGAGCGAGCTGGATTTTCTGCCGTGACTGCTGGCGCGCTTCTGTGTACTGCGCCAGTTGCTCCAGCACTTGGCCCAGATGACCCGAACGCTCACCGGCGGCGACAGTGGCGCAGAACAGCGCCGGGAATGCGCGGGGAAATACCATCAGCGCCGAGGCCAGGTCGTGACCCTCGGTGATCCGGGTACGCACTGCCCCGATCAACTGACCGATCCTGCGTTTCTCGCTCTGCGCAGCCACTGCCTGCAAAGCCTCCTCCAGAGGCAACCCGGCCTGAACCAGGGTCGACAACTGCAAGGTGACCAAGGTCAGCTCCGCTGAGCTGAGCCGCTGGCTGCGCGGGCGCTCGATACCTTTGCGCGCTTGCCCGGCAGCCGGTTTGACCTCGATTGGCTGCAAGCCGCGTTCTCGCAGCCGCTGGCGAACGTGGCGGGGGCTTTGCGCCTGGTCCTGACCACGACTGCGTCGGCCGCTGGCATCCACTGCCTGATAGTCGAACAACCCCATGGCTCAGCCCTCCTGGCTCACGCGCAACAATTCGTCCAGGCTTGTCCGGCCTTCGAGGACCAACCGCCGACCGTCCTGAAACAGGCTGCGAGAGCAGGTTCTGGCTTCCTGGAGCAATTCGGGCTCACTGGCCGTGCCATGAATAAGCTCTGCCAGCCGAGGCGTTACCTTGATCAATTCATAAATGCCGGTACGGCCGCGATAGCCCTGTCGGCAGTGCTCGCAACCATTGGCCCGGAACAGCTTGCAAGAGTCATCCGGTCCAAGTCCTAGATGCTCGCGAGATATCCCGTCAGCCATGAACGGCGTCTTGCAGTGGTCACATAGCGTGCGCAGAAGACGTTGCGCCAGTACGCCCTGCAGCGACGACGCGAGCAGGTAGGCGTCCACGCCCATGTCCAGCAGACGCGTGACGGCACCCACCGCGCTGTTGGTGTGCAATGTCGACAGCACCAGATGCCCGGTCAATGACGCCTGGACCGCGATGTCCGAAGTCTCGCGGTCCCGGATTTCCCCGACCATGACCACGTCCGGATCCTGACGAAGGATGGCGCGCAGGCCGCGCGCAAATGTCATCTGCACCTTGGTATTGACGGGAGTCTGGCCGATGCCGGGCAGGTGATACTCGATGGGGTCCTCAACCGTGAGGATGTTGCGTGTCTGATCGTTGAGGTGCGTGAGCGCGGCATAGAGGCTGGTGGTTTTGCCTGAGCCGGTAGGGCCTGTGACCAGAAAGATGCCGTGGGGCCGCGCGAGGACCTGCTCGAACTGCGCCAGCGTGTCCGACGGCATGCCCAACTGCCTCAGATCCAGGCTGGCCTTGCGCTTGTCGAGCAAACGCAGGACCACCCGCTCGCCATGCGCCGAAGGCAAGGTCGACACCCGTACGTCGACCTCGTGGCCTGCCAGGCGCAAGGCCATGCGGCCGTCCTGTGGAACACGCTTTTCAGCGATATCCAGACGGGACATCACCTTTATTCTGGAGACCAGAAGCGTCGCCAACTCGCGCCGGGGCTTGAGCACTTCGCGCAACTGCCCGTCGACCCGAATGCGCACCGAAAGACTGTGCTCGAACGTTTCCAGGTGCACGTCCGAAGCCTTCTCGCGCACCGCCTCGCTGAGCAATGCATTGATCAGACGAATGATCGGTGCATCGCCTTCCTGCTCAAGCAGGTCAGCCGTCTGCGGCAACTGCTCGGCGATTTCCAGCAGGTTCAGCTCCTCGTCCAGTCCCTGCGCAACGTCCTCTACCGCGCCTTGGCTATCGCTGTAGGCGCTGGCCAGCCGCGCGGCGTACTCAGGCTGATCGAGCAGTTGCCATGTACGTTCGCCAACACCCAGTATCCGCTGGGCCTCCGACAATGCGCTGAGCGACGCGTCGTCCCGCAGCAATAGCGTTGGACGCTTGTCGACACATTCACACATCACACCGAAGCGCCGGGCAAAACCGAAGGGTAATTGCTGATTCACCGAATGCCTCCCGCGCCATTGCGCAAGCCACTTGCCGGCGAGTCAGGCGGTGCGTCGAACAGTTGGCGGGACTCGGATGGCAGCAGCAACGAGTTGCCGCTCTCGGGGCCACTCAGGTTGCGCAACTGCCGGTAGCGATCTTTGGTGATATCGCTCAAGTCTTCCTTGCCACGGACGATGGTCGGGCGCAGAAAGATCATCAGATTGGTCTTTTCCCGGGTATCGCTGCTCCAGCGGAACAGAGCCCCCAGCCAGGGAATGCTGCGCAGCAGGGGCACTCCACTTTCGCGGGTGCGTACGCTGTCCTTGATGAGGCCGCCAATCACGATGATCTGGCCGTCATCCGCAAGAATGGTGCTCTTGAGTGCGCGTTTGTTGGTGATCAGGTCATCGAGCCCCTCCACCGAACTGGCAATCTCGGAGTTCTCCTGCTCGACCTCCAGACGTAGCGTTTCGCCGTCGTTGATGTGTGGTCGGATCTTCAGCTTGATACCGATATCCTGCCGGGTCACCGTGGTGTAGGGGTTTTCCGAACCGCTGCCAGGTGTCTGATACGAGCCACTCTTGAACGGCACATTCTGGCCGACCAGGATTTCTGCCTCTTGGTTATCCAGAGTCAACAGGCTGGGGGTGGACAAGACGTTGTTGCGCGTGTCACTGGCCAGTGCATTGATCAGTACCCCAAAGCGATCATTGCCTACACGCAGCACCGCACCGTCTGGCAATTTGAGGTCGTCTGCCGCCATGCCTGGGAGGCTGATACCCGCTCCGGGGAAATTGATGGCGCCCAGCATGCCCCCCGTCTGCGCGCCCCATTGCACGCCAAGGGCATTGGCGATATCACCGGATACTTCGATGATCGCCGCGTGTATCAGGACCTGCGAGCGCGGCTGATCGAGCTGCCGAACGACCTGTTCAAGGGTGCGTAACTGAGCAGGTTCGGCGATCAGGACCAGCGCGTTCTGACTATCGTCGGACTTGACCAGCGCTTTAGCAGCCGACGTGGCGCCTTTATCGCCTCCTTCGCCAAGCCCGGAGCCCATTGCATCGAGCACCTCGGCCAGCTGTCGCGCATCACTGTGGCGAAGCCGGATCACCCTTGAGTTTTCGGCGTCGGCCGACGCAGGAGTGTCCAGCGTCATGGCCAGCGCAGCCAGTCGCCGACGAGTCGCAGGATTGCCAATCAAGACCAGTCGGTTATTACGAACGTCGGCGATGACCAGACTGCCCGACTCGACCCCCTGCTTGCCCAGAGATTGTTCGAGCACCCTCACCAACTGCTCTGCCAGAGCGTGGCGCAATTGAACGACCGAATGATCGTTCTTTTGCCCGGAGTCCAGTTGCGCGACGATGCCCCGGATACGCTGCACATTGCTCGACGTGTCCGTAACGACCAGGGCGTTACTGGACGCTGAAGGGCCTACATACCCGTTCACCGATACCAGAGGCCGGAGCAGCGTTGAAACCTCGGCCGCCACGCTATTGTTCAATGCGATGACTTCGGTCACGAACTGGCCAGTGCGAGCATTGCGGCTGCTGGCCTGGCTGGCACGGGTCTTGGCCTCCGTGACGGGTGTGATCAGAATGCGCTCGCCCTCATCGATCACGGTGAAGTTGTGGGCGTCGAGTACTGAATAAAACAGCCTTCGCACGCCCTCGCGATCCAGCGCCTGATCGGACATGACGGTGATCCGGCCCTGCACTCGTGGATCGAGCACTACCGTTGCACCCAGAATCGAAGACATTTCACGAACCACATCGCGCAACTCGGCTTCGTTCATAGCCAGCTGCCAACGCGGCTCGTCATCCGCCACACCGGACACACAGTAGAGCGCCAGAAATATCGATACGGTGTAGCCCAACCGTTTGCACAAGGCAGGCATGGCGGACACGTTCATGGTTGATCCTGAGAAGAAGCGGCCGCGGGCCGCAGATACAAAGACGTCGGGGTAGTGTTTGCACGCGCAGTGCGCAGAGTCGTGGCCGCGGGCGCCACCAACGGCAAAACGACCTCGTGCCCGCTTCGCCAGAGAAACACGCGGCTTGCCTCAATTCGCCGTAGCACGCTGCCGCCGGGCAACCGCTCGCCCACCCGGTAAGTCCTTTGATTGCCTGCAACAGTCATCAGCGCCCGTGATTCCTCTGAGGTCGCAACCACGATGCCGCGCAATATCGCGACCTCCTGTTTTTTCACGGCCGCTGTCTCCCCCTGAAATCCTAAAACTGTCAGCAGCGCTCCCGGGCTTGAGGTGGCAGGTATCTCGCTGATAGCTGCGACAGGGGCGAACGCGGTGACAGGTCCTAGCGCCAGGCGGTAACTGCGCTCGCTCAGAAAAAGATGAATCCCGTAACCAAGTGTCGCGGCCAGCAAGAGAAAGCCCGGCCAGTGATGAAATCTGCTCAAGGCCACATTCGCTTGATCACTGAATTCCCTGAGATCTGGTGTCGGATGACCGCAACGATATGCAGAACGACCAAGGCCGCCAGCGCTACGCAACTCCAGATGTGCAGATCGCCGAACCATTCGTGCAACGTCGGCTGTGTCAGCACAGGGCCGAAATATAGAAAACCGAAGAAATCCGCACGGTCTTTCATCATCAACACGCCGCTTATCAACACGACAGTTGTTAATACATAAATGGCGCAATGCGCAATGCGTGCAAGGTGTTCCATAAAATTCGGGCCACAGCCACGAGCACTCGAGGATGTTGAAAACGCCAGATAAGCCCTTAAGATGAAAAACGGAATAAACAACATGGTTAACGACACATTGAAGTGCGTGACACTTTCCTTCAGCTCAGCTGAAACTTCAACAATCCTGAACAGGCTTCCCGACACCAATGCCCACAATATGATAATTGCGGAAAGCCAATGAAGGCCGACCTGCAAGCGTGAATAGTCCTGCGGCAATTGCATAAAGAGCGCCTTTTCCGTCAATGCCCTTCGAACAGCGACGACGCGCTGTTCGAAGTTAAAAGGCAGCTGTTTATTTCAGTGTCCAGGCATCTTGCCAATCGGAACCGGTACCTGGCTTGTAATGATGGCCGTTTTGCTTGCACCATCCGGAAGCCGGGAAAGGTTTGCACTCGTAGACGTTGCCGTCTTCGGGTTGCAGGACCGTCGTGCCTTCGGCATAAGTTTCGATGCCTTCCGGATAAACCGCGTCGTACTCCTGACCGCCACCTTCCCCAGCCAGCACCAGGGCTTGCAGAGCCTGACGCGTCGTCCGGCCGTCCGGAGTCACGCCAATCAGTTTCAATTGGTGATCACCCGGAGCACTGACCAGTGCGATATCGACAGTAGCGCTACCGGCGTCGAGGGTGGCAGTGCTCGACCCAACAGCTTTGTTGGTCGAATCGAAGACCGTGGCTTCGACGTTCATCTTGCGGTTGGTGGCCAGCGTGACCGCAAGCGTGGCCCGACCTTTAACCAACTCAAGGTTCTCGTCAAAGGATTGAATGCTCAGTTGGGCCTGGGCGTCTTCCACCAACTCCATCTGCAGTTCGTAGCGATTCACCCCGCTTTCCTGTTTGGCATACAGATTGTTGGTGCCCCTGACCGGCTTGATCGTGCCGTCTTCGCCGCGCACTCCGGCACGCACCAGCGTATTGGCAGCGTTGAGTTGCTCGGCGAGCTTGAATGACCAGTTTTCCGATTTACCCTCTTCCACAGTTGCAATCGTCACTTGCGAGCTGAATTCAGAACTTTCGCCTTCACTGGTCAGCGCTCGCACCGAGACCTTGTCTCCCACGAACAGATCGTCCCGCGGCGTAATGTTGCCTACAGGCCGCCAGCCATCCGGCGTCTCGGCTTCAGCAACGATGTTCACGTCGACCACGTCATGGAACGCCCCGGGCGTATCGTCAACGGTCCATATACCCAGCACGACGTGATGGCCGCTGCGGTCGCCGGGAATCTGACAGGTGTGCTTCTCCCGCGCGGGACCTTCGCTGCCCTGTGGCTGGTCGGTCGGCAAGCGCCCACCGGCATCGATCACGCAGAAGGGGGTCAGGTCGAAGGACTCGCGGGTCAACACAGCGTTGGGGTTCCAGCCGTTTTGAGTAATGAAGTATTCATACTTAGTCGCGGGATGGGTGGCCTTGTAGTACCAGTCGAAGTTGATCGTACGGTCCCGAATTTCGGTCTTGTGCCAGCGGTTGGCAGACTGGATATCCAGTGCCGAAAACTGAGAAAGGGCGCCGCTGGCGATCTTGCCATCCGGTACGCCGGTTCCTGGGAATCCCTTCGCCGTTTCACCAACACTTTGCGGCTCGTACTGCGCGGCTCCGCAGTCGGCGTTCAAACCCTTCGCGCAGACAAACGCTCGTGAAGGCGGGTCATTCAGATAACCGTGCGCGGCTGCGTACTGCGGCGCAGCCAACGCAACGAGCACGGCCATAGAGGATATTGCGGTAGATACAGTATTCAGTCTCGACATATTTGGCTCATCCCATGCAGTTTTAAACTGATCATCCATGTAACGGTAGTGTTTTGCCTAACCCCGCCCATTGGTGAGCGGGATTATTCGCTCGCTGTGAATCAGACACCCACACGAACTTCAATCCTTTGAGACCTCAACTAGCTCGCAGATACAGAACTTAATAAGTTGACTAACGAGGCCGAAAAAATTCTACGGAATTCATAATTTTTAGATGTAGGAAACGGCCTCAGAAACTAGAGGAAACTTCCGTTATTTATTGCAGATGGAATATACGACGCGCTCTCGCGAAATTTCACCTATCGAATATCGCTCCAAATGAAAACGCCCAGTATGACTGGGCGTTTTTTTAATGCGCATCAATGTTTACTGATGATACTTCGCTGACATCTCGTGCACTGCCTCAATGAATGCCCCGGCATTGGCCGGATCGACCTCCGGGGTGATGCCATGGCCGAGGTTGAAGACGTGGCCGGTGCCGCTGCCGTAGCTGGCGAGGATGTTCGAGACTTCCTGGCGGATGGCCTGCGGATTTGCGTAAAGGACAGTCGGGTCCATGTTGCCTTGCAGCGCCACTTTGCTGCCGACGCGACGGCGGGCTTCGCCGATGTCGCAGGTCCAGTCCAGGCCCAGGGCGTCGGCACCGGCGTCGGCGATGCTTTCCAGCCACAGACCGCCCCCTTTGGTGAACAGGATCACCGGCACTTTGCGGCCGTCGTGCTCGCGAATCAGGCCGCTGACGATCTTGCGCATATAGGCCAGGGAAAACTCCTGATACGCCGCCGCCGAGAGGCTGCCGCCCCAGCTGTCGAAGATCTGTACGGCTTGCGCGCCCGCCAGAATCTGGCCGTTCAGGTAAGCGGTGACCGACTGCGCCAGCTTGTCGAGCAGCAGGTGCATGGCTTGTGGATTGTCGTAGAGCATGGCCTTGGACTTGCGGAAGTCCTTGGACGAGCCACCTTCGACCATGTAAGTCGCCAGGGTCCAGGGGCTGCCGGAAAAGCCGATCAGGGGCACGCGGCCGTTGAGCTCGCGGCGAATGGTGCTGACCGCGTCCATCACGTAACCCAGGTCTTTCTGTGCGTCGGGGATTGGCAGCGCTTCGATATCGGCCAAAGTGCTGACGGTCTTCTTGAAACGCGGGCCTTCGCCGGTTTCGAAATACAGACCAAGGCCCATGGCATCGGGAACAGTGAGGATGTCGGAAAACAGAATCGCTGCGTCCAGCGGATACCGCTCGAGCGGCTGCAACGTGACTTCGCAAGCGAACGCCGGGTTCATGCACAGGCTCATGAAATCCCCGGCCTTGGCGCGGCTGGCGCGGTATTCCGGGAGGTAGCGACCGGCCTGACGCATCATCCATACCGGCGTGACGTCAACGGGTTGCTTGAGCAGGGCGCGAAGGAAACGGTCGTTCTTCAGGGCAGTCATGTCGGCATCCGGCAGAAAAGTGCGGGCATTTTCTCAGACACCAACGCAAAAGGCACGGTAAGTACCGTGCCTTTTGTCTATGGGGGCGATTTGTCGCATGAACGCAGCGTCAGCCAACACCGCACAATGCCCGTGGGAGGGAGCTTGCTCGCGATTGCGGTCGATCAGCCCACAAAAATGCTGAATGTGGATCCGTCTTCGCGAGCAAGCTCCCTCCTACAGTTATTCGCGCCCCAAGTCTCAAGTCCAAGGCAGGAGTGCAGCTCAGACGCCCAGATAGTCCAGAATCCCCTCGGCCGCGTTGCGGCCTTCGAAGATTGCGGTGACCACCAGGTCGGAACCACGGACCATGTCGCCACCGGCGAAGATCTTCGGGTTGCTGGTCTGGTGCTTGAACTTGCCCTGCTCCGGGGCAACCACGCGGCCCTGGCTGTCGGTGTCGATGTTGAACTGCTCGAACCACGGCGCCGGGCTTGGACGGAACCCGAAAGCGATGACCACGGCGTCGGCCGCGATGATCTCTTCGGACCCCGGAATCGGCTCGGGGCTGCGACGGCCACGGGCATCAGGCTCGCCCAGACGGGTCTCGACGACTTTCACGCCTTCGACCTTGTCTTCACCAACGATGGCGATCGGCTGACGGTTGTACAGGAACTTCACGCCTTCTTCCTTGGCGTTTTTCACTTCCTTGCGCGAACCTGGCATGTTCTCTTCGTCGCGGCGATAGGCGCAGGTAACGGCCTTGGCACCCTGACGGATCGAGGTACGGTTGCAGTCCATCGCGGTGTCACCACCGCCCAGTACCACGACCTTCTTGCCTTTCATGTCGACGAAGTCTTCCGGCGACTTTTCAAAGCCCAGGTTGCGGTTGACGTTGGCGATCAGGAAATCCAGCGCGTCGTGTACGCCTGGCAGGTCTTCACCCGGGAAACCACCCTTCATGTAGGTGTAGGTGCCCATGCCCATGAACACCGCGTCGTACTCTTCGAGCAATTGCTCGACCGTGACGTCCTTGCCGACTTCGGTATTGAGACGGAACTCGATACCCATGCCGGTAAAGACTTCGCGACGGTTGCTCAACACGCTCTTCTCAAGCTTGAACTCAGGGATACCGAAGGTCAGAAGACCGCCGATTTCCGGGTTCTTGTCGAACACCACCGGGGTCACCCCACCACGCACCAGCACGTCGGCACAGCCCAGACCCGCAGGGCCGGCGCCGATGATCGCCACGCGCTTGCCGGTCGGCACCACGCGGGACATGTCCGGACGCCAGCCCATGGCGAACGCGGTATCGGTGATGTACTTCTCGACCGAACCGATGGTCACCGCACCGAAGCCGTCGTTGAGGGTGCACGCACCTTCACACAGGCGATCCTGCGGGCACACACGGCCGCAGACTTCCGGCAGGGTGTTGGTCTGGTGCGACAGCTCGGCGGCCGCGAGGATGTTGCCCTCCGACACCAGCTTGAGCCAGTTGGGAATGAAGTTATGCACAGGGCATTTCCATTCGCAGTACGGGTTACCGCAACCCAGGCAACGATGGGCCTGATCGGCCGATTGCTGGGGTTTGAAGGGCTCGTAGATTTCCACGAACTCTTTCTTGCGTTGCCGCAGCAGTTTCTTCTTCGGGTCTTTACGCCCGACATCGATGAACTGGAAGTCGTTACTCAGACGTTCAGCCATGTTTCAAACCTCTAATGGCAGCCTCAAGCTGCGAGCCCCAAGCTACAAGCTTGAGGCGATCAAATTTATTCCCGACACCGCGCACCGCTGTGGCTTGCAGCTTCAAACTTGCCGCTTGAAGCTGCCGCCAGCACTTATTGCGGATTCGCGCGGGTACTCGACAGCAAGGATTTGAGGTTGGCGGCCTTAGGCTTGACCAGCCAGAAGCGGCGCAGGTAGTCATCCAGGTTTTCCCAGAGATTACGGCCCCACTCGCTGTCGGTTTCCGTCACGTACTCGGCCAGAACACGCTCCAGGTGGCTGCGATAGGCTTCCATCGCTTCACCGCTGATGCGCTGGATTTCAACCAGTTCGTGGTTGACCCGGTCAACGAAAGTGTTGTCCTGGTCCAGCACGTAAGCGAAACCACCGGTCATGCCCGAACCGAAGTTGTAGCCGGTCTTGCCCAGAACGCAGACGAAACCGCCGGTCATGTATTCGCAGCAGTGATCGCCGGTGCCTTCCACCACGGTGTGGGCGCCAGAGTTACGTACAGCGAAACGCTCGCCCGCGGTTCCCGCAGCAAAAAGCTTGCCGCCGGTGGCACCGTAGAGGCAGGTGTTACCGATAATGGCGCTTTCCTGGGTTTTGAACGGGCTGCCTTTCGGCGGCACGATCACCAGCTTGCCTGCAGTCATACCCTTACCGACGTAGTCGTTGGCGTCGCCTTCCAAGTACATGTTCAGACCGCCGGCGTTCCACACGCCGAAGCTCTGACCGGCAGTGCCCTTGAAGCGGAACGTCACCGGAGCGTCGTTCATGCCCTGGTTGCCGTGCAGCTTGGCGATTTCGCCGGAAATCCGCGCGCCGATGGAACGGTCGCAGTTGCAGATATCCAGTGCGTAGTCGCCGCCGGATTTGGACTCGATGGCCGACTTGGCCATTTCGACCATCTTCTCGGCCAGCAGGCCTTTGTCGAACGGCGGGTTGCGATCCACCAGGCTGAACTGAGGCTTGTCGGCAGGAATGTGATCGCTGCCCAGCAGAGGCGTGAGGTCCAGATGCTGCTGCTTGGCAGTCTCGCCCGGCAGGATGTCCAGCAGGTCGGTACGGCCGATCAGCTCTTCCAGCGAACGCACGCCCAGTTTCGCCAGCCACTCGCGTGTTTCTTCAGCCACGTAGGTGAAGAAGTTGATCACCATGTCGACAGTGCCGATGTAGTGATCCTTGCGCAGCTTGTCGTTCTGGGTTGCAACGCCAGTGGCGCAGTTGTTCAGGTGGCAGATACGCAGGTATTTGCAGCCCAGCGCGATCATTGGCGCTGTACCGAAACCGAAGCTCTCGGCGCCGAGGATCGCAGCCTTGATCACGTCCAGGCCGGTTTTCAGACCACCGTCGGTCTGCACCCGGACCTTGCCGCGCAGATCGTTGCCGCGCAGGGTCTGGTGAGTTTCGGCCAGGCCGATTTCCCACGGCGCGCCCGCGTATTTGATCGACGACAGCGGCGATGCACCGGTACCGCCGTCATAACCGGAAATGGTGATCAAGTCGGCGTAAGCCTTGGCAACACCGGCTGCGATGGTGCCGACGCCAGCTTCTGCCACCAGCTTGACCGAGACCAGCGCCGCCGGGTTGACCTGTTTCAGGTCGAAAATCAGCTGCGACAAGTCTTCGATCGAATAGATGTCGTGATGCGGCGGAGGCGAAATCAGGGTGACGCCCGGCACCGCGTAACGCAGCTTGGCGATCAGGCCGTTGACCTTACCGCCTGGCAGTTGACCACCCTCGCCCGGCTTGGCGCCTTGAGCGACCTTGATCTGCAGCACGTCGGCGTTGACCAGATACTCTGGCGTTACGCCGAAACGACCGGTCGCGATCTGTTTGATCTTGGAGCTGCGGATGGTGCCGTAGCGCGCAGGATCTTCACCGCCCTCACCGGAGTTGGAACGCGCGCCCAGGCGGTTCATCGCCTCGGCCAGCGCTTCGTGAGCTTCAGGCGACAACGCACCCAGCGAGATACCCGCCGAGTCGAAACGTTTGAGGATCGCTTCCAGTGGCTCGATGTCGTCAATCGACAGCGGAGTCTCCAGTTCCTTGACCTTGAACAGGTCCCGGATCATCGACACTGGACGGTTGTCCACCAGCGCAGTGTATTCCTTGAACTTGCTGTAGTCGCCCTGTTGCACCGCTGCTTGCAGCGTCGCCACAACGTCAGGGTTATACGCATGGTATTCGCCGCCGTAGACGAACTTCAGCAGGCCGCCTTGCTGGATCGGCTTGCGCGGGCTCCAGGCTTCTGCGGCCAGGGCTTTCTGCTCGTCTTCGATGTCGACGAAACGCGCACCCTTGATGCGGCTTGGCACGCCACGGAAGCTCAGGTCGCATACGGCCTCGGACAGCCCAATGGCTTCGAACAGCTGAGCGCCACGGTAGGACGCGATGGTCGAGATACCCATCTTCGACAGGATCTTGAGCAGGCCCTTGGTGATGCCTTTGCGGTAGTTCTTGAAGACTTCGTACAGATCGCCCAGCACTTCACCGGTGCGGATCAGATCGCCCAGCACTTCGTACGCCAGGAACGGGTACACCGCCGACGCACCAAAACCGATCAATACGGCGAAGTGATGCGGATCACGGGCAGTCGCGGTTTCGACCAGAATGTTGCTGTCGCAACGCAGGCCTTTTTCGGTCAGGCGGTGGTGAACCGCGCCGGTGGCCAGCGAAGCGTGGATAGGCAGTTTGCCCGGTGCGATGTGACGGTCGCTCAGCACGATCTGGGTACGACCGGCGCGCACGGCTTCTTCTGCCTGATCGGCGACATTGCGCACAGCAGCTTCAAGGCCGGTGGCTTCGTCATAGTTCAGGTCGATGATGGCGCGGTCGAAGCCTGGACGATCCAGGTTCATCAGCGAGCGCCATTTGGCCGGGGAAATGACCGGGGAGCTAAGAATCACGCGCGACGCGTGCTCAGGCGACTCCTGGAAGATGTTGCGCTCGGCACCGAGGCAGACTTCCAGCGACATGACGATGGCTTCACGCAGCGGGTCGATCGGCGGGTTGGTGACCTGCGCGAACTGCTGGCGGAAGTAATCGTAAGGCGTGCGCACACGGCGCGACAACACGGCCATTGGCGTGTCGTCACCCATGGAGCCAACGGCTTCCTGACCTTGCTCGCCCAGCGGACGCAGGACCTGATCGCGTTCCTCGAACGTGATCTGGAACATCTTCATGTACTGCTTGAGCTGATCCGGGTTGTAGAACGCCGAACCGTGGTCGTGATCTTCCAGGGTTGCCTGGATGCGCAGGGCATTCTTTCGCAGCCACTGTTTGTACGGATGACGCGACTTCAGGCGGCTGTCAATGGCGTCGGTGTCGAGGATCTGGCCGGTTTCGGTGTCCACGGCGAAAATCTGACCCGGCCCTACGCGGCCCTTGGCGATGACGTCTTCCGGGGTGTAGTTCCACACGCCGATTTCCGAAGCCAGGGTGATGTAGCCGTTTTTGGTGGTGACCCAGCGCGCCGGACGCAGACCGTTACGGTCGAGCAGGCAGACGGCGTGGCGGCCTTCGGTCATCACGATACCGGCCGGGCCGTCCCACGGCTCCATGTGCATGGAGTTGAATTCATAGAACGCGCGCAGATCCGGGTCCATGGTTTCAACGTTCTGCCATGCAGGCGGCACGAGCATGCGCACGCCACGGAACAGGTCGATGCCGCCGGTGACCATCAGCTCCAGCATGTTGTCCATGCTCGAGGAGTCGGAGCCCACGCGGTTGACCAGCGGGCCCAGTTCGTCCAGGTCCATCAGTTCGTTGGTGAACTTGGTGCGACGGGCCTGCGCCCAGTTGCGGTTACCGGTGATGGTGTTGATCTCGCCGTTGTGGGCGAGGAAGCGGAATGGCTGAGCCAGCGGCCATTTCGGCAGGGTGTTGGTCGAGAAGCGCTGGTGGAACACGCAGATCGCGGTCTGCAGGCGCTCGTCGTTGAGGTCTGGATAGAATGCCGTGAGGTCACGCGGCATCATCAGGCCTTTATAGATGATGGTCTTGTGCGAAAAGCTGCAGATGTAGTGATCAGTGTCGGCGGCGTTGGATACCGATGAGCGACGGCGGGCACAGAACAGCTTGATCGCGAATTCCTGATCGCTCAGGCCTTCACCGCCGATGAACACTTGCTCGATCTTTGGCAGACGCTCAAGGGCCAGACGACCGAGCACGCTGGTGTCGATCGGCACTTCGCGCCAGCCGATCAGGGTCAGGCCCTCGGCGAGGATCTCACGATTCATGTTTTCGCGGGCGGCTTGAGCCTTGGCGTCATCCTGATTGAGGAAGACCATGCCCACGCAATACTGACGCGGCAGTTCGACGCTGAAGTGTTCTTTGGCCACAGCGCGCAGGAACATGTCGGGTTTTTGAATCAACAGCCCGCAACCGTCACCGGTCTTGCCGTCGGCGTTGATCCCACCACGGTGGGTCATGCAGGTCAGGGCTTCGATAGCCGTCTGCAACAGGTGATGACTGGGCTCGCCTTGCATATGGGCGATCAGGCCGAAACCACAGTTATCCTTGAATTCTTCTGGATGGTACAGACCTGCTTTCATAGACACATTCTCACCAGGCTGCCTCTTGCAGAGGCAAATTTCTTTTCAATTCAACCATTTACCGTCCACGCTGAACGTACGCCAGCTTTGCGGGAGCAAAAGGGAGGTCATTGTACACACCGACACAAAGCCTCACAAATTTAGCGACGAAACGTCGCAAATTTATGTCGCATTAATGAAAGGTTTTGAAGCGATTCTCGTGCTAGCCAGAGCTTTGTTGCGAGTCTGACCAAACACAACCCGAAATTCAATGTGTGTCTGAGACGCAGACACCGCAAGGCGCGCTGCTCATTGGCAGCACGCTCAAGCGTGAGTTCGGGGGAGCTAACCGAGCGACCCGGGTAGGGTCGCTACTGAATCAGCGAGCTGCGGCGAGTTCCTGTTGGATACTGCCGACAGTACGAGGCCAAGGTTTACCAGCCTGAACCTTCGCTGGCAAGACTTTGATAGCGGCGAGGGCCGCATTGCGGTCTGCGAAACTACCGTAAGTGACTACGTACAGCGGCTTGCCTTGCAGGGTTTTCTTGAAGTAGCGGTATTCCGCGCCCTGCTCTTTCACATAGCTCTGAGCGGTGGCTTCGGAGCTGGTGCCGAGGATCTGCACCACGTAATGGGTCGGCGCCTGACCGGCGTACCAGGTACCGCCAGCGGACGCTGGAGCAGCAGCCGGTTTGGCGGCAGACGCAGGGGCTGGCTTAGCGGTGGCCACCTGAGTCGGCGCCGGAGCAGGCTTGGCCGTAGGAGCCGGCGCAGGTTTAGCGGCAGGAGCCGGCGTCGGACGCGGTGTCGGAACCGGCGTCTGAGCCATGGCCGGAGCCGGACCTGCTGCTGCACCTGCTGGAGGCGCGGTGGTGGTGACGGTCGGTGGTTGCAGCGGCTGGTTGGCAGCCGCGCCGCCGTCTTCGCCGTCACCCTCGCCAGAGCCTGCGGCTTCGGCCAGAGGACCGCGCATCACCGGCTGCGAGTTACCGACCAACGGTAGCGGCATTGGCTGCGAATTACCGGCGAACTCGATGGCCGGGCCGCCGTTGTTCGACTGCTGCGCAGGCGCCTGCCCCTGACCCAGTGGCAATTGCGCCTGGGAATTGGCGGGTGCTGTCGCAGGCGCGTTGTTGCGACCCGGAATCAACCAGGCAGCCAATACTGCAGCGACAACAACCCCACCCAAAGCCAACACGTGTTTCTTAGGCATTTTGAACCCCATACTTGGACGCTTTACCGCAGAGCGGCTGGCGATCATGGCTTCGATCATCGAGTCGCGCGCGACCTGGTTGATCGCACCCGGCCATCCGTTGGACTGTTCGTGAATATCGGTGATCTGCTCGGCACTGAACACCTCAATGCCTTGCCCTGCGCCATCAAGGCGCTGCGCCAGATATTCACGGGTTTCTTCTTCGGTATACGGTGCAAGCTCGATAACGTGGAAGCGTTCTTCTTCTGTACCGCTCTCGGCGCACAGCTGATCCAGGCGATCGATGATCGAAGCCTCGCCGAACAGGAAGACGTGCGGACGACCTTCCGGAGTGCCCGCCGCCAATCCCAACAACGCTTCGAGTGCGGATTCGCCGAGTTGTTCGGCATCGTCCACCAGGATGTAGACCTCCTGGCCAGTCAAAGCCAGTTGCACGACCTGCGACAGAATCGATTTCATTTCCGGCTGAGCGACGTTGAGCGCCTGAGCCACCTGGCGCAGTACGCCAGAAGCGTCACCGGCACCGCGGGCGGAAACCACCACACTTTGCACCGATTGCTTGTTGGTGCTCGCCACCAAAGCCTGGCGCAGCAAAGTCTTGCCGCTGCCATGAGGGCCGGTGACCAGCAACAGCAACTGGCTGTAGCGGGCGAGATGGTGCAATTGCCCAAGCACCGGTTTGCGCTGGGCAGGGAAGAACTTGAAGCCGGGGACCCGCGTGGCAAAGGGGTCATGACTCAATTGATAGTGACCGAGAAAGGCCTCATCGGCGTGCAAACTAGTCATGGATTTCTCATTAACCTCTAAGCTGATCCACCAAGGCGCGGTAGTCCGCGACCAGTGTGGCCTGTAGTACTTCTTTTGGATATTCGTCAGTCACCACCGCCTCGCCCATCCGGCGCAGCAGCACCAGGCGCAGCCGACCATCGATCACCTTCTTGTCCACCGCCATGTGCTCGAGGAAATGCTCAGGCGTCATGTCTTCAGGCGGCACCACCGGCAACCCGGCGTGCTGAAACAGGCGAATACCGCGATCTCGTTCCTGCTCGCTGATCCAGCCCAGGCGTGCGGACATTTCCAGTGCCATGACCGTTCCTGCAGCCACCGCCTCTCCATGCAGCCAAACGCCGTAGCCCATATGGGTTTCGATGGCATGGCCAAAGGTGTGGCCCAGATTCAGGGTGGCCCGAACGCCGGACTCCCGCTCATCGACACCAACCACAGCAGCCTTGGCTGCGCAGGAGCGTTCGATAGCGGTAGTCAGCGCGACCTGATCCAGGCCACGCAGCTTGTCCATATTCTCTTCGAGCCATGTCAGGAACGGCTCGTCACATATCAGACCGTATTTGATGACCTCGGCAAGGCCTGCAGACAGCTCGCGTTCAGGCAGGGTGTTCAGGGACGCTGTGTCGATGAGTACCGCATTCGGCTGGTAGAACGCGCCGACCATGTTCTTGCCCAGCGGATGGTTGATCCCGGTCTTGCCGCCCACGGAAGAGTCCACCTGTGACAGCAGCGTGGTCGGAACCTGAATGAAATCTACGCCGCGCTGATAACAGGCCGCAGCAAATCCGGCCATATCGCCGATAACCCCGCCACCCAGCGCGATCACAGTGGTGCGACGGTCGTGGCGTGCGGTCAGGAGGGCATCGAAGATGAGTTGCAGGGTTTCCCAGTTCTTGAAGGCTTCGCCGTCGGGAAGGACGATCGGCAGGACGTTGTAACCAGCCAGCGACTTTGTCAGACGCTCGATGTACAGAGGAGCCACGGTAGCATTGGAAACGATCGCTACCTGCTTGCCGGCAATGTACGGCTTGAGCAGTTCGGGACGATCCAACAAGCCTTCGCCAATATGGATCGGATAGCTACGCTCGCCAAGCTCGACCTTAAGTGTCTGCATGTGTCCCCACACTGTTTCAACAATTGGATGCCTGTGCGCGCACTTTAAGGCTGCGACACCGGCTATGGCGCAAGGCCATTTGGCGACCCTGCTTTTTATGGTCGCCGAGGATAGCGCATTTCCGTCTGCGCTTTAACGGGGAGGAAGCTCGGCCAACAGCGCAAGGATGTCAAGAACGACCATCCGTGGTGGCCGCTCATCGGTTTCAATGATGACATCGGCGATTTCCCGGTACAGCGGATCACGAATCGCCAGCAGCTCGCGCAGTACCCGTGCCGGGTCTGCAGTGCGCAACAGCGGTCGGTTGCGATCCCGGGAAGTGCGCCCTACCTGCTGCTCTACCGAGGCATGCAGATAGACCACGCGACCACCGGCGTGCAACGCCCGACGGTTTTCTTCGCGCATGACCGCGCCACCGCCTGTCGCCAGCACCACACCATCGAAGCCGCAAAGCTCGGCGATCATGGCTTGTTCGCGATCACGAAAGCCCGCTTCACCTTCCTTGTCGAAGATCCACGGGATATTGGCGCCCGTTCGCAGTTCGATTTCCTTGTCGGAATCCTTGAACGGCAGTCGAAGCTCTTTGGCCAGCAGACGACCGATGGTGCTTTTACCAGCGCCCATCGGTCCCACAAGTATTAAATTTCGCACAGAATCAACGACTCACAGCAATCGCCTGGTTGTTCATGATACGCGGAGTGAGGAACACCAACAGCTCGGATTTTTTCTCCGAGACCACATCCCGCCGGAAAAGGCGGCCAACATACGGCACATCGCCCAAAAATGGCACCTTGTCGACGACTTTACTCTGCGTATTGGAGAACACACCACCAATTACGATGGTCTCGCCATCAGCAACCAGGACCTTGGCGTTGACTTCGTTCTTCTTGATCGGCGGCACGCCGAGCACCGTGTTCACGTAGTCAGGCTCGTCCTTGGTCACCTTCACTTCCATGATGATGCGGTTGTCCGGGGTGATCTGCGGGGTCACTTCCAGAGACAGCGACGCTTCCTTGAACGACACAGAGGTCGCGCCGCTGGAGCTGGCTTCCTGATACGGCACTTCCGTACCTTTCAGGATTTTCGCGGTTTCCTTGTCCGACGTGACGACCTTTGGCTGGGAAACCACTTCACCGTTGCCGGTCTTTTCCATCGCCGAAAGCTCGAGATCAAGAATCGTGTTGTTGGTCAGGAAGCCCAAACCAATCGATGACGTCGGGTCGCTCACACCCATGTCCACAAAAGGACCGTTGGTGGCTGCAGCGCCAGTAACTGTACCGCTACCACCGGTGGTGAAGTTGCCGTGAGTGCTGGAGCCGCCCCAGCGCACACCGAGCGCCTTGTCGTAATCGACGTTGGCCTCGACGATGCGCGCCTCGATCATCACCTGACGGACCGGGATGTCCAGCTGGGAAACGATACGACGCAGCTCGTCCAGGCGGTCCTGAGTCTGGTAGGCAATGATGTTGTTAGTGCGTTCGTCGACAGTGATCGACCCGCGCTCATCGGTCTTCGACTCGCCACTGGTCACGGACTGAAAGAGCTTGGCGATGTCGGCAGCCTTGGCGTAGTTGACCTGCAGCAACTCACGACGCAGTGGCGCCAATTCGGAAATCTGCTTCAGCGACTCCAGCTCCTGGCGCTCGCGAGCGGCAATCTCGTCTGCAGGCGCGACCAGCAGCACGTTGCCGACCTTGCGCTTGTCCAGCCCCTTGGTCTTGAGCACCAGATCCAGGGCCTGATCCCAAGGCACATTTTGCAGGCGCAGCGTGATGCCGCCTTGAACGGTGTCACTGGCCACCAGATTGAGGTTGGTGAAGTCGGCGATCAGTTGCAGTACCGAGCGCACGTCGATGTCCTGGAAGTTCAGCGACAGCTTTTCCCCGGTGTAGACCAGCTTCTCCGCATTGCGGCGCTCAAGGTCTTCAGTGGTCAGCGGACGCACGCTGATGGTCAGCTTGTTGTCGGTCTGGTACGCCGAGTAGTCGAAGGCACCCGAAGGCTCGATGGAAATGCTGGCCTTGTCACCGCTGACGCTGGAATTGACGAACTGCACGGGCGTGGCGAAATCCTTGACATCAAGGCGTACGCGCAGCGGATCGGGCAGTTGAGTCTTGGCGAAGTCGACGCGAATCTTGCCGCCCTGCTCTTGAATGTCCGGCGCGATACCCGGATCGCTCAGCTCGATGACGACATTGCCCTCACCCAGCTCGCCACGCTGGAAATCGACGTTTTTCACCGATCTGGGGCCCGGGGCATACGAGCGCGGGGCTGGCTTGGCCTGTGCGGCTTGTGCTGGCGGAACACTTACGCGAGGAGCGCCTTGGGCAGTGCTGGGTTGCGAACCCTGCGCAGCGGCAGCACCTTGACCCACGACCACGAACAGGTTGTTACCGTCGACTCGCGAACTGTAAGGCGCCAGCGTGGTGAGGTTGATGATCACGCGAGTGCGATCCTTGGCTTCAACCACCACGACACTGTGGGCGTTGCCCGACCCAAGGTCTCGGCTCTTGATCGCCAACTGACTGGTCACGCCCGGCAGATCCAGCGCGATACGCGCCGGCTGTTCGGTGGTGTAGCCGCGGGGAGCCGCCACCGGACCGTCAAAGGACAGTTTCAACTCGACCCGATCCCCCGGCAATGCGGCGACATCCAGCGTCTTGAGGTTGGCCGCCTGGAGAATCGGTGAAAGCATCGCCATCCCTAGCGACACGCCGATAATCGAAAGAATCCTGTTCATGTTCACATTCCACCACTGTGCAGATCCGAAGGTGTATCGCTTGCTTGTCGTCTTCATGAGCGTTCTTTCAGGGAAATGCTGCGCGGCCGCTCAAGCCACGCTCCCTCTCCATCAGGCACGATTTCGATGACCTGCACCGCCGACTCGGTAATGCCGACGATCCGCCCGTCGTTGCGGCCCAGATAATCACCCACCTTGACCCGGTGAACCCCTCCGGCACCACGCAGCAAGGCGAACATACCGGTTTCGTTGCTCAGTGTGCCGACCATTTCGAAACCATCGATATTGAACCCCTCCAGGAACTGCTTGACCCGCGTCGGATCGGGCTGAACCAGACGCGTGCCTTTCTGGCGGTTGACCAGATCGACCTTGATCGGCGGCTGAAACGGGCTGCGCAAACTCGCTGCCGCGTAGGTAAAGGCTTCGTATGGCCGAAACTTGGGCATCGGTTCGATGTTCCCCGTCGGCCGCGCGCGCACTTCAGCCATGAACTGCTTCAAATCGTCGAAATCGCTCGAACCGTCACACCCTGCCAACCCCATCAGCGTCACGCCGATGCACAACCAATGCACGGCCCTCATTTCGCCTGTCCTTTGTTGTCAGTGCCTTGAAGCCCCTTGTCGTTGTAGCGATAGGTTTTGGCGAGAATGCTCATGCGCAGTTTTCCAGGGGACTTGGCGTCCACCGGTTTGATTTCGAAATCATGCAGCGTGACGATCCGCGGCAGGCTGGCAACACCGCTGACGAACGTCGCAAGGTCGTGGTAAGCGCCGGTAACCGTGATCTGGATCGGCAGCTCGATGTAAAACTGCTGAGCCGATTCGGGCAACAGCTTGATCTCTTCGAATTCAAGCCCGCTGCCGAGACCGGTGCGGGTGATGTCCTCCAGCAAACCAGGCACTTCGGTGTCACCGGGCAGTTGCCGCAGCAGCGCGCCGAAGGTGTTTTCCATCTCCACCATCTGGGTCTTGTAAGCGTTCAGGTTCGCCGCTTGAAACGCCTTGTTGGAGAACTGCTCCTTCAACGTCGCTTCATCATTACGCGCCTGATCCAGCTGGGTTTGCATGTCCTGTATGTAGAAAAAGTATCCGCCCGCCAACACAAGCACCATCAACAAGGCGCCAGCGATGGCTTTCACCGCCGCGGGCCATGAGCCGAGGTTGTTGACGTCCAGGTCGTTGATGTCGATCTTGCGCAGGCTGTCCAGCCATTCATTCACATTCATGGCTTGGCTCCATCTACAGCGGGCTGCGTCTGACGCACGGTCAACTGGAAGGTATTGGACTGGTCCACCGCCCCAGCCGTGTTTGCCTTCACCTCTGTCAGACTCGGCGCTTCCAGCCAGTCAGATGCATCCAGATTACGCAACAGATCCGACACCCGATTGTTCGACTCGGCAGCCCCGGAAATGCTGATGAGTTTGTCGGTCATCTTCACTTCGTTGAAATACACGCCATCCGGCAAGGTTCGCGCCAGTTGATCGAAGATACGGCCGATGATCGGCCGGTTGCCTTGCAAGTCCTGAATGATCTTCATCCGTTCCAGCAACTGCTTGCGACGCGCCTTGAGTTCGCTGATTTCCTTGATGCGAGCGTCAAGCTGGACGATCTCAGTCTTGATGAACTGGTTGCGCGCATTCTGATGGTTGATTGCGCTGGTCAAATACTGATCAGCCAGCAGAATGGTGCCGATACCGGCGACAAGGACGCCGACGAGTGCGATCAGGAAGCGTTTTTTTCGCTCTTCGCGCTGCTGTTCGCGCCAAGGGAGTAAGTTGATCCGTGCCATTAGTCGAAGCTCCTCAAAGCCAGACCGCAAGCGATCATCAATGCCGGTGCGTCACTGGCCAACGCGCCAGCGTTGACCTTCGCGCTCAATGCCATGTCGGCAAACGGGTTGGCGACCATGGTGGGCGTGCCGAGACGCTCCTGAATCAACCGGTCGAGTCCGGCAATGGATGCCGTCCCCCCTGCGAGCATGATGTAGTCCACGCGGTTGTACTGACCGGCGGCAAAGAAGAACTGCAGCGAGCGGGACACCTGTTGAACCACGGCGTCCTTGAAGGGCTGCAGGACTTCCAGTTGGTAGTCGTCCGGCAAACCGCCCTGCTTTTTCGCAAGGCCGGCCTCGCCCAGAGACAAGCCGTAGCGACGCTGGATCTCTTCAGTCAGCTGGCGTCCGCCGAACAATTGCTCGCGGGTATAGATGATGCGGCCGTTGTGCAGCACGCTGAGGGTGGTCATGGTGGCGCCGATGTCGATCACTGCCACGGTCAGTTGCTCGTGGTCCTGACCGAGTTGCGCCGACAACAGGCCGAATGAGCGCTCAAGGGCATAGGCTTCGACGTCGACCACACGCGCCGTCAGACCGGCCAGCGCCAGCGCCGCCTCACGCACCTCGACGTTTTCCTTGCGACAGGCAGCAAGCAGCACTTCGACGCGCTCGGGATTGCGCGCCGAATAACCTTGCACCTCGAAATCGATGGCAACTTCTTCCAGCGGATAGGGAATGTACTGGTCGGCTTCGATCTTGAGCTGGTTTTCCATCTCGTCATCGGAAAGGCCGGCATCCATCTCGATGGTCTTGGTAATAACCGCAGAACCTGCGACCGCAACCGCCGCGATTTTGACGTTACTTTTGGCTTTGACCAATACTCGCGTCAAAGCATTGCCGACGCCTTCAAGCTCCGCGATGTTCTTCTCGACCACTGCGTTCACCGGCAGTGGCTCGACCGCGTAGGACTCGACCTTGTAACGGGTACCGGAACGACTCAATTCAAGGAGTTTTACCGAGGTGGAGCTAATATCGATCCCTAGAAGGGTATTGGCCTTCTTACTGAAGAGTTCGAACACAACCGATTCCCTATGCGTTTCCGTCACTTACGGATATTTTTTTGTCCAACGCCACTGTCGGCAGCCTTGACAGTAGCGCAAATAACGCTCGGCGACGAAAAATGCTTATAATGCCCAGCGTTTTTTTCGTGTAGCAAAGCTTCAAGGCGTGTTCATTTGTAAATGCCTGCGCTTAACCCATTCTTTTTTCTGGAAATCCAAAAGCCTTGATACGCCTGCTGAAGTTTTTCTGGTGGTCCTTCGTCGCTATCGTCTGCGGGCTGCTGCTCGGTTTGAGCGGTGCCTTCCTTTACCTGTCGCCGAATCTGCCTTCAGTCGACGCGCTGCGCAACATCCAGCTGCAGATACCGCTGCGCGTGTTCAGCAGCGACGGCAAGCTGATTGCCGAGTTCGGCGAAATGCGCCGCTCTCCGATCCGTTTCGCCGACATTCCACCCAATTTCATTCACGCCCTGCTGTCTGCCGAAGACGATAACTTCGCCAACCACTATGGCGTGGACCCCAGCAGCCTGATGCGCGCCGCCAGCCAACTGGTCAAAAGCGGTCACATTCAGTCCGGCGGCTCGACTATCACCATGCAGGTTGCGAAGAACTACTTCCTGACCAGCGAGCGCAGCTTCTCACGTAAAACCACCGAGATTCTTCTGGCCTTGCAAATCGAGCGCCAACTTACCAAGGACGAGATTCTCGAGCTCTACGTCAACAAGATCTACCTGGGTAACCGGGCCTATGGTATCGAGGCTGCGGCGCAGGTTTATTACGGCAAATCCATCCGCGATCTGAGTGTTGCGCAGATGGCCATGATTGCCGGGCTGCCGAAAGCGCCGTCACGATTCAACCCACTGGCCAACCCGGTGCGCGCCAAAGAGCGCCGCGACTGGATTCTGGGCCGCATGTTCAAACTGGGCAAAATCGACCAGAACACTTATCAAACTGCTCTGGCCGAGCCGATCAACGCCAGCTATCACGTTCAGAGCCCTGAAGTGAACGCGCCGTACATCGCTGAAATGGCCCGTGCCGAGATGGTCGGCCGCTACGGCAGCGAAGCCTACACAGAAGGCTTCCGCGTAACCACTACTGTGCCAAGCGATCGTCAAGAAGATGCGAACAAAGCGGTGCAGGATGGCCTGATCGAATACGACCAGCGCCACGGCTATCGCGGGCCTGAAAGCCGCTTCCCGGGCCTGACCCGCGACGCTTGGGCACAGGAATTGACCAAGCAGCGTCCGATCAGCGGTCTGGAGCCGGCCATCGTCAGCCAGGTCGACAAGAACGGTATTCACGTTCTGACCCGCAACGGCGAGAAGGAAGAAACCGTCGCCTGGGACAGCATGAAGTGGGCAAAAGCCTTCTTGAACACCAACAGCGTCGGGCCCAATCCGAAGCAGCCATCCGACGTCGCCCATGTCGGCGATCTGGTGCGCCTGCAGCGTCAGCCTGATAACTCGCTCAAATTCAGCCAGATCCCGCAAGCACAGAGCGCGCTGGTTTCTCTGGACCCTAAAAACGGTGCGATTCGCGCACTGGTCGGCGGTTTTGCCTTCGAACAGAGCAACTACAACCGCGCCATGCAGGCCAAGCGTCAACCGGGCTCCAGCTTCAAACCGTTCCTTTATTCGGCCGCACTGGACAGCGGCTATACCGCCGCGAGCCTGGTAAACGACGCGCCGATCGTGTTCGTTGACGAAGCCATCGACAAGGTCTGGCGTCCGAAGAACGACACCGGCACGTTCCTCGGCCCGATCCGCCTACGCGAGGCGCTGTACAAGTCGCGCAACCTGGTGTCGATCCGCCTGCTGCAAAGTCTGGGGGTCAACACGGCAATCAACTACATCACTCGCTTTGGCTTCAACAAAGCAGACCTGCCGCCGAACCTGTCGCTGGCCCTGGGTACGGCAACGCTGACGCCGATGGAAATCGTCAGCGGCTGGAGCACCTTCGCCAACGGCGGCTACAAGATCAGCCCATACCTGATCGACAAGATCGAGGATCGCGAAGGCAAGACGCTCTTCGTCGCCAACCCGCCGACCGTACCGGCCAACGACCCGAACCCGAAAGCAGTCAGCGAAAAAGCAGTCAGTGATGCGTCGACCTTTGCCGCCCCGGAAACCCCGGCACTGACCGCCAACACTGTGCCAAACGCGCTTGACACCAATGGCGTACCACCCGCCCCCGCGGTGGCGGAGCGCATTGTCGACGGTCGCACCACGTACATTCTTAACAGCATGCTGCAGGACGTGATCAAGCGCGGCACAGGCCGCCGTGCACTGGCAATGAATCGTCCGGACATCGCCGGCAAGACCGGTACCACCAACGACTCCAAAGACGCCTGGTTCTCCGGCTACAACGGCGACTACGTGACCACGGTCTGGACCGGGTTCGACCAGCCTGAAAGCCTGGGCCGTCATGAGTTCGGCGGGACCGTCGCGCTACCGATCTGGATGAGCTACATGAGTGCCGCGCTCAAGGACAAACCGCCGCACGTCCAGCCCGAGCCTGATGGCATCCTGAGCCTGCGAATCGACCCGGTCAGTGGCCGCTCTGCAACGCCAAGCACGGCCGGAGCGTTCTTTGAGCTATTCAAGAGCGAAGACACACCGCCTAGCGTGAACGAACTGAACGGCAGCCCGGCACCAGGCAGTCCGCTCCCTGCGGACGAATCTGCGCCAATCGATCTGTTTTAAAGGCAGCTACGAGCACCAAGCTGCAAGCCGCAAGTAACAGCCGCACCCGCGAACGCTTTTACTTGCAGCTTGCGACTTACAACTTGAAGCTGCTGCACAAAAAAACCGGCTCTCAGGCCGGTTTTTTTGTGCAGCAGTGACTGCCTTTATCCGTTAAACACATCATCCACGCTTTTCAGCGGGTAGTGTTTCGGATACGGCTGGGTAGCCACGCCGGTCGCGATGGCGGCCTTGGCAACGGCATCGGAGATCAGACCAAGCAAGCGCGCGTCCATTGGCTTCGGAATGATGTACTCACGGCCGAATTCCAATTTGATGCCGCCGTAGGCGTCGCAGACTTCCTGAGGCACTGGCAGTTTGGCCAGCTCACGCAGGGCGTTGGCTGCGGCGATCTTCATTTCTTCGTTGATGCGCTTGGCGCGAACGTCCAGGGCACCACGGAAGATGAACGGGAAGCCCAGCACGTTGTTGACCTGGTTCGGGTAGTCCGAACGGCCGGTCGCCATGATCACGTCGTCGCGAGTGGCGTGAGCCAGCTCCGGCGAGATTTCCGGATCGGGGTTCGAGCACGCGAACACGATCGGGTTCGCAGCCATGGATTTCAGGCCTTCAGCGCTCAGCAGGTTAGGACCCGACAGACCCACGAATACGTCAGCACCATCCAGTGCGTCGGCCAGGGTGCGCTTGTCAGTCGCGTGAGCGAATTGCGCCTTGTACTGGTTCAGATCGGAACGGCCGGAGTGAACCACGCCATTGCGGTCGATCATGAAGATGTTTTCGATCTTCGCGCCCATGCTCACCAGCAACTTCATGCAGGAGATGGCCGCAGCACCGGCGCCCAGGCAGACGATTTTCGCGTCGCTCAGGGTTTTGCCAGCGATTTCCAGTGCGTTGATCATGCCGGCCGCAGTAACGATCGCGGTGCCGTGCTGGTCATCGTGGAAAACCGGAATGTCGCACTGCTCGATCAGCGCCTTTTCGATCTCGAAGCACTCAGGTGCCTTGATGTCTTCCAGGTTGATGCCGCCGAAAGTGATGGAGATACGTTTGACGGTGTCGATGAACGCCTGCGGGCTTTCCGAATCGACTTCGATGTCGAATACATCGATACCGGCGAAGCGCTTGAACAGCACACCTTTACCTTCCATTACCGGCTTGGAAGCCAGCGGGCCGAGGTTGCCCAGGCCGAGGATCGCGGTGCCATCGGAGATGACCGCGACAAGGTTGCCTTTGCCGGTGTACTTGTAAGCGAGTTCAGGATCGCGTGCGATTTCACGCACAGGCTCAGCGACGCCCGGGCTGTACGCCAGCGACAGATCACGAGCTGTCGCGGTGGCTTTGGTGAGTTCGACGCTCAGTTTCCCAGGGCGAGGGTTGGCGTGATATTCGAGAGCGGCAGTTTTCAAATCTGACATGTGGGCATTCCGCTTTTTTGCTGTTGGACAGACGGACGAACGAGCATACGCAAGTCAGAAAGTCCTAACAAGACTGCCGAGTCACCTGTGTCAAGGGGCCGCATCTAAGACTTTCAGCGTAGAGCCACGAAATACAAGGCCTGCACTGAAAACAATATAGCCTGAAAAATGTCTACAATTTTATCTGGATGTTGTATTCAACATCGCTGAATGGGTAATTGGCATCATCCAGCGCGCCTGACCCGATTTAAGGCCGCCGCGACGAGAACGATCTACCACCCACCCGCGAGCTTCGACCTTGCGGCCCTTCAGACGCTGAAGTGAAGCGAGGTCGAATTGACTGACCAGATTGGGGGCGATGCGCAGCACCAGTGAGTTCTGAAATTCGATCCAGACCCCACCACCGTTGCGCTGCACATTGCTGACCTCGCCAGACACCACGGCAAAGCCGCCCGTGTCGATTTGATCCGGCGACTGCACCGGCGAATTGCGCCACAGCCCCAACCCGGCCTGACGAGCAGTCTTTTCCGCCGCCTGCTGGCAATCGACCAGCGCGACGTTGGGCGACACCGCCACCAGATAGCCCAGACCTTCAGCGAGCAGTTGCGCTTCCAGGTTGGCACCATTGCGCCCGTAGAGATTGGCCAGCGTTCGGCCATAGTGATCGGTGGCCTGCTCACCGACACCTACGCTGACCTGCCCATCACTCTCATCGACCAACGCTTGCAGACGACGCTTGGCGGCTTCGGCAAACGGCTGCGCGGACTGACCTTTTTTGCCAGTTTCTGGCGCATTGAGGCCAATCATGCGCACGCTGCGCCCATCGCTCAATCGCACGGTGTCGCCGTCGACCACGCGTTGAACCTGGGAAACAGGCAGAGAAGCAGGTGCCGGACACAGCGCCTGAGCCGAGGAGAGCCAAATCGCAGACATAAAAAAGGCGCCCGCAAGGGACGCCTTCTTGAGCAGCCTGGAGTAGCTCGGGGAGCGATCCAGAAAATCCACTCTTACTTCGCTTTGGTTGCGCCGAACGCACCGAAACGCGACTTGAACTTGTCGACGCGACCGCCAACGTCCAGAGTCTTTTGCTTACCGGTGTAGAACGGGTGGCACTCGTTGCAAACGTCCAGGCTCAGAGGCTTGGCCAGGTTAGAACGGGTGTGGATGACGTTGCCGCAGCTGCAGGTCGCAACGACGTCTTCGTAAACTGGATGGATATCAGCTTTCATCGGTATTTCCTCAGGCTAGCGTGCCGCCACCCAACACTATTGTTGAATACCGCACGGAATTAGGCCGCGCATATTAACAGAGAGTGCAAATGACGCAAGCGAACGTTACTGCCGGTCGTCTGCTAAGATCGCGCCTTGGTCATACTCCGTAACAGGAAATCCCCCGCGTGCCCGACGCCATTCTGCGCCTCGCCCTGCCCTCGCCTTTACGCCGCCTGTTCGACTACCGTGCCCCCGCCGGGGTTGCGCACAGTGCCCTGCAGCCGGGCATGCGCCTGCGAGTGCCGTTCGGCCGTCGGGAGATGATCGGGATTCTGGTGGAAGTCACCGACCACAGCGAAGTCCCCGCCGACAAGCTCAAACCCGCCATCGCCTTGCTGGACAGCGAAGCGCCACTGCCGCCCGCGCTGTTCAAGCTGTGCCTGTGGACCGCGCAGTATTACCAGCATAGCCTCGGTGACACCTTGAGCTGGGCATTGCCGGTACTGCTGCGCCAGGGCGAACCGGCCGAGGCACGGCAGGAGCGTTTCTGGCATATGGCCTCCGGCGCCAGCATCGACGACCCACGTATCGCGCGGGCGCCCAAGCAAAAGGAAGCGCTCAGGACGCTGGCGCAGCACCCTCACGGTGTCGCGCATCAGTTGTTGAGCAAGCTGATGCTGAACCGCGACAGCCTGAACCTGCTGCTGGCCAAGGAACTGGTCACTGTTGAAGTGCGGGGCCATGCGCCCACAGCCCGGCACGAACACTGGCTGGCGCAGCCAGAATTGCCGCTGAACACTGAACAGCGCGCCGCCTTCGAAGCGGTCCGCTCAGGCTTCGGCAGTTTCCATGCCTCGTTGCTGGCGGGAGTGACGGGCAGCGGCAAGACCGAGGTTTACCTGCAACTGATCCGAGAAACCCTGGAAGCCGGCAAACAGGCGCTGGTGCTGATTCCAGAGATCAACCTCGGTCCTCAGACTCTCGCCCGTTTCGAGCAGCGCTTCAATGCGCGAATCGCCTTGCTGCACTCGGCTGTCAACGACCGAGACCGGCTCGACGCCTGGCTGGCCGCGCGAGATGGCGAGGCCGACATCATTATCGGCACCCGCTCAGCGTTGTTCACGCCGATGAAGAATCCCGGCCTGATCATCATCGACGAAGAGCACGACGGCTCGTATAAACAGCAGGAAGGACTGCGCTATCACGCCCGGGATCTGTCACTGGTGCGCGCACGGCAGGAAGACATCCCGATCGTGCTGGGTTCGGCGACGCCTTCACTGGAAAGCCTGCACAACGCCTACACCGGCCGGTACGCCCTCTTACGACTCAATCAGCGCGCCGGTGGTGCTCAACAACCGCGCTTCCTGCGCCTGGATGTCAAAAGCCGCCCACTGGACAGCGGTATTTCCGGCCCCATGCAGCAGGCAATCGGACAAACCCTGGCAGCGGGCCAGCAGGTTCTGGTGTTTCTCAACCGACGAGGGTTCGCTCCAACGCTGCTCTGTCACGACTGCGGCTGGCTCTCGGAATGCAACCGCTGCGACGCGCGCATGACCGTTCATCAGCGTTCCGGCGAGCTACGCTGCCACCACTGCGGGCATGTCGAGCGCGTGCCACGCAATTGCCCGGCGTGCGGAAAAGTCGACCTGCGCCCGGTTGGGGCAGGCACGGAGCGGGCTGAAGAACGGCTGGCCATCCTGTTCCCGGACTATCCGGTGTTGCGCGTCGACCGCGACAGCACTTCTCGCAAGGACGCGATGAATCAGCTGTTCGCGACGATTCAGAAAGGCGAGCCATGCATTCTGGTCGGCACTCAAATGCTCGCCAAGGGGCATCATTTCCCACGGGTGACACTGGTGTCGATCCTGGATGCCGACGGCGGGCTATTCTCCGGTGATTTCCGCGCCAGCGAGCGCATGGCGCAGCTGATCGTGCAGGTCGCGGGGCGAGCCGGACGCGCGGAAGAGCCGGGTAAGGTGATCATTCAGACGCACCTGGCCGATCACCCCCTGCTGATCCAGCTCACGGAACAGGGTTATTTCGCCTTCGCCGAACAGGCCTTGAGCGAACGCCGCGCCGCCGGGCTGCCGCCGTTTTCGCATCTGGCACTGTTGCGCGCTGAAGCCCACAAACCGGGCCAAGCCGAAGGCTTTCTCGATGAAGCCTGTACGCAAGCGGAGTACCTGCTGAAGGAAATCGCGCTGGGCGGAATTGAACTGTTGGGCCCCGTTCCGGCTCCGATGGAACGCCGCGCCGGTCGGTATCGCGCGCAATTGCTGGTCCAGGCCAACGCCCGCGCCCCATTGCACAAGTTGCTGGCGACCTGGCTGCTGGCCCTTGAGAACATGCCGAGCGGCAGACAGGTCAGGTGGTCGCTGGATGTCGACCCGGTGGATTTGTATTGATAGATGGCGAATACCCTCCCACAGGGTTTGTGTCTTGCCAGCAATTGAACCTCGCATCGATAGCATGACAAATCCCAACCGCGCGTCCAACGCGGTTGGCAAGGTGGCTCCGGCAACGGATAATGCCCAGTTTTTCCACCCGCGCATCGAGCGCTGCCGCGCTTGCGGTCGAAAGAGAGCACCATGAAAGACACCATTCGCCAGCTGATCCAACAAGCTCTGAGCCAACTCGTCACCGAAGGCGTCTTGCCGGAAGGGCTGACGCCGGCGATTCAGGTGGAAAACGCCAAGGACAAGAAAAACGGCGACTTCGCCAGCAACATCGCCATGATGCTGGCCAAGCCTGCGGGCATGAAGCCGCGCGATCTGGCCGAGAAGATCGTTGCCGCGTTGCCTGCCGACGAGCAGATCAGCAAGGTCGACATCGCCGGCCCCGGCTTCCTCAATTTCTTCCAGAACACTCAGGCCCTGGCGTCGCGCCTTGATGCCGCGCTGGCCGACGCCACGTTGTCGGTACGCAAGAACGGCCCCGCCCAGCGCGTGGTGGTCGACCTGTCGGCGCCCAACCTTGCCAAAGAGATGCACGTCGGCCATTTGCGCTCGACCATCATTGGTGACGGCGTTGCCAGCGTCCTGGAGTTTCTCGGCGACACGGTGATCCGTCAGAACCATGTCGGCGACTGGGGCACCCAGTTCGGCATGCTGCTGGCATATCTGCAAGAAACCCCGGCCACCAGCGACGAGCTGTCGGACCTGGAAAACTTCTACCGCGCCGCCAAAGGCCGCTTCGACGAGTCCGAAGAGTTCGCCGAGCGTGCTCGTGGCCTGGTGGTCAAGCTGCAAGCTGGCGACCCTGAGTGCCTGAAACTGTGGACCCGTTTCAAGGACATTTCGCTGTCGCACTGCCAGGAAGTCTACGAGCGCCTGAACGTGAAACTGACGCCGAAAGACGTCATGGGTGAAAGCGCCTACAACGACGATCTGGCGAACGTGGTTGCTGACCTCAAAAAGGCCGGTTTGCTGGTCGAGAGCAACGGCGCGCAGTGCGTGTTCCTCGAAGAATTCAAGACCGCCGAAGGCACGCCGCTGCCCGTTATCGTGCAGAAGGCAGGCGGCGGTTATCTCTACGCCACCACTGACCTTGCAGCCGTTCGCTACCGTAGCAACGTCCTTAAAGCCGATCGCGCGCTGTATTTCGTCGATCAGCGCCAGGCCCTGCACTTCCAGCAAGTGTTCGAAGTGGCCCGTCGTGCCGGCTTCGTGACCAACGACATGCAAATGGAACACATGGGCTTCGGCACCATGAACGGCGCCGATGGCCGTCCGTTCAAGACCCGCGATGGCGGCACCGTCAAGCTGGTAGACCTGCTGGACGAAGCTGAAGAGCGCGCCTACGTGCTGGTCAAAGAGAAGAACCCTGAAGTCGCCGAAGACGAACTGCGCAGCATCGCCAAGGCCGTGGGCATCAGCGCCGTCAAATACGCCGACCTTTCCAAGCACCGCGCCAGCGACTACAGCTTCAACTTCGATCAAATGCTGAGCTTCGAAGGCAATACCGCGCCTTATCTGTTGTACGCCTACACCCGTGTTTCCGGCGTGTTCCGCAAGCTGGGCGAGGCCTTCGACGAGAGCAAAGGCCAGATCGTCCTCGAAGCACCGCACGAGCAAGACCTGGCTGCGCGACTGGCGCAGTTCGGCGAAACCGTAAACAACGTCGCCGAAAAAGGTACGCCACACGTGCTGTGCGCCTACCTGTACGATCTGGCCGGGCTGTTCTCCAGCTTCTACGAGAACTGCCCGATCCTGAACGCGGAAAACCCCGAGCAACAGCAAAGCCGTCTGCGCCTCGCGCACCTGACCGGTCGCACCCTCAAGCAAGGCCTGCAACTGCTGGGTCTGGAAACTCTGGAGCGTATGTAAGTTGGCAGTCAAAAAGAAACCTGCTCCCAAGCGCGGCGCCAGCCGGTACGAGGCACCCGCAAAGAAGCCGATTCCGGGATGGCTGTGGCTGGCGATCGGCCTGTCCGTTGGTGCCTTCGTGGTTTTCCTGATGAAACTTGAGCCCGGCAGCGGCGACGACATCAAGCGCGTCAAGGCCGACGCGAAGGCTGCGAAAATCGCGGAAGCGAACAAGACGCCTCCAAGCCCGACGGCGCCGGTGAAGCCCAAGTACGACTTCTACACGCTCCTGCCTGAGTCGGAAGTCATCGTGCCGAACGAAGCCGTGCCCGAGAAGACACCGCCTCCGGTGGTGGCGCCTACGACGCCAGTCTCGCCTGAACAGGCGGCGAAGATCGACACCGCTCGTGCCCAGGCGGCGCTCAGTGGCCTGACGCCTCCGCCCGCGCCGCCGGTGACCAAGCCTGCGCCGGTGACGACGTTCTTCTTGCAGGCGGGCTCGTTCCGCAAGCAGACCGACGCCGACAAGGTGCGTGCGCAGATCATTCTGCTCGGGCAGGCGGCGACGGTTGAGTCCGGCACCGTGAAAGATGAAACCTGGTATCGCGTGCTGGTCGGCCCGTTCAGCAACCGTGAACAACTGACGACCGCGCAGAAGCAGTTGGCGGGTGGCGGTTTCAGCAATCTGTTGCTGCAGCAGCGTCAGAGTCGCTAGATCTGACGGCCACGGATCAAACCAACAGGTTTCGTCCCTTTTAGCAGTCCGGCTTGCCGGCGATGGCGCCCTCCAGATCGCTACCGCCGGCAAGCCGTGCTGCTACAGAGACAGTCTCGCCAGAGAGGACTGCCATTCATCCCTCGCTTCGCCTGGCAGTTGAAATACCCGCCCCCACCCCCATATGAGTTTCCATCAGGGCATTTTCGCCCCGCAGCGTGGAGACTCTCCCCTTGACCACCATCGTTTCAGTGCGCCGCCACGGCAAAGTCGTCATGGCGGGTGACGGCCAGGTTTCTCTGGGCAACACCGTCATGAAAGGCAACGCCAAGAAAGTCCGTCGCCTTTATCACGGCCAGGTCATCGCCGGCTTCGCTGGCGCCACTGCCGACGCCTTCACCCTGTTCGAACGCTTCGAAGCACAATTGGAAAAACACCAGGGCCACCTCGTTCGCGCAGCTGTGGAACTCGCCAAAGACTGGCGTACCGACCGCTCCCTCAGCCGGCTGGAGGCCATGCTGGCCGTCGCGAACAAGGACGCTTCGTTGATCATCACCGGTAACGGTGACGTCGTTGAGCCCGAAGACGGCCTGATCGCCATGGGTTCCGGCGGTGCATTCGCTCAGGCCGCCGCTCGCGCCCTGCTGCTGAAGACCGAACTGTCGGCGCGGGAAATCGCCGAGACAGCCCTGCACATCGCCGGCGACATCTGCGTATTCACCAACCACAACATCACCATTGAGGAGCAGGACCTCGCCGAGTGAGTCCTGTCGCGGGCCGCAATTCATCGCGGCCCGTTGAACTCATCACGCCCGAGGACCGTTGAAAACCATGTCCATGACTCCCCGTGAAATCGTCCACGAACTCAATCGCCATATCATCGGCCAGGACGATGCCAAGCGCGCCGTCGCCATCGCGCTGCGTAACCGCTGGCGCCGGATGCAACTGCCTGAAGAGCTGCGCGTCGAAGTCACCCCCAAGAATATTCTGATGATCGGCCCGACCGGTGTCGGTAAAACCGAGATTGCCCGTCGCCTGGCCAAGCTCGCCAACGCGCCGTTCATCAAGGTCGAAGCGACCAAGTTCACCGAAGTCGGCTACGTAGGCCGCGACGTCGAGTCGATCATCCGTGACCTGGCCGATGCCGCCATGAAGCTGCTGCGCGAGCAGGAAATGACCAAGGTGCGTCATCGCGCCGAAGATGCCGCCGAAGATCGTATTCTCGACGCCCTGTTGCCTGCGGCTCGGGTGGGGTTCAACGAAGACGCATCTTCCAGCAGCGACTCGAACACCCGCCAGCTGTTCCGCAAGCGCCTGCGTGAAGGCCAGCTGGACGACAAGGAAATCGAGATCGAAGTCGCGGAAATGGGCGGCGTCGACATTTCCGCGCCACCTGGCATGGAAGAGATGACCAACCAGCTGCAAAGCCTGTTCGCCAACATGGGCAAGGGCAAGAAGAAAAGCCGCAAGCTCAAGGTCAAGGACGCGCTGAAGATGGTTCGCGATGAAGAAGCGAGCCGCCTGGTCAATGATGAAGAACTGAAGGGCAAGGCGCTGGAAGCGGTCGAGCAGCACGGTATCGTGTTCATCGACGAAATCGACAAAGTGGCCAAGCGCGGCAACGTCGGCGGCGCCGATGTGTCCCGCGAAGGCGTGCAACGCGACCTGCTGCCGTTGATCGAAGGCTGCACCGTCAACACCAAGCTGGGCATGGTCAAGACCGACCACATCCTGTTTATCGCGTCCGGCGCGTTCCACCTGAGCAAGCCAAGCGATCTGGTGCCTGAACTGCAAGGTCGCCTGCCGATCCGCGTTGAACTGAAGGCGCTGAGCCCGCAGGATTTCGAACGTATCCTGAGCGAGCCGCATGCATCGCTGACCGAGCAATACCGCGAGCTGCTGAAAACCGAAGGCCTGAACATCGAGTTCCTGCCTGAGGGCATCAAGCGTCTGGCGGAGATCGCCTGGCAGGTCAACGAGAAGACCGAAAACATCGGCGCCCGTCGTCTGCACACCTTGCTGGAACGCCTGCTGGAAGAAGTATCCTTCAGCGCTGGCGACCTGGCGACGGCGCAGGATTCCGGGACGATCAAGATCGACGCCGAGTACGTCAACAGCCATCTTGGCGAGCTGGCCGAAGACGAAGATCTGTCGCGTTACATCCTTTAAAAGCAGCTGCCAGCTGTAAGCTTCAAGCCACAAGCAGATATCATGGGTTGCAGATATCTGCTTTTACTTGAAGCTTGCCGTTTGTAGCTTGAGGCTGCCCTAATGCCCAGAATCCCAATCGCCATCCAGCTGCACAAAGCCTCGAAAATCCTCAGCCTGAAATACGGCCCCGATGAGGAATATCACCTGCCCGCCGAATTCCTGCGTGTGCATTCGCCTTCCGCGGAAGTTCAGGGGCACGGCAATCCGATTCTGCAATTCGGCAAGCTGGGCGTCGGTTTGAGCAAGATAGAACCGGCCGGTCAGTACGCACTAAAACTGACCTTCGACGACGGTCATGACAGCGGATTGTTCACTTGGGAGTACCTCGAGCAACTGGCGCAACGCCAGGAGCAATTGTGGGATGACTATCTGGCTGAACTGAAAGCTGCGGGCAAATCCCGCAACCCTTCCGAGCAAATCATCAAGCTGATGCTCTAGTCCGCGCCCGCGCTACCGGCGGGCGTTTTAGGACGCACTTTCTAATTCAATTTGCTTCAATGGTCCGCGCAGCGGTCAATGACTGACCCTGCTTGCGATTTTTTGGAATCTCGCGTAACCAATGATTCTGGCAAGCTCTCTGCATCGGAGAATTGGCAGAAGCCTGTCGGTGTTGTTCGTAGCAGTCGCATATAGCGCCACCCAAAAACGCGGTGCCTTGCGTAAGCGTCCACACCTGTTTGTGTTAATCATCGGTCACCCGAGAGCAGTACTGGCATTCGCCCGTGGCGTGTTTTCACAGGGAAGCCAGTGCTCGTCTCAGGACAATGGAGCGTCGTAGATGAGTAACAAGAGTAATGATGATCTGCCGCGTCAAGCCTCTGAACACACCTTGGGGTTGAACCCTGTCGTAGGCCTGAGGCGCAAGGATTTGCTCACCACGGCACGCATGGTATTGACCCAGGCCATCAGGCAACCTTTCCACAGCGCCAAGCACGTGGCCCACTTCGGGCTGGAGCTCAAAAACGTTCTGCTCGGCAAGTCCACGCTGGTGCCGGAAAGCGACGACCGTCGCTTCGCCGATCCGGCCTGGAGCCAGAACCCCCTGTACCGCCGCTACCTGCAGACCTACCTCGCCTGGCGCAAGGAACTGCACGACTGGATCGATGACAGCAGCCTCTCCGCCCAGGACATCAGCCGCGGTCATTTCGTGATCACCCTGATGACAGAGGCCATGTCGCCCACCAATGGCGCGGCGAACCCGGCGGCGGTCAAACGCTTCTTCGAGACCGGCGGCAAGAGCATCCTCGACGGCCTGTCACACCTGGCCAAGGATCTGGTCAACAACGGCGGCATGCCGAGCCAGGTCAACATGGACGCCTTCGAAGTCGGCAAGAATCTGGGCACCACCGAAGGTGCCGTGGTGTTTCGCAACGACGTGCTGGAACTGATCCAGTACAAGCCGATCACCGAGCAGGTTCACGAGCGGCCACTGTTGGTGGTGCCACCGCAGATCAACAAATTCTACGTTTTCGACCTCAGCCAGGATAAAAGCCTGGCGCGCTTCTGCCTGCGCAACAACGTGCAGACCTTCATCATCAGTTGGCGCAACCCGACCAAGGCCCAGCGTGAGTGGGGCCTGTCGACTTACATTGACGCGGTGAAGGAGGCGGTCGATGTGGTCTGCAAAATCACCGGCAGCAAGGACGTCAACATGCTTGGCGCCTGTTCCGGAGGCATCACCTGCACGGCGCTGCTCGGCCATTACGCCGCACTCGGCGAGCAGAAGGTCAACGCGCTGACCCTGCTGGTGAGCGTGCTGGATACCACGCTGGACACGCAGGTCGCCCTGTTCGTGGACGAGCAGACTCTGGAATCGGCCAAGCGCCACTCCTACCAGGCAGGCGTGCTGGAAGGCAAGGACATGGCGAAGGTGTTCGCCTGGATGCGCCCCAACGATCTGATCTGGAATTACTGGGTCAACAACTACCTGCTGGGCAACGAGCCACCGGTGTTCGACATCCTCTTCTGGAACAACGACACCACCCGTCTGCCCGCCGCGTTTCATGGCGACTTGATCGAGATGTTCAAGAACAATCCGCTGATTCGCCCGAACGCGCTGGAAGTCAGTGGTACGCCCATCGACCTGAAGCAGGTCAAAAGTGACATCTTCTGTCTTGCCGGGACCAACGACCACATCACGCCCTGGGTGTCGTGCTACAAGTCGGCACGGCTGTTTGGCGGCAAGACCGAGTTCGTGCTGTCCAACAGCGGGCATATCCAGAGCATCCTGAACCCGCCGGGCAACCCGAAGGCGCGGTTCATGACCAACCCGGACATGCCCGACGACGCCAACAAATGGCAGGAAGACGCGACCAAGCACACCGATTCCTGGTGGCTGCACTGGCAAGCGTGGCAGGCAGAGCGTTCCGGCAAACTGAAAAAATCCCCCGCTACACTGGGCAACAAGGCGTATCCGGCTGGAGAGGCTTCGCCAGGGACGTATGTGCACGAAAGGTAGCAAACGGCATTAACGAGCAAGCAACAGGAACGGCAAGCATCGAACACACAGGAACCGCCGATGCGGTTTCAGGACCGGAAAACGCGCAGGACAGCATTACCGGCGTTTAACCCACAGGGCTTCGCGCATGCCGCAACCGTTTGTATTTCGCACCATCGATCTGGATGGCCACAACATCCGCACCGCGGTGCGCCCCGGCAAGAGTCATCTGACGCCGCTGCTGATTTTCAACGGCATCGGCGCCAACCTTGAGCTGGTGTTTCCCTTCGTCGACGCCCTTGACCCCGATCTTGAGGTCATCGCCTTCGACGTCCCGGGTGTCGGTGGTTCATCGACGCCCAGTCGGCCGTATCGCTTTCCGGGGCTGGCAAGACTCGCGGCACGGATGCTCGATTATCTGGATTACGGACAGGTCAACGCGATCGGTGTTTCGTGGGGCGGCGCGCTGGCTCAGCAGTTCGCCCACGACTACCCGGAACGCTGCAAAAAACTGGTGCTGGCGGCGACGGCGGCAGGTGCCGTGATGGTCCCCGGCAAGCCAAGAGTGCTTTGGCTGATGGCCAGTCCCAGGCGCTATATCCAGCCGTCTCACGTGATTCGCATCGCGCCGGAAATCTACGGCGGGGCCTTCCGTCGCGACCCGCATCTGGCCGCGAACCACGCGGCCAAGGTCCGCTCGTCCGGAAAGCTGGGTTACTACTGGCAGCTGTTCGCGGGGATGGGCTGGACCAGCATTCACTGGCTGCACAAGATCCGCCAGCCGACGCTGGTGCTGGCTGGCGACGACGATCCTTTGATTCCGCTGATCAATATGCGACTACTGGCCTGGCGTATACCCAATGCCCAGCTACACATAATCGACGATGGTCACTTGTTTCTGATTACCCGGGCCGAGGCTGTCGCGCCCATCATCATGAAGTTCCTCCAGCAAGAACGGCAGCGCGCCGTCATGCACCCACAGCCGGCACCGAGCGTGCGCTGACCCCTAAGGACATGGCTGGAACCACCGTGTTTCAACTGCAAAGGAAGTCGCTTCACTGACTGCGCCCCGGGCGGGATTGCCCTGGCGCAGAGCAGCGCAGGATCGCTCTCGTGGCGTCCTGCGCAGATGTATTTGTTGATGGTCTGACGAAGGAGTGTTGATCCATGCGAGACAAACCGGCGAAGAGTCCTTATCCAACGCCCGCGACTTTTATCAACGCGCAGAGTGCGATCACCGGCCTGCGCGGCAGGGACCTGTTCTCGACATTGCGCAGCGTGGCGCTGCAAGGTCTCAAGCACCCGGTTTACACCGCGCGTCATGCGCTGGCGCTCGGGGGGCAATTGGGCCGAGTAATGCTGGGCGACACGCCGCATCAGCCGCACCCGAACGACACGCGCTTCAGCGATCCGACCTGGGCTCACAACCCGCTGTATCGTCGCGGCTTGCAGGCGTACCTGAGCTGGCAGCATCAGGTGCGCCACTGGATCGACGACAGCGGCCTGTCCGAAGACGATCGCTCGCGGGCGCAGTTCATCTTTGCATTGCTCAACGATGCACTGGCGCCCACCAACAGCCTGCTCAACCCACTGGCCGTCAAAGAGCTGTTCAATTCAGGCGGCACCAGTGTGGTGAAGGGCTTGAGCCACATGCTCGACGACTTCATGCACAACAATGGCCTGCCGAGCCAGACCACCAAAGATGCCTTCGAAATCGGCCGCACGCTGGCCGTAACGCCCGGTGCCGTGGTGTTTCGCAACGAACTGCTGGAGCTGATCCAGTACAAGCCGATGAGCGAAAAGCAGTACGCCCGCCCACTGCTGATCGTGCCGCCGCAGATCAACAAGTTCTACATTTTCGATCTGAGCCCGACCAATAGCTTTGTCCAGTACGCGCTGAAAAACGGGCTGCAGACCTTCATCATCAGTTGGCGTAATCCGGACGTGCGTCATCGCGAATGGGGCCTGTCCAGCTACGTCGAAGCGGCCGAAGAAGCGATGAACGTATGCCGCGCAATTACCGGCGCACGGGAAGTGAACCTGATGGGCGCCTGCGCTGGCGGTCTGACTATCGCGGCGTTGCAGGGCCATCTGCAGGCCAAGCGACAGATGCGTCGGGTGTCGAGCGCGAGCTATCTGGTGAGCCTGCTGGACAGCCAGATCGAGAGTCCGGCAACGTTGTTCATTGACGAACAGACCCTGGAAGCCGCCAAGCGTCGCTCTTATCAACGCGGCGTGCTGGACGGGCGCGACCTGGCCAAGGTGTTCGCCTGGATGCGCCCCAACGATTTGATCTGGAGCTACTGGGTCAACAATTACCTGCTGGGCAAAGCGCCGCCGCCGTTCGACATCCTCTACTGGAACAACGACAGCACGCGCCTGCCCGCTGCGCTGCATGGCGACCTGCTGGACTTCTTCAAGCACAACCCGCTGACCCACCCCGGCGGACTGGAAGTGTGTGGTACGCCGATCGATCTGCAGAAGGTCACCGTAGACAGCTTCAGCGTCGCGGGGATCAACGATCACATCACGCCGTGGGATGTGGTCTATCGCTCGACTCTGCTACTGGGCGGCGACCGTCGCTTTCTGCTGTCCAACAGCGGCCATGTGCAAAGCATCCTCAATCCGCCCGGCAATCCTAAAGCCAGTTACGTCGAGAACGGCAAGCTGAGCAGTGACCCACGGGCCTGGTATTACGACGCCAGCCGCACGGAGGGCAGTTGGTGGCCAAGCTGGCTGAACTGGATTCAGGAGCGCTCGGGCACGCAACGGGAAACGCTCACGGCGCTGGGCAACCAGAATTACCCGCCCATGGAAGCGGCACCGGGGACGTATGTGCGTGTTCGTTGAACCGCGCTGAGTGGAATACGGATCCTGTGGGAGGGAGCTTGCTCGCGAAGCCTGAGTTCCTGCCGCTGAACATCTGGCGGCCGTACTGCGCTCTTCGCGAGCAAGCTCCCTCCCACCGAGGAAAGGCGGCGCTGGCGAGATCGCAACCGACTTGAATCAGAACTAAGAAGACTGGATGAAGACCCGCGACCGCATACTCGAATGTGCCCTGCTGCTGTTCAATCGGCAAGGCGAACCCAATGTTTCCACCCTTGAAATCGCCAACGAACTGGAAATCAGCCCGGGCAATCTCTATTACCACTTCCACGGGAAGGAGCCGTTGGTGATGGAGCTGTTCGAGCGCTTTCAGAACGAATTGGCGCCGCTGCTCGATCCACCAGCCGACGCACGTCTGGATGCCGAGGATTACTGGCTTTTTCTGCATCTGATCGTCGAGCGTCTTTCGCACTATCGCTTTCTGTTCCAGGACCTGTCGAACCTCGCAAGCCGCCTGCCCAAACTCGCACGCGGAATACGCAATCTGCTCAATTCGATCAAACGCACCCTGGCCTCGCTGCTCGCCCGACTCAAGGCCGAAGGCCAGGTCACCAGCGACACTCAGGCGCTGGGGCAACTGGTGGAACAGATCACCATGACCCTGCTGTTTTCGCTGGACTACCAGCGCATTCTGGATCGCGAGGGTGAAACGCGGGTGGTGGTTTACCAGATCATGATGCTGGTCGCGCCGCACCTCAAGCCCGGTGCACGGCACGCCGCCGAGCAGCTTGCGCTGCATTATCTGGAAGACTGAGGCCACAGTGACCGATCCAACTGCGGAAACCTGAACCACCGCATCGCTGCCGTCGTGACCTCCGGCGTCTCCCACAGAGTCCGAGGCGTGTCGCAGATATCAGGCACACCGCTAAACCTGTGGGAGACGCCGCAGGTCACGTCTCCCACAGAGCCCGAGGCGTGTCAGAGATATCAGGCACACCGCTAAACCTGTGGGAGACGCCGCAGGTCACGTCTCCCACAGAGCCCGAGGCGTGTCAGAGATATCAGGCACACCGCTAAACCTGTGGGAGACGCCGCAGGTCACGTCTC
>Ga0308159_1000239_pt1 | contig 164466 bp, 145 predicted proteins | sample PhyCR1_FD_201040 | JGI IMG/M metagenome (GOLD analysis project Ga0308159, IMG submission 201040) | Phyllosphere microbial communities from UC Gill Tract Community Farm, Albany, California, United States - DLSLC.R1 | ecosystem: Host-associated > Plants > Phyllosphere > Unclassified | place...
ATAGCCCATCAGGGTCCAGCGCCTGAAACAGGTGCAGCAGCACAAGACCGGATATACGTGAGCAGTCGTACCTCACGGCCTGATGACGGATTGTTTGCAAACGAGGAGGAGTCCATATACGGAAGTTCGCCAGAGCATGTCCGCTTTGGCCTCTCGTGTCGAACTTCATTGTTTGGTGTCCGACGTTATTGTTCGTCCACATCTGCGTCCGACTAACATCGATGTCGTTCAAATTTTCCCGATCTGCCGGTCAATCGCCTTGAGCGCACGCTCGTTACGCTCGCTGTACCGGTCGGTCAGATAATCGCTGCGGCCCCGGGTCAGCAACGTAAACTTGACCAGCTCCTCCATCACATCGACCACACGATCGTAATACGCCGAAGGCCGCATCCGGCCGTCGTCATCGAATTCCTTGTACGCCATCGGTACCGACGACTGGTTCGGAATCGTGATCATGCGCATCCAGCGCCCCAGCAGGCGCAGCGTGTTGACCACGTTGAACGATTGCGAACCACCGCAGACCTGCATCACGGCCAGCGTCCGGCCCTGGCTCGGGCGCACGGCGCCCTGCTCCAGCGGGATCCAGTCGATCTGGTTCTTCATCACGCCGGTCACCGTGCCGTGGCGCTCGGGGCTGCACCACACCTGCCCTTCCGACCACAGGCACAACTCACGCAGTTCGACGACTTTCGGGTGCGTCTCCGGCACGCTGCCCACCATCGGCAAGGTCATCGGATCGAAGATTTTCACCTCGGCGCCGAAGTGTTCGAGGATGCGCGCTGCCTCGAAAGTGAGGAAACGGCTGAACGAGCGCTCGCGCAGCGAACCGTAGAGCAGCAGGATGCGTGGCGGATGATTCATGTCGCCCAGTGGCTCGAGCTTGTCGATGGTCGGCATGTCCAGCAGCTCAGGCCGGATATTCGGCAGGTTCGGGATGGTGTCGTTCATGGCGGATAGTCTTTCTTAGCTCAGGCGCAGCGCAAGCGCGCACAGGGTAACGAACAGGACCGGCAGCGTCAGCACGATACCCACCCGGAAATAGTAGCCCCACGAGATCCGGATATCCTTCGCCGCCAGCACATGCAGCCACAGCAGAGTGGCCAGGCTGCCGATCGGGGTAATTTTGGGGCCGAGGTCGGCGCCGATGACGTTTGCATACACCATCGTCTCGCGCACCACGCCGGCGGTGGTCGTGGCGTCGATGGCCAGGAGGCCCACCAGCACCGACGGCAGATTGTTCATGATCGAGGACAGGATCGCCGTGATGAAGCCCGTGCCAAGCGCGGCGCCCCAGACACCGTATTGCGCGCACCAGTTCAACAGCTCGGTCAGATACACCGTCAGCCCGGCATTCCTAAGGCCATACACGACCAGATACATGCCAAGCGAAAAGATCACGATCTGCCACGGTGCATCGCGCAACACGGCGCGTGTCGAGATGCGGTGCCCGCGCGCAGCCACCGCCAGCAGGAGTGCGGCGCCGGCCGCCGCCACGGCGCTGATCGGTACGCCCATGTCGTCAAGCCAGAAGAAGCCCACCAGCAGGATCCCCAGCACCCACCAGCCGGTGATGAAGGTTGCCCGGTCATGGATGGCATCGCCTGGATGCTTCAACTGCGCCATGTCGTAGTTCGCCGGAATGTCCTTGCGGAAGAACCAGATGAGCGCGCCAAGCGTTGCCGCCACCGCGACCAGATTGACCGGCACCATCACTGACGCGTAGCGGGCGAAGCTGATGCCGAAGTAGTCGGCCGAGACGATGTTGACGAGGTTCGACACGACCAGCGGCAGGCTGGCCGTATCGGCGATGAAGCCGGCCGCCATGACGAAGGCCAGCGTGGCCTTGGGCGTGAAGCGCAGCGCCAGCAGCATCGCGATCACGATCGGCGTCAGGATCAGCGCTGCGCCATCGTTGGCAAACAGAGCCGACACGGCGGCGCCCAGCAGCACGAGCAGGATGAACAAACGCAGGCCATTGCCCTTGCCCCAGCGCGCAACGTGCAGGGCCGCCCACTCGAAGAAGCCCGCCTTGTCCAGCAGCAGGCTGATGATGATGATGGCGACGAACGCCCCCGTCGCATTCCAGACGATGGCCCACACCACCGGGATGTCGGCGACGTGGATGACGCCGGTCAGCAGCGCGACCGCAGCGCCGGCCGTGGCGCTCCAGCCGATGCCCAGTCCCCGGGGCTGCCAGATGACCAAAACGAGTGTTGCGAGAAAAATCAGCGATGCGATCAGCACAAAGGGTCCTAGTGAACAGGTCAATCAAATACAGCGCCGGCAGTGCCGGATGCCGCTCAGGGCAACAGGGTGCCGATGCGGTCGAGCTCGGCCTTGAACCGGTTGCGGTCGGCTTGCAGTTCCTCCAGCGGCAAGGCCAGGAAGGCGTGCGTGCGGGCCAGGATGATGGCATAAGTACGCTCGAACGCCGCTTCGATTTGTTCGTCGGTACCGACGACGTGACCTGGATCGTCCAGGCCCCAGTGCGTCCGCAGCACCGGGCCCAGGTAAGCAGGACAGGTCTCGCCCGCAGCGCTGCCGCAGACGGTCACGACAATATCCGGCGTGACCGGCAAGTCGTCCCACGACTTGCTGTAGTAGCCCTCGGTCGAGATGCCCTTGCGGTGCAGGAGCGCGACAGCGCGCGGATGCAGCGTGCCCGTCGGCTGGCTGCCGGCGCTGATTGCCTGCCACCCCTCGGGTGCCAGATGGTTGAACGTGCCCTCGCTGAGGACGGAGCGGCAGGAGTTGCCGGTGCAGAGAAAGAGAATGTTCATGGGATGGTTGGTCTGGTTAAGGGTTATGTGCAGCGTCAATTTGGTTTGCATGGCTCGCCAGCGGCCACGTCGCACGGCACGCCGCCGCAGCAGTTCTCGGTCAGAAAGCCGACCAGGCCATTCATCGTCGCGATGTTGGCTGAATAGATCACGAAACGCCCGTCCTGCCGGGACGACAGCAAATCTGCGTGCGACAGCTCTTTCAAATGAAACGACAGCGCCGAAGGCTGCACATCGAGGTGCTCGGCAATCCGGCTGGCCGCCAGCCCCGCCGGTCCCACCTGGACCAGCAGCCGGAAAATCGCCAGGCGGCTCCCCTGAGACAACGCTGACAGGGCGGCAAGTGTGGCTTTGGTATCCATGGTGTTCCCGATCAATGCATTAGAAGACATGAGAATGATATCCCAACGGTACAACAATTCAAAGAATATTGAAGTATTCTGACGGCTTGATGACATGGGGGTGGCAGTGTCAGGAAAGGCAGGCTGCAGTAGAATGCGCGCTGACTGCAGCTTCGCAGGCGCCGCATTACACTAGGCGCCAGGACGTATCGTTTTAAAGGATTTCTTCATGAGTGGTTATTTGCAGGGTAACGAGATGACGGCTGGCGCAGGTGCACCTACGCCCGCCGCTGTGCCCGCGCCCGCGGCCCCCGTACCGGCAACGCCGAAAGCCGTCACCGTGCCATCGCTGCTGGCCATGCGCGCAGCCGGCAACAAGATCGCGATGCTGACCTGCTACGACGCGAGCTTTGCGTCGCTGATGGACCGCTGCGGCGTCGAGATCCTCCTGATCGGCGATTCGCTGGGCATGGTCTGCGCCGGTCACGATTCGACGCTGCCGGTGACGGTGGCCGATATGGTCTATCACACGGCCTCGGTCGCGCGCGGCAACAAGCACGCACTGGTGCTGGCCGACATGCCGTTCGGCGCCTACGGCAACCCGCAACAAGCCTACGACAGCGCCGTGCAGCTGATGCGCGCCGGCGCGCAGATGATCAAGATCGAAGGCGGCGCCTGGCTGGCCGACACCGTGCGCCTGCTGGTCGAACGGGGCATTCCGGTGTGCGCGCACATTGGCCTGACGCCGCAGTTCGTGCACCAGTTGGGTGGTTTCCGCGTGCAGGGCAAGACCGACGCCGGCGCCGACAGCCTGAAGAACGATGCGCTGGCGCTGCAGGCGGCAGGCGCGGCGCTGATCCTGATCGAAGCGGTGCCCGCAGCGCTGGGCAAGGAAGTCACCGAGCTGCTGTCGGTGCCGACGATCGGCATCGGTGCCGGTCCTGATTGCTCGGGCCAGGTGCTGGTGATGCACGACCTGCTGGGCGTGTTCCCGGGCCGCAAGGCGCGCTTCGTGAAGAACTTCATGGATGGCCAGACCAGCATCGACGCCGCCGTCACGAGCTACGTTGCAGCCGTGAAGGATGGCAGCTTCCCGGCCGCCGAACACTGCTTCTGATCTACGCGACGCCCTAGCGCTTGATAATGCGGGCGCTCAGGGCGATCACGAGGCCCGACAACGACAGCGCGCCCAGCGCCACCATGATGCTCGAGTGCATGGCGACCCAGCCCAGCACCGGCGGCGCCAGCAGCAAGCCACCGTAGCCGAGCGTGGCCACCGCCGCCACGCCGTTCCCGGCGCTCATGCCGGGGATGCGTGCAGCGGCCCCGAACAGCAGCGGCACCACGTTTGCTGCGCCCAGTCCCACCAGCGCGAAACCGACCGCCGACAGCACGAAGTGCGTGCTGGCCACTGCCAGCGCCAGCCCGGCGAACATCGCCAGGCCGCCAACCACCATGATGCGCAGCGCGCCGAAGCGCACGATCAGCCGGTCGCCGGCGAAGCGGCACGCCGCCATCGCAATCGAAAACGCCGAGAAGCCGAGCGCCGCCGACGCCGGCGTGGCGCCGGTGCGCTCCTGCATCAGCAAGGCGCTCCAGTCGACCAGCGCGCCTTCCACCGCAAAGCACAGCAGCGCCAACAGGCCCAGACTCAATGCCGCGCCGCGCGGCAGCGAGAAGTGACTGCCCGCGCCGTGCGTGGCGGCAAAGCCCATCACGCGCGGCGCGGACAGCGCCAGCACGACCGCCGTGACCACGCCGACCATCAGCGCGCCCTGGCCATGGCCCAGGCCCTGCCCGACCAGCAGCCCGCCGATGCCGGCGCCGAACAGGCCGCCGAGGCTGAAGAAGCCGTGGAACGACGACATCGTCGGCAAGCCGCGCGCGGTTTCGACTTCGCTCGCGTTGGCATTCATCGCCACGTCCAGCGCGCCGTTGCTAACGCCGAACAGGAAAGCGGCGATGAACAGCAGCGGCAGACTCGGCGCGCCCATGATCAGCGGCGTCATCGTTGCAAACGCAAAGCCCGACAGCAGCACCATGCGGCGCGTGCCCCAGCGCCCGGTCAGGCCGCCCATCAGCGGCATCGCCAGCAACGCGCCGGCGGCGACGGTCAGCAGCACCATGCTCAGCATCCCGGTGTCGATCCCCATGCGCGCCTGCACGGTCGGTACGTGCGCGGCCCACAGGCCAATGCCGGCGCCGTTGAGCAGGAACACGGTGGAGATGGCCCAGCGCGCTGCGTCGATGCTGCGTGGGGTGACGGTAGATAGGTGATTCATGCGGCAGCCTTTGTGGTGATGGTGATGTCGAGCGCCGGATGGTGCTGGCGCAGCAGGGCAATGCTGGCGGCTGGTGCGTCGTGCTCCAGCACCAGATGGTCGATCTCTGACAGCGCGCCGAACAGGAACGCCGCGCTGTCGTCGAAGCGTTCGTTGAGCGCCGCGACCGCGTGGCGCGTGCTGGCGGCGAACATCGCGCGTTTGAGCGCTGTTTCTTCGGGATCGGATGCACTCACGCCACGCGCGGGATCGAGGCCGCACACGCCGACGAGCGCCAGATCGAGCCGCAGACGCGCCACTTCGGCCAGCGTGGCTGCACCGACCGTCGCGCCGAGCGCCGGATGGTAAGTGCCGCCCAGCAGCACGATGCGGGTACGCTGGAACGCGCCCAGTGCCAGCGCGATCTGCGGGCTGTTGGTAACGATCGTCGCGGCGCAGCCGTCGTCCAGCAGGCGCGCCAGCGCCAGGTGCGTCGAGCCGGCGTCGATCAGGACCGTGTCGTCCGGCCGGATGCAGGCGCGCAGACCATGCGCCAGTGCGGTCTTGCGCGGCAGGTCGGTGGTTGCACGCTCGCTGAAGCTGGGCTCCGGCTGACGCCGGATCGCGCCGCCATGCACGCGGCGCAGCAGGCCGGCAGCATCGAGTTCGCGCAGGTCGCGCCGGATCGTGTCTTCCGAGGTAGCCAAGCGGGTGGCCAGTTCTGCCGCCAGTACCCTGCCCTCGCGTTCGACAGCATCGACGATCGCATCACGCCGTTCTTCGGCTAATTGCATGGCGTTCTCCTTGTTCTAGACACGTCACTGTACACAAACATGCACATTCGTGCAATAACGTGCATAAAAACGCAAAAAAGTGATCCGTGTCTCGATGACGCAATCCTGCAGTTCGCACCGGATTCCCGCATTTCGGCGCAAGACCTCCCGCAGCGCGGTTTTTCTGCGCGATACTCGACAGATGACTACGACCAAGTCTTACATCCCCTCGCCGATGTGGCGCCTGTACATCGCCGCCTGGCTGAGCTACATGCTGGTGATTGCGCTGGTGATGCAGGCCGACACCCTGCTGGCGGGCCGGCTCGACCCATCCCTGTTCTGGCGAGCCTTTGTGAGCATTGCGCCATCGGCTGCGATGCTGGCCCTGCTCTGGCCGCTCAGTGGCCGCTTCGAACGGCGCGCCGTCCCCGGCGTGCAACGCTTCGTCATCCATGTCTTGGCAGCGCTGGCGTTTGCCACCTATGCGCACACCGTGCTGGTCGTGACGCAGAACCCGCCACCCCATCCGCTGTCCTGGCACCTGTGGCCCTTCCTGTACAACATGATGAGCTATGCCGTGGTGGCCGGCGTGTTCCACCTGGTGCGCGCCAACGCCGCGACCCAGCGCCAGGCGCTCGCCACGCAGCAGGCGCAGACGCTGCTGGTGGCGAGCGAACTGGGCGCGCTGCGCAGCAAGCTCAATCCGCACTTCCTGTTCAATACGCTGCACTCGATCATCGCCCTCACCGGCCGCAATCCGGAGGCGGCCGAGACGGCGCTGTTCCAGTTTTCGAACATGCTGCGCTACGTGCTCGACACCGAGCGCGCCGGCATTGACCGCGTCACACTGGACGCCGAACTCGATTTCGTGCGCGACTACCTGGAACTGGAAAGCCTGCGCCTGGGCGAGCGCCTGCGGGTCGAGTGGGATCTCGACCCCGACCTGGGCGATTGCCTGGTGCCGGCTCTGAGCCTGCAGCCGCTGGTCGAGAACAGCATCAAGCACGCCTTCAATCCATTCACCCGCCATGGCATCCTGCGCATCGAGAGCCGGCGCGAACCCGCGACTGGCCTGCTGCGCGTGACCGTGCGCGACGACGGCCCCGGCGCCACGCCGGCCACGATCGAGGCCTCGCCCGGCCTGGGCATCCGCACCATCGGCCGGCGCCTGGACCTCGACTACGCCGGCCGCGCTGCGCTGCGCATCGACTCCCAACCCGGCGCCGGCTTCGCCGCCTGCGTCACCGTGCCCACGACGCCATGACCACAAAGACCGTATTTTTCGCCGAAGACGAACCGCTCGCGCGCGACGTGCTGCGCGACGCCATTTACGCCCATCCGGGCCTGCGGCTGGTGGGCGAAGCGGCCGATGGCGCGAGCGCGCTGGCGCGCATCGGGGCCCTGCGCCCCGACGTCGTGTTCATGGACATCCAGATGCCCGAGATGACGGGTCTCGAGGTGCTGCGCCAGCTCGACTACCTGCCGCAGATCGTCTTCACGACCGCTTATGACCAATATGCGGTGGCTGCCTTCGAGCTGCACGCCGTCGACTACCTGCTCAAGCCGTTCACGCGGGCGCGCTTTGCCGACAGCGTGGCGCGCCTGCTCGATGGCGCGCGGTCCGAACGCGCCGCCGTCGAAGATGCGCTGGTGCGTGCCAGCACCGGGCCGGCGCCGCTCGATCGCATTCTCGTGCGCGACCGTGGCCGCATCTTTCCACTCGCGGTGCACGAGATCGAATACATGAAGGCCGATTCGAAGTACACCGTGATCTCGGCGCGCGGCCAGCATTTCCTGGTGCGCATCGGGATGTCGGAACTCGAAGCGCAACTCGATCCACGGCGTTTCATCCGCGTGCACCGCTCGGCGCTGGTGAACCTGGACTTCGTCGAATCGATGCGCGCCGACGACCAGTCGCAGCTCCAGATCTTCATGCGCGACGGGACCTGCATCGGCGCCAACCGTGAGGCTTCCCGACTGTTGCGCGAGATGGCAATTTAGGCCGCCGGCCAGGTTTCGGATTTATAATCGCGGAATTTTCCGCTCATAAATTTCCTGGCCTCGGAGCACCTACTGCATGAACCTCACTTTGATCACCTTCGTCGTGCTCTATCTGCTCGGCACGCTGGCTCTCGGCATGTGGGCGGGCACGCGGATCAAGAACACCAGCGACTTTGCCGTCGCCGGGCGCAGCCTGCCGCTGGTCATGGTGATCACCACCACGTTTGCAACCTGGTTCGGCGCCGAGACGGTGATGGGCATCCCGGCCAAGTTCGTGCAGGGCGGCCTGAACGCCGTGATTGAAGACCCGTTTGGCGCCGGCATGTGCCTGGTGCTGGTGGGCCTGTTCTTCGCCACCAAGCTATATAAACTCAACCTGCTCACGATCGGCGACTACTACCGCCAGCGCTACGGCAAGGGCATCGAGATTTTCTGCTCGGTCGCGATCATCATGAGTTATCTCGGCTGGGTCGCCGCGCAGATCACCGCGCTGGGCCTGGTGTTCAGTGTCTTGACGGCCGGGGCGATGTCGCCGGCGGCCGGCATGATCGTCGGCACGCTGACGGTGCTGATCTATGTGGTGGTGGGCGGCTTCCTGGCGGTGGCGATCACGGACTTCATCCAGATGATCGTGCTGGTCGTGGGCATGAGCGTGATTGCCTGGTTCGCGGCCGACCTGGCCGGCGGTGCCGGCAACGTGATGGCGATGGCGCAGAACGCCGACCTGTGGCGCGTGTGGCCCGAGCCGAGTTTTACCGACATCATGTTCTTCATTGCCGCAGCCGTGACGATGATGTTCGGATCGATTCCGCAGCAGGACGTGTTCCAGCGCGTGATGTCGGCCAAGGACGCCCCGACCGCGCGCACCGGCGCCGTGATCGGCGGCGTGAGCTACATCCTGTTCGCCTTCGTACCGATGTTCATCGTCGCTGCTGCCGTGGTGGTGATGGGCAGCCAGGCACTCGAGATCGCGCAGAACGACTACCAGCGCCTGCTGCCCACGTTCGTGATGACCAAGATGCCGCTGGTGATGCAGATCCTGTTCTTCGGCGCCCTGCTCTCGGCGATCAAGAGCACGTCGTCGGCCACGCTGCTGGCGCCGTCGACGAGTTTTGTCGAGAACATCCTCAAGAACATCCGGCCCGGCATGACCGACCGCCAGCAGCTGCTGGCGATGCGCGTCACGATCGTGATCTTTGCGACGCTGGTGCTACTGTATGCGATCGCGATGGAAGGCACGTCGATCTACGAGCTGGTCTCGAGCGCGTATCAGGTGCCGCTGGTGGGGGCGTTCGTGCCGCTGGTGATGGGGCTGTACTGGAAGCGTGCTACCACCCAGGGTGCGATCCTGTCGATCGCGGGCGGCTTGCTGACGTGGATACTGTTCTTCGAGCAGATCACCGGGTGGGGCGTCCATTTCCCGGGACAGCTGGCCGGGTTGATCATGGCGTTTGTCGGCATGATCGTCGGGTCGCTGGCACCACAGGTGCTGGTCAATCGCCGCGAAGTGGCGGCGTAAGCCTTGGTTGAACGCGTGGACGGCGGAGCCGTCCACCCTACGTTGGTCATCGTGACAATCGGTGGAACGATTCAATCACCGCGCAAACCTGTGTAGGGTGGACGGGTTCCCCGTCCACGCGTTCAACGGTCGTTCGATCAAACGTGCAGCAGCAAATGCTCGCGTTCCCACGGGCTGATCACCCGCATGAACTCCTGGTGCTCCAGGTCTTTCACCGCCGTATAAACGTCGATGAAGCGCTCGCCCAGCACGTCGCGCAGGCGGTCTTCGCGGCGCAGCACCGTGATCGCTTCGGACAGCCCTTGTGGCAGGTCCACCGGCATGTCGTAGGCGCTGCCTTCGACCATTGCTGACGGCTCGATCGCTTCGACCATCCCCAGGTAGCCGCAGGCCAGCGTGATCGCCAGCGCCAGGTACGGGTTGGCGTCGGCGCCGATCACGCGGTTCTCCACGCGCCGGTCTTGCGAACCCGACACCGGCACCCGGATGCCCACGGTGCGGTTATCGATCCCCCACTGCAGATTGATCGGCGCAGCCGTGTGACGCACGATGCGGCGGTACGAGTTCACGTACGGCGCGACGATCGCCATTGCCGACGGCATGTAGCGCTGCAGGCCGCCGATATAGTGGTGGAACAGCTCGGACGGCGCGCCGTCTTCGGTGCTGAAGATGTTCTTGCCCGTCTCGCCATCGATCACGCTCTGGTGCACGTGCATCGCCGAACCCGGCTCGTTGGCCATCGGCTTGGCCATGAAGGTCGCGTACATGTCGTGCTTGAGCGCTGCTTCGCGCAGCGTGCGCTTGAAGTAGAACACCTTGTCGGCCAGGCCCAGCGGCTCGCCATGCTGGAAGTTGATTTCCATCTGGCCGGCGCCGATCTCGTGGATCAGCGTGTCGACGTCCAGGTTCATCAGCTCGCAGTAATCGTAGATGTCCTCGAACAGCGGATCGAACTCGTTGACCGCATCGATGCTGTAGACCTGCCGGCTTGTTTCAGCGCGGCCGCTGCGGCCGATCGGCGGCACCAGCGGCAGGTCGGGATCGATGTTCTTGGCCGTCAGATAGAACTCGAGTTCCGGCGCCACCAGTGGCTTCCAGCCGCGCTGCTCGTACAGCTTGAGCACGCGGCGCAGCACGCTGCGCGGCGCGAAGTCGACCAGGCGGCCGTCGGCGTAATAGCAGTCGTGGATCACTTGCGCAGTTGGGTCGACCGCCCACGGCACCATCGTGATCGTGGTGGGGTCGGCCTTGAGGATCATGTCGCGGTCGATGCTCGAGATGGCGCGCTCGTAGGCGTCGTCGCGTTCCGGCGTGTTGCCGGTCACGGTCATGCCCAGCACAACTTCAGGCAGGCGCATGCCACGATCGTCCGTGAACTTCACGCGCGGCAGGATCTTGCCACGCGCAACGCCGGTCAGATCGGGCACCAGGCATTCGATTTCGGTGACCCGCTTTGCGTCGAGCCACTCGTCCATATCGGTATAACTGAAATTTTCGCGTATTGCCATTATTGCCTCATGTCGGTAATCGATTGCGCGCCCGGTTCATGCCGGGCGCGCCGGGTCATTTCAACAGCGAGCCGCCGTCCAGGCGTTGCTCGCGGTAAGCGCGGCAGGCGTCGCCAAAGGCGCGGAACATCTTCATCGAATACGGGTTGTGCTGGATGCGCCACTCGGGATGCCATTGCACGGCCAGCGTGAAGCCGGGCGACGTCGACACGGTGAACGCTTCCACCAGGCCATCTTCGGCCACCGCTTCGACCGACAGGCCCGGCGCCAGTTCATTGACGCCCTGCCCGTGCAGCGAGTTCACGGGAATCTCGTTCGCGCCGAGAATGCCCTCGAGCATGCCGCCGGGGGTGACGGTGACGTTGTGCGCGTCGCCGTATTGCTCATCCATGCCGAGCTCGGCTTTTTCGCGGTGATCGAACTTGCCCACGACCGTCTGCACCGCCTGGTGCAGGCTGCCACCAAGCGCCACGTTCATCTCCTGGAAACCGCGGCAGATGGCGATGATCGGCACGCCGCGGCGCACCGCTTCACGGATCAGGGGCAAGGTGGTCTGGTCGCGCGCCGGGTCTTGCGGCAGCGTTGGGTCCAGCACTTCTTCCGAGTAGTAGCTGGGATGCACGTTGGATGCCGAGCCGGTCAGCATGATGCCGTCGATGGTGCCGAAGATGGTTTCCAGGTCCAGCGATTCGCCGGACGATGGCAGGATCAGCGAGGCGCAATCGGCGCCCAGGGTGACGGCGTCGACATACTTGTGCTGGGCGGCGTGATACGGATGTTCGCCGAAATCACGCGTGCATGCGGGGACGATTACGATAGGGCGCATGGTGTTGTCCTTCTCTTTGAGGCGCGCGACCACAAGGCAGTCAACGGGTCGGGCGCGGGGGAAATTTCATGTCAAAAGCTTAACTTCATTCGACTGAGGCAGCCCACACGTTTCCAAAAGTCATCACAATTTCGAGAATCTCAGTATGCAGGAATCGGGCACGGCGGCACGTTCGTTTGCAAATGGGTCTACCATGACGGCTTGCATCCGCGCCCTGCAGCCGATGCTCGACATGAATTGACGAGGACACTATGCCGAATTTGAAAGACCCTTCCCTGCTGCGCCAGCAAGCTTTTGTTGGCGGCGTCTGGTGCGACGCCGATGACGGCCAGACCATTGCCGTCATCAATCCCGCCAACGGCGAGACCGTGGCCAGCGTGCCGCACATGGGCGCTGCCGAAACAAAGCGCGCCATCGATGCCGCCAACGCTGCCTGGCCGGCGTGGCGCAAACTGCCCGCGAAAGAACGCGCCGCGATCCTGCGCAAGTGGAACGATTTGATGCTGGAAAACGCCGATGACCTGGCGCTGTTGATGACGCTGGAACAAGGCAAACCGCTGGCCGAGGCCAAGGGCGAAGTCGCCTACGCCGCCTCGTACTTCGAGTGGTTTGGCGAAGAAGCCAAGCGCGTTGCCGGAGAGACGCTGGCCTCGCCATGGCCCGATAAACGCATCGTCGTGACCAAGGAGCCGATCGGCGTGTGCGCCGCGATCACGCCGTGGAACTTCCCGGCCGCGATGATCACCCGCAAGGTGGCACCAGCGCTGGCCGCCGGTTGCCCGATCGTACTCAAGCCAGCGGAACTCACGCCGCTGTCGGCACTGGCGCTGGCCGTGCTGGCCGAGCGCGCCGGTGTACCGAAAGGCGTGTTCAGCGTCGTGATTGGTGACTCGAAAGCCATCGGTGGCGAAATGACGGGCAATCCGCTCGTGCGCAAGCTGAGCTTTACCGGCTCGACCGCCGTGGGCCGCCTGCTGATGGAGCAATGCGCGCCGACGGTCAAAAAGATTTCGCTCGAACTGGGTGGCAATGCGCCGTTCATCGTGTTCGACGACGCCGATCTCGACGCTGCAGTCGAAGGCGCGATCGCGTCGAAATTCCGCAATGCCGGGCAGACCTGCGTGTGCGCTAACCGCCTGTACGTGCAGGATGGCGTGTATGACGAATTCGCGCGCAAGCTCGCCGTCGCGGTGGGCAAGCTCAAGGTGGGTGATGGCCGCGAAGAAGGCGTCACGCAAGGCCCGCTGATCGAAGAAAAAGCCGTGCGCAAGATCGAGCAGCACATTGAGGATGCGCAGGCCAAGGGCGCCAAGCTGCTGCTGGGCGGCAAACGCCACGCGCTGGGGCACAGCTTCTTCGAGCCGACGGTGCTGACCGATGTGACGTCCGAGATGCTGGTGGCGCACGAAGAAACCTTCGGCCCGCTGGCGCCACTGTTCCGCTTCAAGACGGAAGACGAAGTGATCGCCATGGCCAACGACACCGAGTTCGGGCTGGCATCGTACTTCTACGCGCGCGACATCGGCCGCGTCTGGCGCGTGGCCGAGGCAATTGAGAGCGGGATGGTGGGCGTCAATACCGGCATCATCTCGACCGAGGTCGCGCCATTTGGCGGGGTCAAGCAATCAGGCCTGGGGCGTGAAGGCTCGACCTACGGGATGGACGATTACCTGGTCGTGAAGTACATCTGCATGGGCGGCATGTAAGGGGCGCCGGCGATCACGGTTTTTTGTACTCTTTGTACTCGTAGTACTTGCGTGCATCGCCGCGCACCAGCTCGGCCGGATACTTCGCCCGGTTGAGCACCATCTTTTCTTCGACCGCCGCGACCAGGTCGACGTCGAGCTTGTCGGCCAGCCGCACGAGATAGACCAGCACATCGGCCATCTCGTGCCGCACTTCGACCAGCTTATCGGTGCCGAGTTCTTCGGCGCGGCCCGACTGCAGCCACTGGAAATGCTCCAGCAGCTCGGCCGCCTCGACCGTCAAGGCCGCCGCGAGGTTCTTCGGCGTGTGGAACTGATCCCAGTCACGCTCGTCGACGAACGCGCGCACCAGCGCGCGCAGTCGCGTCAGATCACTGTCCACGCCGCTCTTCACGCACGACGCCACCCTCGACGTAGCCATCGAGCACCCGGCGCAGCTTCGGTTCGATCTCTTCGAAGCTGCTCACGGTGATGCCCAGGTCGCGCAGCAGGCCGTCGTGCACGCCGTACACCCAGCTGTGGATGGTCAGTGGCTGGCCGCGTTCCCACGCATCGCGCACGATGGTGGTGTGGGCCGTGTTCATGACCTGCTCGGCGACGTTCAGTTCGACCAGGCGGTTGGTGGCGGCGCGGCCGCTCACGTGGCCCAGGTACTTGCCGTGCTTGTCGCGCACGTCGCGCACGTGCCCGAGCCAGTTGTCGGCCAGGCCCACGCGCGCATCGGTCAGCGCCGCGTGCACGCCCGAGCAGCCGTAGTGGCCGCAGATGATGATGTGCTTGACCTTCAGCACGTCAATGGCGAACTGCAGCACACTCAGACAATTCAGGTCGGAGTGCACGACGACGTTGGCGATATTGCGGTGAACGAACAGTTCGCCCGGCGCCATGCCCAGCAATTCGTTGGCAGGAACGCGGCTGTCCGAGCAGCCGATCCACAGGTATTCCGGCGCCTGCTGTTCCGACAGCGCCTTGAAGAAGTTCGGGTCCTCGGCCACCATCGTGGCGGCCCACGTGCGGTTGCGTTCGAACAGCTCTGCCGCGGTCAATCCCTTGGTCTTGTATTTGTCCATCATGGTTCCTTGTGCTTGTTACCGTCCCAGAAGGGGCGTTGCCAGGCCTGTTCTGGAGCAGGCTTCAAAGGCGGGTAGGTCTCGAAACAGGGGGAGTATAACCGTGTTGGCGGACACCGTCGTCAATACGACAGCGACTAGCCTGATGCGCCAAGCGTTGGCAAGATGCCAACCGCGTGGACAAAAAAAACCGCTGAAGGCATATGCCATTCAGCGGTAAGTAGACTTACTCGAAGAAGTCCTTGACCTTGTCCATCCAGCCCTTGCTCTGCGGGCTGTGCTTGGCGCCGCCTTCGATCGTCAGGCGTTCGAACTCGCGCAGCATGTCCTTCTGCTTGTCGGTCAGCTTGACCGGCGTCTCGACGATCACGTGGCAGAACAGGTCGCCCGTGTAGCCCGAACGCACGTTCTTGATGCCCTTGCCCTTGAGGCGGAAGGTCTTGCCGGTCTGGGTGCCTTCAGGCACCGTGAACGACACCTTGCCGGTCAGGGTCGGCACTTCGATTTCGCCGCCCAAAGCCGCTTTCGAGAACGAGATCGGCATTTCGCAGTGCAGGTCGTCGCCTTCGCGCTGGAACACGGTGTGCGGCTTGATGTGGATCTCCACATACAGGTCGCCTGCCGGCCCGCCATTAGTACCCGGTTCGCCATTGCCCGACGAGCGGATGCGCATGCCGTTGTCGATACCGGCCGGGATCTTCACTTCCAGCGTCTTGTTGCGCTTGATGCGTCCGGCGCCACCGCAGGCCGCGCACGGCTCGGGGATGATCTTGCCGCTGCCATGGCATTTCGGGCAGGTCTGCTGGACGCTGAAGAAGCCCTGCTGCATGCGCACCTGGCCATGACCGGCGCAGGTGGTGCAAGTCACAGGCTGGGTGCCCGGCTTGGCGCCGCTGCCGTGGCAGGTGTCGCACTTGTCCCAGCTCGGCACGCGGATCGTCGTGTCGAAGCCGTGAGCGGCCTGTTCCAGCGTGATCTCGAGGTTGTAGCGCAGGTCGGCGCCGCGGTACACCTGCGGGCCGGCGCTACGCCCGCCTCGGCCACCGCCAAAGATGTCGCCGAAGATGTCGCCGAACGCATCGCCGAAACCACCGGCGCCGCCGCCCATGCCGCCCATGCCGCTGTTCGGATCGACGCCAGCGTGACCGTAACGGTCATACGCTTCGCGCTTCTCCGGGTTGGTCAGCATCTCGTAGGCCTCTTTGACCTCCTTGAACTTCTCTTCCGCTTCCTTGTTATCCGGATTGCGGTCAGGGTGGTACTTCATCGCAAGCTTGCGATAAGACTTCTTGATCTCGTCTTCCGACGCACCCTTCGCGACCCCAAGGATCTCGTAAAAATCACGCTTCGCCATGGTCGGCACCTAAAGTTATCTGAAAACTGAATTCTTTAAACCAAAAAAACCGAGCCGAGTACCTGGAAGGTGTCGGCTCGGCCTGTACGCGAAGGCATCAAGCCTTCGCGCCGGAGACGCTTACTTCGCGTCTTTCACTTCCTTGAAGTCGGCGTCGACAACGTCGTCGTCCTGCTTGCCCGACTGCTCGCCACCGGCTGCACCGGCGCCAGGGCCACCGGCCGCGCCAGCACCACCAGCCTGCTGCGCCTGCATGTCGGCGTACATCTTCTCGCCCAGCTTCTGCGACGCGCTCGACAGTGCTGCAGTCTTGGCATCGATGTCCGCCTTGTCGCCGCTCTTGATCGCGCCTTCGAGGTCGGTGATTGCCGCTTCGATCTGCTCTTTCTCACCGGCTTCCAGCTTGTCGCCGTATTCGGTCAGCGATTTGCGGGTCGAGTGCACCAGAGCGTCGCCCTGGTTGCGCGCTTCCGCCATTTCCTTGACCTTCTTGTCTTCTTCGGCGTTCAGCTCGGCGTCCTTGACCATCTTCTGGATTTCTTCTTCCGTCAGACCCGAGTTCGCCTTGACGGTGATCTTGTTCTCTTTGCCGGTGGCCTTGTCTTTCGCGCCGACGTGCAGAATGCCGTTGGCGTCGATGTCGAAGGTCACTTCGATCTGTGGCGTGCCACGCGATGCTGGCGGGATGCCTTCCAGGTTGAACTCGCCCAGGCCCTTGTTACCGGCCGCGATTTCACGCTCACCCTGGAACACCTTGATGGTCACGGCCGGCTGGTTGTCGTCGGCAGTCGAGAACACCTGCGAGAACTTGGTCGGGATCGTGGTGTTCTTGTGGATCATCTTGGTCATCACGCCGCCCAGGGTTTCGATACCCAGCGACAGTGGCGTCACGTCCAGCAGCAGCAGATCCTTGCGCTCGCCCGACAGGACCGAACCCTGGATCGCAGCGCCGACAGCGACGGCTTCGTCCGGATTGACGTCCTTGCGTGCTTCCTTGCCGAAGAATTCTTTCACCTTCTCCTGCACCTTCGGCATACGGGTCATACCGCCGACCAGGATGATGTCGTCGATGTCCGAAACCTTGACGCCGGCATCCTTGATGGCCATGCGGCATGGCTCGATCGTCTTGATGATCAGCTCTTCCACCAGCGACTCGAGCTTGGCGCGGGTCATCTTCAGGTTCAGGTGGACCGGCGCGCCGTTCGCCATGGCGATGTACGGCTCGTTGATTTCGGTCTGCTGCGACGACGACAGTTCGATCTTTGCGCGCTCGGCCGAGGCCTTGATGCGCTGCAGGGCGATCGCGTCTTTCGACAGGTCGAGGCCGTTGATCTTCTTGAACTCGTCGATGATGTAATCGATGATGCGCTGGTCGAAGTCTTCGCCGCCCAGGAAGGTGTCGCCGTTGGTCGACAGCACTTCGAACTGCTTTTCGCCATCGACGTCAGCGATTTCGATGATCGAGACGTCGAACGTGCCGCCGCCCAGGTCATACACGGCGATCTTGCGGTCGCCCTTGTCGGTCTTGTCCAGGCCGAATGCCAGTGCGGCAGCGGTTGGCTCGTTGATGATGCGCTTGACGTCCAGGCCCGCGATACGGCCGGCATCCTTGGTTGCCTGGCGCTGCGAGTCATTGAAGTACGCCGGCACGGTGATGACCGCTTCGGTGACTTCTTCGCCCAGGTAGTCCTCGGCGGTCTTCTTCATTTTGCGCAGCACTTCAGCCGAGATCTGCTGGGCAGCCAGTTTCTTGTCGCGCACGCCAACCCATGCGTCGCCGTTGTCGGCCTTGACGATGGCATATGGCATCAGCGAGATGTCTTTTTGTACTTCTTTTTCATCGAACTTGCGGCCGATGAGACGCTTGACGGCGAACAGCGTGTTCTTCGGGTTGGTCACTGCCTGGCGCTTGGCCGGCGCGCCGACGAGGATCTCGCCGTCTTCCTGGTAAGCGATGATCGATGGCGTGGTACGCGCGCCTTCGGCGTTCTCGATCACTTTTGGCTGACCGTTTTCCATGATGGCCACGCACGAGTTCGTGGTGCCAAGGTCGATACCGATAATTCTGCCCATGATGTATTCCTTTTTATATGCTGAGTTTCTGATGGATTCAATATTGGGAAAAACGGCGTGCTTTCAAGAGCATTACGCGGCACGCGGCCATTCTTATTTTGGTGCTGCTGCCGTCACGATGGCTGGCCGCAGCAGGCGGTCGGCGATCATGTAACCCTTTTGCAGCACGGTGACCACGGTATTGGCTTCCTGCTCCGCCGGCACCACGGCAACGGCCTGGTGCTTGTTCGGATCCAGCTTGTCGCCCACTTGCGGCAGCACCTCGACCAGGCGGTTCTTTTCGAACGCGCTGGTGAGCTGCTTGAGCGTCATCTCGACGCCTTCCTTGATCGATTCGACCGTCGGCGCTTCGACCTTCAGTGCCATCTCCAGGCTGTCGCGCACCGGCACCATGGCCTCGGCGAAGCTTTCGATCGCAAATTTGTGGGCCTTGCTGACGTCTTCCTGGGCGCGGCGGCGGATGTTTTCCGCGTCGGCCTTGGCGCGCATGAAGGCGTCGTGCATCTCGGCCAGCTTGGCTTCGGTGGCGCTCAGTTGTTCTTCGAGGCCCGGCGTACCCGCCTGCGCGGCGCCAGCGGTAGCACCATCGTTGATGTCAGCGCCAGGCGCCTGTACATCCTGCTCGTTGCTCATCTCTTTGTTTTCTTGGTCTTGCATCGGAAAAACTCCTGGAATCAAGGACTTGGCTGATTTAAAAACGTATCCTGATTGATACACAGCGCACCAGATGGGGCGATCTCCTACAATTACAAGGGGAATTGCAGGAAAGCCATCTGAAATTCAGGCAAATGCGGCCCTGCAGCGCCAACAACCCGCTATTTTAGCAGGTTGTCAACAGGCAAGTCGGTATGAACTAGTTGGGAGCGCCGAGGCTCTTGGCGCGCGCGGCGCCACGTTCGGCATCGATGCGGCGCGCTTCGCGCTGCGCCGGCGTGAGGATGGTCGGCCAGCCGATCAGGTGCTGCTCGGCGATTTCGGCCAGGCCACGAATCCAGGCTGGCGATGCGTTCAGGCACGGGATGTAATGAAACTCCTTGCCGCCGGCCGCTTCGAAATCATGGCGCACTTCCATCGAGATTTCTTCCAGGGTTTCCAGGCAGTCGCTGGTAAAGCCCGGGCAAATCATGTCGATGCGCTCGAGGCCATCGCGCGCCAGTTGCGCGACGGTCGGCGCGGTGTACGGCTGCAGCCATTCGGCCTTGCCGAAGCGCGACTGGAACGTGACCATGTACTCGTCCTGCGACAGGTCGAGCGCGGTGGCCAGCAGGCGCGCGGTTTTATAGCACTCGCAGTGGTACTGGTCGCCCAGCAGCAGGGTGCGCTTGGGCACGCCGTGAAAGCTCATCACCAGTTTCTGGCCGCGGCCGTGGTTGTCCCAGTGCGCCAGCACGTTGTCGCGCAGCGCGTGGATATAGGCTTCATGGTCGTGGTAATGCTTCACCAGGCGCAGCTCGGGAATGTTGCGCACCTTCGCGTAGTGCTGGAACACGGCATCCCAGATCGAGGCGGTGGTGGTGCCGGAATATTGTGGGTAGGCGGGCAGCACGACGATGCGGTCGACGCCCTCCTCTTTCAGGCGATCGAGCACCTCGGGCATCGATGGCGAGCCGTAGCGCATCGCCATCGCCACACTGACGTCTTCGTGGCCGCGCTCAGTCAGCATCGCTTGCAGGCGCGTGGCTTGCAGGGCCGTGTTCACGCGCAGGGGTGAGCCGTCGCGGGTCCAGATCGTGCGGTATTTCGCGGCCGACTGGCCAGAGCGGAACGGCAGGATGATCAGGTGCAGGATGCACCACCAGATCAGGCGCGGCACCTCGACCACGCGTGGGTCGGACAGGAACTGCTTCAGGTAGCTGCGCACCTTGCCGCGCGTGGGCTCGTCCGGCGTGCCGAGGTTGACCAGCAAGACCGCGCTGCGCGGGATAGTACCGTGGGTATAAGGCGGTTCAGGGCGAAATGACATGAGGGTGCTTTGAGGACAGGATCTGGCCATTATAAGTCTGGCATGTCCTGCCCGCAGGACCCAACAGCGGGTCAGCGCGCTTTGGGTTGCCGGTCCGTGGTGTTCGAACCACGGACCGGCAAGACTAGCACGAGGTCAGAATCAGAATCAGGTGCTCACGTGCAGGCGCACGTCGATGTTGTTGCGGGTGGCGTTCGAGTACGGGCACACGATGTGGGCCTTGTCGACCAGCTCCTGCAGCTGGGCCTGGTCCATGCCCGGGCCCTTGATGCTCAGGTCGACTTCGATGCCAAAGCCCGTCGGAATCTGGCCGATGCCGACGTCGCCCGTGATGGTCAGGTCGGCCGGCAGCGTGACCTTGGCCTGGCCCGCGACAAATTTCAGCGCGCCCAGGAAGCAGGCCGAGTAACCGGCCGCGAACAGCTGCTCGGGATTGGTGCCCGCGCCGCCACCGCCGCCCAGTTCCTTCGGCGTGGACAGCGTCACGTCCAGGGCGCCGTCCGAACTTTTCGACGTGCCTTCACGGCCGCCTTGCGACGTGGCTTGTGCGCGATACAGGACTTTTTCGATGCTCATGCGAGTTCCTTCCGGAGTGGTTGATGGGGGTGTTTACTGTGCCACAAAACCACCCGGACCCCGCGCCATGCAAACGATCACGACGCCAGCAACTCCCTTGCATGCTTGCGCGTGGTCTCGGTGATCTCGATCCCGCCCAGCATGCGCGCCACTTCTTCGACCCGCGCGCGCTTGTCGAGCACGTCGATGCGCGAGACCGTGCGGCCGGCATCGGTCGTGCCCTTGGCCACCTGAAAGTGCTGGTTTGCCTGGCTGGCCACCTGCGGCAAGTGCGTCACGCACAGCACCTGGCGTTGCTGGCCCAGGCGCTTGAGCAGGCGCCCCACCACCTCGGCCACGCCGCCGCCGATGCCGGTGTCGACTTCGTCAAAAATCAGCGTCGGCACCGTCGTCGCATTCGACGTGATGACGGAGATCGCCAGCGAGATGCGCGCCAGCTCGCCGCCCGACGCCACCTTGGCCAGTGCGCGCGGCACGACGCCTGCGTGGCCGGCCACCAGGAACTCGATCTGCTCCAGGCCATGCGCGCCCGGCTCGCCGCGGTTCAGGCCAATGGCGAAACTGCCGCCGCTCATGCTCAGCTCCTGCATCGCCGCTGTGACCTGCGTGCCCAGTTCGTGGGCCGCTGCCGCGCGCCGCACCGACAGGCGCCCGGCCACATCCATGTACGCCGCTTCGGCTTTTTCTTCCTGCTTGCGCAGGCCGTCGATGTCGGTGGCATCGGCCAGCTGGCGCAGCTTGGTGGCCAGCAGCGCGTGTTCGTCCGGCAGTTCTTCGGGCGTGACGCGGTACTTGCGCGCCGCCGTGTGCAGCGCTTCCATGCGCGCATCGACTTCGCGCAGGCGCGCCGGGTCGAGCTCGACCTTGTCGATATACGTGTTCAGTTCTGACACCGCTTCTTGCAGCTGGATGCGCGCCGGCTCCATGCAGTCGAGCACCGACTGCAGCTGCGTATCGACGTCGACCAGCTTGCCCAGCTTGGCATTGAGCGTGGACAGTTGCGACAGGATCGGATGGTCGGATTCGGAGATCGCCGCCAGCGCTTCCTGCGCGCCTTCGAGCAGCGTGGCGGCATGCGACAGGCGGCTGTGCTCGTTGCCGATGTCGAGCCACTCGCCGGCCTTCGGGGCCAGCTTGTCGAGTTCGGCCACTTGCCACTCGAGGCGCTCGCGCTCGATCAGCACGTTCTTGGCATCGGCTTCGTATTCTTCGCGCTGGCGCACCAGCGCGCGCCAGGTGCGCCAGGCTTGCGAGACTTCCTGCGCTTCGATGCGCGCGGCCGGATCGCGCACGCCGATCTGGTTGTCGAGCAGCGCGCGCTGAGCGTCCGGCTTGAGCAGACTCTGGTGCGCGTGCTGGCCGTGGATGTCGACCAGCAGGTCGCCCAGCTCGCGCAGTTGCGCCGCCGTGGCCGCAACGCCGTTGATATAACCCTTGGAGCGGCCGGCGTTGTCGATGACGCGGCGCAGCAGCGCCCCGCCCTCGTCGGCGCTGAATTCATGTTCGGCCAGCCAGACACGCGCCACCTCGGTCGGTGCAAAATCAGCGGTGATGTCGGCTTTGGCAGCGCCTTCGCGCACCATGCTGGCGTCGCCGCGGCCGCCCAGCGCCAGCTGCAGCGCATCGATCAGGATCGACTTGCCGGCGCCGGTTTCGCCGGTGAACACCGAGAAGCCGTTCGAGAATTCCAGTTCGATGGCGTCGACGATGACGAAGTCGCGGATGGTAAGTGTGCGCAGCATGAAAAATCGGGTCTCCGGCGGTTAGGGCGATTCTTTGACGACTCTGTAGCAAATGCGGGCGGCTGCGATGAATAGCTTACTTGAGCCTGCCGTCGTTGGTGGGGTACTCGTTCCAGTGCAGTTTCTGGCGCAGCGTATGGTAGTAGCTCCAGTCCAGTGGATGCAGGAACGTGATCGTGTGCGGCGAGCGCGAGATCACGATCTGGTCGCCCAATTGCAGGCTCGTGAAGGTCTGCATATCGAAGTTCACGCTGATGTCGCGCCCGCTGACCAGCTCGACGACGATCTCGCTCGTGTCGGGCACCACGATCGGCCGGTTCGACAGCGCATGCGGCGCGATCGGCACCAGCACCGTGCCGCCCAGGCTCGGATGCAGCAATGGCCCGCCGGCCGACAGCGCATACGCCGTCGAGCCGGTGGGCGTGGAGACGATCAGGCCGTCCGAGCGCTGGTTGTACATGAATTGACCGTCGACGCTCAGTTTGAGTTCGACCATGCCGGCGCCCGTGCCGCGCGCCACGACCACGTCGTTGACGGCCACGCTGGAAAAGATCAGCACGCCATCGCGCATGACGCGCGCCTCGAGCAGCGTGCGCTCTTCGCGCCGCGCGCGGCCTTCCAGGATGTTGCTCAGTTGGGGCAGCATGTCGTCCAGCGCGATGTCGGTGATGAAGCCCAGGCGCCCCAGGTTGATGCCGATGAGGGCGATATCGTATTCGGCCAGCTGGCGCGCAATGCCGAGCATGGTGCCGTCGCCGCCGACGACGATGCCGATCTGCGCCTGGACGCCGAGCTCGGCCACGGTCATCGATTCGAGATTGTCGAGCGCGAGATTGGCGGCGGTATCGGCCTCGAACACAACGCGGTAGCCGGCCCCGGCCAGAAAATCGCGGATGCGGCTCACCGGCTCTTCGACGCCTGGCGTGTTATGCCGCACCACGAGCGCGATGATCTGTTGCGGTTGGGGCGAAGCGGGCATGGCGATCTCGGCAGTAGTAGGTTAACAACACGCTGGAGATTAACCGATAATTCCTGCGGCTGCCATAGCAGCGCTCGGCAAACACTGTACAGATGCACAGTATACCGGTCGCCGCCCCGGTCCCGCAAGTTCAGCCCACCAGTGCCGCGCCCATGGCCACCATCACCGCCAGGACCAGGCTCAGCACATGAAGCAGGCTCAGCACGATCCAGCGCAGGCCGGTGGCCAGGCGCGCGCCGCCATACACCCTATGCATCGCCAGCGGCAGATACAAGAGCAACCACAGCGACAGCGGCAGCTCCAGAAAGTCCAGCATCGGCGGCAGCGTCAGCAGCACGCTGAACATCAGGAAGGCAAACGCATTGGTGTGCAGCGCGAACAGGAAATGCTCGCCATAGCGCCGCCCCGTGCGCACGTACAGGATCCGCAGGTAAAGGGCGAACACGGGCATCAGCGCGAATACCGCGTACGGCGTGTAGCTGAAGAACGCTCCCTTGAGCGCTACTTCCTGATCGCGCCGCGGCAGGTCGAGGAAGTGCTGGACTTTCTGGCCCAGGGTGGCGTTGAAGGATCCGGCGCCAGTCACGAGCGGCGCGACGGCGCGCTTGAATTCAGTGGCAGGCTCAGAGGCTTTTTTGTCACCGGACACGACGACGACCGACGGTGGAATCTCTTCGCCGAGATTGATCACTTCCATCCCGCTGAACTTGAACAGCGCAAAAAAGATGATGCTGAACGTCAGGTACAGGCGCAGCGGCTGCAGGTAGCGCGCGCGCCGGCCTTCGATGTATTCGCAGGTGAGAAAACCCGGCTTGAAGATCAGCCCGCCAAGCGACTTCCACAGCGCGCCTTCCAGCGCCACGTAATGCGCGATGAATTCGTGCAGGAACTCGCGCGCGCTCGGCACGTGCAGGTGCGTGGCCTGGCCGCACTGATGGCAATAGTTGCCATCGGTGGCGGCGCGGCAGTTCTTGCAGACCGAGGTGGCGTGCTGCGGCAGGGTGTCAGGCGTCACGGTGCATCTTTCGTAAACACGTTCAGAATCCTATCTTAGCCATGTAATTGCAAAAAAGCATCATATTTACAAAGTTCAATTGAGCGACCGTTTTGGGCGTGGGCAGTTAGGATGAGGATGACGAAAATACAAAAGGAGATCGCCATGGCGACCAACGCAAAAGACCGCGCCGTGAATACGGACGAACCGATGGGCAACGATGGCGTCAAACGCCAGCCGCACGAACGCGATGAAACGCCGGACGGCCAGGACACCGAGCCGCGCGGCATCATGAAGCAGGCAGCTGCCGACCTCGAGCAAGGCCTGATCGATACCGAAGCACGCGGCACGCCCGGCATTTCCGAGGCGGTCAACGCCGCCCCCGGCGCGAGTGGCCAGGCCACCCCGCTGCCGGACCGCCATCGCGACATGCGCGACCACGAGGCCGAACCGGCGCCCGAGGCAAGCGAAGACGACGATTCTGACAACACCAACGAAAGGAAATAAAACATGACGATCAAACGCGACGGCAGCGCCGTATGGAGTGGTGGCATCAAGGATGGCAAGGGCCAGGTGTCGACCGGTAGCGGCGCACTGAAGGACCAGCCATATGGCTTCAACACCCGCTTTGAAGATGCACCAGGCACCAACCCTGAAGAACTGATCGGCGCGGCGCACGCCGGCTGCTTCACGATGGCACTGTCGGGCCAGCTCGGCCAGGCCGGCCTGACCGCCGACGAACTGCGCACCAAGGCCACCGTGTCGATGGAAAAAGTCGAAGGCGGCTTCTCGATCACGGCGATCCACCTGGAACTGCGCGCGAAGATCCCGGGCGCAAGCCAGGAAGCCTTTGACAAGGCAGCGACCACGGCAAAAGAAAACTGCCCGGTGTCCAAACTGCTGAACGCCACCATCACGCTCGACGCCAAGCTCGAGAGCTGATAGCGGGACTGGATGCGCATCGGGCCCTGTCCGGCAAGGAAACCGTCAAAGGCATAAAATGACGGTCTTTCCGAACCACATAAGGCACACACGATGCGCATCCTGCATACCATGTTGAGGGTCGGCGACCTGCAACGCTCCATCGACTTCTACACCACCGTGCTGGGCATGAAACTGCTGCGCACGAGCGAGAACGCCGAGTACAAATACAGCCTGGCCTTCCTGGGCTACGGCAGCAATCCCGATCACGCCGAACTCGAGCTGACCTATAACTGGGGCACCGACAGCTACGACATGGGCACGGCCTACGGCCACATCGCCATCTCCACCGCCGATATCTACGCGACCTGCGACCAGGTGCGCGCAGCCGGTGGCAACATCTCGCGCGAGCCAGGCCCGGTCAAGGGCGGCAGCACCGTGATCGCCTTCATTACCGATCCGGACGGCTACAAGGTCGAGCTGATCGAACGCGCCGACAACGCCAGCGGTGGCGGCCTGAGCAAGTAAGCCTGCCGCCTGCAGCGATCGCGCGGCGCTGCTACAATCGCCGCGCCTGCATCCTGCAGGCATTTACAACATTACGTCTTCGGGGCGGGGTGCGATTCCCCACCGGCGGTATGACCGGCAACGGTCGAGCCCGCGAGCGCCTGCCCGGTATCACACTGAGCAGGGTCAGCAGATCTGGTGCGATGCCAGAGCCGACGGTATAGTCCGGATGAAAGAAGATGTGCGCGTTCACGCGCCCGACCTGCCCTGCCTTGCGTGGGGGCAGACAGGCGTGCGGCTGCGCTTTGCCCTGATGCGTTTTTCGCCCACTTTGCGAGGAGCGTTTCACATGCTGGTTTCTACCCATACCCTTTTCAGTCACGACCTGGAAGGCCGCATCGCCGCGGCGCTGGACGCCATGCGCGCCGGCATTCCGGTCATCCTGCTCGACGATTTCGACCGCGAGAACGAGGCCGACCTGATCGTCGCGGCCGAACACATCACCACCGACACGATGGCCCTGATGATCCGCGAATGCAGCGGCATCGTCTGCCTGTGCCTGCCGGACGACAAGGTGCGCGCACTTGAACTGCCGCCGATGGCGCCGGAAAACGGCAGCCGCTTCGGCACGCCGTTCACGGTGTCGATCGAAGCGCGCCATGGCGTGACCACCGGTGTCTCGGCCGCCGACCGCGTGACCACGATCCGGGCCGCCATCGCGCATGATGCCCGGCCGGACGATGTCGTACGGCCGGGCCACGTGTTCCCGCTGCGCGCTACGCTAGGCGGCGTGCTGGCCCGCGCCGGGCACACCGAAGGGTCGGTCGACCTGGCCCGGCTGGCCGGGCTGCAGCCGGCAGCCGTGCTGTGCGAATTGATGAATGCCGACGGCACGATGATGCGCGGGGAGCAGATCGAGCAGTTCGCCGCGGAGCGCGATTTTCCGATCCTGACGATTGCTGAACTGATTCAGTGGCGCAAGGCGCGGGCGCTGTAAAACAAAAAACCCGGGCGCCAATGACATTGGTCGACCGGGTTTGCATGATGCAGTAGAAAAATTACTCTGCCAGCAAACTGTTCACCGGCGTCAGGTCGTTCTCGCGCAGCGAACCCGCCGCCGCTTTCAGACGCAAGCCATTGACGATCACGTCATAGCGCGCACGCGACAGGTCGGTGCGGGTCTGGTACAGCTGGCGCTGCGCATTGAGCACGTCGATATTGATGCGCACGCCCACCTGGTAACCGAGTTTGTTCGACTCGAGCGCCGACTGGCTCGACACTTCTGCCGCTTCCAGTGCCTTGACCTGCGCCAGGCCGCTGCTCACGCCGAGGAACGACTGGCGCGCCTGCAGCGCTGCATTGCGGCGCGTCGCTTCCAGCTCGTTGCGGGCACGGTCTTCCAGCGCGATCGATTCACGCACGCGGCTGGTGACGGCATAGCCGCTGAAGATCGGCACGCTCCATTGCAGGCCGATCGCATTGTTCTTGGTATCGCCCGAGCTGCCGGTGCGGCCATTGACGTCGCGGCGCGTCGAGCTGGCCACGAGGTCGAGCGTCGGCATGTGGCCGGCGCGGTTGCGCGAAATGTCGCGGGTGGCGATTTCCACCTGGAGCTGACTGACCGTCACGCCATAGTTCTGGTTCTCGGCCGACGACACCCACGGGTCGACCGTGGCCGGCTGCGGCACGGCCAGCGTGGTGCCGGGCTTGAGCGCGGCCAGGTTGCCCGGTGCGGTGCCGATGATGGCCTGCAGCGCATTGCGCTTGTTGTCCAGGTCGTTGACGGCGGCGAATTCCTGCGCCAGCACCAGGTCGTACGCGGCTTGCGCTTCGTGCGTGTCGGTGATGGTCTGGGTGCCGACTTCAAAATTGCGCTTGGCCGAGGCCAGTTGCTCGGTGGTCGCGTCCTTCTGGGAGCGGGTCGATTCGAGCTTATCCTGCGCTGCCAGCACGTCGAAGTAGGCTTGCGCCACGCGCGTGATCAGGTCTTGCTGGGCCTGGGCAAACTGGGCTTCGCCGATGGCTTGCTGCAGCTTGCTTTGTTGGTAGGTTTCCCAGCGATCCCAGCGATACAGCGGCTGCTGCAGCGACAGTGTGTATTCGTTGGTGCGCAGATTCGAGCCGCTGCTGTTGATGGTGCCCGGCTGGCCATTCGGCAAGGTGCCGAGCTGACCAACGTTCCATGGATCGAAGTCATTGTCGTTCTTGCTGATCCCACCGCTGATGCCCACGGTCGGGAGCAAGCCTGCACGCCCCTGGATGATGCGCTCGCGGCTCGCCGTCAGCGAAGCACGCGCACTCGCATACGTCGCGTCATTGGCCAGTGCCTGCTGATACACCTGGATCAGGTCGGCGGCACCGGCGTTGAGCGAGAAGCACGCGCTCGCAAGCAGCACGGCGATAAGGGGTTTCTGCATTGCTATCTCCACAGGGGTCATCAAGTTTTGGAATCAGGTCAATACGTCGGCATCGACGGATCGACTTGCAAAGCCCAGGCGTGTATCCCGCCCGTCAAGTTGGTTACATTGTCAAAACCATTGCGCTCGAGGAAGGCAGCAACCTGCATGCTGCGCGCCCCGTGGTGGCAGATGCAGACGACTTCGCGGTCGTCGTCGATCTCGGTCACGCGCACCGGAATCAGGTTCATCGGAATCTGCGTCGAGCCGGCAATCCGGCACGTCTCGAATTCCCAGTTTTCACGCACATCGAGCAGCAGAGGCTGCTCGCGCGCCGGATCGGCCAGCAAGGCAGCCAGTTCGGGAGCAGTAATCTGTTGCATTACGGCGCCCTCAGAACGTGAAACCGGACGGCTTCGTTGCGCCCGTCAGCGGCTTGGCGACAGTCTCGAACACGGTGACCGCCTCATGCGCGGTAGCCGAGGTGCGGGTGATCCGCTGGCACGTCATGGCCGGCGCAGTGCCGACGATCGCGATCATGCGGCCACCGATTTTCAGTTGCTTGATCAGCGACTCCGGCAGCAGCGGCAGTGCGCCCGAGACGACGATCACGTCGTAGTCGGTGCCGGTGGCCCAGCCCTGCGCGCCATTGCCCACTTCGACCGCGACATTGGTGATGCCGGCAGCGTCCAGATTCTGCTTGGCCTGGGCGGCAGTTTCCGGCAGGATTTCAACGCTCGTCACGTGACGCGCCTTGCTCGCCAGCAGCGCTGCCAGGTAGCCCGAACCGGTGCCGATCTGCAGTACGTTGTCGCCCGGCTTGACGGCGGCCTCTTGCGCCATGCGCGCTTCGACCTTCGGGTTGAGCATGGCTTCGCCACCCGGCAGCGGGATCTCGGTGTCGGCAAATGCCAGGTTCTGGTAGGCCTGTGGCACGAATTGTTCACGCTTGACCACGTGCAGCAGGTCGAGGATGTCCTGGTCCAGCACATTCCAAGGACGGATCTGCTGTTCGATCATATTGAAGCGGGCTTGTTCGATATTCATTTCAGTTCTCGGTGGAAAAATAAACAATCCGATATTCTAATCCGTGAACGGTGCTGGAACCTACCTGAATAGGCATCTCGAGGCACATCTTATCGACGCACGCCTTCCCCAGAGGAAAATTGCGACAGTCTGCAGTTTGGAGGGGATGAACGCCAGAAAACCGGTTCTGGCGTGAAGGGCCGTTCAGTGGGCTGCGTGGCCAGCCGGCACGAGGCCATTGAGGGTGATGTCGAGGAAGGCGTCGAGGAAGGCTTCGGGATGCAGGTCGCAGCGCTCGCACGGGGCGATGGTGTGCTTCCAGGTCGAGAGCATCAACATCGGCGCGATCAGCACCTGAGTGGTCTGGGGGATATCGATTGCGCGAAATTCACCGCGCTGCACGCCGCGTTCGAGCATGCTGGAGATCATGCGCATGCCGCGGCTCATCACTTCGGTCTGGTAAAAGCGCGCCAGCTCGGGGAAATTGTCGGCTTCTGCGAAGATCAGCTTGCTGATGCCAGATGCCTTGGTCGCGCCCACGCTATGCCACCACGACAGGATCACACTGCGCAGCAGATCGGCACTGTGGCCCTCGAATTCGGCGACCGAGACTTCAGCCTGACCCAGCATCGGAACGATACTCTGGCGCACCACGGCCTTGAACAGGTCTTCCTTGTTGGTGTAATACAGATACAAGGTGCCTTTGGAAACGCCTGCGCGCTTGGCCACATCCTCGAGGCGGGTCGAGGCGAAACCCCGCTCGACGAACAGCTCGACCGCAGCGGAGAGCAACTCCTGCGGACGTGCTTCCTTGCGACGTTCCCAGCGTGGCTTACCGTCTGTTTGGCAGTCCATTTCCCCACCCAGAAAATTATCTAAGGAACAACCAATATAGACCCGTCATGTTGCTGCCGTCAAGCGACCGTTGTGCAACCGAAACTATTTCTGTTGGAAGTGCACGAGAAGGAGACAATGCATCATGTCATCCCTGCAGCAGGGTCCGATGTATACTCGCGCTCTGCCACTTGTTGAACGCCATGCTGTCCACTTCCGCCCCCTTCACATGCCGGCCGCAATGCGGCGCCTGCTGCACTGCCCCGTCGATTACCAGCCCGATTCCCGGCATGCCCGATGGCAAGCCGGCAGGCGTGCGTTGCGTGCAACTGGGAGACGACCAACGCTGCCGCATCTTCGGGCAACCCGAGCGGCCGGCCTTTTGCAGCGGGCTGCAACCGTCGCACGAGATGTGTGGCGATAGCCGCGCGCAGGCGATGTTCTGGCTGGGTGAGCTGGAACGGCTGACGGCGCCGGACGCGATGACTTAAACCGCTGGCTTGCCGCGCGCCTGTTGCACGCGCTGGAACAGCCCACCAAGGGTCAGGCCGTCGTGCCAGATGTCGCCGAGTAGGACGCCGTAGCGTTCGCGCAGCGCGCGTGCAAGCGGTTCGATGTCGGTGGCGTCGGGCATCCAGCGCGACGGCTTGGCGGCGCGCACGACATTGAGGACGGGGTCATCGGGACGCAGATGCAGGCGGTCGCAATCGCCAAAGGCGCAGGCCGAGCCGAATACGGCGAGGAAATCGCGGATGTCCTTGCGCGATGCGGAAGGGAAAGAACTGCGCCACGCCCGGCCCTGGAAAGGACGGTAGCGCAAGGCATTGGGCAACTGCCAATCATGAAATGCTACCCAGGCCAGCGCAGCAAGAATGAGGACAAGAAAAAGACTCATGGGTCGAGTGTAGCACGCGTTTTTACCCATGACACATCTTTACAGCGAGATTAAAACGCCCCCCGATGCCATCCAGAGCGGCATGCCGGAGGATGCCCCCACGCGCAGTACGGTTCAGTTAGCCCTACGGCAGCCGCCCCGCTCATGGTAAGCTTTGCCCCCTCGCATGTACCTCCCACAGTTCACTTCCACAGCATAAAAACACCATGGATATCGTTCTCGCCATTAAGGCAATCATCATGGGCCTGGTCGAGGGTTTCACTGAATTCCTTCCGATTTCGTCGACCGGCCACCTGATCCTGATGGGCAGCCTGCTCGATTTCACCGGCACCAAGGCGACCGTTTTCAAGATTGTCATTCAGGCCGGCGCCATGCTGGCCGTGGTCTGGGAATACCGCGATCGCATCGCAAAGGTATTCGCGGGACTGGGCGGCGATCCCGTCCAGCAGCGCTTTGCACGCAATGTCGTGATCGCCTTCTTCCCTGCCGCCATCGCCGGCGTGCTGTTCAGCGCGGCGATTACCGAGGTGCTGTTCCACCCGATTCCGGTGGCCGTTGCCCTGGTGCTTGGCGGTATCGTCATCCTGTGGGTCGAGCATCGCAACCGCCAGAACCCCAAGCCGGCGCGGGTCGAGACAGTCGACGACATGAGCATGCTCGATGCGCTCAAGGTCGGCTTCGCGCAAGCCTTCGCACTGATCCCCGGCACCAGCCGTTCGGGTTCGACGATCATCGGCGGCATGCTGTTCGGCCTGTCGCGCAAGGCGGCTACCGAATTCTCGTTCTTCCTGGCCATGCCGACGATGCTTGGCGCCACGGTCTACTCGATCGCCAAGGAGCGCGACCTGCTGTCGATGGCCGATGTGCCGCTGTTTAGCCTTGGCTTTTTCTCGGCGTTTATTTCCGCATTTCTGTGCGTGCGCTGGCTTCTGCGTTACATCAGCACACACGACTTCACGATCTTCGCCTGGTACCGTATCGTATTCGGTATCCTGATCCTCGTGACCGCCCAATTCGACCTGCTTACCTGGGCGGACTAAACCTGCAGCATCAGCCGGTCCAACACACAGCTTGAACACTCTGTCCGACATTGAACGTATGAATTCAGACACCGGCGCCGAACCCGGCGCCGACCTCAGCGCGCGTGCGCTTCACGTGCTCGAGACCGTCTTCGGCTACCCCGCTTTCCGCGGCCAGCAGGGCGAGATCGTCGAGCATGTGGCCAGTGGCGGCGACGCACTGGTGTTGATGCCCACCGGCGGCGGCAAGTCGCTGTGCTACCAGATTCCGGCGCTGCTGCGCGACGGCGTCGGCGTGGTCATCTCGCCGCTGATCGCGCTGATGCAAGACCAGGTCGACGCGCTCGAAGAAGTCGGCGTGCGCGCCGCGTTCCTCAATTCGACCCAGACGTTCGAAGAAGCGATGCGCATCGAGCGTCTCGTGCGCACGGGCGAAATCGACCTGGTCTACGTGGCGCCCGAGCGCCTGATGACGCAGCGCTGCCTCGAGCTGTTCGATGCATCCAGGATCTCGCTGTTCGCGATCGACGAAGCGCACTGCGTCTCGCAATGGGGCCACGACTTCCGCCCCGAGTACATCCGCCTGTCGATCCTGCACGAGCGCTTCCCGAACGTGCCGCGCATCGCGCTCACGGCAACGGCCGACCAGCAAACGCGCGCCGAGATCGCGCTGCGCCTGCAACTGGGTGAAGCGCGCCAGTTCGTCTCGTCGTTCGACCGCCCGAACATCCGCTACTCGATCGTCGAGAAGGCCAACGGCCGCAAGCAGCTGCTCGACTTCATCGCCGGCGAGCACTCGGGCGACTCGGGCATCGTCTACTGCCTGTCGCGCAAGAAGGTCGAAGAAACCGCCGACTTCCTCAACGAAAACGGCATCCGCGCCATGGCCTACCACGCCGGCATGGAGTACGCGGTGCGGGCCAAGAACCAGGCGCGCTTCCTGCGCGAAGAAAACATCGTCATGGTCGCCACGATCGCCTTCGGCATGGGTATCGACAAGCCCGATGTGCGTTTTGTCTGCCACCTCGATCTGCCAAAGAGCATCGAGGGCTATTACCAGGAAACCGGCCGCGCCGGCCGTGACGGCGGCCCCGCCAGTGCCTGGATGGCCTACGGCCTGCAAGACGTGGTACTGCAGCGCCGGATGATCGACGAATCCGAGGCCGACGAAACCTTCAAGCGCGTGCTGTCGATGAAGCTCGACGCCATGCTCGGCCTGTGCGAGACGCTGTCGTGCCGGCGCATGCGCCTGCTCGACTATTTCGGCGAACGCTCCGGCCCGTGCGGCAACTGCGACACCTGCCTGATCCCGCCAGTGAGTTTCGATGGTTCGGTGCCGGTGCAAAAACTGCTGTCCACCATCTACCGGGTCGACCAGCGCTTTGCCGGCGGCCACGTGATCGACGTGCTGCGCGGCGCGACCACCGAGCGCATCACCCAGTGGCACCACGACAAGCTCACCGTGTACGGCGTGGGCGCTGACCGCAGCGAGCAGGAGTGGCGCGCCATCCTGCGCCAGGCGATCGCGCTGGGCCTCGTCACGGTCGACCACGACGCCTTCAGTTCGCTCAAGCTCACCGACGCCGCGCGCCCGGTGCTCAAGGGCGAACAAACGGTGCAGCTGCGCCAGTATCAGAAACCGGTCAAGGCCAAGCGTCCCTCTACGTCACGCTCGACGTTCGAGGAAGTGGAGCTGTCGCGCTCCGAGCAAGGCATCTTCGAGCGCCTGCGCTCATGGCGCATGGGCACCGCGCGCGAGCATGGCGTGCCGGCGTACGTCGTGTTCCAGGATGCAACGCTGCGCGAGATCGCCAAGGTCAAGCCGACCTCGATCGACCAGCTGCGTGGCGTGACCGGCGTGGGCGAGAAAAAGCTCGTGTCGTATGGCGACGCGATCGTCGCGATCATTAACGAGATGCTGTAACGCTGTTCGCGAAACAGGCGCGCCTTATTTACGCGTTATTTACGCGTGAAGACCAGATCCCACACGCCGTGACCGAGCTTGATGCCGCGGTTCTCGAACTTGGTCAGCGGACGATAAGCCGGCTGCGGCGCGTAGCCGTCGGCGGTGTTGGCCAGTTCCGGCTCGGCGCTCAAGACTTCGAGCATCTGCACCGCGTAGTCTTCCCAGTCGGTGGCCAGGTGCAGGTAGCCGCCCGGTGCCAGCTTCTGGCACAACAGCTTGACGAACGCCGGCTGGATCAGGCGGCGCTTGTTGTGGCGCGCCTTGTGCCACGGGTCCGGGAAGAACACGTGCACGCCGTCGAGCGAGCCATCGACGATCATGTGGTTCAGCACCTCGAACACATCGTGCTGGATCAGTCGCAGGTTGGCGATGTCCTGCTCGCCGATCTGCTTGAGCAGGCTGCCGACGCCCGGCGTGTGCACTTCGACGCCGATGAAGTCTTTCTCGGGCATCAGCTTGGCGATATGGGCAGTGGTGTCGCCCATGCCGAAGCCGATTTCCAGGATCACCGGCGCGGTGCGGCCGAAGGCCTGCGCCACGTCGAGCGGTTCTTTCTTGTACCCGATCAGGAACTTCGGGCCCAGTTCATCGAAGGCCCGCGCCTGCGCGGTCGACAGCCGGCCCGCGCGCGTGACAAAACTGCGGATGCGGTGTTCGGTGGGATCGTACAGCATGGACCGCGCCGGGCCATTGTTGGGCTTATCAAGAGACATGGGATGTGGGGACGAAGAAAGTGAAGAGGAAAATGCGGCTGTCATTATAGCCGACGCGCGGCGCCGCCCGGATCGGCCATAATCGCGTCTTCACCCAGCTTGCCGGAGTTTGTCCCATGCATTCCACGAAACACCCGATCGCCATCGACGAGCATATCGCCACCGTCAACCTGACCTCGTTCCATTACGGCGTGCCGGGCAGCGGCAAGAAGGCCTATATCCAGGCCTCGCTGCACGCGGACGAAGTGCCGGCCATGCTGGTCGCGCACGTGCTGCGCCAGGAACTCGAGCGCCTCGACGCCGAAGGCCGCATCAAGGGCGAGGTGATCCTGGTGCCGGTGGCCAATCCGATCGGGCTGGCGCAGGTGATTCATGGCGCGCCGTTCGGCCGCTACGACCTGGCGACCGGCACCAACTTCAATCGCGCCTACCGCCACGTGGCGCAGGATGTGATGGCGGCAGTAGCCGGCCAGCTCGGGCAGGACGCCGCCGCCAACGTCGCGCTGATCCGCGAGCATGCACGGCGCTCGGTGGCAAGCTGGGAGCCTGGCAACGCGACCTCCGTGCTCAAGAAAACGCTGCTCACGATGGCGATCGACGCCGACATCATGCTCGACCTGCACTGCGACACCGAAGCGGTGCTGCATATGTACGCCGGCACGCCGCTGGCGGAGGCAGTGCTGCCGCTGGCCGCGCTGATGGAAGCGCGCGTGCTGCTGGTGGCGACGGAGTCAGGTGGCGAGCCGTTCGACGAAGCGTGCGGGCGCCTGTGGTGGGACCTCGCGCGCCATTATCCCGACGCCGCGATCCCGCCGGCCTGCGTGGCCGTCACGGTCGAACTGCGGGGCGAGAACGACGTCAATTACGACTACGCGCGCAAGGATGCCGATGCGCTGCTGCGCTACCTGGCGTACCAGGGCGTGCTGGATATCCCGGTTGGCGACATGCCCGCCTACGCCTGCGCGCCGACACCGCTCGACGCGGTCGAACCACTGGCCGCGCCGCATGCGGGCGTGCTGGTGCTGCGCAAAACGCTGGGGGACCGGGTCGAAGCGGGCGAACCGATCGCGGACATCGTCAATCCGGTCAGCGGGCAGGTCACGCCGGTGGCGGCGAGTCGACCGGGGTTACTGTTTGCGTGCACCGCGCACCGGCACCTGCTGCGCGGGATGCACGTCTGTAAAGTGGCCGGGACGGACTCGTTCAGGATCGGGGATTTGCTGTCGAGTTGAGGTCAGGCGGTGTTTTGCTGCCCATGATTCGGGCAACTACAGCTGTCAATGCGAGCGCTGGCAGCAACCAGGCATGGTCGATCTTCAGTTCCATCAGCGTCGCGCCGCTGACGAAGCACCAGAGCATCGGGATCAGCCAGAAGATCGCAGGCGCGCGCCATGCGAGCAGCACGCCCAGCGTGGCGACGACTGTGGGATCGGGGGCGATGCCGAAGACTTCTGCCTGGCGAAAATCACCGCCATCCCGCGCCAGCGCCAGCAAGGGATAGGCGAAGATAGCCAGGCCAGTCATGCCAAGCGCCACCCGTTGCGGCGCTGGCGCTGCGTTACCTGGCCTGAATGCGAGCCAGCACAGTAACAGCGCCTGTACGGCAAACGCCGCCGCAAAATACGGCGCTGCCGTGTTGATCTCGGCATAGCGCTCCAGGTGATACGCCCATGCGACCGAGCCCCAGGCTGCAGCCAGCACCAGCGCCGCTGATCGTTGCAGGTTCGAGCGTGGCCGCGCGATGGCGACAATCACGATGATGCCCGCCACCAGCGCCAGCAAATGTGCAGGCCAGATCGCGGCGTTGTAGCTCTCGATGAGCCGGTAGTAACTGCGGCTTGAAAACATCAAAAAGTCGGACAGCGAATACGTCCACCACTCGCTCATGCCAGCCTTTCGACATCCTGCGCGATGCGCTTGCGCAGCGCCTCGTCCGGCATGCGACCGGTACCGGCCAGCAGATTCTCGCGCACGTGCGCGACACTGGACGTGGCCGGAATCGCGCACGTGACAGCCGGATGCGACACGATGAACTTGAGCAGCGCCTGCGCCCACGTCGTGCAGCCGATATCGGCCGCCCAGCCAGGCAACGGCTTGCCGGCCAGCGCCTGCGTCAGGTCGCCTTGGCGGAATGGCCGGTTGACGATCACGCCGATCTTGCGCTCGCGCGCCAGCGGCAGGATGCGCTGCTCAACCTCGCGATCGAGCGCGTTGTATGAGATCTGCACGAAGTCGATCGGCTGCGACGCCATGATTTTTTCGATCTCGGTGTGGCGCCGGCCTTCCGACGTGGTGATGCCGACATAGCGCAGCCACCCTTCCCGCTTCATCGCCAGCAGGATTGGCAAATGCTCTTCCCACGACAGCAGGTTATGCACCTGCAGCAGATCAAAGCGCGGCACGCGCCACAACTTGCGCGACGTCTCGACCTGCGCCACGCCACGCGCGCCGCCACTGACCCAGACCTTGTCGGCCGCAAACAGCCGTGCAGGCTTGATCGCTTGCACCGCCTCGCCGATCACGTCCTGGGCCGAGCCGTACATGGGCGACGAATCAACCAGCCTGCCGCCACCGGCGAAGAACTGGCGCATCACGTCGACCGATTCGCGGCGGCCTTGCGGGTCGCGCCCGACGTTGAAGGTGATCCAGCTGCCAAGGCCGATGATGGGGAGTTGTTCGCCAGTCGAGGGGATCGGGCGGGTGAGCAAGGGCGCGGGTGGCGTGGCAGCGAGCAGCGGTGACAGGGCCAGTCCGCCCGAGGCGGCAATCATGGACGCCAGCAGATGGCGGCGTGATGGGGAGGTCAGTGGCATGCAGAGCACTCCTTGCTTTGAAGGGTAGAAAGCAAGGTTACTTTGACTGGCCAGAACGTGGCGCGAGCTAATCACGAGCCCTTATGTTGTTATTGAATAATTAACGTATATACGAAAAATATTGCGGCTCCCTGGCAGGTGATCTAGACTGCTCATATGGACATCGTCTATGACGCTAGGAAGAGCGAAGCCAATGCAGCCAAGCATGGGATTAGTTTGGCTCAGGCGGCTCTGTTCGAGTAGGACGATGCATTGCTCTGGATCGACAAACGCAACGATTACGGAGAGGTCCGTGAGTGTGCGATTGGGTACATCGGTACCCGCCTTTACTATCTAGTTTATGTACGACGCGACGATGTCCGTCGCATCATCAGCCTGCGAAAGGCTAATTCGCGAGAGGTGACACGATATGCCCAAGCTGAAACCAGGAACGCTGATCCCAACAGCTGAAGAAGACATCGCCATCACGGCGGCGGCGATGGATGATCCGGACGCACGCCCGTTTACCGATGAAGAGTGGGCTGACGTCAAGCCTGTACGCGGTCGTGGACGCCCTGTGCAAACAGTTACGAAGACGCCGATCAGTATTCGTCTCGATGTTCGCGTCCTGGATGCCTTCAAGGCGACTGGTGAAGGTTGGCAAACGCGCATGAACGATGCCCTGACTGAATGGGCAGATCAACATGGGATACTGGAACATCGCCCGAACTAGCATCTGCTTGTCGTCGTGCAACAAACGACCGGCAAAGCACGCAAGGCTCGACATGTCGATTTGGACGATGTCAATGGGTACATATTGTGAAGTGGCGAAACTGAGGACGTTGCTCTTTTACTGGAGCGGGTGAAGGGAATCGAACCCTCGTCGTAAGCTTGGGAAGTTAGCTGGAGAATCGCGCAACCATGCGGGTTCAGCCAGTTTTCTGCTTAACAAAATATACAATTTTGGCCTGGTGAACACTAATAACCATGCGGGAAGTTGTCGTTTCGTGGAGCGATTCCCCTGTTCTTTACGCTTCAGGCATGATGCTGAACATCTAGCAACGCACGGCATACTAGTTCGACTCCGGCTCTCCGTACCACGGTACTCATGCGGTTTCAGCTGTTCAACTGCCTCGCCAGTTTTCCACAATTTTTGCTTATTCTTCAAAATCGCGATTGTGAGCCCTGCTGTGAAGGAAGTTAACGTGGTGATGAACTATTTGGAACTATGAGGTCCTAGTCTATGTGTGACGAACGAAATTTACGCACCTTGGGTCAGCACTTTCGCCTTTCTAACGTGAAAAATTGCACGGCTTCCGGCACCAAGGTATGATGTCGCAAGCTGCGGAATCGTTACCGAGTAGGCATCATGGCTGGGCACTAAAAGTAAAATTTACAGCCGACAGTGCACCGACCTAAGGTCGAGTACGCTTCTCTCAGCATCTTTATAAGACAAAATTTAAGCATGAACAAACTTCCCAGCAAATTGTCGAATGAACCGTTAATTGACGTGGCCTTCGAGATGCGCTTCAAGTCCGACCTACAAGCATCGAGTTTTGTTCCGGGCCTGCTCCTGGCGAAGTTGGGAGAAAGAGCCGCAGGGGCTAGACTTGAGAGGATGCCGGCCGCTGAAATGCCGTTGCAACTTCGTGCGTCAGATCCTAATCTTCGGTATTTGCCCTTAGTGAAAATAACGTTGGGCAACTATGCCGTTATGGTGAGCGACTATAGCGTAGTAATTAGTTGCATAATGCCTTATGTAGGCTGGGAAGCATATAAATTGTTTATTAAAGAGACTGTTACCTTACTATCAACAGCTTCTCTATTTGGTGAGCTTGAACGTCACTCTTTAAAATATGTTGACCTAATTGAGGCTAAACTACTAGCAGATCAGTTAAAGTTAGTAAATCTTGAACTCAGCATTGCTGGTCATGAGGTAAAGCAGGAAGCTACTCATGTTAGGGTCGAAATTCCGGAAAATGGTCACATTAAGGTATTGCAGATTCTTACCGACTCAGCACTAGTAAACGACCCAGGAAGATCAGGAACAATTATTGACGTCGATGTAATTCGAACGATTAGCTTTGATGTTCAGCAATATTTGGCTAATCTCGACAGTTTGCTGGAAGAGATTCACGATATTAATAAGAGGGCATTTTTTAATTGCCTTACAAAAGAAGCACTTGAATCACTGGGACCAGAATATGAATAACTATCAAACGAAGCGCACGCCGTCGACGTCTTCATTAAATCTAGGTTTAATGGCTACCTTGTTATTGTCAAGTTCAGCTATCGCCGGAGTAGATGCCGGGCCCCAGCCGCAGAGAGATATTCTTAACGGCCATGGCGTACGGATGTACACACATGAGTCAGCTTCCCCAACATATGCTAGTCATAACTCCTTTGCTCAGATCGAAGCTAAAGCAACGAATTCCAAAAATATTGAGGCCGTTGTGTCAGCTTTCTACACCCAACTTAGCAGCCGTCAGGTAAATTTGGATCACGATTTTGCGTCTGTCCTTTTCGAAGATATGTGGGATCTTTATTCTGAGTGACTATCTATGAAGATTAGCGTCGAGGATCTTCAGAAGCAGATTCCTTCTTACCTTACCCAACCTCAGCAAGTAGGTTTCATAAAGGAGCTTCGCAGGTTCCCCGACTGCAATTTTTATACTAATCGCGGGCCTGATGACTCTCTTCAAGGAGACGGCTGGACACCATTTGAAGTATTTAGCTTCAACACGGGAGAGCGAAAAAAAATCCGTGGAATTATCCTTTCCAATAGTTGCGATATTTCTACTGAGAACGTGCGAGTGGCGCCGCCTAAGCTGACGATTGCCCCGGTGATTTCGCTAGCAAGTTACCGGCAACGTCTTATGGCGCGGGGAGTATCTGCAGAGCGCGTTGAATCAATGCTTCGGCAAATAAAAGCCCAAGAAGTGACTTCTGTTTTTTATCTTCCCGCTGGAGGTAACCTTACAGAGGAATACATTGTCCCATTAGATGATTTGCACTCGATCCCATCTGACTATTGGACAAAAACTGAAGCCAAGAAAAAGCTTTTTACTTTAAGCCAAGTCGGGTTTTATCTTTTCCTCATGAAGCTTTCTATCCACTTCTGCCGGATGCATGAAGCATATGATAGAGATCAAGGTTTAGATCTCAGCGCCAATAAATAGTGCAAGATAAATGCATAAAATCCTTAGTTGAAATTATAATGCCCCTTATATTAGGGGCTTTTTCTTTTTCTCTAGTATTTTTTCATTTCCTTTGGATCAGCGACTGCGTAAAGAATGGCTGAATCATGCGCCCCAACTGCTTTTCGCTCGACAAATAAAATTAGGAAATTACCCATAAGCAACAACTCGGCTTACCTATTTTCATCAAGCATGTGAGAGCCGTGCACCGAGCGCTACTAAATTTTTTAAACCCCGTCATATCGGACGCCTAGGTTGCAATCCAACCAGAAAATCACCGTATGTCACAAAATATCGATCAGTTCGCGCTCTACGCCGCCAAGCTCTTTGAAATTCTTTATGATTCGTTCCCAATTCCCTCTAGTATTAATCGAAATGAAGTAATTTCTGGGCATCTAGCTTTCGATCAAGCCGATGAACTAACTACCCTTAAGACTAAAGAAGGAATTGCGGAAATCGTAGAGTACATGGACGACGAGGAGATGAAGGAAAGAGTAAGAAAAGCGCTTCCTGCAATCAAAGAAAAAATCGTACGACTTGAGAAAGCAAGGTATTTCGACAAGCATCGGCAGGAACAAATATATGAAGGAACCTTAAGTTTTTTGATGTCTGAACAGATTATTAGAAAATGTGACAATGAGAAATACCAACTTACCGCCAAAGGACTCTCCCATTTAAACAAATCGTTTAGAGATGGAGAGATAATTAATGGGGAGCATACAAATATCTCATTATTAAAAAATATTTTTAAGAAATCAGCAGACACCTCGTTGCAGATAGCTACAGGAGTCGCAGTAACCGTGATAACACGAATCATCGGCTACTCTTGACAAGACTCGATCGCCAAACGAGAAAACACTCAACTTAACGTTGAGAAGATCGTGGCGCCAGATAATCTAGCTCCACATTGGACAGCAAGCGACATAGATTTTTTCTAACTATAAAACAGAAATAAAATTTCTTCGAAAGTTGTTATCGCTTATAGCCTGAAGAAGAGTTGCTTGTTCGCTACCGTTACACGGTTGCATCCTCCATTGTTTCACTCTAGTTGAAGATCCCAATCTTCAAGTTTTTCTGAATAATGGTATTGCGCTTACTGTTCTCATACGGCCCTTGTACTTTCCCGCCTTTTGGCTTTTTCCATGCCTTGGGCCACACGCGGTCTTGTCCGCGGTCAGATAGTCTTTGTGGACGATTGCAGCAAGCATACCGATCATCATGTTGTTAATAGAATCAAACATGCGTGCGGTTGTCTCTTCCGTTGAGGTTAGCATTCAAGAGGTTGATAGGTCCGGGGCGGTCGAAGCTGTGCCAAAGGTGGCGGAAAGTTCCGCCAAATTTACCGTTCTGACATTAAGCATTTGTTAAACGCGTTCGAGGACGCATCGCTCAGTCAGATCAAGCCAATGCAAATTCGGCAGTTCCTAGACGACCGAGCAGACATCGCGACGACAGCGAACCGCTGCAAGCGCGTGTTCTCGACGATATGGAGCAAGGTGCGTGGCTTGGGGTACGCTGACCTGCCGAACCCCTGCGAGGGTATAAAGGGTTATTCGCTAGAAAAGCGAACCCCTACATCACTGACGTCATGTTCTTGGCCGTATGGGATGGTGCCAGTGCTCCGCTACGCGATGCTATGGATTTAGCGTGCCTGATTGGGCAGTGGCCCGTAAATGCGCTTAAGATGACCGAGCACGATCTCATCGACGGCAACATCATTTTGACGCAGGAAAAGACAAAACAGCCTCTGCGTTTTCGGATTATCGGCGAACCGAAGGCTCTATTGGCGCGTATCGAGGCACGCAATACGGGGCACAAGATCAGAACGTCAGCCTGCTGGTTAACGAACATGGGAAACGACTAACTTTCCCATCCCTGCGCTCTCACTTTGACAAAGCCAGAGCTGCGGCGATTACGGCGGCACCGGCCCTAACTGACGGGATCTAAAATTCGGGTCCTACGACCTGCGGGCAAAGGCTGCAGACAACATAGCGGACGGACGAGACGAAGAAGCGGCACGCAATCTGCTGTGCCACTACGGCGTGAACACGACGCAAAGCACTACATTCGGCGAGGCAAAATTGTCGCACCGACGAAGTAAGAAATGTGTTTTTGTGGAGCAGGGACAGCTAGTTTCTTGTCGTTTTTCACTGGAGCGGGTGAAGGGAATCGAACCCTCGTCGTAAGCTTGGGAAGCTTCTGCTCTACCATTGAGCTACACCCGCGTTGCCAGCATTCTACGCGCGTTTGCGAAGGTTTGACAAATTCTCAACCGAAGTGCGCGCGTGCCGCTTCCCAGCAATGCGCGCAGCATCACTTCATTCAGGCGCCACGACCTCATACCCCTTCGCCGCCAGCGCAGCGATCACGCCTTTCGGATCTAAAATATCGTCCATCGACAACAGCGCAAAGGTCGATGCATTGGCAGCAAGTGCTTTCTCGGCCGATGCGATCCACTTCGCATGCGAGCGCGCCTTCACGTTCTTCCAGTCAGGCTCCGTATCGAGCGCGGCGCTGTTCATCAGCGCGCCGAAACACGCCTCCTCGCGTTCGGCGTAGTTCAGCTTGCGCATCGCATCCACGTCGCCCTTGGCCCAGGCATTGGCGCGCGCTGTTGCGCCGTCGAGATCCTGCTTCAACGTGGCCATCGTCGTCCTCAGACAGGCGGCGTCAGCCAGATTCGACTTCTTGAAGTTCTTGATCAACGCGCGCGCATTATCCGTCGGTAGTTCAACCTCCGTCGACGTCTGTTTCAGCTCACTCTTCTTGATTAGGGCGAGCAGCTGCTTGCGCACCGCATAGCCGTTCACCAGGCCTGCCTCCTTGCGCGCCGCTTCCGTCAACGCCTGCGCGGCAAAGATCGGCCGTTCGCGTTCGACGTCGGTGTTTTCGGGCAGGTAGGTTGCCTTGAGCGTGCTCCACTGCGCGTAGTCTTCCTGAGGCAGAACATCACGCAGCTGCGCGCCATCCGGATTCTTGCGCACGCCGATCAGGCTTGGCAGCAGCGTGACCATTTTGAAAAAGCCCGGCTTGGCCGTCGCACCTGGCGGCGACAGGTATTCCTGCGAATTCCTGATGACGTTTTCCACCTGCTGCGAACGCCACGTCATGTTCTTCGGCAGCGGCGCATACGTACCGAACACCCACAGCACATGGTCGCCCTTCTTCACTTTCCACATGCCCGGGCCAGGCCGCTGGGCGACGACGTGAATCTGTTCCGGCGCAGGTTCGACCGCGTCCGTGGTGACAACAGCGGCAGGCGGGGCACCGGCCCCGTCAAGCGACTGTGCCCATCCAGGGGGAGCCAGCAACGACAAGCACAGTGCGGGAACGACGAGTGGGCGCATGAAGGTATCCTGTTGTGAAAGTGGCCAGAAGCGTGCGCCAATTATGAGGCGGCCATTGCGGCGATCACAAGGACTTTCGAATGCATACGCAAGGCGCAGTGTGCGCATAAGGATGGCCTGGGAGGGGTGCCCGCCAGCCTCCGCACGCGTCACGATCTCGCTGCGTAGATCAGCTCTCTCCAGGCCCCTCAAGCAGCGACTGCGCCACCCGCAAGCCATCAACCATCACGGCAAACGCTTCGTGCTTGGTCGCCTCGTCCGGCACGCGCAGCACGTACGACGGGTGGTAGATCGTCACGACCCACGCATCGCCATGGCGCACCGGTTGGCCGAGACTGTCCCTGAGCGTCACGTTCCCCTTCTGCAGTACCGACTTGAGCGCAGTCGCGCCCATTGCCACGATCACCTTCGGCTTGCGGGTGGCGATTTCTTTTTCGAGCCAGTAGTGGCAGGCCTCGATCTCTTTCTGCGCCGGCGTCTTGTGCAGGCGCCGTTTACCGCGCGGCTCCCACTTGAAATGCTTGACGGCGTTGGTGATATAAACACCCTTGCGATCCACCTCCGCCTGCGCGAACACGCGATCGAGCAGCTGGCCGGCCGGCCCGATGAACGGCTGGCCTGACAGGTCCTCCTGGTCGCCCGGCTGCTCGCCGACAAGCATGATCTGCGCGTGGTCCGGCCCGATCCCGCCGACGGCCTGCGTCGCGTGCTGCCACAGTTCGCAGCGCCGGCATTCGTCGAGCTTTGAGGGCTGTTCGCGGTCGGGCTGGGCTTTCTCGGCCGCGATCGGGATCGTCGTGCCCCTGCGCTGGCCCACCTCGGCGACTTGGCCGATGCGGCGCGCGCCCAGGCCGGCCTGGCTGACCATCGACGGCACCAGCGCGCCCTCGGGCAGGTTCTTCCAGAAGCGCGACGGCACATGGCTTTGCATGACCTTCGTATTCAGGCGCGCGGGGTTGAAGATGCTGCGGTAATACGTCAGCCACAGCGCCTCGCCGTCGTCTTCCAGGTCGGCGGGGCCGGACATCAACGGCCCTGCATCGTGCAACGTGGTACCGTCCCACAGCACGCTGGCCTCGGGCGTGGCGATCATCCAGGTCATCTTGCCCATGCGGGCAACGAAATGTTCGGCCACCTGCGGCAGCACGTCGTGCGCAGGTTCGAACCAGGCGACAAATTGCGGTGGCCCGGCCTCGATCGGCCGTTCGCGAAAGCGGATATACGCGAACATGTCGTGCACCTCGCGCCGCACGGCCTTGACCATCGACGTCAGCCGCGCGCCATCGGGATCGGCGGGCGACTGCACGTCATGCTCGCCCTGCTGCCAGCGCCAGACCACGCGGTACAGGAAGGCCCAGCGGTCGTGGTCGCGGTAGCAGGCGGCGGTTTGCAGCATCTCCATCAGGGAGCGCGGGACTTGCGGCCTTGGCGTGGCGTGGGCCACCCGTTCGGTAGGCGGGGCGGCGAGAAGGTCGCCACTTGGCTGCACCGTCTCCAACGCCGATGCGGGCGCTGCCGGCGCGCTCGAAAACAAATCGGCGCCCGGCTCGCCCCACGTCACCGCCTCGGGCGGCACGCCGGCGCGCAGCAGGGCGCGGGCCGTGGCGCGCCACTCGACGAACGAAGCCACTAGCAGCGGCTGCCCCGCGCGGACCGCGGCGACGGCCTCGCTGGCGACGACGGCTGCGGTGGCCGCGGGAGTCATGCTGCCTGCAGCTCCGGCCACAGGTTCATCTGCTGCGGCGCGTCCGCCATGTGCTTGCGCAGCAGGTCGGAGCTGGTTGCGCCCTGCGCCGGCTTGTAGTCGGCGGTGACGACGAACGGCGCCAGTTTTTTCAGGCTGCAGCGCAGCCGCGATAAATCTTCCCAGCGGATGCGGCGAATGCGGCGCAGGTCGGCGATGCGCTTGGCGTTGCGCAGGCCGATGCCGGGGATGCGCGCGATGAGCGTCGCATCGACGCGGTTCAGGTCCATCGGAAACTGGTCGCGGTTCGACAGCGCCCAGGCCAGCTTGGGATCGATGTCCAGCGCCAGATTGCCCGTCTGCGGCATGATCTCGCCGGCCGTGAAGCCGTAGCTGCGCAGCAGGAAATCGGCCTGGTACAGGCGGTGCTCGCGCAGCAGCGGCGGTGGCGCGAGCGGCACGCTCTTGGGGCTCTGCGGGATCGGGCTGAACGCGGAGTAGTACACGCGCTTGAGTTTATAGCTGCCGTACAGCGTCTCGGCCGTGTTGAGGATCGTGTGGTCGTCGCTGGCGTCGGCCCCGACGATCATCTGCGTGCTCTGGCCAGCCGGCGCGAAGGCGGGCGACCTTGGCTCTTCGGCTTTTTCATCGAGCTTGCGCCGGATGGAACCCATCGCCAGCTTGATCGTGTGGACGCTCTTTTCGGGCGCCAGCTTGGTCACGCTGTCGTGCGTGGGCAGCTCGATGTTGACCGACAAGCGATCGGCCCAGCGGCCCGCTTCGGTAATCAGGAGCGGGTCGGCATCGGGAATCGTCTTGAGGTGGATGTAGCCGCGGAAGTTGTGCACCTCGCGCAAGGTGCGCGCCACGGCCACCAGTTGCTCCATTGTGTAGTCGGCCGACTGGATGATGCCGGAACTGAGAAACAGGCCGTCGATGTAGTTGCGCAGGTAAAAATCCTGCGTCAGCTTGACCACTTCGTCGACCGCAAAGCGCGCGCGCGGCACGTTCGACGTGCGCCGGTTGATGCAGTACTGGCAGTCGTAAATGCAGAAATTGGTGAGCAGAATCTTGAGCAGCGAGACGCAGCGGCCATCGGGCGTATAGCTGTGGCAGATGCCCATGCCGGTGGTGGCGCCCAGGCCGTCCTTGCCCTCGGAGCCGCGCTTGGGCGCACCGCTGCTGGCGCAGGATGCGTCGTACTTGGCCGCGTCGGCCAGGATTTCGAGCTTGTCGTTGAGTTCCATCGGACGCCCGTGGCTGTATGGGCATACAGTATAGCGTGGTGCGTCATGACAGAGGTGTGGTGGGGCAACCGTGCGCGGGTGGCGCCGGTTCAAAGCCGGGACGCAGGTTATGCGTGCAACAGGCGCTCGGCCAGCGACAACTGCTGCGCGTCCATCCGGCGCGCGGTGCGGGCCAGGTAGTCGCGCGCGGGCCGGATTCCGGCGCCGCCTGCCCGATGCAGCCACGCATACGCTTCGACCAGATCGCGCTGCGCGCCCTGCCCCGCCGCATACATCACGCCCAGGTTGAACTGCGCGCGCGCGTGGCCCTGGCGCGCCGCGCACAGGTACCAGAAATGGGCTGCTTCGTAATCGCGTTCGGCGCCCTTGGCGCAGTCGTAGCGCAGCCCCAGCTCGAACTGCGCCAGTGCGTGCTTCTGGTCGGCTGCCTTGTGCAGCCAGTCGGTGGCTTCGGCCGGGTCGCCCAGGTCGTGTCGGTCGAGCAGCGTGGCCACCATGTACTGCGCCGCCGCGTAACCCTGCGCTGCGGCGCGCCGGTACCAGGCTAGGGCCTGCACGCTGTCCTGCGCTGCGCCGACGCCGTTTTCGTGGCGCAGGCCCAGGTCGAACTGCGCGCGCAGGTGACCCTGCTCGGCGGCCTTGCGGTACCACGCCGTGGCCTCCACCGCATCGCGCTCGACGCCGTTGCCCGTATCGAAGAGCTGCCCGAGGTGGTACTGCGCTACCGGCAAGCCCTGCTCGGCCGCGCGGCGGTACCAGATGGCTGCCTGCACTGCATCCTGCACCACGCCCTGGCCGTGCTCATGGCGCATGCCCAGGCTGTCCTGCGCGCCGGCGTGGCCCTGCTGCGCGGCGCGCCGGTACCAGGTGGCAGCCAGCGCATCGTCCTGCGGCACACCGTGGCCGGTGTCGTACATCAGCGCCAGGTTGAACTGCGAACTGGCATGGCCCTGGATACCCGCGCGGCCGTACCACAGCATCGCCTGTTCGCCGTCCGCCTCCACGTCCTGGCCCTTGTCGTAGCGCAGCCCCAGATTGAACTGGGCCGGCGCATAGCCCTGCAGCGCGGCCTTGCGCAGCCAGTCCAGGGCCTGCGCCGGATCGCGCGCCACGCCCTGGCCGCTGTCGTAACGCAGGCCCAGGCTGTACTGCGAACGGGCGTAGCCCTGGCTGGCCGCGCGCCGGTACCATTCAAGGGCCGCTTCATGGTCCTGCGCCACGCCCTTGCCGGTGTCGTACATCATCCCGAGATTGTGCTGGGCGCCCGCCTCGCCCTGCTCGGCGGCCTGGCGGAACCAGTACAGCGCGCGGCCCACGTCCTGCGCCACGCCCTGCCCTTTGGCGTACAGCCAGCCCAGGTTGTACTGGGCCAGCGCGTAACCCTGGCTGGCCGCGCGTTCGTACCAGTGGGCAGCCAGCGTGAAATCCTGCTTCACGCCCTGGCCCTTCTGCACCATCACGCCGAGGTTGTACTGGGCCTGCGCCAGGTTGGCCGTGGCCGCAAGCCGGTACCAGCTCACCGCCAGTTCATCGCTTTGCGCCACACCCTGGCCGTTCACGTACATGAAGCCCAGGCTGTGCTGGGCCTCGGCCACGCCACGCTCGGCCAGGCCTTTCACACGCAGGAATTCGGCGCTGTACAACGACGTGTCGGGCATGCCCACTCAGGCCAGCACGGCGCGCAGGTTCGATCCGGGCCGGGTACGCAGCGCCACCATGAAGTCGCCCAGCGAAATCGGACGGTAGAACAGGTAGCCCTGCATCGTCATGCAGCCGTTGGCACGCAGGTAGCGCGCCTGTTCCTCGGTCTCGACGCCTTCGGCGATCAGGTTCAGGCCCAGGCCGCGCGCGATCGAGATGATCGCGAGGATGACCGGATAGTGACCGTCTTCCTCGTGGATCTCTTTCACGAACGACTGGTCGATCTTGATGGTGTGGATCGGGAAGCGGTGCAGGTACGACAGCGACGAGTAGCCGGTGCCGAAATCGTCGATCGCGATCGACACGCCCAGCTCGCACAGTTTGTTGAGCTGCTCGATCGCATACTGCGGGTTGCGGATGCAGATGTTCTCGGTGATCTCGACTTCGATCTGCTGCGGCGAGATCGCGTAGCGCGCCAGCGCCCCGCGCATCTTTTCAAAGAAGTCGCCGCGGTCGAGGTATTGCGGCGACAGGTTCAGCGAAAGCCGCACGTCGCTGCCGCCGACGGCGTTCCAGCGCAGCATGTCGCGACACAGCGCGCCGATCATCCAGTCCGAGATCGGCAGCATCAAGCCGTTTTCTTCGGCGAACGGCAAAAATTCGCCGGCCGACAAACGCCCGCGCGTTGGGTGGTTCCAGCGCATCAGCGCTTCGGCACCTGTGATGTTGCCGGTCATGGCGTCGATCTGCGGCTGGTAGAACATCTCCAGCTCGTCGTGCTCGAGCGCGCGGCGCAGCGCCTGTTCCAGCGCGATCTTCTGGTGCGACACTTCTAGCATCGAGTCGTGGTAGAAGCTGTGGCCGTTCTTGCCCAGTGCTTTCACCTGGTACATCGCGATGTCGGCATGGCGCAGCAGTTCGTCGATCGATTCGCCGTCCTTCGGATAGATCGCGATGCCGATCGAGGCCGAGATGTGCACTTCGTGGCCATCGAGGTCGAACGGCAGCTGCAGGCAGGCCAGGAATTTGTCGGCGACCATGCGCGCGTCGTCGTGGCTGACCAGCTCGGGCAGCACGATGGTGAATTCGTCGCCGCCCTGGCGCGCCAGCGTGTCGCCCTTGCGCAGGCATTCCTTCAGGCGGCTGGCCGCCTGCTGCAGCAGTTCGTCGCCCTTGACGTGGCCGAGCGTGTCGTTCACGAGCTTGAAGCGATCGAGGTCGATGAACATCACCGCCAGTTCGGTCTGCTTGCGCTTGGCCTGGATCACGGCCAGCCCCAGGCGGTCCTTGAACAGGATGCGGTTCGGCAGGTCGGTCAGTATGTCGTGGTAGGCCTGGTAGGCGATGACTTCTTCGGCGCGCTTGCGGTCGGTGATGTCACGCGCCACGCCGTAGGTGCCGAAGAACTCGAGCTTTTTCACTTCCTGGTCCGGCACGTGCATGCCGATCGCGTTCAGCGAGATCGTCATCAGCGTCGTGTTGAAGGTGCGGTCGCTGCTGCTGTTGCCGTTTCCGCCCCGGCACTTCAGGCGCAGTTCGACATTGCGCGACGCGCGTTCGTCGATGCGGCGCTCGTTGAACACATAGCGCGCGCGTTCCAGGTCTTCTTCGTGCACGACGATCGAGTAATGCTTGCCGATCAGCTCTTCGCGCGTGTAGCCGAGCAGCTGGTAGGCGCGGTCGTTGACGAACGTGAAGCGGCCTTCGTGGTTGAGCGTGTAGATAATGTCCGGCGACGAATCGACCAGGTAGCGGTACATCTTCTCGGAGTTCTCGAGCTGGTTCGCGATGCGCGCATTTTCCAGCGCCAGGCGCCGGCGCCCCAGCGCATTGCTGACGGTCGAGAGCAGCTCTTCACGGCTGTACGGCTTGCGCAGGTAGCTGTAGGCGCCGCGCTTGAGCGCGCCGATCGCGGCGTCGATGCCCACTTCGCCGCTCATCACGATCACGTCGGCGTCGATGCCCTTGTTGTTGATGAAGTCCATGATCTCGTGGCCGCCGATGTCGGGCAGGCGCAGGTCGAGCAGGACCAGGTCGAAGCGCTGGCGCGACAGCTCTGCCAGCGCATCGGTGCCGCATGACGCGGTCGTGAGCCGGTAGCCGCGCCCTTGCAGCAATTCGTACAGCGACGACAGCAGGCGGGGTTCATCGTCGACCAGCAGCAGGCGTGGCTGGCTGTCGGCGTCGAGCGTCGGAGAAAACGGTGAGGGTTCACCAGGGAGCATGGTGGCTGGGTGCGCGTGCATGGTGAGGTTCAGGCGGAACCGAGCGCGCGCGCCGGCAGCGCAAGCGCATTGCCGACGCCGGTGTACGCCGGCAGGAGTATTTCAAACGACGTACCGGAACTGGCACTGCGGCAGGCGATATGGCCGCCCATCTTCTTGACCAGGCCATGGACGATCGACAGGCCCAGACCACGCTTGCCGCCATCGAGCGCGCCTTCCTTGCTGCTCTTGACGGGCATGAACAGGTTGGCCAGCACCTCGCGCGACAGGCCGGGACCATTGTCGTTTACGCCCAGCTCGAGGTACAGGTGGCGCTCGCGGTTGACGTGGCCGCGGTTGACGACCTCGATCCGGCCATCGTTCTTGTGCTGCGGCCCGAATGCTTCGACCGCATTCTTGACCAGGTTCACCAGGATCTGCTTGAGCACATCGGGGTCGCCCTCGATCGCGCTGTCGCCGTCCATGTGCGCCACGATCTGCACGCCGCCTGGCACGAAGCCGCTGGTGCGGAACAGGCGCAGCACATCGTCGACGACGCGGGCGGCATCGACCGGCCGCGGGCCGGCATCCGGCACCTGCGGTTCGGCCAGGGAGCCGATCAACTGGCCCACGCGGTCGATCTCTTCGTTCAGGATCGAAAGCTCACCGCCCACCGGTTCCTGGCGCGCCAGCTTGCCGTCCAGGATGCTCAGATAGTTCTTGATGATCGCCAGCGGATTGTTCACTTCGTGCACCACGCGGCGCGAGGCGTCGCGGAATTCCTCGGCCACGTTGGCCAGCTGGCGGCGCGCATGGCCGCGTTCGAGCAACAGGTTCTCGAGCGCGCCGGCGGCCTGTGCGCCGAAGGCCTGCATGAAGCGCTCGCGGCGCTGGCAATGCGGCAGCTGCCAGGCCGGCACGCCGCCAACCAGCACGCCCAGGCAGCGCGCGCCGGCCACCAGCGGCACCACCACAAGGCTGTCGGTGCCCAGAATGCGCAGCAGCTGTTCTTCGGCCAGACCAAGCTGCTGGCGGTTGCCCCCCACGAACGCGGGACGGCGCTCCAGTGCGCTGCGCGCCACGGGGCCACCCTTGGCCAGCGAGACCGAAAAATCGGCGATGCGCGCCACGCCCGGCGCCGGGGCGCCCGACAGCAGGTGGCCGGTGGGGTTCTCCAGCAGCACGACGGCGCTTTCGAAATCGAACAGGATGCGTGCCGTGCGCGTCATCGCGTCGAGCAGGCCCGACTCGCCCTGCTGGCGCGCCAGGGTCTGGCCGACCTCGGACACCAGCACCATATTGCGCACTTCTTCGTTCAGGCGCTTTTGCACCGGGTCGACTGCCGGCGGCGGCGCGTAGGCGGACGGCTGCGGCAGGTCGTCGGCGCCGGTCAGGTCGATGCCCAGGTGCGCGGCGGCCTGCTCGACCTGGCGCGCGGCGCCCTCGATCAGCTGCGCCGCGCGCGCGATGTCGATGCCGCACAGCGCGCACGCATCCGGCACCATCGTCTCGTCGTCTGCATGACAGGTCAGCACATGCGCCAGGCGCACGATGCGGATCAGGAGATGGCTGCCTTCGAGGCGGTCGCCCGGCTCGTGGTGGTACAGCACCGCGTCGGCCAGGAACGAATCGAGCTGCCAGCGTTCGATCAGCCACGCGCCGGCTTCGGCGTGGGTGATCTGGAGCGTGCGCTGCTCGACCGCGCACAGGTCTTCGTCATCGAGCGCGGTGAAGTTGAACGCGTATTCCTTGGGCGCGGCGGCCAGCAGCGCCAGGCGGCCGACATTGTGCAGCAGGCCGGCCAGGTACGCTTCTTCGGGATGGACGTAGTCGAGGATGCGCGCCGCATCGCGCGCGATCACGGCCGCCGTCAGGGAGTTTTTCCAGAACGCGCGCAGGTCGATGCTGCCGGCATGCGGGAAACTGTTGAAGGTCTGGAACACCGAATCGCTGATCACCAGCGTCTTGATCATGTCGGTGCCAAGGGCCACCAGCGACTGTTCGAGATTGGCGCTGCGCGTGCTGCGGTGGTAGGCGGAGCTGTTGGCGACCGCCAGCAGCTTGGCCGTCATGCCGGCGTCCTTCGCAATCAGTGCGGCGAGTTCCGGCATGCCGAGATCGTCGGCCTGCAGGTGCTCGATCAGCTTGACCAGGATCTGCGGCATGGCCGGCAGCCGGGCGATCAGCAAGCGATTGCGAATATCCTGATCGGATAGGAGCATGTTATCAAGCACGGCCGCCACTTGTCGAAGGGTTCTGGTAGGTGGCGATCGCGCCCGAACAGGCTTGCCACGTCGCCCTGCACTTCAGTGCATGGAACAGGCGATAGGTCTGCCAACTGCTCCAGATGATAAAAACGTATCGTAACATATATACATTTCTGATCAGGAACAATAGTTACGGGAATACTCGTTGCAATAGGCGTCCTGGGGGAGTAAACACAGCTGCCCTCGAAAACTTGTTGTAACGATACGACTATTTCCCCGATTCATGCTCACCGATGCGTCGTCAGGATGTGGGTTCGCCCCGGGCGCGCAGTTTGCGACGATGACGCCGCGCGGTATCCCAGCACGCCAGCGACAGCAGCACGAAGAACGCCTGACCGAGCGCCAGCGCCAGCACCGAATGCGACAGCGCGGGCGCCACGGCGCCAGCCACGATCGCGCCGAGCAGCGTCAGCAAGAATGACTGGCATGATGCCACCGTGCCGCGAATGCGCGGGAACAGGTCGAGCGCCAGCAGCGTCGCACCGGGCGCGATCAGCGAGCTGCCAAAGGTAAAGAAGAACATCGGCGCCACGGACCATGGCAGGGCCGGCGGAAAGAACGCATGGTAGATCACGTTGAAGGTCACGGCGCCCAGCATGAAGAAAAAGCCCATGCGGATCTGGCGCGCGAAGTCCATCTTGCCGGCCAGCCGGTTGGCAACGAGCGAACCGAGGAAAATGCCGCTCACGGTCGGCACGAACAGCCACGCGAATTCGGACGGGCCCAGGCCCAGGCTTTCGGGCAGCATGACGGGCGCCGCGGCGATGTACAAAAACAGGCCGGCGAAGTTCAGTGCCGTCACGCCAGCCATCGTCAGGAACAGGAACGAGCTGAAAATGGCGCCGTAGCTCTGGGCCAGGAAGCGCGGGTTGAACGGCTGGCGCGCGGCCGGTGGCACCGTCTCGGGCAGGTGCTTCCAGCAGAACCAGAACAGCAGCACGGTGTAGACCGACAGCGCCAGGAAGATCGCGCGCCAGTCGAGCAGCGTGACGATCCAGCCACCCACCACCGGCGCGATGGCCGGGGCGATCGAGAAGATCATCGTGACCATCGACAGCAGACGCGCCGCCGCCGTATCGGAATACAGATCGCGGATGATCGCGCGCCCCACCACCACGCCGGCCCCCGCCGACACGCCCTGCAGCACGCGAAACACCCACAGGTATTCGACCGAGGACGCCGAGGCGCAGCCGAAGCTGCCGATCGCGAATACCACAAGCGCCACCAGGATCACGTTGCGCCGCCCGAACGCATCGGATAGCGCGCCATGCCACAGCACCATGCCGGCAAAGGCCAGCATGTAGGCGGTCAGGGTCTGCTGGACCTGCAGCGGCGTGGCGGCAAGCTGGGCCTGAATCTGCGGGAAGGCCGGCAGGTAGGCGTCGATCGAGAATGGTCCCAGCATCGACAGCGCTGCCAGCAGCGTTGCCAGCCCGCCTGCCGAGAGCATCGCGATCTTGTGGGGCGGCGGCGCCGGCACGGGTGTGACGGGGTCCTTGGGCAGATCGGATGGTTCTGGCAGCATCGGGCGGTCCGGGTCAGTCCTGCTTTGGTTTGGCTTCCTCGCGGCGGTTGAAGCCCGCCACCATGTCGAAACGGAACAGGCGGCATTCGAGCGCGCCGTTGAAGAACGGGGTCTTGCGCGACTCTTTCAGGCGCAGCATTTTCGGCAGGCCCAGGTCGGCCGTGAACAGGAAGGCAGTCCAGCCGGCAAAGCGCTGCTTGAGCGTCGTGGAAAACGCGGCGTAGAAGCCGGCCGCCATGTCGTCCTGCGGCACGGTGCTGTCACCGCGCACGCCGATCCGCTCGCCGTACGGCGGGTTGGTCAAGAGGATGCCCGGCTCGCTCGTCGGCGCCGACACGTGCTGCGCTTCGATCTGCTTGAGCGGCACGTCAAACAGGATGCCAGCGATCTTCAGGTTATGGCGCGTCATTTCGACCATGTCGCCCGAGATGTCAGAACCGAAAATGGTCGGCTCCTGCGGCAGCACGTTCGGCTTGACCGCCGCTTTCATCGCGGCCCAGGCCTGGCGGTCGTGGTCGGCGAATTTTTCGAAGGCGAAGCTGCGGCGCGCACCGGACGGAATCCCTTGCAGCATCTGGGCCGCTTCGACCAGGATGGTGCCCGAACCGCACATCGGGTCGAACAGCGGTACGCCCGGCTTCCAGCCCGAGACGCGCAACAGGCCCGCAGCGAGGTTCTCGCGCAGCGGCGCGTCACCGGTTTCTTCACGCCAGCCGCGCTTGAACAGCGCTTCGCCCGAGGTGTCGAGATAGACGATGAAGTTGCGGGCGTCGAGGAAGCCGACGATGCGCATGTCCGGTTCGCGCGTGTTGACCGACGGGCGCTTGTCGTACTGGTCGCGGAAGCGGTCGCAGATGGCGTCCTTGATCTTGAGCGTCGTGAATTCGAGGCTGCGCAGCGGCGACTTGACGGCCGTGACATCGACGCGGATCGTGTGATCGGGGCCGAACCAGTCTTCCCAGGTTTGCTCGAGCACCAGATCGTAAATGTCGTTTTCGGTGGTGTAGCTGCGCTGGGCCATGCGCATCAGCACACGCGAGGCGATGCGCGAGTGCAAGTTGAGCAGCCAGGCGTCCTGCATCGTGCCCGAGCAGTGCACGCCGCCGGGCACCTGGTTGTGCACTTTCAGCGTGGTGCTTTGGGCGGCGATTTCGCCGATTTCTTCGGCCAGTGCCGCTTCCATGCCGCGTGGGCATGGGCAAAAATAGGAAGCCATGAGGGGTACCCTTTGTCCGTTGATGAAACGATGAAACGATGAAAAATTAAACGCGCCACCGGCCCGGGCCGATGACGCAGCAGTACAAAAAATGCAGGCTTAGAACGGCTTGACCGTCACCAGAATGACAATCGCCAGCATCAGCACGACCGGCACTTCATTGAACCAGCGATACCACTTGTGGCTGCGCGTATTGACACCGCGCTCAAATTTCTTGAGGATGCCGCCGCACATGTGATGGTAGCCGATCGTCAGGAACACGAGCAGCAGCTTGGCATGCAGCCAGCCGCCCTGGATGCCGTAACCCATCCACAACCACGCGCCCAGCAGCACCGCCGGCACCGACAGGATCATCGAGAAACGGTACAGCCGGCGCGCCATGCCCAGCAGGCGGTCACGCGCCGCGGGGTTGGTTTCCTCGGCCAGGTTGACGAACAGGCGCGGCAGGTAGAACAGGCCGGCGAACCAGGACGCAATGAAGACGATGTGCAGTGCTTTGATCCAGAGGTACATGCTTTCCTTGTGGTGAATGTTGAATTCAGTTGCGGACTTCGCCGTGCCCGAACACGACGTACTTGAGCGACGTAAGGCCTTCGAGGCCCACCGGCCCGCGTGCGTGCAGCTTGTCGTTCGAGATACCGATCTCGGCGCCCAGGCCGTATTCGAAACCATCGGCAAAGCGCGTCGACGCATTGATCATGACCGACGCCGAGTCGACTTCGCGCAGGAAGCGCATGGCGCAGCTGTGGTCTTCTGTCACGATCGACTCGGTGTGCTTCGACGAATACGCATCGATGTGGTCCATCGCTTCGTCGATGCCGGCCACCACCTTCACGGCCAGGATCGGGGCCAGGTATTCGGTCGACCAGTCTTCTTCCGTTGCCGCGACCAGATGCGGATAACCGGCCAGGATCGCGAACGATTCCGGATCGGCGCGCAGCTCAACGTCTTTGGTTGCATACAGTTCGGCCAGGCGCGGCAGCACGGTTGGTGCGATGCCGCGCGCGACCAGCAGCGTTTCCATCGTGTTGCAGGTGCCGTAGCGGTGGCACTTGGCGTTGAACGCGATGGCCAGCGCTTTATCGATATCGGCCTTGTCGTCGATGTAGACGTGGCAGATGCCATCGAGGTGCTTGATCATCGGGACCGTGGCTTCGGCCATCAGGCGCGCGATCAACCCTTTGCCGCCGCGCGGAACGATCACGTCCACGTACTGCGGCATCGTGATCAGCGCGCCGACGGCGGCGCGGTCGACCGTATCGACCACCTGCACCGCCGCCTGTGGCAGGCCGGCGCCAGCCAGGCCTTCGGCGACCAGCCTGGCCAGCGCGCGGTTGCAGTGGATGGCTTCCGAACCGCCGCGCAGGATCGCCGCATTGCCGCTCTTGATGCACAGGCCTGCTGCGTCCACCGTCACGTTCGGGCGCGCCTCGTAGATGATGCCGATCACGCCCAGCGGCACGCGCATCTGGCCGACCTGGATGCCGCTCGGGCGCACCTTCATGTTCGAGATTTCGCCAACCGGATCGGGCAAGGTGGCGATCTGGCGCAGGCCCGCGACCATCGTCGCAATCGCCGCGCTGGATAACGCCAGGCGATCCATCAGCGCCGGGGCCAGGCCAGCTGCCCCGGCCGCGGCCAGGTCTTGCGCGTTGGCCGCGCGCAGCGCATCGGCGTCGCGTTCGATGGCGTCGGCAATCAGGTGCAGGGCGCGGTTGCGGGTGGCGGTGTCGGCGCGTGCCATGGCGCGCGCGGCGGCGCGGGCTTGCTGGCCCAGCGTGTGCATGTGTGCGGTAATGTCCATCGAGTTTCCCATTGCATTAACCTGGCGCGCGCACGGCGGCGATGTCCATCGGCGTCGAGCCGAGGCTCTACTGCGAGAGCCTTACCGCGCCACCCGCAACGCCAGCTGCAACATCGCATCCCACGCGTCGCCCGCGAATTTTTTGGCACGCAAGCCCTTGACCATACGGTCGACCTGCGCCGCTTCTTGCAGCGCCGCTTCGAGCGTCGCGAGCGACACGCGGCGCAGCGCCGGCTCCATCATCCGCTCGCGCGGCCCCCAGATCCGGTATTCCTTGAGCAGCGCATTCAACGGCCTGCCCTGCCCCATCCCGCTCTTCAATTTTAGCAGCGTGCGGATTTCTTCGGCCACCGCCCACAAGACCAGCGGCAGCGCCTCGCCTTCGCCCTTCAGGCCTTCGAGCATGCGCACCAGGCGCGCGGTGTCGCCCGTGAGCATTGCCTCGGACAGCTTGAACACGTCGTAGCGCGCCACGTTCAGCACCGCGTCGTGCACCTGCTCGAACGTCAGCTTGCCCGGCTCGTGGAGCAGGCCGAGCTTTTGAATCTCCTGGTGCGCCGCCAGCAGATTGCCTTCGACGCGGTCGGCGATGAAGTCCAGGCTCTGGCGCTCGGCACTCTGACCTTGGCTTGCCAGCCGGTTGCCGATCCAGGCCGGCAGTTGCGCGCGCTCGATGTTCGGGATATCGATGTACACGGCCGCCTGCTGCAGCGCCGTGACCCACGACGCCTTGGCCGTCTGCCAGTCGAGCTTGGGCAGCGTGATCAGCGTCAGGTTGTCGGGGCTGAGGTCTTTTGCATACGCCTGCAACGCGGCGCTGCCATCCTTGCCCGGTTTGCCGGTGGGGATGCGCAGCTCGATCAGCTTCTTGTCGCCGAACAGCGACAGCGCCTGGTTTGCCGCCAGCAGCTCGCCCCATTTGAAGGTGCGCTCCACGCTGAGCACGTCGCGCTCGGTATAGCCCTGTGCGCGCGCCGCCTTGCGGATGCGGTCGGCCGCTTCCAGCGCCAGCAAATGCTCGTCGCTGGCGATCACGTACAACTGCGCCAGGTTCTTGGCCAGATGGCCGTCGAGCGCTTCGAGCCGCAGTTGCATCGCTTACGGGGTCGGCAAGGCGGCGGCCGGCGTCGCTGGCGCCGTCACGGGCGCCAGCGGCTTGATCGCCACCAGGCGGCGCAGGATCTGCTGCACCAGGTCGGACTGCATGTCGCGGTACAACAGCGCTTCTTCGGATTCCTTGGCCAGCACCTGCGATTCATCGAACGCGATATTGCGGCGCAAGGTGATTTCGGTTGGGGCCAAGAGCTGGCGATTGTTGGCGTCGCGCACCTGGAACACCAGCGTGTAGCTCAGCGAGTATTCACGCACGCGACCCAGGCTGTTGAGCGACAGGATCGACTTGCCGCGCGACTCGCTGATCACATCGAACAACGCCTCGGCCTTGGACGCATCGGGCTCGATGCGCACGGCGTCACCCGCGCGCAGGTTGCGCTTGAGCTCCGTGCCCAGCGGCGAGGCTTCGTTGAACGACAGCCAGATGCTCTGGAACGGCACGTTGTACTGGCCATCACTGCCGCGCAGCTTGAAGCCGCAGCCTGCCAGCATCGCCACCAGCAGGACTGCACCGATGGCGCGGACGAGGTAATTGTTGTTCGAAGTGTTCATCATCAGACCACGATATTGACAAGTTTGCCCGGCACGACGATGACCTTCTTCGGCGTACCTTCGATGAACTTCTGCACCGCTTCGCTGGCCAGCGCAGCCGCTTCGATGGTCGCCTTGTCGGCATCCTTCGCAACCTTCACCGAACCACGCAGCTTGCCGTTCACCTGGATCATCATGTCGATCTCGGACTGTTCGAGTGCCTGCGGGTCGACTTCCGGCCAGGGGGCATTGAGCAGGTCGCCATGCACGCCCGCAAAGCCAAGTTCCTGCCACAGCGCGTGCGTGATGTGCGGCGCGACCGGGTTCAGCAAACGCAGGAAGATCGAGAAGCCTTCGGCGATGATGGCGTTGGACGCTGCGCTGTCATCGAGCTTGCCCGATTCGAGCGTGTTGAGCATCTTCATGCAGGCCGAGACGACCGTGTTGTACTGGATGCGTTTCAGGTCGTAATCGGCCTGTTGCAGGATCTTGTGCACTTCGCGGCGCAGCGTTTTCTGCGCATCGGTGTGCGTGCCCTGCACTTCACCGGCCAGTGCCGCAGCGATGCGTTCGCGCTGCGCGTAGCCGAAGGCCCACACGCGGCGCAGGAAGCGGCTGGCGCCTTCGACGCCGCTGTTCGACCACTCGAGCGTCTGCTCCGGTGGCGACGCGAACATCGTAAACAGGCGCGCGGTGTCGGCGCCGTACTGCTCGATCTGCGCTTGCGGATCGATGCCGTTGTTTTTGGACTTCGACATCTTTTCGGTGCCGCCGATTTCCACCGGCTGGCCGTCGGCCTTCAACACGGCGCTTTGCGGGCGGCCCTTGTCGTCGAAGGTCAGCTCGACATCGGCCGGATTGAACCAGGTCTTTTTGCCGGACGCTTCTTCGCGGTAGTAGGTCTCGTTGAGCACCATGCCCTGCGTGAGCAGGTTCACGAACGGCTCGTCGAATTTGACCAGGCCAAAGTCGCGCATCACCTTGGTCCAGAAGCGCGCGTACAGCAGGTGCATGACGGCGTGTTCGATGCCGCCGATGTACTGGTCCATCGGCATCCAGTAATCGTTGCGCTCGTCGACCATCGCGTTGTTGGAACCCGGCGACGTATAGCGCATGTAGTACCACGACGAATCGATGAACGTGTCCATCGTGTCGGTCTCGCGGCGCGCAGGCTTGCCGCAGGTCGGGCAGTCGCACTTGAGGAACGCTTCGTCCTTGTTCAGTGGATTGCCGGTGCCGTCCGGGACCAGGTGCTCGGGCAGCACGACCGGCAGGTCGGCTTCGGGCACCGGCACGATGCCGCAGTGCTCGCAGTGGATCATCGGGATCGGCGTGCCCCAGTAGCGCTGGCGCGAAATGCCCCAGTCGCGCAGGCGGAACGTGACCTTCTTGGCGCCCAGGTCCTGGCTCGCCAGTTCACCCGAGACCGCGTTGACGGCCGAGGTGTAATCGAGGCCGTCGTACTTGCCCGAGTTGATCGTGCGGCCGTTGTCCTTGTCGCCGTACCACTCCTGCCAGGCATCGAGCGAGAATTCCTGGCCTTCGACGGCCACGACCTGCTTGATCGGCAGATTGTATTTTTTGGCGAAGCCGAAATCGCGTTCGTCATGCGCCGGCACGCCCATCACGGCGCCATCGCCGTAGGTGATCAGGACGTAGTTGCCGACCCAGACCGGGATCTGTTCTTGCGTGACCGGATGGGTGACGAACAGGCCGGTCGGCATGCCCTTCTTTTCCATCGTCGCCATGTCAGCTTCGATGACGGAACCGAGCTTGCATTCGGCGATGAATTGCTGGAGCGCCGGGTTGTTCTTTGCGGCGTGCTGGGCCAGCGCGTGCTCCGGCGCCACGGCGCAGAAGGTCACGCCCATGATCGTGTCGGCGCGCGTGGTGAACACGTACAGCTTGCCATCATCGATCGGCTCACCTGCATCGCCCACGATCGTGTGCGGGAACGCGAAGCGCACGCCGGTCGACTTGCCGATCCAGTTGGCCTGCATCGTGCGCACGCGCTCGGGCCAGCCCGGCAGCTTGTTGTCGACATGGTCGAGCAGTTCGTCGGCGTACTCGGTGATGCGCACGTAGTACATGGGGATTTCGCGCTTTTCAATGAGCGCGCCCGAACGCCAGCCGCGGCCGTCGACGACCTGCTCGTTGGCCAGCACGGTCTGGTCGACCGGGTCCCAGTTCACGGTACCGGTCTTCTGGTAGATGATGCCCTTCTCGAGCATCTTGAGGAACATCCACTGGTTCCACTTGTAGTAGTCCGGCTTGCAGGCGGTCATCTCACGCGACCAGTCGATCGCCAGGCCCATCGACTCCATCTGGCCACGCATGTGGGCGATGTTCGAGTAGGTCCATTCAGCAGGCGGCACGTTGTTGGCCATCGCCGCGTTTTCCGCCGGCATGCCGAATGCATCCCAGCCCATCGGCATCAACACGTTATAGCCGTTCATCCGCAGGTAGCGGTACATCACGTCATTGATCGTATAGTTGCGCACGTGGCCCATGTGCAGCTTGCCCGATGGGTAAGGCAGCATCGAGCAGGCGTAATACTTGCCCTTAGGGAAACGCGGATCGTGTTCGACGGCTTTATAGGCGTCGATCGATTTCCAGTAGGCCTGGGCGGCCTGTTCGACTTCGGCTGGACTATATTTTTCTTGCATGATTTCTGCAGACGTAATGTGGGAGATGGAACCGGTCATTATAACCTGTTGATTTTGCACTACGGCGTGGCGTGGTGCAGGAAGGATGGTGCGATGAGACAGCGTCCGCTGAACGCTGCCCCGGGTAATTCAGCGCAGCACGAGTTTCAATGCCGGCGTTTCGCCATAATCTTCATACCGCTCGTTGATGCCGCCGATACAGAAGGCCAGCTCTTCAAACAGATCGGGCGCGGCGGCCTTCATGGCAGCAGCGTCGACGATCACGACCTCAAGCACTTCGTCCGGCGCCAGCTGGAAGCTGGTCATGTTTTCGTCGTCGCGCAGGTAGCTCAGGCAATCTACCCAGGCGTCGATGCTGTTCGCATACGACGCCGGGAAACCGAATGCGGCCCGGCTTTGTGCATGAAACGACGCCTCATCGACGATCGCAGCGCCGTTCAGTTGTGCAACGGCCATATCAGGCTTTCAGGCCCAGCACGTCCTGCATGTCATACAGGCCATGGGATTTGTCTGCCAGGAAGTGCGCGGCGCGCAGCGCGCCGTGTGCGTAGGTCACGCGGCTGCTGGATTTGTGGCTGATCTCGATGCGCTCGCCCGTGCCCAGGAACATCACGGTGTGGTCGCCCACGACATCGCCGCCGCGCACGGTGGCAAAGCCGATCGTCGACGGATCGCGCTCTCCGGTGACACCTTCGCGCCCGTACACGGCGCATTCCTTGAGGTCGCGGCCGATGGCGTCGGCAATCACTTCGCCCATCTTGAGCGCGGTGCCCGATGGTGCATCGACCTTGTGCCGGTGATGCGCTTCGACGATTTCGATGTCGTAGCCTTCGGCAAAACTTTTTGCCGCCATTTCGAGCAACTTGAGCGTGACGTTCACGCCCACACTCATGTTTGGAGCGACCACCAGGCCGACTTTCTCGGCAGCGGCGGCAATCTGCGCCTTGCCGGCGTCATCGAAACCGGTGGTGCCGATCACCATCTGCTTGCCGTTGGCGGCGCAGTACGCGAGGTGCGCCAGCGTGCCTTCCGGGCGGGTGAAGTCGATCAGCACGTCGGCGTTGTGCAGGCCGTGCTTGATGCTGTCTTCGATCATCACGCCAGTGAGAAAGCCCCCGAAGGCGCCGGCATCCTGGCCGATGAACGGCGAACCGGGCATGTCGAGGGCGCCGGCCAGGCGGGCGTCGGGTGCGTACTGGATGGCTTCGATCAGCATGCGGCCCATGCGGCCGCTGGCGCCGGCTACGGCGATATTCAACATCGTCATGACAATCCTTACTGCTGGGTTGCCGGGGCGGTCACCGTGATCGGTGCGACCGGACGGCTTTCCGGCTTTTCTTTCTTGCTCGGCACCTTGGCGGGGCCGGCGATACGGTCGATGTAATCGCGCTCGCTTGGCAGGTTGCCGCCTTCGAAGCGCTCGACCACGTCATCCTTGAAGAACACGGTCACGCGGCTGGTGGTCAGTTCGCCATTGCCACGGGCCAGGTAGAACGGGTAGTCCCAGCGGTCGGCGTGGAAGGCATCGAGCAGCAGAGGCGAGCCGAGCAGGAAACGCACCTGATCGCGCGTCTGGCCGGCTTTCAGCTGGTTCAGCATCTCTTGCGAAACGAAGTTGCCTTGCTGGATGTCCGGACGGTAAGGCGAGAAGATCCACAGGAACTTTTGCAGGCGCGAGGCCTGCACGGTCTGCGCGCCGGCATTGGCGATGGCGGCCGATTTGTCGGCGTCGGCCGCGGTGGCCGCCGTGTCCGTTGCCACCGGTGGCGCCGGACGGGTCTGGTTGCGCCAGGACGCGCAGCCGGACAGCGTCAGCGTGCAGACGAGACCTGCCGCCAGCACCGCCTTGGCGGAAAATCGATGGGATACGGCTTGTTTGACGCGCATAGGTAACCTCAAATCGTTCGAGCGGGAGCTTTCAAAACGCTATATCATAAAGCACTCCGCCAATATGCGAGTAACAAACATGAGTAACAATCCGACCGACCTGAAGGCAAGCGGCCTGAAGGCCACGCTCCCGCGCCTGAAAATCCTGGAAATCTTCCAGAACAGCGCCGTGCGTCACCTCACCGCCGAAGATGTCTACAAGATCCTGTTGGCTGAAAACATGGACGTCGGCCTGGCCACCGTTTACCGCGTCCTGACGCAATTCGAGCAGGCTGGCCTGCTCAACCGTAACCACTTCGAAACCGGCAAAGCCATCTACGAACTCAACGCCGGCTCGCACCACGATCACCTCGTCTGCGTCACCTGCGGCCGGGTCGAAGAATTCTACGACGACGAAATCGAGCAGCGTCAGAAGATGATCGCCGAAACCCACGGCTACACGATCGTCGACCATGCGCTGGCGATCTACGGCAGTTGCCCGCAGTGCCAGGCGGCGCGCAAGGCAAGCTGAGTCATTTGCAGCCGACAAGGCTGGTCAATAAAAAGGGCGCACCGGAATTTCCCGTGCGCCCTTTTTGCGTCTGGTGACGGGTAAAAAACAGTTAAGGCTGACTGAGCGCGTTCGACAGCAGTTTGGCGGTGATGTCGACGATGGGAATCACCCGTTCGTAGGCCATGCGCGTGGGGCCGATGACACCGAGGGTGCCGACGATGCGGCCATCGACGGCGTATGGCGCGGTGACCACACTCATCTCGTCCATCGGCACCAGGTTCGATTCGCCGCCAATGAAGATCTGCACGCCACCGGCCTTGCTCGACATGTCGAGCAATTGCATCAGGCCGGTCTTTTGCTCGAACATCTCGAACATCTGGCGCAGCGAACTCATATTGGATGACAGGTCGGTCACCGACAGCAGGTTGCGCTCGCCGGAAATGACCACGTCGTCGCTCTCGGCCATGGCCTCGCTGCCAGCCTCGACGGCGGCATGCATCAGGCGTCCCATGTCGTCGCTCAGCTGGCGCAATTCGCCGCTCAGGCGTTGGCGCACGCCGTCGAACGATTGGCCGGCAAAGTTCTGGTTCAGGTAATTGGCCGACTGCGACAATTGCGCCGGCGTGTAGTCGACATCGGTCAGCAGCAGGCGGTTCTGCACATCACCACGGGGATCGACGATCACGAGCAGGATGCGCTTTTCGGACAGGCGCAAGAATTCGATCTGCTGGAACACCGATTCGCGGCGCGGGCTTTGCACAACGCCGGCAAACTGCGACAGCGAAGACAGCATCTGGGCCGCGTTGGCGATCAGTTTTTGCGGATGCTGCAGCGGCAGGCGCATGCGTTCGGCGCCAACCGTCGTTTCATCGAGCTGCTTGACGGTCAGCAGGGTATCGACAAACACGCGGTAGCCGCGCGGCGTCGGAATCCGGCCGGCCGAGGTGTGGGGACTGGCGACGAAGCCCATGTCCTCGAGGTCGGCCATGATGTTGCGGATCGTCGCGGGCGACAGTTCCAGGCCCGACAGCTTGGACAACGCGCGCGAGCCGACCGGCTGGCCGTCGGCGATATAGCGTTCGACAAGCGCTTTGAGCAGGGTTTGGGCACGGTGATCGAGTTGCATGGTTCCGGGAAAGGTCTTTTTCTGTGGTGCTGGGATGAGAATCAAATTGGGGCGCGGCACGGCAGCGCAAGGGTTGCAGTCCGTCCCAGTGTTATACGCCCATCGGCGCGGATCCGTGCGGCAACTCGTGCGGTGGCTCCTGTGCCGGCTCATGCCCGGCATCCAGCCAGTCGAGCAGCGCATCGATGCTGTCCACCTCGACATCCGGCCGTACCTGATCAGCCAGCTCGTTGATCTTGCCGCTGCGGTTCATCCAGGCAGCGCGCAAGCCTGCCTGCTGGGCGCCCTGGACATCGAGCAGCAGGTCGTCGCCCACATACAGGGTGTCGGCCGGCAGCACACCCAGCGCTGCGCAGCCGGCCAGGAAAATTCCCGGATCCGGCTTGGCGGCGCCAAAGTCGCGCGCCGCCACCGATGCCTGGAACTGGTCCGCCAGGCCGATCATGGCCAGATCGGCCACGCCATTGGTGACTGAGCCCAGCAGCGCGCGCTGCCGGAGCCGCGCGAGACCTGGCGCCACGTCGTCATACAGCGTTACGGCATTGCGGGCGGCGATGAAAAGGACCATGGCCTCCTCCACCCGGGCCACATCCTCCCCGACCTCCTCGAACGCGGCGACCAGGCCGGCGTGGCGCAGCGCGCTCAGGTCGATCCCGTACTCGGGCTGGCGTGCCAGCAATTCCAGGCGTGCCTGGCGCAGGCTGTCGATCGTGAACCGGTCGGCCACGCGCGGCGCATGCTGCTGCAGCCACGTATATAGAATGGTTTCGGCAGCCCGGATCACGGGCACGATCGGCCACAGGGTATCGTCCAGGTCGAACAGTATGGCTTTGGGCCAGGGATGGCGGGTCATCGGCTTCCAGGGAACGGGCATGAAAAAACGCTACGCCAGCATAGCGATGCATACGGCCAAAAGCAAACCGCACGGTCTGCACGTTACCTATATGACATTGTGCTTACAACCTGATACACATGCAAATGGGACGCAAATGGACCGGTTGCCTAATAAATGAACTAAAATGTTGAGCGATTTTTTAATTCCAACCGCGCAGCCTGCGCTTTCCGCTAGATTATTTGGAGAATATATGAAGAGTTCCTACCTGCGCGCAAGTGCAGCGCTGGCATGCGCGGTCCTGCTGACTGCTTGCGGTGGTGACGATGGCCAGTTGCTGCTGGGCGGCACGATTTCCGGCGTGACCAAGCCGGGCATGGTCGTCACCAACAACGGCGGCTCCGACTATGAAATTCCGGTGCCGACGAACGGCACGAGCTCGACCCAGTTCTTTTTCCCAACCCGGATTTCGTCCGACGACAAGTACGATGTGCGCGTCAAGAGCGTGCCGTCGAACGTCGAAATCAGTACTTGTAAATACCTTTATAACACCGGCCGCGCCGGCTTCGATGTCACTACCATTCAAATCGCTTGCGAATTCAAGACGCAGGCCCTTGGCGGCACGGTCAGCAATCTCAAGGGCCAGCTGATTTTGGTCAACGGCTCCGACCGTGTTACCGTTCCAGCCGGTGCAACAACCTTTGCCATGGCCCGCGTTGCACAAGATGCACCCTATGGCGTCTCGGTCCTGACCAATCCTGCCAACCAGAGCTGCACGGTCGCCAATGGCGTCGGCACCATGGGCTCGGCTGACGTGAACAACGTTACCGTCACGTGCGCACCTTAATTTTTTCTGGAGTCAAACGCATGAAGTCTTCCCTGATCCGCCCGGCGCTTGCACTGGCGCTGGCTGCAAGCTTGGCCGCCTGTGGCGGCAGCGACAAAGCCGAGTTCATTGTTGCCGGCTCAGTGACCGGCCTTGTCTATGATGGCCTGGTCCTGACCAATGGTGGCGTGCCCTTGAAAGTCGCACCGCCAACGACTGCTGGCGGACCAGTACGCTTCACTTTCCCTGACAAGCTGGAATACGGCGACACCTATAATGTTCAGGTCGGTACGGACCCTGACCACCAGAACTGCGGGGCGGTCGCTCCGGCCGACGGCCTGTATGCCAACAACGCCGATACGGCGGGCCGCCTGAGAACGATCGACATCTCGATCAACTGCAACATCGACACGTACACCGTCGGCGGCACGATCACCGGCTTGACCGGCGCCGGCCTGGTACTGGCCAACGGCAGTACGGGTGGCACTTACTCTGCCGCGGCGCCAACAACGCCGCCATCCACGACCCCGATCACCTATGCCCTGCCTGTAGTGGCATTCGGCACGACGTATGGCGTCACGGTCACCAAGCAGCCAGCCGGTCAAGTATGTACCGTCGCCAACCCAACCGGCATCATGGGTGACGCTGAGGTAAAAAACGTCAACGTCACTTGCGTCGCTGCATAGCCCTCTTGAAGAGTTATACGTAATTCTTATGTCGAGTATGCGAAAGGAAAATTGGATTTATATGCTGTAACGCAGCATACTGATCCTGTCTCCTCCAACTCTCCTCAGAAAAGAATTGGATTTCGGCCCGCTCTTGTAGCGGGCCTTTTTTTTGGCTGTCTCTCTTCGCCGTATTAAAACGATAGGGTGAGCACGCAACCATAAAAAAAGCGCCTTTGCAGGCGCTTTGATGTGGGACATGCTGGCCGGACGGCCACAGCAACTAGGTCTGGCTCGGCAGATTGGCCAGCGCCACATATTGCGTCAGGCTCACGGCTTCAGGCCGCACGCTCGGGTCGATGCCCGCTTCCACCAGCTGCGCCTCGGTGAACATTCCTGCCACGCAGTTGCGAATGACCTTGCGCCGCTGCGAGAAGGCCTTGGCCACCACGGCTTCGAGGCGCTTGGCATCGCACGGCAGCTGCTGCTTGACCGGCACCATACGCACGATGGCCGATTCGACCTGCGGCGGCGGATCGAACGCGGTGGGCGGCACGATGAACATCAGCGACATGTCATAACGCCATTGCAGCATCACTGACAGGCGGCCGTAGGTCTTGCTGCCCGGCTCGGCGACCATGCGCTCGACCACTTCCTTTTGCAGCATGAAATGCTGGTCTTCGATCAGGTGCGCGAAGTCCGCCAGGTGGAACAGCAGCGGGCTCGAAATGTTGTACGGCAAATTGCCCACCACGCGCAGCTTCTGGCCTTCAGCCACCGGGATCGCGCCAAAGTCGAACTTCAGCGCGTCACCCGAATGCACGGTCAGGCGCTCGCGCGGATAGGCTTTTTCCAGGCGCGTGACCAGATCACGGTCGAGCTCGACGACGTGCATGTGGTCCAGCTGCTTGAGCAGCAGCGCCGTCATCGCGGCCAGGCCCGGTCCGATTTCCACCATGGTCTCGCCCTTGCGTGGTGCGATGGCGTCGATGATGTCAGAGAGGACTTGCTTGTCGGTCAGGAAATTCTGGCCAAAGCGCTTGCGTGCTACGTGTTTCATGGATGCTTTCTTGATTATTTGATGCCGGCCGCGCGCTGCGCCAGCACCATGTGCATGGCGGCGCGGATCGCTTCGATCATGCTGCCGCAATCGGCCAGACCGAGGCCCTGCGCGGCCAGGTCGAGTGCGGTGCCATGGTCGACCGAGGTGCGGATCAACGGCAGGCCAAGCGTGACATTGATGCCGCGCCCGAAGGTTGCATGCTTGAGCACCGGCAGACCCTGGTCGTGGTACATCGCCAGCACGCAGTCGGCGTCTTGCAGGTACTTCGGCTGGAACAGCGTGTCGGCCGGATACGGGCCGCGCGCGTCGATGCCACGCGCACGCGCAGCCTCGAGCACCGGCGTGATGACGTCGATTTCTTCGCGGCCCAGATAGCCGTTCTCGCCCGCGTGCGGGTTCAGGCCGGTAACCAGGATGACGGGCGCGGCGATGCCGAACTTGGTGGTCAGATCGGCGTGCAGGATATCGAGCACCTGCGTGAGGTTCTCGCGCGTGAGCGCGCCCGGGACATCTTTCAGCGGCAGATGGGTCGTGGCCAGCGCGACGCGCAGGTAAGGCTGATCGCCGGCTGGCGCGCCGGCCAGCATCATCACCACCTTGGCGGTGCCGGTCTTCTCGGCCAGGTATTCGGTGTGGCCGGAAAATGCAACACCGGCATCGTTGATCGTGCTTTTCTGCAGCGGCGCGGTGACGATGCCGTCAAACCAGCCCCGCTCGCAGCCTTCGATCGCCAGGTCGAGCGTCGCCAGCACGGCGCGGCCGTTCTCGGGATCGAGCCGGCCCGGCACCACGTGGGCGTCGAGCGGCACGTCGATGACGGCCAGCCGCGTGGCGCCGAAGTGCGGCAGGCCGCCGTTGCGCAGCGCCTGGGTCGACAAGGCGGCCAGGCGGATCTCAGGGTCGATCAGGCTGGCCGTGAGCGCCAGGAAGGCGGCGTCGCCCACCAGCACGCAGTTGGCCTCATCGCGCAGGGCCCAGGCGGCGCGGATCGCGATCTCGGGGCCGATGCCTGCTGGCTCGCCGACCGTGATCGCCAGAATTGGGCGAACTGCGGGCCGTTGGTGCGCCAGCGGGCGCACAGGCGCCTGCGGCGCGACCATTGCTTACTGTTCCTCGCGGAATTCGACGTAGGCGCGGTCGCGCACCTGACGCATCCAGTCTTCCATCGCTTCCTGCATCTTGCGGTCGCGCAGGACCTGGCGTGCCACGTTGCGCTCTTTCTGCTGCGTCACGTCTTCGCTCTTGCGCTCGACCACCTGGATCAGGTGGAAGCCGAACGGCGACTGCACGATGTCGGACGTATCGCCCGGCTTGAGGGCGTTCATCGCGGTCTCGAATTCCGGCACGGTGTCGCCCGGATACAGCCAGCCCAGGTCGCCGCCCTTGGTGGCCGAACCGTCCTGCGAGTACTGGCGCGCCAGCTCTTCGAAGGTGCCGGCGTTGTTGGCCATCTTCTCCTTGATTTCCAGCAGCTTGCGCTTGACTTCACCCTCGGTCATGGTCGGCGTGACCTTGAGCAGGATGTGGCGCGCGCGGGTCTGCTCGACGACAGCCTTGTCGGCCTCGCTGGCCAGTGAACGCTTGCCGGCCAGTTTCAGGATGTGAAAGCCAACGTTGGTCTTGAGGATCGGCGTGACCTGGCCGGCTTCCAGCTTGCGCAGCTCGGTCGAGAAATTCGGCGGCAGGCGATCGGCATCGCGCCAGCCGATGTCGCCGCCCTTGAGGGCGTCCGGGGCGTCGGAATACGTGGAGGCCATGCGCGCGAAGTCGGCGCCGGTGCGCAGCTGGCGCATCACTTCTTCGGCGCGCGCGGCGCGGGCAGCGATCTGCTCGGGCGATGCGTTCTCGGGCACACGCACCAGGATCTGGGCGATGTTGACTTCGATGCGGTCGGCAGCAGCGGCCTTGGCGGCAGCCATATAGGTGTCGATCTCGGCTTCCGAGACTTGCACCTTGCTGTCGACTTCGTGCTCGCGCAGGCGCTGCATCATGATTTCGTTGCGGATGTCTTCGCGGAAGCGCGAGAAGGGCATGCCTTCTTTTTCCATCTGGTTGCGCATGTCCTGCACCGACAGCTTCTGGTTCTCGGCGATGCGGCCGATCGTTGCGTCCAGCGTGCGGTCATCGACCTTGACGCCCATCTCCTTGGCCAACTGCAGCTGGGCGCGCTCGACGATCATCGCCTCGAGCACCTGGCGTTCCATCGTGGCGGTGTCGGGCATCTGGGCGTTACGCGCCTTCATGTTTGCCGTCACCTGGACCATGCGGCCGGCCACTTCGTTGCGCGTGATGACTTCATCGTTGACGACAACCTGGATCGAGTCGACCACCTTGGCATTGGCCGAGGCAGGCGGCAGGAAGCCCGAGCTGGCGGCCGGCGTAGCGGCGGCTGGCGCGGTCGCTGCCGGCGTCTTGGCGGCCGGCGTACCGGCAGCAGGTGCTGCGGCCTGGGCCAGCGCCTGACCGGCACTGATCGCGCACAGCAGCGCGGCTGCCAACTGGAGAGACTGCAAACGGGTAGTACGCATCATCTGGAAAGCACTCATTTGAGGATTGTTCACGTCAGGTTGGACGACGAAGTATGGACACCGAGTCTGAAATTTGACTTAGGGGCGGCCAATGCCGGCATTCAGTCGCGTATAGCCCGGGACGCTCTTGTTGAACGACTCGAGCGGATTGCCCAGGCCCAGGCGCGACAAGCCATTGAGCTCGAGCTGGAAGAAGATCGGCGTCGACGTGGTCTGTGCGGCAGTCACGAAACGCTGCGCGCCCATCCGGAACACCCAGCAATCGGCCTGGTATTCGAGACCGATCAGGCTCTCGATCAGCTTGCTGCCGGTGGACGGATTGACTGCCTGCCCCACACCATACGAACGCAACGCATAGCTGACCCGGCCCACGCCATACCAGCGTCGCGAGATCGGATACTGCGCCGACAGGTCGATATTGCGGAAGCTGTCACGCTGATAACGATACTCTGCATTGACCGCCTTCATCTTCCCCGGACGCCACTGCACGCTCACGTTCGAGCTGTACAGACTACTTCCGGCCGCATCGTATTGTACGCCGCTATCGAAGGTCCAGGACTCGGAAATGGTGCCGCCGGCGGCCAGCAGCAGGTCGTACCGGCTTTGCTGCGCCGCTTCGCCTGCGATGCGCACGCGCGGCTCTTCGAAGTACAGGCGCTGGCCGATGGCCAGGCGCAAGCGTTCAGCGCCGTCTTCCTGAATGAAGCGCGAGACCAGCGCCGCAGTCAGCTGGTTGGCATCGGACACGCGGTCCAGGCCGACGTAGCGGTTCTCGGAAAACAGCTGGGCGTAATTGAAGCCCGAGCGGCCCGTGTCGAACAGCGGGACATCGTCCTGGTTCTCGTACGGCGTGTACACATAGAACAGGCGCGGCTCGAGCGTCTGTGTGGTGGACTTGCCGAACAGCGAAGCATCGCGCTCGAACACCATGCCGCTGTCGAACGACACCGTCGGAATCGTGCGCGTCAGCTTGGTCGGCTTGCCCGGGCGCATCTCGTGGTCGTCGAGATCGTACTGGGCCGCGTTGTACATCAGCTTGGGCGTGACGAACCAGCCCGGGCGCACGATCGGGTAGCTGACCTGGCCCTGGACCACGGCGCGCGAACCGCCCACGGCGGTGGGGTGCGCAAAACGGGTCGCCTCGGCGTCCACCGCCCAGTCGAAGCCTGCCACATCGTAGCGCGCGGAGCGGAAGTTAATCTGCGGCAGGCGGTCGTATGGCCGCGGCACCGTCAGGCTGGGATTGGTGGCGGCCGCCGGGTCTTGCAGCACCTGGTAATTCTGGGCGCGCGCGGACAGGCTCCAGTACTGGCCCGAGTAATCGGTACGCAGTTCGCGCAGGAGCTGGCGCTCGGCGCTGGCGGCGACGGTGCGCGAAAAGTCGGACGGGTATTCATCGTCCGATGCGCCATGCAGGTTCCAGCCGTACGACCAGTTCGGTTTGATCGCGCCGTTGTGCAGCGAGTCGGCGCGCCAGCGCGTGGTGCCCGTCTGGCGGTCGTCCGGCAGCACTTCGACGTGGGTTTCGCCACTGTAGGTGCTGCCCAGATAGCGCCCGGTCGCACCGAGCTGGAAGCCGCGGTCGAACATCATGCGCGGGTACAGCGTCAGGTCGCGGTTCGGCGCAATGTTGACGTAGTACGGCACCATGACTTCGGCCTTGCCCTGCGAACCGAAACCGACAGTTGGCGGCAGCCAGCCCGAACGGCGCTGGCCCGACAGCGAGAACGACATTGCCGGCGTGCCGAGGATCGGCACATCCTTGAAGTAGATGACCGTCTTGCCGGCGGTGCCGACGTCGCGGCCCTTGTCCAGGCGCAGCGTGCTCGACTTCAGATACCAGTCGGGGTCCGGCCCTTCGCAGGTGCTGTAGGTACCGTCGCGTACGACGGCCTGTTGCTCACCCAGGAAGTCGATCCGGCTCGCCTGGCCCTGGCCATTGTTCGCCGCCATGAAATAGGTCGGGTTGAGCAGGTAGCCCTTGCCGGTTTCAAGGTTCAGCTGCAGCTCGTCGCCTTTATAGCGATCGCCGAAGCGCCACATGTCGACGTTGCCGGAGGCCGTGACCTGGTCTTCGACGATCAGGTAGCAGGCCGTATCGGCGGTCATGCCGGTCTGGCCACGCGTGATCTCGACGTTACGGGAGAGATCGAGCCGGCGGTCGGGCCGGCCGGCGATATCCTCGGCCTTGACGGTGACGGGAAGTTCGTCTTCGGCCTGGACCGTTGGTGCGGGGGCGGTGACGTTGACGGTGGCGGGCGTCTGGGCGAACGCAGGCATCGCAGTGACCGAAGCCATTGCATACAGTGCGAGCACGTGTCGTGGTGGGAATGGTTGGGCCGAGGACCAGCTCATGGAAAATCGCAGCTCATGGAGAATCGACGTGCGCCATAAAGGGCGGTTTTTTTGGGATGAATCCCTTATTATAGGGGAATTAGTTCAACCAACCGGATTCATCAGGCTGCTTCATGTCATCTTTGTCTCAAAACCTTTCCGCCTCCGCCGACGCAGTGCCCGATACCCGGCTGTCGCAACTGAACGCATGGCTGGCCACGACCGGCCTGGTCGACGTCGCGTCGGGCCGCCGCGCCTCCGTTGACGCCAGTTTCCGGCGCTACTTCCGCTACGACGTCGTCGCCGACATGCAGGCCAGGCTGGGCGCGACGCTGGTCGCGATGGACGCTCCACCCGAGCGCGAGAACGTGCCGGCCTTCGTCCATGTACAGGGCTTGCTGCTGGAAGCTGGCGTGAGCGTGCCGGCCATCGCCGCGCGCAACATCGAACAGGGTTTCCTGCTGCTGTCCGACCTGGGCAACACCACTTACCTGTCGCGCCTGTCGATTGACAACGCTGCCTTCATGTATTCGGACGCCGTCGACGCGCTGCTCAAGTTCCAGATGGCCAGCCAGCCGGACGTGCTGCCCGAGTTCGACCGCGCCTTTGTAATGCGCGAACTGGGCATCTTCCCCGAGTGGTACCTGGGCAAACACCTGGGCGTGACGCTCGACGACAAACAGCAGGCGCAGCTCGACAAGGTATTCGAAGCGATTACCGCCAACGTGCTGGCGCAGCAGCAGGTGTTCATGCACCGCGATTTCCACTCGCGCAACCTGATGTTCCTCGACCAGCACAACCCGGGCGTGATCGACTTCCAGGATGCCGTGTATGGCCCGGTCACGTACGATCTGGCATCGCTCCTGCGCGACGCCTACATCCAGTGGGACGAAGACATGGTGCTCGACTGGGTGGTGCGCTACTGGCAAAGCGCCAAAAGCGTCGGCCTGCCGGTCAATCCCGACATCGACGCGTTCTACCGCGACTTCGAATTCATGGCCCTGCAGCGCCACCTGAAAATCCTCGGCATCTTCTGCCGCCTGAACTACCGCGACAACAAGGCCCACTACATGGGCGACCTGCCGACGGTGCTCGACTACGTGCGCAAGACCGCCAACCGCTACAACGAACTCAAGCCGCTGCTGCGCCTGCTCGACGCAGTCGACGACAAGCCGCAACAGTTCGGCTACACCTTCTAAGGCAACCATCATGAAAGCGATGATTTTTGCCGCCGGCCGCGGCGAGCGCATGCGGCCACTGACCGACACCTGCCCGAAGCCCCTGCTCAAGGTGCGCGGCCGGCCCCTGATCACCTGGCATGTACTGAACCTGGTGCGCGCCGGGATCGTCGACATCGTCATCAACCACTCGCACCTTGGTCACATGATCGAGGCCGAGCTGGGCGACGGCAGCCGCTACGGCGCGCGCATCGTCTACTCGCACGAACCGAGCCCGCTCGAGACGGCCGGCGGCGTGGCCAATGCGCTGCACCTGCTGGGGGATGAACCCTTCCTGGCCGTGTCGGGCGACATCTATGCGCCCTACTTCGACTTTACCGAGGCGCTCGATGCGCTCAAGGACAAGGATGCGGTCGGCCAGGTCTACCCGGTCGACCAGCGCGACATCGCCTGGCTGTGGCTCACGCCAAACCCCTGGCACAACCCCGAGGGCGACTTTGCAGTCGACATGTACACGCTGCGTAACGAGGGTGACATCAAGTTCAATTTCGCCGGCATCGGCGTCTACCGGCCCGAGATGTTCGACGGCATCCGCGCGGGCGAATTCGTCAAGTTCGGCCCCCTGATGCGCCAGTACATCGAGCAGGGTCGCATCGGTGGCGAGGTGTATCACGGCCAGTGGGTCAATGTCGGCACCGTCGGCCAGCTCGAAGAATTGAACGCGCCGCTGCGGCCGGCCAAGTCGGCGCCATGATCTCGGCCGGCGCCGTGCATGCGGATCGGCGCGCACGCGTGCTGGCGCAGATGCCGCCGGGCGCGGTTGCGGTGCTGGGCACGGCGCCCGAGGTGATGCGCAATGGCGACAGCCCGTATCCATACCGGCACGACAGCTACTTTTATTACCTGAGCGGCTTCGCCGAGCCTGACAGCTTCATCGTGCTGGTGGCAGCGCTCGATGCGCGCGCTGCCCGCGCGATCCTGTTCTGCCGCGCGAAAGACCCTGACCATGAAATCTGGGATGGCTTTCGCTACGGGCCCGATGCGGCGCGCACGGCGTTCGGGTTCGACGAGGCGTATCCGGTCGACGAACTCGATCACCGCATGGTGGGCATGCTGTCGAATGCACCGGCGCTGTACTACGCGCCGGGCCACAGCGCAGCGCTCGATGCGCAGATCACCGGTTGGCTGAAGGGCGTGCGCGCGCTGGGCCGCACGGGCGTAACAGCGCCGGCGACGACGCACAACTTGCTGGTGCTGCTGGACGAGATGCGGCTGTTGAAGGACGCGCACGAAGTGGACCTGATGGCGCGCGCCGGCGCCATCTCGGCTGGGGCGCATGCGCGCGCGATGCGCGCTACGCGACCCGACATGATCGAGTACGAGATCGAGGCCGAACTGCTGCACGAGTTCCGCCGCAACGGGGCGCAGGCGCCGGCGTATTCGTCGATTGTCGCATCGGGCCCGAATGCCTGCGTGCTGCACTATATTGCCAACGGCCGCCGTATTCTGGATGGCGAGCTGGTACTGATCGACGCCGGCTGCGAAGTCGATGGCTACGCGGGCGACATCACGCGCACCTATCCGGCCAACGGCCGCTTCACGGCGCCGCAGCGCACGCTGTACGAACTGGTGCTGCGCGCCCAGGCGGCGGCGCTGGCGGCCGTCCGGCCCGGGCAACCGTACAGCGGCATCCACGAGGCGGCAGTGCGGGTGCTGACCGAAGGCATGCTGGACCTGGGCCTGCTCGATCAACGCAAGGTCGGCTCGGTCGATGACGCGATCGACACACGCGCATTCGCCCAGTTCTACATGCACGGCACCGGCCACTGGCTGGGGATGGACGTGCACGATGTGGGCGTGTACCGCGATCTGGCGCTGCCCGAGAAACCATCGCGCGCGCTGCAGCCGGGCATGGCGCTGACGGTGGAGCCGGGCATCTATGTGCGGCCGGCCGACGGCGTGCCCGAACAATACTGGAATATCGGCATCCGGATCGAGGACGATGTCGTCGTCACCGGGACGGGCGCGCGCATCCTGACGGACGGCGTACCGAAAGACGTGGCGGAGATTGAAGCATGGATGAAGGCAGCACGATGACGAACCAAACTTACGACGTCGATGTGGCGATCTGCGGCGCGGGGCCGGTGGGCCTGGCGCTGGCGGCTTTCCTGGTCCGGCGCGGCATTGCCGGGGCGCGCATCGCGCTCATCGACGGCAAGTCGCTGGGCCAGGCGATTTCGGATCCGCGCTCGATCGCGCTGTCGTGGGGCAGCGCGCAACTGCTGCAAGAGGTGGGCGCGTGGCCGCTGGCCGCCACGCCGATCCACGAGATCCACGTCTCGCGCCGCGGCCAGCTGGGCCGCAGCCTGATGCAGCGCGAAGACCACGACGTGCCGGCGCTGGGCTATGTGACGCGCTATGGCGCCGTCGTCGATGCGCTGGCAAAGGTGGGCGAGCAGGCCGGCGTATTGACGCTGCGCCCGGCGCGCGTAACGTCGCTCGATGAACAGCCGGATGCGGCGCTGTTGCACCTGGACGATGGCAGCACGGTGCGTGCACGGGTGGCGGTGCAGGCCGAAGGCGGCCTGTTTGGCGCGCAGGACCAGCGCGCCCGCAGCCGCGATTACGAACAGAGCGCCGTCATCGCGCGCGTGACGACCGCGCTGCCAATCGCGCACCGCGCGTTCGAACGCTTCACCGACGAAGGCCCGCTGGCACTGCTGCCCGAAGACGGCGCCGATGGCCACCAGTACGCGCTGGTCTGGTGCATGCGCCCGGAGCGAGCGCAAGCAATCCTGGCGCTGGATGACGCACGCTTCCTGACGCAGCTGGGCGAGGCCTTCGGCGCCCGCCTGGGCGCTTTTACAAAGGTATCGCCGCGCAGCGCGTTCCCGCTCGGCCTGAACGCCGAAGCACGTGCCACGGCGCGCACGGTCGCCATCGGCAATGCCGCGCAAACGCTGCACCCGGTGGCCGGCCAGGGCCTGAACCTGGGCCTGCGCGACGCCGCCGTGCTGGCACGCCAGCTGGCGCGCGGAACGGACGCCGAAGCCATCGCCCGCTTCACAGAAGACCGCGCAGGCGACCGCCGCACGACCATCGGCCTGACCGACACGATGGCGCGCGCCTTCACGATCCCCGGCCCGCTGCAACCGCTGCTCGGCCTGGGCCTGGCCGCCCTCGACCTGACCCGCCCCGCCCGCACGCTGCTGGCCGACCTGATGATGTTCGGCCGCCGCTAACCCGGAGCAATTACCCAACAATTGGGGTCAGAGTCGAATTGTTTGACAACGTTTTGTTAAATGGCCGCCAATACATTGCCAACGGCGATGTATTGGCGGCTGCCATCTCAGTAGCGTAGCGTGGACAGCTGCGCCGTCCACGCGTTCAATTGATTCAATTCGACCGCGACAGCGCTTCCAGCAATTTGGTGGCCGTTGCCGCCGACGAACCCGGATTCTGACCGGTGATCAGCAAGCCATCGGTGACCACATACGAACCCCAGTCGTCGGTGCGCGAATAGTTGCCGCCTTTTGCCTTGAGCTCGTCTTCCACCAGGAACGGCACGATATCCGTCAGTTCGACAGCCGCTTCTTCGGTATTGGTGAAGCCCGTAACGCGCTTACCCTGCACGAGCGGCGTGCCATCGGCATTCTTCACGTGGCGCAGCACGCCCGGTGCGTGGCACACCAGCGCCACCGGCTTGTTCGCAGCGATGAACGACTCGATCAGCGCGATCGAGTTGCGGTCTTCGGCCAGGTCCCACAGCGGGCCGTGGCCGCCCGGGTAGAACACGGCATCGAAGTCACCCTGCGAGACGCTGTCGAGGCGCACGGTCGCGGCCAGTTGCGCGTTCGCTGCGGCATCGGCTTTGAAGCGGCGGGTGTCATCGGTCTGGGCCGATGCATCATCACTCTTCGGGTCGAGCGGCGGCTGGCCGCCGGCAGGCGAGGCCAGCACGATGTTGGCGCCGGCTTCCTTCAGCGCGTAATACGGGGCGGCCAGTTCTTCGAGCCAGAAGCCGGTCTTGCGGCCGGTGTTGCCCAGAGTGTCATGCGAGGTCAGTACGATCAGGATGTTCATGGTGTGGCTCCTTGTTGTTGATGATGTTAATAGACCAGTCGTCTAGATTCCGTGTCAAAAAAACGCTTCATGTGAAGCGTTTGGTATTCGTGTTATTCCGGCAATTGCAACAGGCGCCGCGTGGTCGCCAGCGCCGCATCGAACGCTACTGCATCCCGCGCAATCTTGGCCATGAGGCTGGCGCCCAGCCACAGCTGGTACAGGCTCTGCGCCACCTGCCCTGCTTCGCCCTCCACCTTCAGCGAACCGTCGGCGATGCCGCCTTCAATGGCCTCGGCCAGACGGGCGACGATGCCTGCGGTACCTTGCTTGAGCGTCAGGCGCATCGGCTCGGACAAATCGACCACTTCCGCGCCCAGCTTGACTGCCAGGCACTTGCCCTGGCAATCGTCAAATGACTGGTTCGTGCGCCATTGCCCGAAGTAGGTCAGCAATTTGCTGGCCACCGTCGCATCCGGATTGCGCAGCGTGACGTCCATCTCTGCCAGATACGCGTCGAAATACCTGGCCAGCAACGCTTCGCCGAACGCATCTTTCGAGCCGAAGTAATGGTAGAACGATCCCTTCGGCACGCCGGCCGAGACCAGGATCTCGTTCAGCCCTACCGCAGAGAACCCTTTGCCAGCCATGATGCGCTGCCCAACGTCGAGGATAGTGTCGCGAACGCCGGACGATTCAGAGGTCAATGCTTTTGCCATGAACCCACTATACAGCAAAATTAGACCAGTCGTCTAGAACAGTGCTCAAGCGGAGCGCGGTGCTGCCTGACCAAGATTCCACAAGGCTATTAGCCAATAATTCGACTCTGACCCTAATTGTTGGGCTATTGCTTAGTCGACGGCTTTGACCATCGCTTCGATGACTTTTTTGGCGTCGCCGAAGACCATCATCGTGTTGGGCTGGTAGAACAGGTCGTTGTCCAGGCCGGCGTAACCGGAGGCCATCGAGCGTTTGTTGACGATGATGCTTTTGGCCCGGTAGGCTTCCAGAATCGGCATGCCGGCGATCGCCGACTTCGGGTCTTTCGCAGCGGGGTTCACCACGTCGTTGGCACCCAGAACAAGCACCACGTCGGTCTGGCCGAATTCGCCGTTGATGTCCTCCATCTCGGCCACCTGGTCATACGGTACTTCGGCTTCCGCCAGCAGCACGTTCATGTGGCCCGGCATGCGCCCGGCCACCGGGTGGATCGCGTAGCGCACCGTCACGCCGTGCGCGGTCAGCTTATCGACCAGCTCCTTGACCGTGTGCTGCGCGCGCGCCACGGCCAGGCCGTAGCCGGGGACGATGATCACCGACTCGGCATTCTGCAGGATGAACGCGGCATCTTCGGCCGAGCCGGATTTGACGGGCCGCTGCTCTTTCTCCCCGCCGGCGTCGGCCACCGCTTCGCCGCCAAAGCCGCCCAAGAGCACATTGAAGAACGAGCGGTTCATTGCCTTGCACATGATGTACGACAGGATCGCGCCGCTCGAGCCCACCAGCGAGCCGGCGATGATCAGCATCGCGTTGTTCAGCGAGAAGCCGATGCCCGCCGCTGCCCAGCCCGAGTACGAGTTGAGCATCGAGACCACCACCGGCATGTCGGCCCCGCCGATCGGGATAATGATCAGCACGCCCAGCACAAACGCCAGCGCCGCCATCACGATGAACGCGCCCCATGCGGGTTCAAGGCCGTCGGCAAAACAGAAGACCAGCCCCAGCGCGACAATCGCGATGGCGACCAGCAGGTTCAGGATGTGCTGGCCCGCAAAGCGCACCGGCGCGCCCTGGAACAGGCGGAACTTGTACTTGCCCGACAGCTTGCCGAAGGCGATCACTGAGCCCGAAAACGTCACCGCGCCGACGAACGTGCCGATGAACAGTTCGAGCCGGTTCCCGAACGGCAGCGGCTCGCCCCGCGTCGTGATGTTGAAGGCCCACGGCTCGGATACCGCCGCGATCGCGATGCAGACGGCGGCCAGCCCGATCAGCGAGTGCATCGCCGCGACCAGTTCCGGCATCTTGGTCATCTCGACTTTTTTCGCGGCGGTCGCGCCAATGGCGCCGCCCACGACCACGCCCAGCAGCACCAGGCCAAATCCCAGTCCCCCGCCCTGCTGCAGCCGCTCCTGCAGCTTGAGCATCAGCGCGATGGTGGTCAGCACCGCGATCGCCATGCCGGCCATCCCGAACGCATTGCCCAGGCGCGCGCTCGATGGCGACGACAAACCTTTGAGCGCCTGGATGAAGCACACCGAGGCGACCAGATAGAACAGCGTGACCAGGTTCATGCTGATGGCGTTCATGCCGCGTCCTCCTGCTTGGGCGCTGCCTTGGGCGCCTTCTTGCGGAACATCTCCAGCATGCGCTGCGTGACCAGGAAGCCACCGAACACGTTCACGGCCGCCAGGGCCACGGCCAGCGTGCCGGCCACGCGCCCCGTCAAGCCTTCGGTCAGGCCCGCGGCCAGCATGGCGCCGACGATGACGATCGCCGAGATCGCGTTGGTGACCGCCATCAGGGGCGTGTGCAGCGCCGGGGTGACGGTCCAGACCACGTGGTAGCCGACGTAGATCGCCAGCACGAAGATGATCAGGTTGATGACGGTGTGGCTGATGTCCATGGTGTCTCCTGTCCGTTCTTGTCAACGATGCCAACGTCTTATTTGCCAACGTCTTATTTGCGCAGCAGTTCTCCGGCGCTGCACATCAGGGTCGCGCGCACGATCTCGTCGTCGCGGTCAATATGAAACTGGCCGTCGGCGTCAATCACCAGCTTGAGAAAATCGAGCACGTTGCGCGCATACAGGGCCGAGGCATCGGCCGGCACCAGCGTGGCCAGATCGGGTTCGCCGATGATGTGCACGCCGTGCTTGAGGACAGTGGCGCCGATCTCGCTCAGGGCGCAGTTGCCGCCTTGCGCCACGGCCATGTCGACGATCACCGACCCCGGCTTCATGGCGCGCACCGTGTCTTCGCCGATCAGCACCGGCGCGCGCCGCCCGGGAATCAGGGCCGTTGTGATGATGATGTCGGCCAGCTTCGCGCGTTCGTGCACGAGCTGTGCCTGGCGCCGCATCCAGTCAGTCGGCATTGCGCGCGCATAGCCGCCGCTGCCGGCCGCGATCTCGCGCTCTTCGTCGGTTTCATACGGCACGTCGATGAATTTCGCGCCAAGTGACTCCACCTGCTCTTTTACCGGCGGGCGCACGTCGGACGCTTCGATGACGGCGCCCAGCCGCTTGGCCGTGGCGATCGCCTGCAGGCCGGCCACGCCGACGCCCATGATCAGCACGCGCGCGGCCTTGACGGTGCCGGCGGCCGTCATCAGCATCGGCATGAAGCGCCCGTAGGTATTTGCGGCCAGCAGGATGGCCTTGTAACCGGCGATGTTGGCCTGTGACGACAGCACGTCGAGCGATTGTGCACGCGTGATGCGCGGCGCGGCTTCCAGGGCAAAGGCGGTGATGCCGGCCGTGGCCAGCGCGGCGAGACCCTCGCCATCGAAGGGATCGAGCATGCCGACCAAGACGGCTTCGCGGCGCATCATGGCCAGCTCGCCGGCGGCCGGACTGCGCACCTTGAGCACCAGGTCGGCGCCGAACGCGCCAGGGGCATCGACGATGACGGCGCCTGCGGCCTCGAACGCGGCATCTGGCGCCCCCGCATGCAGGCCGGCGCCGGCCTGCACCACGACCTCGTGGCGCGCGGCCAGCTTTTTCACGGTCTCGGGGGTGGCTGCAACACGGGTTTCGCCCGGCCGGGTTTCGGCCGGAATACCAATTCTCATGGATCCCTCCATTCGTTGAACTGCCGCGCCAGCAAATCTATCACGTCTTTACAGTGATTGTTCAAATATTAAATTTGCGTGGCCGATTTGATCCTCCGTAGACGCGGTGCAGAGCGCACCGGGCCATGATGGTTGTTTTTGCGACAGATCAAGCCCGATTAACCACATGCCAACGTTGCAGGAAGCGACCGGCTGAGCAAACACGGGCCTTGTCAAGGTAGAATACCGGCTCATTTTCAAGGACAGGCATGAGCGATATCTTCAAACCATCGGTTACCGTGGCAGCGATCATCGAGCACGAAGGCCGGTTCCTGCTGATCGAAGAAGAGACGAGCGAAGGTATCAAGCTGAACCAGCCCGCCGGCCATCTCGACCCGCATGAATCGCTGGAACAGGCGGTGGTGCGCGAAGCGCTCGAAGAAACGGCGCACGAGTTCATCCCGCGCTCGCTGGTGGGCATGTACATGTCGCGCTATCACTCGAAGTCACGCAATGCCGACGTCACCTACCTGCGCTTTACCTTCGCGGGCAGCGTCGGGCGCCACTTCGACCAGCCGCTTGACGAGGGCATCCTGCGCACCATGTGGATGACGCGCGACGAAATCGCCGCCACCGTCGACCGCCACCGCAGCCCGATCGTGCTGCGCTGCGTGGACGACTACCTGGCCGGCCAGAGCACCCCACTCTCGCTGCTGCACACCCACCCTTCGGTGTTCGAAGGCGGGATCTGAAGAATTCACTACGGACGTAACATGCGCAAGAAAAAAGTCGTGATCGGGATGTCGGGCGGAGTCGACTCCTCGGTCGCGGCCTGGATGCTCAAGGAACAAGGCTACGACGTGGTCGGCCTGTTCATGAAAAACTGGGAAGACGACGACGATTCCGAATACTGCTCGACGCGCCAGGACTGGATCGACGCGGCCAGCGTGGCCGACGTGGTCGGCGTGGACATCGAGGCAGTCAACTTCGCCGCTGAATACAAGGACCGCGTGTTCGCCGAGTTCCTGCGCGAATACCAGGCCGGCCGCACCCCGAACCCGGACGTGCTGTGCAACGCCGAAATCAAGTTCAAGGCCTTCCTCGACCATGCGATTAAGCTGGGCGCCGACCTGATCGCCACCGGCCACTATGCACGCGTGCGCGAGAACACGGCCAGCGGCAGCTTCGAGCTGCTCAAGGCCTTCGACGCCACCAAGGACCAGAGTTATTTTCTGCATCGCCTGAGCCAGGCGCAGTTGTCCAAGTCGCTGTTCCCGCTGGGCGAGATCCCGAAAACCGAGGTGCGCAAGATCGCCGAAAAACTCCAGCTGCCCAACGCGGCCAAGAAGGATTCGACCGGTATCTGCTTCATCGGCGAGCGGCCGTTCCGCGACTTCTTGAACCGCTATCTGGCCTACAAGCCGGGCCCGATCCGGCTCGACGACGGCACGCAGGTGGGCGAGCACGTCGGCCTGTCGTTCTACACGCTGGGCCAGCGCAAGGGCATCGGCATCGGGGGCCTGAAGTCACGCAAGACCGCTGACGGCATCAGCGAGCCATGGTTCGTCGCGCGCAAGGACATCGAGGCCAACACGCTCTACATCGTGCAGGGCCACGACCATCCATGGCTGCTGTCGGATCGGCTGGAAGCCGGCCAGGCCAGCTGGATCGCCGGCCACGCACCGGCGGCCGGCGCATTGTCGGCCAAGACCCGCTACCGCCAGGCCGACATGGCCTGCCGCGTGCTGGCCGATGGCGACGCGCGCTTCGCGCTCGACTTCGATGAAGCCCAATGGGCGGTTACGCCGGGCCAGTCGGCCGTGCTGTACGACGGCGACGTGTGCCTGGGCGGCGGTATCATCGACGTGCGCTCAAGCGCCGCCTGACGACACATCAAGGCTGGCGCGCTGCCAGCCACTCCACCAGCACGGCGGGCGCCAGCGGCCGCGCGTGCAGGTAACCCTGGACCTCGTCACAGCCGGCCAGGCGCAGGAAATCTTCCACTTCCACCGTTTCGACGCCTTCGGCCACGACCTTGTGACCGAGGTCGTGCGATAGCTTGATCATCGTGCCCACCAGCGAGCGGCAGCGTTCGTCCTGGACCAGGTTACGCATGAAGCTCTGGTCGATCTTGACCACGTTGGCCGGCAGGCTTTGCAGGTACGACAGGCTGCTGTAGCCGGTGCCGAAGTCGTCGATCGCCAGTTGCACGCCGGCGCGCCCAAGGCGCTCGAGCGTGGCCTGCGCGACCTTCGGATTGCGCATCAGCGCGCTCTCGGTCAGCTCGATCACCAGGCACGATGGCGCCAGGCCGTGGTGCTGCAACTCCATCAGCACGCGGTCGCAGAAATCCGGCTCTTCCAGGTTCACGGCCGAAACGTTCACCGCCACCTGCAACGCCAGGCCGTCCTGGCGCCAGGCGACCATCTGGCGCAGCGCCGCGCGCAGCACCCACTCGGTGGTGGCGCGCGCCAGTGACGTCGTCTCGATCACCGGCATGAATTCCCCGGGCGAGATCGCGCCGGCGGTCGGATGGTTCCAGCGCAGCAGCGCTTCGACGCCGACGCAGGCGCCGTCGAGCAGGCTGACCTTCGGCTGGTACACCAGATGCAGTTCGTCCTCGCTCGCGAGCGCGGCGCCGAATTCGGTCACCAGCCAGAAGCGGCGCTGCAGGATCGCGTCATGATGCGACGAGAACACGCGCACGCAGCGTTCGGCCGCCAGCGCATCGTGCGCGGCGCTGTGCATATTGCGTAGCAGGTCCAGGCCCTCGGTCTGGCCGACCGTGAACGGCGCGATGCCCACCGTCGTCGTCGTGATCAGGCGCGCCTGGCCATAACTGGCGCGCGCGTCGAGCCACGACTGCATCTGCTCGCAGAACGGCTCGATCGACAGGCCGCGCGGTGCGAAGAACGCAAACTGCGTGCTGCCCACATGGTAGATCTTGCCGGCGCCGCCCAGGCGCAGCTGCGGCACCGTTTCACGCACCATGTCGTCCAGATAGCTCGAACCCATGACGCGCTGGGCATCGCTCAGTTCCTGCGGGCTGGCCAGGCTGATCAGGGCGGCGATGCGCACCTCGCCATTCGGCTCATGCAGTTCCAGGTCGTTGAAGTCGATGATGAACTGGTTCCGGTTCGGCAGGCCGCTGACCGGGTCGACGCGCCCGAACGCATGCTGCAGTTCGATCTGCGCCATCACCATGGTGGCCAGATCCGTCAGCGCCTGGCGCTCGGCCGCGCTGACCTGGCGCGGCTCGGTACCGAGCACGCACATCGCGCCCAGGCAAAAGCCCTCGCTGGTCGTGAGCGGCGCGCCGGCATAGAAACGGATTCCGCCATCAGCCAGCGGGCTGTCCCGGAAATACGGGTCTTCCAGCAGATCCGGCACGACCAGTACCGCGCGCTCGTCGGCCACCATGGCGCACGGCGCTTTCATCCGTGGAATCGTGTCGTGTGTAATGCCGAACTTCGACTTGAACCATTGGCGGTTGGAGTCGGTCAGCGAGACCGCAGCGATCGGCAAACCAAACAACTGCGCCGCCATGCGCGTGATGCGGTCAAACGCCTCGCTTGGCGGGCTGTCGAGCAGCTCCAGGCGACGCAAGGCATCGAGACGGGCAGTCTCGTACTGGGGCGACGCACAGTGCGGTTGAGAGAGCGGAGAATTCATGGCAGCAGCACGCAAGCGCGTATAAATATGACGAATATGACGAACAAGAATCTATTGTTGCTAATAACAAACTTAAGGTCAATCACTATTTTCAAACGAATCGTTGTATTCGTCATTTTTAGTTGCTTCGTGTAAAATAAAATCAGCGGATTACACGAACGACATCATGAAAACACATGAATTTAACGATCGGATACTGACAACGCGCGAAGCAGCGCAGTTGCTTGGTGTTGCTGTCAGCACGGCGCAGGTCTGGATGGAGAGCGGTGATCTGCCGGCCTGGAAGACACCGGGCGGCCATCGTCGGGTGCGCTACAGCGCCGTCATGCGCCTGGTGCGCGAGCGGGTCGCAGCAAAGGACACCGACACGGCAGCCAGTGTGCCAATGGCTGCCGAGTTCTTGCCGGCTACGGCGCCTGACTATCCGGTCCCGGCCAATGAGGCACAGCGGCTGGCAGCGCTAGCGCAAAGCGGCCTGATGGATTCGGAAGATGACACCGCATTCGATCGCCTGACATGGCTTGCCAGCCACGCGACGGGCTGCCCCATGGCCCTGATCAGCCTATTGTCGGCAGAGCGCCAGTGGTGCAAGTCGCGCGTCGGGGTGGAAAACCGCGAGGCCACGCGCTCACTGGCTTTCTGCACTCACGTGCTGATGCAGGATGAGCCTTTCGTGGTCGAGGATGCCAGCGCCGACCCGCGCTTTGCCGATAACCCGATGGTCATCGGCGCACCGTTCATCCGCTTCTATGCCGGCTATCCGGTACGCACCGCCGAGGGGCTCACGCTGGGTTCGCTGTGCGTGCTCGATACCGAGCCTCGCCGCCTGCGCGGGCGCGAAATGCGCGCGCTGCGTGAACTGGCCGTGCTCGCCTCGGACGAAGTACAGCGGCGCGTGTAACCTCTTTTACAGACGGGCGTCCAGGCGCCCTGCTATCACGCTGGTGACCAGTGCGTCAGCCAGGCTTGGCCGGTGCCTGCTGCTGCTGTTTGACGAAGGCAATGACCGTATTGCGGATCGTCTTGAGCACGGTGTCGGCCTTGAACGGCTTGACGATGAAGCCGTGCACGCCCCGCGCCAGCGCGCTCTGGACCGCCGCGGCGTCGAGCGTGCCCGAGACCAGGAACACGAGCGTCTTGGGCAGCGTTGCGCGCAGTTGCTCAACCACGTCACTGCCGTCCTCGACCTGTTCGCGCGCGATGCAGATCACGTGCGGGTGGTGCTTGACTGCCAGCGCCAACCCCAGCGCGCTGGTGTGCGTGGCCCCGACCACGTCGTAACTGCCGTCGGCCAGCACGGTGCCGAGCGTTGCGCGCGAGACTGCATTTGCATCCACGATGACCGCCTTGAGCATAGCTTCACATTCCTTGTCAGTGCGCTGAAAAAATCAGCCTTCGTACGCCAGTGTCTTCCATGTCACGCCCAGACGCACGTCCAGTTTCAGCGAGACCAGGCAGCGCGACATCTCCAGTATCTCACGCTCGGCGCGCAATCTCTCGCCGAGTGGCGTCTTGAGGATGCCGGCGCCGGCCATCACGGCCTCGAGATTGCCATACGCACCCAGCAGGCGCGCTGCCGTTTTCATGCCGATCTTCGACACGCCCGGCACGCCGTCGGTCGGGTCGCCCATCAGCGCCAGCAAATCGTGCAGTTGCTCGGGCGCCACGCCAAAGCGCGCACGCACCCAGGCGTCGTCATGCCACTCGTTCTTGAAATGATCCCACACCAGCGCGCCATGCGCGATCAAAGGATGCAGGTCCTTGTCGGTGGTGGCCACGACCGCTTCGCCGCGGCCTTCGGACAACCAGCGCATCACGCCGGTAGCGATCACATCGTCAGCTTCGACGTCGGGCACCATCAACACATGCACGCCGGCCGCGCGCAGGCGGTCGTGAAATTCGGGCAGCGCCGCGCGAAGTTCGGATGGCATCGCCGCCCGGCCCTCGCGGTAGCGCGGATACAGCGCATGACGCCAGGTCGGGCCGCCATGGTCAAACGCAGCCAGCACATGGGTCGGCGCATGCGCCTCGAGCACGTGTCGAAACGACGAGAACGCATGGCGCAACGCGATGCTGGCCTTCAGGTCGGAATCGGGTTCGGGGCTGGCTTCGTAGACGCGGCGCACGATGTTCAGGCCGTCGATCGCGAGCAGCTTTGCCGGGTTGGGCATGGGGTGTGGGTATGAAGAGACGTGGACGGCGCCCATCATAAACCGGTTGCACGGTCGCGGGAAGGTGGCGACCGTGGTGGGGACTGGCCTTACTTCGCGTACGCGTACTCGCCACCGCGCTCGAGCGCGCGCCGGTAGGCCGGGCGCGCATGGATGCGGGCCAGGAAATCGGTCAGGTTCGGGTACTTGGTATCGAGACCGCCGCGCGAGGCAGCGGCTTCGAGCGGGAAGCTCATCTGGATGTCGGCGGCGCTGAACTCTTCGCCGGCAAACCACGGGTGCTTGCCCAGTTCGGCTTCGAGGTAACCCAGCTGCAGCGCAATCTGCGGCAGCACGAAGGTGCCCTTGACCTTGTGCGCGATGCCACGCGCGATCGGCTTGGCAAAGAACGGCATCGGCGTGCTTTCGATCTTGTCGAACACGAGCTTGAGCAGCAGCGGCGACATCATCGAGCCTTCGGCAAAGTGCAAAAAGTGCGTATAGCGCAGACGCGCCGGCGTGCGCGCGGCGGGCACCAGGCGCGGCGCATCCGTGTCGGAGGCGCGCGCGGTCAGGTATTCGACGATGGCGCCCGACTCGGCCACCACGAGGTCGCCGTCGGTGATGACCGGCGACTTGCCCAGCGGGTGCACGGCCTTCAGTTCGGGCGGGGCCAGCATCGTCTTGGGGTCGCGCTCGTAGCGCTTGATCTCGTACTCGAGTCCGAGTTCTTCGAGCAGCCAGAGGATGCGCTGCGAGCGCGAATTGTTCAGGTGGTGGACGACGATCATGGCGTGGACAGGAAAGTGGAGATGGCGGCCAGCTTAGCACCGTTGGCCACGCACCTGCAGCCCGCTAGGGCTAGGGCTAGCGCTGGTGCAGCTTGATGACGCGGTGCTTGCCCGTGCCCTGCGGCGCCGGCGCCGCGGCTTTCGGCGCGCAGCTGCCGCAGCTGCCGCCACCGCAGGCGCCGCCGCTGCTGGTGTCGAGCCAACGCGCCAGCGCCGACTGGCGCCCGCCCCTTGTCAGCAGCAGCACCGCGCGCGCGCGCAGCGGGGCCGGCAGGTACTTCGCGCCCAGGTACAGCGCGGCGATGGCAACGATGACGATGACGGTCAGTTCTTGCATGGTTAGGCTCCGGTGAAGGCCAGCGTGACGCGGTACACGATGAACGCCGCCACGTAGGCCAGCGCGAACATGTAGCCGGCCATGATCCAGGCATATTTGCGGCTGCCCGTTTCGCGCGCCACGGTGGCGAGCGTCGGCAGACAGTGCGGCGCATAGACATACCAGGCCAGCAGCGACAGGCCGGTGGCCAGCGACCACGATTGGGCGATCAGCGGCGCCAGCGTATTGCCCACTTCATCGCCGCCCGACAGCGCGTACACGGTGCCCAGCGCGCCGACCGCCACTTCACGCGCGGCCATGCCCGGCACCAGCGCGATGGCGATCTGCCAGTTGAAGCCGATTGGTGCCAGCACGACTTCGAGTGCGCGGCCGATCATGCCCGCCACACTGTAGTAGATCGGCGGATGGGTCGCGCCTTCCGGTGCGCCCGGGAAGCTCGAGAACAGCCAGAGCAGGACCATCATGGCCAGGATCAAGGTACCGACGCGCATCAGGAAGATCTTGGCGCGTTCAAGCAGGCCCGAGGCCAGGCCGCGCGGATGCGGCCAGTGATAGGCCGGCAGTTCGAGCATCAGCGCGTGCTGCTTGTAGTCGTTGCGGCGCTTCATGAACCAGGCCACCGCCATCGCCGACAGGATGCCGGCCAGGTACAGCACGAACAGCACGATGCCCTGCAGGTTCATGAAGCCGCCCACGACACGGTCGGGAATGAATGCGGCGATCAGGAGCGCATACACGGGCAGGCGCGCCGAACACGTCATCAATGGCGCGATCATGATCGTCACCAGGCGGTCGCGTGGATTCTGGATCGTACGCGCGGCCATCACACCCGGGATGGCGCAGGCAAACGACGACAACAGCGGCAGGAACGACCGGCCCGACAGGCCCACGCTGCCCATGATGCGGTCGAGCAGGAAGGCCGCGCGCGGCAGGTAGCCGACGTCTTCCAGCAGCAGGATGAAGAAGAACAGGATCAGAATCTGCGGCAGGAACACCAGCACGCTGCCCACGCCGGCAATGATGCCGTCGACGATGAGACTGTGCAGCATGCCCTCGCCAATCCATGAACCGACCATCTGGCCGAAGGCGCCCATGCCCGCTTCGATCAGTTCGATCGGTGCGTCGCCCCAGCTGAACACGGCCTGGAAAATCACGAACATCAACAGCGCCAGGATGACCGGACCGGCGATCGGGTGCAGCACGACGCTGTCGATCTTTTCGCTCAGGTTGCCGGTGTCCTTGACCGACGACACGGCGACGGACAGGATGCGGCGCACTTCGCGCTGGGTGTCTTCCACCGATACTTCGTCGATCGCCGACAGCGGCTTGGGTGTCACCGGTACGCCAAACGGCATCGCGTCGAGCTGGGCCAGCAAGGCTTTTTCGCCGCCGGACTGGATCGCCACCGTCTCGACGACGGGCATGCCCAGTTCCTGCGACAGCTTGGCGGTATCGATCTCGATGCCGCGCTTTTTGGCGACGTCGACCATGTTCAGTGCCAGCACCATCGGCAGGCCCAAACGGCGCAGCTCGAGCACCAGGCGCAGGTTCAGGCGCAGGTTGGTGGCGTTGACGACGCACAGGATGGCGTCCGGCGCGACTTCACCGGCGCGCAGGCCGGCCACCACGTCGCGCGTGATGCCTTCGTCGGGCGTCTGCGCATTCAGGCTGTAGGCGCCCGGCAGGTCGAGCACGCGAAACGCGCGCCCGGCGGGCGACGTGAAGCTGCCCTCCTTGCGTTCGATCGTGACGCCGGCGTAGTTGGCGACCTTCTGGCGCGCGCCGGTCAGGCGGTTGAAGAGCGCGGTCTTGCCGCAGTTGGGATTGCCCAGCAGTGCGACCTGTGGCGTGCGTGACGCGACGTGCGATTCCATGACTCCCATGCGACTAGTCCGCCTGGATCGAGACGAGAGCGGCTTCGAAGCGGCGCAGCGCGAATGTGGATTCGCCGACCTTGACGGCCAGCGGACCGCCCATCACGCGCTTGAGCACGCGAATGCGCTCGCCCGGCACGAAGCCCAGCTCCATCAGGCGGCGCTGGACGTCGATGCCGCCCTCCTGCGCACCGGACGCAAGATGGACAACGGTGGCGCTCTGGCCCGTCTTGAGCGAGTCGAGGGTTGGCAATGCGGCGTGGGTCATGGCGGCTTCCGAAAAATTGTTGCGCGTATGAGACAGCGACTGGAACGATCCCGGTATCATAAACCTAAATAGGAATTATTTCTATTTGCAGCTTGTCATTGCCAGACGGTCAAGTCCAAAAAAAGTGTGCATCAACCGAAAATTTCGCTTGCGTTCACGGTCGAGTTTACAGAAAATAGCAACGCAAATGAGAATGATTCGCATTTTATAGACCAAACTGCAATGGTTGTTTCAAAAGGGTTGCTCCAATGATCGTCTGTGTCTGCAACAACATCTCCGACCGTGAAATCCGCCAGGCCGCTGAACTGGGCATCTCGTCGATGGCTGAACTGCGCAAGGAACTGGGCGTCGGCACCATGTGCGGCACGTGCGTCAGCTATGCACGCCAGGTGCTGCACGAGCACATTGACAGCAAGACCACCGTCACCGAAGTGCGCCGCCTGCCGCAGGCTGCCTGAGCCTTCCCTGCTTTCCAGTAGTGCCGGCCTCGCAACTGTGCGGGGCTTTTTTTCGTCGGTGGTGACGGTGTGACCGGGTAGTGAGAACCGTTCGCACAGTGAACTGAGAACGGTTGCTATTACGCGCAAAAATGGCACATTTAGCGTTATTTAATGCGCTTTTTTACCCGTTTTCGCGCAATTTCTAGCGTTTTAATGGCTCTCTGTTTGCTATCATGGAGGTCATTCAACACATTACCGAGGGCACCCCATGAAAGGCGATCCAAACGTCATCCGTCTGCTGAACGCACAGCTGACCAATGAACTGACCGCGATCAACCAGTACTTCCTGCACGCGCGCATGTATCGCCACTGGGGCTTGGACAAGCTGGCGAAGAAAGAATACGACGAGTCGATCGGCGAAATGAAGCACGCCGACAAGCTGATCGAACGCATCCTGATGCTCGACGCGCTGCCGAACCTGCAGGCGCTGCACAAGCTGATGATCGGCGAATCGACGCAGGAAACGCTCGAATGCGACCTGAAACTCGAACGTGCCGCGCACGTGACGGTCAAGGAAGGCATTGGCGCCTGCGAAGCGGCGGCCGATTACGTGTCGCGCGACCTGCTGTTGATGATCCTCGAAGACACCGAAGAGCACATCGAGTGGCTCGAAACGCAGCTGGACCTGATCGTCAAGATCGGTATCCAGAACTACCTGCAGACCCAGATCGGCGAGTAAGCTTTGCCGGCCGGACTCCCGCCCGGGAGTCCGGCGCTTCAGGCACTAGCGCATCCTCAGCGCCAGCGCGTCATCCACTTGTCGTAAAACCCCATATCCTTTGGCACCGCCCCCGGCATCGCGCAGATGGCACCGGCGAATTCGTTCGCGCGCGCGAGCGTGAGGTCCAGCGCCCAGCCGCGCGCTTTACCGAGCAGGAAGATGGCCGAAAAGGCGTCGCCCGCCCCGACCGTGTCGATGACGAACGGCGGCGCCGGCGTGTCGTGATGCGTGACCACGCTGCCGTCGCTGCCGAAGTACACCGAACCGCGGTGGCCAAGCGTAACGATCAGCGCGTCGAGCGCAAACATGGTCAGCAAGGCCTGGCACGACGCGCGCACTTCATCGGCCGACAGTGCCGGGGCGTCGGGTTGGATCTGGCAGTACCAGCCAAACAGCGCCTGCAATTCTTCTTCGTTGACCTTGACGATATTGGCCGCGTCCAGCGAGCGGGCCACGCCGCGCTCGTCGTACTGGCCGTCGCGCAGGTTCAGGTCGAGAAAGCGTGGCGCGCTGCTTGCCGCCAACACCGCCGTCAGAGCGGCGCGCGATTGCAGGTTGCGCTGGACCAGCATGCCGAAATAGACCATGGCCGGCTGCACGCCCGCCAGCGCGGCGCCGGCGGTGGCGGCGTCGATGAAGTCATAGGCCTGGTGCGGCAGGATCGTGAAGCGGTGGCCGCGCGGGCCGCGCTCGACCAGCACGCGGCCGGTCTCTTCGATCGGATCGACCTGCAGCCCGGCATCGCTCATCGCGAAGCGTTCGAATTCGGCGCGCACCAGCTGGCCGCTGCGATCGTCGCCGATACGCGTGATCGCCAGGCACGGCGCCATGAAGGCGGACAGGTGGCGCGCCACATTGAACGGCGCGCCGCCGACGATCTGCTCGTTGTTGAAGTCGTCGACGAGCGCTTCGCCAAAGACGACGGTGGCCGGCGCGTGCATGGCCATCATGCGACGACCGGCACGGTGTCCTTGAACGACTGGCGCTCGGACAATTTGTCGAACAGGCGCGCCAGATTCGGGTAGTCGCCGCGCCAGTCGATCTCGGGAAAGCGGAAGGCAAGCCAGCCCAGCGCACAGCCCACGGCGACGTCGGCCAGCGTGTACTGATTGCTGCGGCAGAAGGCGCCCTCGCCCAGGCGCTCGGACATCACGCGCAGGCCGGTATTCACCTTTCCCAGTTGACGGGCGATCCATTCGGGACTTTGCTGCGCTTCCGGTCGCAGCGTTTTTTCAAGGCGCACCAGCACGGCTGCATCGAGCACGCCATCGGCCAGCGCTTCCCAGACCTTGACCTCGGCCCGTTCGCGCCCGTTCGGCGGCAGCAGCTTGCAGACCGGGGTGAGCGTATCGAGGTATTCGGCGATCACGCGCGAATCGTACAGGGCGCTGCCGTCATCCATCAGCAGGCAAGGCACCTTGCCCAGCGGGTTGGTCTGCGCGATGGTGGTATCGACCGACCAGACGTCTTCGAGAATGAAGGCGCAGTCGAGCTTTTTTTCGGCCAGCACGACGCGCACCTTGCGCACGTAGGGGCTGGCAATGGAACCGATGAGTTTCATGGATGTACGCAAGTGGAAATTGGCCTTCAGTATAGCATCGGGCCCAGCCGCAAAACCTGCACCGCCACCGCTACGGTGCGCCGCAACATCGCAGCATCTCCAAGAGGTGGCCGGCCGGCCAGTGGTAAAATCCGCGTTTTGACCGACACGCCCGCCATGACCTCTACTGCTCTGTCGCCGACCCTGTCGGCCCTGTCCCCGCTCGATGGCCGTTACGCCACCAAAACCGACAAGCTGCGTCCCATCCTGTCGGAAACGGGTTTCATGCACCACCGCGTGAAGGTTGAAATCGCGTGGCTGCAGGCGCTGTCACAGGCCGGCTTCGCCGAGATCAAGCCATTCTCGAACGAAGCGATCGCTCACCTCGACGGCATGGCGGCCAACTTCAGCGAGAAGGACGCGGCCCGCATCAAGGAAATCGAAGCGGTCACCAACCATGACGTCAAGGCGGTCGAGTACTGGCTCAAGGAGCAGGTCAAGGACGTGCCGGAACTGGTCGCGGCCAGTGAATTCATCCACTTCGCCTGCACCTCGGAAGACATCAACAACACGTCGCACGGCATGATGCTCAAAGCGGCGCGCGATGGCGTGATGCTGCCGGCACTGCAGGCGATCATCGCCAAATTGACCGAGATCGCGCACACCAATGCGGCGCTGCCGATGCTGTCGCGCACCCACGGCCAGACGGCCAGCCCGACCACGCTGGGCAAGGAGATGGCCAACGTCGTCGCCCGCCTGCAGCGCGCCATCAAGCGCATCGCCGATGTCGAGATCCTGGGCAAGATGAACGGCGCGGTCGGCAATTACAACGCGCACCTGTCGGCCTACCCGGGCTTCGACTGGCCGGCGTTCTCGAAGGACGTCATCGAGACGCGCCTGGGTTTGAGCTTCAACCCGTACACGATCCAGATCGAGCCGCACGACTACATGGCCGAGATGTTCGACGCGTTCGCGCGCGCCAACACGATCCTGCTCGACCTGAACCGCGACATCTGGACCTACGTCTCGCTGGGCTACTTCAAGCAGAAGCTGAAGGCTGGCGAAATCGGTTCGTCGACCATGCCGCACAAGGTCAACCCGATCGACTTCGAAAACTCGGAAGGCAACCTGGGTCTGGCCAACGCGCTGCTGCGCCACATGGCCGACAAGCTGCCGGTCTCGCGCATGCAGCGCGACCTGACCGATTCGACGGTGCTGCGCAATATCGGCGTGGGCTTCGGCTACACGCTGCTGGCCTACGACAGCTGCCTGCGTGGCCTGAACAAGCTGGAAGTGAATGCGGCGCGCCTCGAGCAGGATCTGGACGCAAACTGGGAAGTGCTGGCCGAGCCGGTGCAGACCGTGATGCGCCGCTACAGCATCGAGAACCCGTACGAGCAGCTCAAGGAACTCACGCGCGGCAAGGGCATCACCCGCGACGCACTGCGTGAATTCATCGGCACGCTGGCCGTGCCACAGGAAGCGAAAGACCTGATGCTGGCGATGACGCCGGCAAACTACATCGGACTGGCCGCCAAGCTGGCAGCAGAGATCTGATGTCGCGCACGATGCCGCCACACGGCGGCATCGTGCATGCATCCGCGTCTGCATCTGCATTGACGATGCGCCGGCCCCGGCGCGTCAGTAATCCCACCTGAGCTTCACCCCCACACGCCGCTCGAACTCTGCCCAATAGGTGGTCGAGCCGAATTCCGCGTGCCCGCCATTCAGATTCTCGCCGTACACCGACAAGGCCAGGCCCGGCCGCAAACGCCAGCCGAAGCGCGCATCGAGCGCCGTCGACGACGCGATGCGCGATGCCGGCATCTCGCCGGTGCGACGCAGCGTGACGTCGATTTCGCGCGCATCGTCGATGTTGCAGTGCGACCGGAGTTGCAGCGTATGCGACGGATCGCGGCGCGCCGAAGCCACGCCCATCACGTCGTTGCCACCCGGTTTGAGGCGCAGGCGCTGATGCAGCGCCGTCCAGCCGGCCGACAGACGCCAGCGCGGCATCGCCTGCCAGTTGCCCCACGTTTCGATGCCGCTGGCGCTGCCTTCCAGCAAACTGGCAAACTCGACGTAACTGAAGGTCGGGTCGATCTGCTGCCCGCGCAGGTGGTCGTAATCGTGGTGGTACAGCACGACCGTGTACGACAGCCCCGCCGCCGGCTGGCCGCGGTAGCCCAGTTCGAGCACGCGCGCCACTTCGCTGCGCACTTGCGGCCCGCCGCGCAGGATGAACGGTGGCTGGCCCGGTACAAAACCATCGACGTCCAGCCGCGCGGGCGAGCGCACCGTGCGCGCAGCCGACGCCCACAGCGCGTGCTGCGGCGAGACGCGCCACGACAGGCGCGCGCTCGGCAGCCATTCGATGCCGGTGTAATGGTTGTATTCGACGCGCCCGCCCAGTGTCAGGCGCCAGTCGTCGTTCAGAAAGATTTCGTCCTGCACGAACACGCTGCCCCAGCGCAGCAGCGTGCGCGCGGGCAGGAACGCGACCCAGCGGCTGTTGCTGACCCGGTCACGCGTGCTGCGGTAGTTGGCGCCCCACACCAGGTCGTGGCGGCCTTTGGTGGCCAGCGTGTGCTGGACCTGCACGTCGGCGGTCGTGAGACGCTCGGCGAACAGCGGCGGCGCCTCGCGCACCGTGTGATCGAGATAGGCTTGCAGCGACACGCTGGCGCCTGCGTCGAGCGTGCGCTGCCAGCGCGCCAGCAGGTTGGCGCCGTCCGAGCGCACGCGGCCGAATGTGGTCGGGCCGACCGGCGTGGCCAGTTCGCCCGGCGCCGGCTGATCGAGACGCCCCCGATTGACATTGCCGATGACCGAGAAGGTATCGGCGCCTTGCTCCCAGTCGGCGCGCGCCCCCACCAGTGCGCGCCGGTGGCCGTCGTCGATGCGCCCGTCGCCAATGCGCTCGCTGTCGCTGCGCCGCGTGACCTTTCCGTAGGCGCGCCAGGCTACGCCGCCGTCGCTCGTGCCACCCTGGCGAAATGCCGCGCCGCCTGCACCGTCGCTGGCACCATGCAGCGTCACCATGCCGCCCTGCGTATCGAAGGCCGAGCGGGTGCTGATGTTGATGACGCCACTGACGGCGTTCAGGCCCCACATTACGCCGCCCGGCCCGCTGACCACTTCGATGCGCGCGATGTCTTCGAGCAGCACGTCCTGCGCATCCCAGAACACGCCCGAAAACAGCGGCGTGTACACCGAGCGGCCGTCGATCAGCACCAGGATCTTGTTGGACAGGACACTGGGCCCGCTATTCATGCCGCGCGCGCTGATCGAATAGGCGTAGCCATTGATACGTGCCACATGCAGATTGGGCGCAAGGCGCAGCACCTCGGGCAGCGAATCGGCACCGGAGCTGCGGATGTCGTCAGCGGTGATGACGAAGACCGCCGCCGATGCGTCCTGCAAACGCTCGGGGCGCTTCGAGACCGACGTCACCTGGATATTGGCCAGCTCTTCGATCGACAGGTCGGCCAGATCGGCCAGATCGACAGGATTGGTCTGACCATGGGCGAACGCCAGGGCAGGCGCGGCGCAAACAAGAGCAACCCAGACAGCAGCAACACGCGCTCTGGCGGCAAACGACATGCAGGGTATGAATGCGCTCATAACCAGATATTACATTCGACACAACCTGGTGGTGTATCTTTTGCAATCCGGTGTGGCTTGTTGGGCATGTAAAACCGTGTCAACACCACGACGACCTTTTTTGCTATAGTGAGTTAGTTCTACCCCGTACTAATTACTTATAAGAAAAATGCGCCGCTATTCGATTCCTGCAATCGTGCTGCACTGGCTGATGGCCATTGCGATCATCGGTACCTTCACGCTGGGCCTCGTGATGACCGACATCCAGGGCATCAGCATGGCCAAGCTGCGCTACACGAGCTGGCACAAATGGGCCGGCGTGACGATTCTGGCGTTGGCCGCGCTGCGCCTGCTGTGGCGCCTGTTCAACAAGCCGCCCGCCTACCCTGCCGGACTGCCGCGCTGGCAGCATGGTGCCGCCCACGGTCTGCATCTGACGCTGTATGTGCTGATGTTCGCCGTGCCGCTGTCCGGCTATTTCTTCAGCCTGGCGGCTGGCTATCCGGTCGTCTATTTCAGCAAGTTCCCGCTGCCGGTGCTGATCGCCCCCGATCCCGTGCTGCGCGAAACGCTGCGCGGCCTGCACTACTGGCTCAATATGCTGCTGGCCGCCCTGGTTGCGTTGCATGTGCTTGCCGCGCTCAAGCACCTGTTGATCGATCGCGACGGCATCATGCAGCGCATGCTCCCCATCCCTGTTTCGAAGGAAAAATCATGAATTCCATCAAGGCCCTGCTGCTGGCCAGCCTGGTTGCCGGCAGCGTCGTCGCCGTGCAGGCTGCACCACTCAAGACCGACATTGCTGCCAGTGGTGTCTCGGCCGTCTTCAAGCAGATGAACGTGCCGGTGGAAGCACCGTTTCGCACGTTCGCGGCGCAGATCGATTACGACGCCGCCAAGCCGGCGGCGGCCAGCGCCAGCGTCGAGATCACGACGGCCAGCTTCGATATCGGCGACGCCATGTACAACAAGGAAGTGGCCAAGAAAGAATGGTTCAATTCGGCGCAGTTTCCGAAGGCCACTTTTGTCTCGACCAGCATCGCACCGGCCGGCGCCGGCAAGCTGACCGTGTCAGGCAAGCTGACCCTCAAGGGTAAAAGCGCCAACGTCACGTTCCCGCTGACGGTCAAGGCTGCCGGTGCAAAAACCGTGTTCGAAGGCCAGTTGCCAATCAAGCGTCTGGCGTTCAATATCGGCGAAGGCGAGTGGAAAGACACGAGCATGGTCGCCGATGAAGTTGTCATCAAGTTTCGCGTTACCGCAGCACCTGCTGTTGCAGCAAAATAAGCTGTTTCACTACCACCGTAGGGTGGACGGGTTCCCCGTCCACGCGTTCAACGAGACTTGATCAGTTTGAACGCGTGGGCGGCATAGCCGCCCACGCTACGGCTGCACGACAAATCTCTCTATCAACTTTTTTACAGGAATCGCACCCATGAACATCAAGCACCTGATCGCGGCAGCTGCCGCCTTTGCCGCCACGTCGGCCTTCGCCGCGCCAGTCACGTACGACATCGAGACGAACCATACCTACCCAAGCTTTGAAGCCGACCACATGGGCCTGTCGGTATGGCGCGGCAAGTTCAACAAGTCGAGCGGCACCGTCACCATCGACCGCGAAGCCAAGACCGGCTCGCTGGACATCACCGTCGACATCAACAGCATCGATTTCGGTCACGAAAAGATGAACGAGCACGCGAAAAAGCCTGACATCTTCGACGCTGCCAAGTACCCGACCGCGACCTTCAAGTCGAAGGCGATCAAGTTCACGGGCGACGTACCGACCTCGGTCGACGGCGAACTGACCCTGCACGGCGTGACCAAGCCACTGACCCTGCAGATCAACAAGTTCAAGTGCATCATGCACCCGATGTTCAAGAAAGAAGCATGTGGCGCAGATGTGGTCGGCACCTTCAAGCGCGATGATTTCGGCATCAACTTCGGCCTGCCGAACTTCTCGCCGGAAGTGAAGCTGGCAATCCAGGTGGAAGCAGTGAAAAAGTAATCTGGTTCGAGCATGAAAAATCCCCGCCGGTTCGCACCGGCGGGGATTTTTTTTGATCAGCGCTGTGAAGAATCAGCGAAGATTAACGGCCATCACGGTCGAAGTCGCCCGGGATCGCGCGCTCGACACGGTGCCAGCCGGCGCGGGTGGCCGACTTGGCCTGGTCCCAGCTCAGGCGCGAATTGCCTTTCGAACGATCCCACTCGGTCGACAGACGACCTTCGTTGGCATCGTAGCCGCCGTCGTACTTGTCGTAGTTGTTGTAGCCCAGTGCGTAGGCTGGCTCGTAGTCGTCATAGGTGTAGCCTGGCGTGTAGTAAGGCTGGGTCTGGTACTCGTTGCGCCAGTACTCATTCTCGGCCTTCGGATTGACCACGTGGCCCACGCCCTTGCCTGCTGCGCCGCCGACCATGCCGCCGATCGCCGCGCCTGCCGCCACGCCCAGTGGGCCGGCTGCTGCACCGATCACCGCGCCGACCGTCGCGCCGCCGCCAGCACCGACGCCTTGCGCCAGGTTATGGTCGCTCAGTTCATCGGTCGCTTTTGGATTGACCACTTCACCCGCGCCACGGCCGGCTGCGCCGCCTGCCAGGCCGCCGACGACAGCGCCCGCTGCCATGCCGATCGGGCCGCCGACTGCGCCCACCAGTGCGCCCGCTGCTGCGCCCGAACCTGCGCCCACGCCCTTGGCCAGATGGTGCTCGGACAGGTCATCATTTGCTTTTGGATTCACCACTTCTGCTGCGCCCTGGCCGGCGATGCCGCCAGCGATGCCGCCGACGACGGCGCCTGCTGCCATGCCGATTGGACCGGCAACGGTGCCGACGGTGGCGCCCAGTGCTGCGCCGCCTGCCACGCCCAGGCCAGCGCCCAGCACGTGCGAGCCACCCTGTTCGGTCCACGATTTGTGGATGTGCGCTGCATCTTCATCCGAACGTGCATTCACGCCCAGCAGGATGCCGCCGCCCTTGATGCCTTCTTCATAGTGCTGTGCGCGTTCTTCAGGAATACCTGCGCCGATCAGTGCGCCGATCAGGCCACCGGTGATACCACCCGCGCCAGCGCCTGCCAGCGCTGCTGCCAGAGGACCGGCGACGACCAGGCCCAGGCCCGGCAGCACCAGCGTGGTGCCCACAGCTGCGATACCGGCCAGCACGGCGCCGATGGTGCCGCCGATACCGGCGCCAATGCCCGCGCCTTCAGCCGCCTTGGTGCCCAGTTCGGTGTCCGTGTCGGCGAAGTGGGTCTGACGGGTAGAGTCGGACATCATCAGGTTGACGTCATCGCGGTTGTAGCCGCGCTCGGACACGGTGCCATACGCACGCTCGGCGCTGGCACGGTCAGGGAACAGGCCAGTGACCATGCGCTGGTTATCCGTGGTGCGGGTGGTATCGAAGCTGCTCATGATGAATCCTTTGCTGGTTGGTTTCGGCAGCCGGCTACTGATGAGCTGTTGCTGCCAAGGACCTTCACCATAGGCCCCGTCTTCGCATGACTCTGTTCGATGACGCACGTTCGGATGACTGACAGCATCTTGCTGCAAAGAATTTTCACGACGATGCAAATTCGTCATCGAAGGTACGCTGCCGCACCGACCCGCGTTTGTCGCGTCTTTAGACTTTTTCACATGGTCACGGCATTCGTTGGCCCTGGGATCTGTCTTTTTACTTGAGGAGGAAGCACCATGTTATTCATTATCTGGATCGTCGTTGGCGGTATTCTGGGTTGGCTGGCCAGCATGGTCATGAAAACCGATGCCGAGCAAGGCATCATCCTGAACGTTGTGGTCGGTATCATCGGCGCCTTCCTGGGCGGCTGGTTGCTCTCGCCACTGTTCGGTACCGGCACCATCAATTCCGACGACTTCAGTGTTGCTTCGCTCCTGGTGTCGTTCCTGGGTGCAGTCATCCTGCTGGCCATCGTGAATCTGCTGCGTCGCGGTCGCGTTCGCTAATATGGTGGTTCGCCACCCATAAAAAACCAACGCCTGTGCGTTGGTTTTTTTTCCTCTGCGATTTTACTGATGAGCTCAAAAAAGTTCTGGACACTGTTGCTGACAGTGGCCGCCACCCTCGTCCTGGGGGTGCTCGCCTTGAATTTCATGCCGGGCGAAAAACAGATCGAACGCCAGCTGACGCGGCAGTACGACACGGCCGATCCACAGTTCCGCCGCTCGCTCGGCGTGTTACTGGGCCCGCCCATCATCGAAGGCAACCAGGTCGAGGCGCTGCTCAATGGCGACCAGATCTTCCCGGCAATGCTCGAGGCCATTCGCGGCGCGAAAAAAACGATCACGCTGGAAACCTATATCTATTGGTCGGAATCGATCGGCACCGAGTTTTCCGAGGCCCTGGCCGAGCGCGCGCGCGCCGGCGTCAAGGTGCACGTGATGCTCGACTTCATGGGAAGCATGAAGATGGACAATGCCCAGGTCGACAAGATGAAGGCGGCCGGCGTGCAGGTGCAGCGCTATCACAAGCCCGTCTGGTGGAAGCTGGCGCGCATGAATAACCGCACCCACCGCAAGCTACTGATCATCGACGGCACGGTCGGCTTCACGGGCGGCGTGGGCATTGCCGACCAATGGCGCGGCAACGCGCAGGACAAAGACCACTGGCGCGACAGCCACTTCCGCGTCGAAGGCCCGGTCGTCGGGCAGATGCAGGCCGTATTCAACGACAACTGGACCAAGGCCACGGGCGTCGTGCTCGATGGCCCGGCCTACTTCCCGCCGCTGCAGGCGAAAGGCACGATGCCAGCGCAGATGTTCTCCAGCTCGCCCACGGGCGGCAGCGAGAGCATGCACCTGATGTACCTGATGGCGATCACCTCGGCGCGCGAGACCATTGATCTGTCGGCCTCGTACTTCGTGCCGGATGAACTGACGGTGCGCACGCTGATCGCCGCCGCCAAGCGCGGTGTGAAAGTACGCCTGATCACGCCGGGCCACATCATCGATTCGGATCTGGTGCGGGCCGCCTCGCGCGACCGCTGGCCCGAGTTGCTGGCGGCCGGCGTGCAGGTCTCGGAATACCAGCCGACGATGTACCACGTCAAAACGCTGATCGTCGACAAGCTGCTGGTATCGGTGGGGTCGACCAACTTCGACAACCGCTCGTTCAGTATCAATGACGAGGCGAATCTGAACGTGCTCGATGCCGGATTTGCGACGCAGATGACGGACGTCTTTAACGACGACTGGAAGCTGGCCAAGCCGGTAACGCCGCAGGCCCTCGCCAAGCGGCCATGGTGGGAACATGTGAGCACCTGGTTCGCGTCGCTGTTCGAGGCGCAGTTGTAAGCGCCGTTGCAGGCGCCGTTGCAAAGGAGCCCGCGCCGGGACAGGCGCGGGCTTTTTCATTGGCGTGGCTGAAATACAGGTTGACGATCCGATAGCGGATTAACCATACTCACGAACACTCCACGGAGTCCGTCATTCCCCTTCCCAACCAGACCAAAGCGCATGAAAAAGACCCTTCTCTCGCTCGCCATCCTGACCAGCTTCGCCGCCCACGCGGACGAAGGCATGTGGATGCCGCAACAGCTGCCACAAGTAGCCAAGCAACTGAAAGCCGCCGGCCTCAAGCTGGATCCGGCAAATCTGACCAAGCTGACTGAATTCCCGATGGGCGCGATCGTGAGCCTGGGCGGCTGCTCGGCGTCGTTCGTCTCGCCGCAAGGTCTGGTCGTGACCAACCACCACTGCGTCTACAACAGCATCGCCGTCAACTCGACGCCCGAGCGCGACCTGCTGGCCAACGGCTTCCTGGCCAAGACCATGGCCGACGAGCTGCCAGCATCGCCCGGCAGCCGCGTGTATGTCACCGACGAAGTGGCCAATGTCAGCGCCCAGGTCATCACCCCTGAAGTCGCCAAGCTGACCGGCAAGGCGCGCATCGACGCCATCGAAAAGAACCAGAAAACCCTGGTGGCGGCCTGCGAAAAAGATGCCGGCTACCGCTGCACCGTGGCCAGCTTCTACGGCGGCCTGGAATTCTATCGCCTGAAACAGCTCGAAATCCGCGACGTGCGCCTGGTGCACGCGCCGGCGTCGGGCGTCGGCAAATTCGGCGGCGACACCGACAACTGGATGTGGCCACGCCACACCGGCGACTACGGCTTCTACCGCGCGTATGTCAGCAAGGACGGCAAGTCGGCCGAGTTCTCGAAGGACAACGTGCCGTACCAGCCGAAGCACATCATCAAGATCGCGAAAGACAACCCGAAAGAAGGCGACTTCGTGATGGTGCTGGGCTACCCTGGCCGCACCAACCGTCACCGCCTGCCGTCGGAAGTGGCGTTCACGTTCGACTGGAACTACCCGGCCTTCATCCAGGCCTCGAGCGAGACGTTGGCCATCATCGACCGCGAAACCAAGACCGATCCGGCTGCCAAGCTGAAATACGCGGGCCAGATCGCGGGCGTGAACAACTACTACAAGAATCGTAAGGGCATGCTGGTCTCGTACCAGGGCAGCGACTTCCTGCAGCGTAAAACGGCCGAGCACAATGCGCTCAAGGCCTGGGTCAATGGCGACGCCGCGCGCAAGGCGCAGTATGCAGCCGACATCGACACCGCTGAAAAGCTGATCGCCGAACGCGATGCGGGCACCAAGAAGAGCTTCTTCCAGACCTACGCGCAACCGAAGTTCCTGTCGTCGGCACGCACGCTGTACCGCCTGGCCAACGAACGCACCAAGCCGGACGCCGAGCGCAAGACGGGCTACCAGGAACGCGATCTGCCACGCCTGACGTCCGTCGTCGAAGGCCAGGACCGCACCTACGACGAAAAAGTCGACAAGGCGCTGGTGCTGAACTTCCTGACCAAATACAACGCGCAACCGGCCGCCGAGCACGACGCCGCGTTCGACGCTGCACTGGGCCTGCGCGCCGGCATGAGCGAAGCCGAACTGAAGGCCGCGCTGGACCGCATCTATGCAGGCTCGAAACTGGCCGACAAGGCAGCGCGCACCGCGTGGCTGAAAAAGACGCCAGCCGAGTTCAAGGCATCGAACGACAGCTTCATCAAGGCAGCAGTGGCGATGTACGACGCCGACATGAAGGATGAAGAGAAGCAGGAAGAGTCGGCCGGCAAGATCCAGCAAGCCTACGGCAACTACATGAAGGCCAAGATCGCCTACATGAACAGCCGCGGCCAGGCCGTCTACCCGGACGCCAACAGCACGCTGCGCGTCACCTTCGGCAAGATCGCCGGCCGCCCACAAGGCGCCGACGGCACCACCGGCTGGACCGCCTTCACCACCGTGGCCGGCGTCACCGCCAAGCACACGGGCGAAGGCGAGTTCGACGCGCCGGACAACCAGCTGGCAGCCATCCAGGCGAAGAACTTCGGCAAATACGTCGACCCGAAACTGAAAACGCTGCCAGTGAACTTCCTGGCGACGCTGGACATCACGGGCGGAAACTCGGGTTCGGCTGCACTGAACGCCAAGGGCGAGCTGATCGGCCTGGCATTCGACGGCACGCTCGACTCGATCATCTCGGATTGGGACTTCAACAAAGCGATGACCCGCTCGATCCAGGTCGATACCCGCTACATGCTGTGGAATATGCAGTATGTCGACAAGGCCGATAACCTGCTGAAAGAAATGAACGCGCTGTAAACCCCGCGTCGTTAATACAGCCGAAGGCCGCGCTACCGCAAGGAGCGCGGCCTTTTTAATATCCCAAACAAATTCCCCAACAATTAGGGTCAGAGTCGAATTGTTTGACAACTTTTGCGGATGAGCCGTTAATGCGACTCTGACCCTAGTTATCTCTGGGGCAATTGGCCAATAATTCGACTCTGACCCTAATTAATTTTTATGTAAATTTGGCGAGTTTGGGTAGCTGCAGGAAATTAATGCCAAGAGTGTTTGAATGTGTCGTAACTTCTACCAAACTCAAGCAGAAAAACACCTCAAAAACAATTAGGGTCAGAGTCGAATTGTTTGACAACTTTTGCGGATGAGCCGTTAATGCGACTCTGACCCTAGTTATCTCGGGGGCAATTGGCCAATAATTCTACTCTGACCCTAATTGCAGGATGGTGGTGAGTTGGGTGGTGATTTGGGTGGCCAGGCGGTGGATGTGGAGGCCGTCGACGAAGCCGTGGTGGGCCTGGACCGAGAATGGCAGCGTCAGATTGCCGTTGGGTGCGTCGCGAAAGCGCCCCCAGGCCAGTGACGGGATGTCGGGCTGCGCTAGCGTTGCTGTCGGGTGCTGGATTGAGGTGAAGTCGAGCCAGGGGATGCAGGTGACGAAGACTTGCTCTTTCGCCTGGCGCGGTGACAAGGCGGCGTACTGCGTGTTCAACGCGGTCATGCCGGCAGCTTCGGCGCCGGCGGCGCGGCTGCGGGAGACGAATGTGTGCAGGTCGTTGGACCACGCGAACATCGCGAAATTCAGGTCGTCGTTGGCATTCGTGACGGTGAACGACGGGATCAGGCGCTCGATGCGAATGACCTCGCCGTCCACGATGCGGTAGCAGAAGTTCTCGATCTTCAGCACCGCGCGCAGCGTGGCGCACAGCAGCACGTGGAATGGTGCCAGGCCCTGCGCGCGGCACCAGGGACGAAAGTCCGGCAGCGTCAGCGTGAAGCACAGGTTCAGCGCCGGGCTGTCCATGCTGTCGAACAGCGCGAAGCGGTCGCGCCGTCGTTCAAACTTGTCCATCGTGATCGCCAGCCGCTTACGCCTGCTGTTTGTTCAGGCGGCTGTTGCGCATGCTGTAGACGAAGTAGGTCACGACCGCCACGCCCATCCAGATGAAGAACACGCGGAACGTCGTGCTCGACAAATCCTTCATGATGTACAGGCAGGCCAGGACCGACAGCCCCGGCACCACGTAGGGACCAAACGGCACGCGGAAGCCCGGTGGCGCGTCAGGCCCCTGCTTGTGACGGATCACCGGCACTGCGATCGACACTACCATGAACGCCGTCAGCGTCCCCATGCTGACCATGTCCCACAAGAAGGTCGAATCGACCGTGCCGGCCACCAGCCCCACGACGGTGCACACGATGATCGTATTGGCCACCGGCGCCTGCGTGCGCGGGCTGACTTTCTGGAACACCTTCGGGATCAGGCCATCGCGGCTGATCGCGTACAGGATGCGGGTCTGGCCGTAGATCGTCACCAGCGTCACCGAGAACACCGACACCACGGCGCCAGCCGACAGGATCAGCGCCGGCCAGGCCTGGCCCGTCACGTTTTGCAGGATCACCGACAGGCCGGCTTCCTGGCCTTCGAACAGGTGCGCCGGCTGCGCGCCCATCGCGGCAATCGCCACCAGCATGTAGAACACGGTGACGATCACCAGCGCCGACAGGATCCCGATCGGCACGTTGCGGCGCGGGTCCTTGACCTCTTCGCCGGCGGTGGCGATGGTGTCCAGGCCGATGAACGAGAAGAACACGGTGCCGGCAGCGGCGGTCACGCCGGCCATGCCCGCGTAACCCTTGCTCTCGTCCATATTGAAGAATGGCTGGAAGTTGTTGGCGTCAAAGCCGGTGAACGCGATCGCGGAAAAGAACACCAGGATCGCCAGCTTGATCATCACCATGATGGCATTGGTCGTGGCCGATTCCTTCGTCCCGCGCACCAGCATGATGCCGCACATCATCACGAGCAGGATCGGCGGCAGGTTGATGTGGCCCGGATTGAACGAGACATTATGGTGGTCCGACACGAACATTGGCGAGCGCAACTCGATGGGTATCTGCCAGTGGAACGCATTGAGCAGGAAGTTGTTCAGGTAATCGGACCAGCCGATCGACGTCGCACTGGCCGCCAGCCCGTATTCGAGCAGCAGGCAGGCGGCGACGATGAATGCCGCGAATTCGCCCAGCGTCGCATACGCGAACGAGTACGAGGAGCCCGATGCCGGCACGCGCCCGGCCAGTTCGGCGTAGCACAGCGCGGTCAGGCCGGCGGTGATCGCCGCGAGCAGAAACGAGAGGACGACGGCAGGACCGGCTTTCGGCACCGCTTCGACCATCGTGAAAAAGATGCCGGTACCGATCGTGGCGCCCACGCCGATCATCGTCAGCGGGAACAATCCGAGCGAGCGATGCAGGCCGGGCAAGGCGCCGGCAACGCCAACGGATGTGCCCTCGTCGTGATGGCGTCCCGCCGGTTTGGTACGTAGCAGCTTTTGGCCCAGAGTCTGATTCACGGCGAGTCCTTCAGTACGCGGTTGCAATCGCGTTCGATGCCGCCGGTAAGCAGTCCCAAACGCAGTCTCAAAACGAAGCTGCGATTATAGGGGACTCTGCTGTCGCTGAAGACATTTTGTTTGCACGCGCGACAAGACCTCAATCGAGTAGGTGGATGCGCTCGCCCGTCATGCTGCGCTGGGCCGGCTGGCCATACACGCGGATGCCGCCCGAGCCCGAGGTACGGGCAAACAGCGATTGCCTGACCGTGGCCCGGATGCTGCCGGCGCCACTCGCACCCAGGTCGGCATCCTGCGTCGTCAGGCCCGCCAGATCGGCGTTGGCCGAGCCGCTCACGCGGGCGTTGAGCGAGCGCACCGCGCCGCTGGCCTCGAGCGAACTCGATCCACTCAGCTCCATGCGCGCGACCTCGCCGCTGACCGGCCCGAGGCGCATCCGGCTCGACCCGGACAGCGTGACATCGATGCTGTTGCTGGTGAGCCGGACCGCATCCAGCAGACCGGAGCCGCTGGCCCGCGCATGCAGGTTGCCGGCGGTGCCGGCCAGCGTCACGCTGGCCGAACCGCTCTTGCGCACGTCGAGCGGCGCGCCATTCAGGCCGCCCACGTCGACGCGGGTCGCGCCTGACGCGCGTACCTCGGTCAGGCGCGGCGTCGTGTAGATGATGCGCAGCGGCGTCTTGCTGCGCACGTTTTGCTCGGACCAGATGCGCAGCGTGTCGCCGCGCGTCTCGGTGAGAATCAGCGGCAGCAGGTTGCTGTCGGCTTCCACCACCAGCGACGCGACCGGCCCCACGCGCACATCGACCGGCAGCGCGCCGCTTACGTCCAGTGCCGGCAGCGCCGCGATGGCGCGGGCATCACGCGCCGCAATCCCGTTGCCCTCCGTCGTGCCGCTGCTCCAGGACGTATGAAAGCGCATGTCGCTGCCATCCTGCGGCGCAACGATGATGGCGCAACCGGCAAGGGCAGAAAGAGCAGCAAGAGCGGCGGCAAGGGCGATGGAGGTACGCATGGCAGTCCTGACAGGTTGTTGTTCGGATGATGGCACTCTACCAACCGCCCTGCCCTGCAACGTGCTGCATGCGACGAACTGCAAAAACGGCGCCGTGGACTGCATGCCCCCGGCGCGAACCGTGTCAGCCCTTGCCAGGCCGCGTGGTGTCAAACAGCGTCTTGAATTCGTGCGGCTGCGAGCGCCAGTACTGCGGCGGCGCGCTCACCTGCGCCCCCAGTTCGGCCGCCGCGTGCCACGGCCAGCGCGGGTCGTACAGCATCGCGCGCGCCAGGGCGATGACATCCGCCTGGCCCGCCTGCAAAATCGCTTCGGCGTGGCGCGCCTCGGTGATCAGGCCCACGCCGATCGTCGGCAGGCCCGTGTCACGCTTGATCCGTTCGGCGAAACCGATCTGGTAGCCCGGCTCCACCGGGATCTTCTGGGCAGGCGACACGCCGCCGCTCGAGACGTGGATAAAGTCGCAGCCGATGCGCTCAAGTTCCTGCGCAAAGCGCACGCTCTGCTCGAGGTCCCAGCCGCCATCGACCCAGTCGGTGGCCGAGATGCGCATCCCCACTGTCATCGATGGCACGGCAGCGTGCACGGCGGCGAAGACTTCCAGCGGAAAACGCATGCGATTCTCGAGCGAACCGCCATACTGGTCGGTGCGGTGGTTGGCCAGCGGCGAGAGGAACTGGTGCAGCAGGTAGCCGTGGGCGCCGTGCAGCTCGATCGCGTCAAAACCCAGCGCGTGCGCGCGGCGTGCAGCGGCCACAAAACCGTCGCGTACCCGTTCCAGGCCAGCGGCATCGAGCGCCAGCGGTGCGGCGTCGCCCTCGGTATGCGGCACGGCGGACGGGCCTTCGGTCTGCCAGCCGTTGGCCGCGTCGGGGGCGATCTGCGTACCACCTTCCCACGGCACGCTCGTCGATGCCTTGCGACCCGCATGGCTCAGCTGGATGCCAATCTTGATTGGCGCGTGACGACGCATCGCCGCCAGAATCGGCGCGAGCGCGTCAGCGTGCGCATCGGACCACAAACCCAGGTCACTCGGGGAAATGCGGCCTTCCGGCACGACGGCGGTGGCCTCTAACGTAATCAGCGCGGCGCCGGACAGCGCCAGGCTGCCCAGATGGATCATGTGCCAGTCGGTGGCCAGGCCATCGACAGCGGAATACTGGCACATCGGGGCGATGGTGATACGGTTGGACAGCTCGAGGGGGCCGAGCGAGTACGGTGAAAACAGCATGGTCATGGTGGCTCCTGCATATCAAGAGCACCAGTCTAGCCCGCCATGAAAATTCGTGTCGTCGACCAAAAAAAGCGGGGGTCAGGTCTGACATTCGGACACGATCTCGACAATCGCGTAGTGGGAACCAGCTGGCAGAGGGCCATGCTAATACTGGGCAAGACACTGTTGAAAGTGGCTCAGGCTGAGGCCGTGTCCGAATGTCAGACCTGACCCCGGCTGTAAGGCTGAGGTCGTGTCCGAATGTCAGACCTGACCCCGGCTGTGTTATGGAAATACGTGTCGTCGGCAAAAAAAAAAGCGGGCCGCAGCCCGCTTGGTCTTACCCGATGCGCACCACCATGATCCCGGCGCGCAGCCCTACCCTTACATCCGGGTTCGGGAACACGACCAGTTCTTCGTTGTGCTGCACCGTGTAGGTCGTTGCACCATCCTGCGCGATGACCTCACCTTTTTGCATCGGCGTGAAGTTCCAGGTCTCGCGCCCTACCCGCATGGTAAATGCGTCGGACAGCTTGATGATCGACTGCGCCGTTGCAAACACGCGCGGCGCAGTCGTTGCTGGCTGCGCCGGCTGCCCGCGCAGCAGGCGATCCAGCGCGCTTGAGGCAGCGGCAAACTGCGACAGGTCATTCTGCCCCAGCGTGCCAACACGGCCCAGTTCGACCGTGCTGCTGGCCGCGCCGAGATGCTCTGCCGTGAAGTAACTGTAGGTGCCGGCCGATTCGGGATTCATGATGATCGCCTCGATCCCCGCCTCGCCCAGCCACCCCATCAAGCCTTCGCGCGCGGCATCGGCAATCAGTTCCGGCACGATCGCAAACATCGGATAGTGCGATGGCCTGATTGCCGTGTGCAGGTCGAGGTGCCAGCGCGTCGGGCCGCTGCCCTCGAAAAACGCGCGGGTCGCCTCGATCAGCACATCGGCGCGCCCTGCCTCGAACGTCCCGGCGAGCGAGCCGCGTTCGGCGCGGAACATCCGGTTCAGGTCCGCGTCAATGAAACGCTTGCCGGCGCGGATGGCGTCGATATGCCCGACACACAGCATCAGGTCCACCGCCAGCGCGCTGGCGGAACGCGACAGCGCGTCGACCAGATACGCCACCATCTCGATCGGCCCCGTCTCGTCGCCATGCACGCCGACCGACACCAGCACGCTGGGGCGGTCGGCGTCCGGCGTTGCGGCGCGCACCGTCAGGATGCCCGACGCCGGTAACCCGACGACAAAGCCGGCATCGCGAAAACGCTGCGCGACCGCGCCGAAGTCGGCTTCGGCCAGTGCGCGCACCGCTTCCGGCAATCCTGCTACGGATGCAGCACTCATCTTATGCAGCCAGACGTTCTGGCGAGAGGCCTTCCGACAGCGCCCACACGTCCAGCATCGCCTGCTCCAGTTCCGTCGGCGGCGCAAAGCCCGTCAAGCCGCGCGCGGCGGTCACTTCGTCCACCGCTGCCTGCATGTCGTTGCCATTGTGGCCCGCATGCTCGATCACCTGCAGCAGCAGGCGCTGTTGCGCACGGCGCAGCGATTGCAGCGCGTAGTTGCGCAGCTGTTCCTGCGACTTGCTTTGCGCCGGCAGCTTCAGGCCCAGTTCCAGCGTGTCGATGCCGACCTGCTGGCGCAACAGCGTGCCGACCTGCAGGAACTGCAGCAGCGACATGCCTTCCGGCCGTGGCACCGACACCGCGGCGAACAGGAACGAGGCTTGCGACTCGATGATCTCGACCGCCTTCCAGGCAGCCGCGAACTGCGGCGGCAGGCCCGTATGGCCATCGGCCTCGGAGCGGAACTTGGCAGCAGCGCTTTCGTCGGCTTCGGCGAACAGCGTCGAGAGCTCGTCCAGGCCCTGCGAGCCTGGCGGCAGCGACAGCACGCCTTCGATCGTGGCGCGTTGCAGCGCGCGTGTGCGGTTGTCGACCGAGACCGACACGTCACGCGGCACCACCAGAGCATCCGCGTCGAGCGCATCGAACACCGGCGCCAGGTGCAGCGCAGCCCAGGCCTTGGCCCACGCCTTGACGACTTCGGTGTCGTCGATGCGGTGTTCCAGCGCCAAGTCGCGCAGCATCAGCGGGCCGCAGCGGTTCACGGCTTCGTTGGCCAGCACGGTGGCCAGAATGGCGTTGGCCAGCGGATGGTCCAGCGGATCGCGGGTGGCGACCAGCTGCGCCGGGAAGTAAGGCCGCAGCAGTGCATCGGCCCAGACTTCATCGGTCAGCGGCAGCGCAGCCAGCGTACGCTTGAAGCGGTTCTTGACGTTGGCAATGACCACGGCCAGTTCCGGCGCCGTCAGGCCCAGGCCCAGCGCCTTGCGGCGCAGCAGTTCGACATCGCTCGGGAGCTGTTCGAGCTCGCGCGAGACGGCGCCTTCGGCTTCCAGGTTGGCGATCAGGGCGATGTAGCCATCGACCACCGCGCCGGTGGCTTGCGCCTGCACTTCGCGCGTCAGCAAATGCGTCTGCAGCGTGTTGTCGCGCAGGACCAGGCGCTCAATCTCGCCGGTCATTTCGTTCAGCGTGCGGTTACGGTCGGTTTCCGACAACTGGCCGGCATTGACTTCGGTGTCGAGCCAGATCTTGACGTTGACTTCATGGTCCGAGCAATCCACGCCGGCCGAGTTGTCGATCGCATCGGTGAAGATGCGGCCACCGGCGAGCGCGAATTCGATGCGGCCGGCCTGGGTCGCGCCCAGGTTGCCGCCTTCGCTCACCACCTTGCAGCGCAGCTCATTGCCGTTGACGCGGATCTGGTCGTTGGCGCGGTCCTTCACTTGCGCGTGCGTCTCGGTCGAGGCCTTGATATAGGTGCCGATGCCGCCGTTGTAGAACAGGTCGACCGGCGCCTTGACGATGCGGTGCATCAGTTCTTGTGGTGCCAGCGACGTCTCTTCGATCTGCAGCGCCTCGCGGATCTGCGGCGAGAGTTCGATCGAGCGGGCATTGCGCGGGTACACGCCGCCGCCGGCCGAGATCAGGCTCTTGTCATAGTCTTCCCACGACGAGCGTGGCAGCGCGAACATGCGTTCGCGTTCCTTGAACGAGACTTCGACATCCGGAGTCGGGTCCAGGAAGATGTGGCGGTGGTCGAACGCCGCCACCAGTTTCAGCTGGCGCGACAACAGCACGCCATTGCCGAACACGTCGCCCGACATGTCGCCCACGCCGGTCATCGTGATCGGGTTGTTGGCCAGGTCGTGGCCCAGTTCATAGAAGTGGCGCTTGACTGCTTCGAACGCGCCCTTGGCGGTGATGCCCATCTTCTTGTGGTCGTAGCCGTTCGAGCCGCCCGACGCGAACGCGTCGCCCAGCCAGAAGCCGCGCTGCACGGCGATGCTGTTGGCGATGTCCGAGAACGTCGCGGTGCCCTTGTCGGCTGCCACCACCAGGTACGGATCGTCCTGGTCGTGACGCACGGTCGCTTCTGGCGGCACGATCTCGCCGCGCACGCGGTTGTCGGTCACTTCCAGCAGACTGGCGATGAACAGGCGGTAGACGGCTTCGCCCTCGGCGGCGACCACGTCGCGCGCTGCATCCTTCGGCATCTGCTTGCAGACAAAGCCACCTTTCGAGCCGGCCGGCACGATGACGGCGTTCTTGACCATCTGCGCCTTCACCAGGCCCAGCACCTCGGTGCGGTAGTCTTCCATGCGATCCGACCAGCGCAGGCCGCCGCGGGCGACCGGGCCGCCGCGCAGGTGCACGCCTTCGAAGCGGCGCGAGAACACGTAGATTTCGCGGAACGGCCGCGGCTCCGGCGCCAGCGCCAGGTCGCTCGTGTCGACCTTGAAGATGATTTTTTCGCCGCTGTTCTGGAAGTAGTTGGTACGCACGGTGGCCAGCGCCAGGTCGATCAGCGCGGCCATGATTTCTTCGGTGTCGGCGTGGTTCACGCCCGGCAGGCTGGTTTTCAGCAGGTACAGCGCGCTGCTGCCTTCATTGCGTTGTTCTTCAGTCAGCGCCGGATCGAAGCGCTGCATGAAGCCGTTGACGAATTCCTTGACCAGGCCAGGCTGGGCGCGCAGCGTTTCGGCCATGTAGCGCACCGAGAATTTCGAGCCGAGCTGGCGCCAGTAGCTGATGTACGCGCGCACCAGCTGCACTTCGCGCAGCGACAGGCCGCCTTCGATCGTCAGGCCATTCATGCGGCCATCTTCGGCTTCGTCGTTGAACAGGGCCGAGAACAGTTCTTCGGCCACTTTGCCGATGCCAGGCTTGGTGAGTTTGGCGGCGCTTTCGGCGTCGACCGACAGCGCGGTCACGTAACGGCGCACGCCATCCAGGCCCGTGTGGCGGAAGGTTTGCTCGCGGTCGACCGCGATGCCCGCGTTCTGCAGGGCCGGCAGGATGCGCGACAGCGACGGCACGGTTTCGCTCGAATACAGGCGGATCGAGGTGCCGGCAGCGTCATCCTGCTCGATGCGCGCGGTCACGCGATCCGGACGGCAGCGCGTCAGCAGTGCGTGCACGTCGCGGAATGCCGTTTCGGGCGCAGTGGCGGAGACAAAACTCACCGGCAGCGTTGGCACCACCTTGCGCATCAGGCTGCGCAGGCGGCTTTCATCGACGCTGTTGGTCAGCTGGGCAAAGCGGTCATGCCAGCCATCGAGCACGCCCAGGAGCGGCGCCTGCAGATCGGTTTCCAGGTCGAGCGGATAGCGGGCCGCATGCGCGATCAGGTACACGCGTGCCAGCGGGCCATCGGCCACCAGGGTCTGGACGTCGACGTCGCGCGCGCCCGAGCTTTCCTTCAGGGCGGCTGCCAGGCTCGCGGCCACGGCAGCGCTGAAGCGCTCGCGCGGCAGGTACACCAGCACGTTCAGGTGGCGGCGATACACGTCACGGCGTGCAAACACCTTGGCGCGCGGCTGCTTGTACAGCGACACCACGGCGCTGCAGACTTCGGCCAGCCATTCCGGCTCGGCTTCCAGCGCTTCGTTGCGCGGCAGCGATTCGAGGATCTCGATGAATTTCTCGGCGCGGAAACCTTCCTGGCGCACGCCGGCGATGCCGAGCACCTTGGCCACGCGGCCACGGGCGAACGGCAGGCGCGCCAGCGGGGTCGAGGTGGCGGCGCGGGTGAACAGGCCAATGAAGCAATGCTCGCCCAGGATGCGGCCCTGCGCGTCGGTGTCGCGCACGCCGATGAAGTCCAGCGGCTGGTCGCGGTGCAGCGTGCCGCCCACGTCGGCCTTGACGATCGACAGCGTGTCAGCGCGGCGCGACAGCGTATCGAGGTCGCCCGGGATGCTGGCCAGGCAATCGCCATACACCGGATGCGCGGTGTCTTTCAGCACGCCGATGCGGCTGCCCAGATCGCGTTCGAGTTCGCGCTCGCCCGCCTTGACGACGTAGTAGGCGTAGCCAAACGGCTCGAAGCCTTCGTTCTTGGCCCATTCGAGGAAGGCAGCGGCTTCCTGGCCGTCCGGCGTGCCGGCGGCGGCAGCGGCTGCGGCCACGGCGGTCATGCGGTCGCCCATGGCGACGGCGTCGCGCTGCACGGTGGCGGCGTCGTTGGCGACCATGCGGATGCGCGCGGTCAGCTTGTCGAGTTCTTCGACCTGCAGTTCGTCGTTCAGCAGGCACAGGACGATGGATTCGAGCGGGCTGCCCGCTTCGCCGATGGCGGCCAGCGCGCCCGTGGCGTCGCGGCGTACCGGCAGCACGGCGTTCATGACGCCGGCGGCGACGATGCGCTCCTTGCGCAGTGCCATGACGAACGAGTCGACCAGGTACGGGCGGTCATCGTTGAGAATCAAGAGTGCGGTGGCTTTGCCGCCGCGGCCGTCCGAGTAACCCATCGTGGCGATCTGCGCGTCAGGGCCGGTGCGCTGGGCCAGTTGCGAGAACCCGTCGACCAGCACGGGCGCCAGGCTTTGCGGCGCGGTGCCGGCCAGGTCTTCGTCGTCGAGCGACTCGAGCCAGGCGGCGATCAAGGCATTGACCTGCGCGCTGCCGGCCGATTGATTGGCCGAACTGCTCTCGTTGATCAGCGCCAGCGTCTGGCCGCGCAAATCGTTGGGCATATCTTTCATCTTGCTTCTCCAAAGTTGTGTGCCTGGCGCGCAACCGGCTCGTGGCGTGGCGCTGCCCTGCTTTATATGGACAGGGATTACCCGCCCGAATCTTACCTGTTACAAGTCGTACAGCCCCGGCAAGCCGAGGATGCGTGTGAGTTCTTCCAGCGCGGCGGCGCATTCCAGCGCCAGCTGCGGGTCCATCAGATCCTGCGTTTCGATGCGGTCGCGATAGTGGCGTTCGACCCACGCAACCAGTTGCGCATACAGCGCCTCGGTCATGATCACGCCCTGGTGCATCGCGGCCGCCTCGGCATCGGTCAGCGCCACGCGCAGGCGCAGGCACGCCGGCCCGCCGCCGTTGCGCATGCTCTGGCGCAGGTCGAATTCGATCAATTCGTCGATCGCACCGCGTCCCGCCAGCAAGCCTGCCAGATAATCGGCAACCGCGGCGTTCTCGCGGCATTCGTGCGGCACCACCAGCGCCATGCGCCCGTCCGCCTTGGACAGCAACTGGCTGTTGAACAGGTAGCTGGCGACAGCGTCGCCGACCGCCACCTGGCTCGTCGCCACGCGCACCGGATGCAGCTCGGTGCCGGCAACGGCCAGCGCGCGGCGCAGCGCGTCGAGCGTGCCCCCTTCATCGGCAAAGGCCTGCTCGTGATAGAACAGCACATTGCCATTGCCGACCGCGATGACGTCGTTGTGAAACACGCCCTGGTCGATCACGTCCGGGTTCTGCGACGCAAACACGGTGCGCGCCGGGTCCAGGCCATGCAGGCGCGCGATGGCTTGCGACGCTTCGAGCGTCTGGCGCGCCGGGTATTTTTTGGGCGCCGGGGCCGACGGGTCGAACTCGACGCGGCCATACACGAAGAACTCGACGCCGGCGGCGCCGTGGCTCGCGGCAAAGCGCGTGTGGTTGGCCGCGCCTTCGTCGGCAAAGGCCGGCACCGGTGGCAGCGGGTCGTGCACCATGAAATGTTCGCTGTTGCCGAAGATCGCGCGCAGCGTGCGCGTGGCCTGCACGTGTTCTTCGGAGCGGTGCAGCTTGTTGTTCAGGTTCGCGGCCGTGAAGTGCACGCGGCCATCGAGCGAATCGGCCGACGGGCTGACGGTGGCCGCGTTGGCGGTCCACATCGGCGCGGCCGACCAGGCGCAGGCCAGGATCACCGGCGCTTCACGATAGGCGCGGGCCAGCACATCGGCGTCGGTGCCCGAAAAACCCAGGCTGCGCAGCAACCTGAAATTCGGCCGGCCCTGCGGTGGCATCACCGCCTGCGCAAAACCGCGCGCAGCCAGCTCGCGCATCTTGGCCAGGCCCTGCAACGCAGCCTGGCGCGGATTGGAGCTGCTGCGCACATTGCTGAACGAGGCCACGTTGCCGAACGAGAGGCCGGCGTAGTTGTGCGACGGGCCAACCAGCCCGTCGAAATTGAATTCGCGTGCGTCGCGCATGGTCAAGCTCCTTCGGCCGGGAAGCTCAAGCCGGGCGAGAGTTTGGCCGGCATGTCCAGCACCGGGTTCTCGATCGAGGCGACCGGATAGGCGCAATAATCGGCGGCGTAATACGCGCTCGGACGGTGATTGCCCGACTTGCCCACGCCGCCAAACGGCGCCGAGCTGGCCGCGCCGGTGGTCGGCCGGTTCCAGTTGACGATGCCGGCGCGGGCGCGCACGGCAAAGCGCTGCCACAGGTCTTCGGATGGCGACAGCAGGCTTGCGGCCAGGCCGTATTGGGTAGCGTTGGCCACGCGCAGCGCGTCGTCGAAACTCGCCACGCGGATCACCTGGAGCAAGGGGCCGAACCATTCTTCGTCCGGAATGCCCTGCGCGTCGGTCGTGTCGACGATGCCGGCCGTGACGAAGCCGGTGTTCGGGTCGAGCTGGCGCATCGCCAGCAGCAGCTTGCCACCCTTGGCAACCATGTCTTCCTGCGCCTGTACCAGGCGCGCGGCGACGGCGCTCGAGACGACGGGGCCCATGAATGGCTGCGGTTCGGCGTTCGACGGGCCGACCTGCAACTGCGCGGCCACGGCCACCAGGCGCGCGAGGAACGCATCGCCGGCAGCGCCGTTTTCGATCACGAGGCGGCGCGCGCAGGTGCAGCGCTGGCCGGCCGAGATGAAGGCCGACATCACCGTGTGGTGCACGGCCGCGTCGATGTCTTGCACGCCCCACACGACGAGCGGATTGTTGCCGCCCATTTCCAGCGCCAGCATCTTGCCCGGCTGGCCACCGAACTGTTTATGCAGCGCGGCGCCGGTCTGGCTGCTGCCGGTAAACAGCACGCCGTCGATCAGCGCTTGCTGGCCCAGTGCGATGCCGGTGTCGCGGCCGCCGTTGACCAGGTTCAGCACGCCCTTGGGCAAACCGGCCTGCTCCCACAGCTGCACTGTCTTGACCGCCGTGCGCGGTGCGTATTCGCTGGGCTTGAACAGCAGCGTGTTCCCGGCGATCAGCGCCGGCACGATGTGGCCGTTCGGCAGGTGGCCCGGGAAGTTGTACGGTCCGTAGACGGCGAACACGCCGTGCGGACGGTGGCGCAGCACGGCGTTGCCGTCAGCGACCTTTGCGACACTCTCGCCGGTACGGGCAGCATGCGCCTGGACCGAGATGTCGATCTTGTTGGCCATCGTGGCCACTTCGGTGCGCGCTTCCCACAACGGTTTGCCCACTTCTTCGGCGATCGTCGCGGCGAGCGACTCGGCGTTGTCCTTCAGCAGATCGCGAAAACGGGTGGCGATGGCGATACGTTCGGCCAATGGCGTCAGGGCCCAGGCCTCGAAGCTGTCGTGCGCGGCTTGCGCGGCGCGCGCGATGTCGTCCGGGCTCGAGGCATTGCTGGTCCAGGTCTGGCGGCCGGTCGACGGGTCGATCGTCGCGAGTTCGGCGCCGCTTCCGGCGAGCCATTCGCCGTTGATGTAATTCGAGAGATTAGCCATGGGTGTTTTTCCTGGTATTGAGTGTCAGGGTACGCACATTGTCGCCGGCGGCGATGCGCAGCAGCGCCAGCTCGTCGGGGCTCAGGACCACGCTGCCCGCGCCGGGCACGGCGCGCGTGAGGATCATCCGGAAGTCGTCCAGGCGCGTGTTCGACACCAGCATGTGTTCGGTGTCGTGGGCGACGTCTTTTGGCGCACCCTCGGCTACTTCGCCAGCATCGATGGCCGGCAAGCCTTGCGCTGCCACGGCCAGCACGCTGTCGCGCACCGCGCGCAGCTCGGACACGCGGCCCTGCAGCACGGGGCCGGCGTCGAAAATGTCGACATAGCCTTCGTAGTACATGCCCTCTTGCTCGAGCAGGCGGCGCGCCGGCTGGGTCGAGGTGTGCACCTTGCCGATGACGTCAATCGCCGATTGCGGCAGGTAGTCGACATACAGCGGCTGGCGCGGCATCAGTTCGGCGATGAAGGATTTCTTGCCGATCGCGGTCAGGCCGTCGACATGGTTGAAATCCATCTTGAAGAAGTGCCGGCCCAGGCCTTCGTAGAACGGCGAATCGCCGCCTTCGTCCTGGTAGCCGCGCATCTCGGCGATGATCTTTTCGGTAAACAGCTGCTGGAACTGGGCGATGAACAGGAAACGGCTCTTGGAGAGCCACTTGCCGTTGAACCCCACGCGGTATTCGGGCAGCAGGAACAGCGAGCACAGTTCGGTCGAGCCGGTGAGATCGTTCGACAGGTACAGCGTCTCCATGCGCGTGAAGACATTCAGTTCGCGGCTGCAGTGCACCAGCGTGCCGATGCGGTAGTTGTAAAACGGCTCGGTCAGGCCCACCGCGCCCTTGATCGCGCAAACGCCGGCGATGCTGCCGTCCTGCGGCTCTTCGAGCACGAACATGTAGTCGCGCTGCTCGGGGCGGATGGTTTCGGCGAACGACGCCTCGGACGTGGCCAGGCGCTGGCCGAGCATCTCGGGATCGGGCTTCAGCGTGGTCATGCCACTGCCGGCCTGGTGCGCCATATTGATCAGGGCGTCCAGGTCGGACGTTTTGGCGGCGCGGATCACGAGCATGACGGTTCTCCTTCGATGCGCAGGCAGACAACCTCGTCGCCCGCTGCGACGCCAAGTGCCTGCTGGACCTCGCGCGGCAGCGCGATCGTCGATGCGTGATCGAGCGGCGAAGAGTGCAACGTCACGGCGCGGAAGCCGTTGTCGACGCTGGCGACGGCGTAGGCCACCGGCGCGCCGTGGTTCGGCAACTCTTGCCCGGCAGCGGCCACACGCAGGCGCTGCGACGCGCCGAACGAACGCAGTGCGTTCTTGTGCGCCTGCAGGATCGGACCGCCGTCGAAGATGTCGATGTACTCGTCGGCTTCAAAGCCTTCTTGCGCCAGCAGATCAAACGCCATCTGGCCGCCCGGATGGATCTGGCCCAGCGCCGCCTGGGCGTCGCCCGGCAGCAGCGGCACGTAGACGGGATAGTGCGGCATCAGTTCGACGATCAGCGTGCGGTTGCGGGCGCCTTCGATCAGGCGCTCGGCTTCGAGAAAGTCCATCTTGAAAAACTTGCGGCCCAGCGCATTCCAGAACGGCGACTGGCCATCGGCATCGACGCGCCCGGCCAGCGGCACGAAGAAGCGGTCGCCAAAGCGGTGCGGCGCGAGCATCGCGTACAGCAGGCGCGCGCGCGACAGCAGCGCCGCCTCGACGCCCGCGCTCTCGCGGTTGCGGACAAAAAAGCCCGACAGGTGCGAGTAGGCAGTCAGCTCGGAGCACAGCGTGAGTGCGTGCACGTTGTGGCTGATGTTCAGGTCACGCGAGACCTGCTGGATGACATCGTTGCGAAACGCGAAATAGGTGCCGTTCGAGCCGGCCGATGCGTGGATGGCGGCAGTGCCGACGACCTCGCGCGAGCGCAGGTCTTCGAGCACGAACAGATACGATTCTTCGCTTGGAATATCGACTTGCGCGGCGAACGAGGCGAGCGAGCGCTCGACGGCGGCATTGATGCCTTCGCGCGTGCGCGGGAGCGTATGCACCCCCGGCATCGAAATAGCGGCCATCGCTTCGAGCGCGCCGATATCCGCGCGATCTACCGGACGGACAACATACATGTGGTCTCCCTGTGGGTCAATGCGTGCAGCCGGCCGCCTGGTTCAAGGCGGCCGGCGGGTCCGATGCATCAGGCGGCGTCGGGTGCAGGCACGGGTGCCTCTTTGCGTGGCGCCGCAGGTTCGTCGATGGCGTCGGCCAGGAATTCGGCCACGGCGGCGCGCATGATGCGGTTCGCTTCGGCGATCTGCGCGTCCGAGACGATCAGCGCCGGCGCCAAGCGCACGACGTCCGGACCGGCGATCAGGAGCATCAGGCCCATCTTCTCGGCGATCTTGGTGAAGTCCTTCGAGCGGCCTTTCGACGTTTCCGCCATCGGCAGGCCCAGGAGCAGGCCCATGCCGCGCGGCTGGCCGAACACCTGCGGAAAATCCGCTGCCAGTTGCAGCAGGTTCGTCATGATCGCCACGTTGGCTTCTTTCACGCGCGCGAGGAAGGCCGGCTGGTTGATGATCTCCAAAACCTTCAGTGCGACGGTAGTGGCCAGCGGGTTGCCACCGTAGGTCGTGCCGTGGCTGCCCACGCCCAGGTGCTTGGCGATCTCGGTGGTGGTGAGCATCGCGCCGATCGGGTAGCCGTTGCCCAGTGCCTTGGCCGATGTCAGGACGTCCGGCTTGACGTTCATCTGCTCGTAGGCGAACAGCGTGCCGGTGCGGCCCATGCCCGACTGGACTTCGTCGAAGATCAGCAGCGCGCCGGTCTGGTCGCACAGCTCGCGCAGCGCTTTCAGGTAGTCCGGGTTGCCGGGGATGACGCCGCCCTCGCCCTGGATCGGCTCGACGATCACGGCCGCGACATCATCGGTAATCGCGGCGCGTGCGGCCTCGATGTCGTTGTACGGGATGTGGCTCAGTTCCGGTGGCAGCGGCTCGAAGCCTTCAGTGTATTTCGACTGGCCGCCGACCGACACGGTAAACAGCGTGCGGCCGTGGAACGAGGCCAGGCACGAGACGATGCGCGACTTGTGCGGACCGAACTTGGTGTGCGCGTATTTACGCGCGAGCTTCAGGGCCGCTTCGTTGGCTTCGGCCCCCGAGTTGCAGAAGAACGCGCGTTTGGCGAACGTCGCTTCGGTCAGCGCACTGGCCAGGCGCAGCACCGGCTCGTTGGTGTAGCCGTTGCCGAGGTGCCAGAGGGTGTTGAGCTGCTTGGTCAGCGCTTCGTTTACTTCAGGATGGGCGTGGCCCAGCGAGGTGACGGCGATGCCCGAGGTGAAGTCCAGATACTGCTTGCCTTCCTGGTCCCACAGGTCCAGGCCCGATGCGCGCACCGGCACCATGGCGGCCGGGGCGTAGGTCGGGACCAGGACGTCGTCGAAGGTCTGGCGGGTGACAGACCGCGTGGCGATACCCGAATCAAGCTGAGCGTTCATGGCTTTTTCCTCATCCAATCAATGTAAATGGTGCGGGATGCTTCTCCCGCATGATCAATTCATTATAGAAACGCTGGCCGACAACTTCTTTTAGAAGTGCGACAGGCATTTTCATTTTTGACGCTACCGGACGGCACTATTGCGCCAGCTTCCTCTGCCGCTCTTCCCGCGGCGTATTGCCAAACAAGGCCCCGAACGCCGTAGAAAAGTGCGAGCCCGACGAAAATCCGCACATCAGCCCCACCTGGACGATCGAGTGATTGGTGTCGAGCAGGAGCTGGCGCGAGCGGCGCAGGCGCAGTTCGAGGTAGTAGCGCGATGGCAGGCTGCCCAGGTATTGCTTGAACAGGCGCTCGAGCTGGCGTCGCGAGATGCCGGCCAGCTGCGCGATCTCGTCGGTGGACAACGGCTCTTCGATATTGGCTTCCATCAGCGCCACCGCCTCGGACAGTTTCGGTTGCAGCGCGCCGAAGCGGGCTTGCAGCGCCACGCGCTGGCGCTCGTCCGGGCCACGTACGCGGTCGATGCACAGCGTTTCCTTCACTTGCGCCTGGACGGTCGCGCCAAACAGCAGGTCGACCAGCGTCAGCGCGAAGTCAATGCTGGCCGCGCCGCCGCAGCAGGTGAGGCGGTTGGCGTCGAATTCGTACAGATTGGGGGTGAGCAGGGCCTGCTCGGCCTGGGCATTGACGTCCGGGTACAGCGCCCAGGGCAAGGCGGTGCGCACGCCGTGCAGGACGCCCGCGTCTGCCAGCCACAGCACGCCGGCGCCGACGCCGCCCCAGAACGGCGCGGCGCGGCAGCGCTCGACCAGCGCGCGCAGATTGGCCGGGCGCAGCGCCGCTTCGGCTTCGTCGGCCACCAGCAGCACCAGGTGCCAGTGGCGCTGGGCGTCGCCCATGAATTTGTCGGGACTGCGCACATCGACGTGCAGGCGCTCGGGCCCCAGCACCTTGGCGGCCAGCCGCAGCGGCTGGTACAGCCCGGACCAGGTCAGCGCGTCCGGCTCGCCGGCATTGACCAGGAGCACGCGCAGCAGCCGCTCCTGGGTCAGCAGGGACAGGTCAGGCTGCATCGCGGCGGATGGTCAGGGTCACGAAAAGGAAATGGCCACAGGCCTGTGCAAACGACATGGGCGTACATCATACCGGAGAACATTCGCGCAACGGGACTGTGGCCGCCTGCCCGGTAATATTGCGTATCGGTGGACGCGTGGTGCTACCGGCAAGGCAGCGGGCGGCTATAATCCCGGCCCATGGGGGAACGATATCTAAAAAGCGTCCGACTGCTGGCCGAGTGCATGCAGAGTTTCGAGCGCGTCTCGGGCGACGCCGTGCGCCAGAATGGCTTGACACATGCGCAGTTCGATATCATCGCCACGCTCGGCAACACGAGCGGCATGACCTACAAGGAGCTGGGCGAGCGCACCCTGATCACCAAGGGCACGCTCACCGGCGTCATCGAGCGCCTGGAGCACAAGGGCCTGGTACTGCGCGAGCGCAGCTGCGACGACAAGCGCTCGTTCTTCGTGCGCCTCACGCCGGCCGGCGAACAGGTATTCTGCGATGTGTTCCCGCTCGTGATCGCACGCGGCAAGGAATTGTTCCACGCTTACAGCGACACCGACTTCGCCACGCTCGAAACCGCCCTGACGCTGCTGCGCACCCGGATCACCAGCCACGGCAACGGTCCCCTGCCATCACCACCCCACCTGAAGGAAACGCCTTGAAAACCGCCCTCATCGACGACAAGAAGCCCGCCCATTTCGACAAGCACATCATCGGCAACATCCTGCTCGACGTCGCCCCCCTGGATGAAGTCCAGCAAGAACCGATGCTGATCGGTGTGCGCAACGAAGCCGGCGACATCTACCGCCTCATCGGCGCCACCAAGCTCAACAGCTACATGAACGCGGTCGAAGAACTGTTCGACCTGGGCCTGGCCGACGAGCTGGAAAACACCGAAGAGCCAAAAGAAGGCTGCGACGCTATCTTCAGCGAAGCGTAATCCGGTCGCAGGGACACCACAGGCCGCCGCCCGTGGTTCTCTAGAGCAATATATTTGGTCGCGCTCGGATGGGTTGGGGGTATAATTTTTTGATGGACCAACTCTCCTCCCTCGACAGCATCGCTGCTGAAGCCAGCAGGGGTGAACTCACGTTCCCCACCAGCGTTCACGCATCGCTCAAGTTGCAGCGGGCGTTGAGCGAACCCGACTGCCATATCGACGCCGCTGCCCGCCTGGTGCAGGCCGAGCCGCTGCTGGCTGCGCGTACGGTGGCGATCGCCAACTCGGTCGCCTATAACCGCTCTGGTAACGACGTCACGAGCGTGCCCGCCGCCGTGCAGCGGGTGGGTTTTCGCACGCTCGGCGCGCTGGCGGCGTCCGTCATCGTGCGCCAGCTGGCCAGCGAAATCCGCGACCCGGGTCTGCGCAAGAAGGCTGACCAGCTGTGGACCCACTCGGCCCACGTGGCCGCACTGGCCCAGGTGATCGCGCGCCGCGTCTCGTTCGTCGACCCTGAAACCGCGCTGTTCGCCGGCATCGTGCACGAAGTCGGCGGCTTTTACCTGCTGTCGCGCGCCGAAGCGATGCCGGGGCTGCTGGACGATCATCTCGACGCCTGGCTCGACCATGGCGAAGCGGCCATCGGTCGCGGCGTGCTACACCAGCTGGCCGTGCCGGCGCCGGTAATGGACGCCATCGAGGCGTTGTGGGACGGCATGCGCGCGCTGCCACCCGAAACTCTTGGCGACACGCTGCTGCTGGCCAATGACCTGTCGCCGTTCCCGTCGCCGCTGTTCGCGCCCGTGGGTGCCACGACTTATGCGGCCGCGGCCACCATTGACTTCGTGTTCGGCCACGGCACGCTCAAGGGCGTGCTGGAAGAGTCGGACGAAGAGGTCAAGAGCCTGGCCTCGGCGCTGCTGTAGGCAAAAAAAATGCCCGCTCGGTGAGGAGCGGGCCAAAGTCCAAAACTAGGGATGTCCTGAAAGAGACAGCCTGATCTTATGTCTCGTGAAGAGCGTTCTCGGTGCGCTGACTCACACTGGACGCATTTCAAGCGTCTTATTCGACCCTTCTTTTTCCGCGCGACATTGCTATGGCTCGCGTGCCGGGCCCATCTCCGCTTTCTGCTAAGGTCATTCTCATATCCGGCGCACGCAACCGTGCGCCCCGACCTTCTGGAGAATCCCATGAAAATCAGCTTGCAGGACCAGGTGGTGCTCGTCACCGGCGGCGATTCCGGCATCGGCCGTGGCATCAGCCTCGCGTTTGCCGACGCCGGCGCGCATGTCGTCGTCAATTACAACAGCAGCCGCGACAAGGCCGAAGAAGTCGTCGCCCAGATTACCGCCGCCGGAGGCCGCGCCGTCGCGGTCCAGGCCAATGTCGGGCACGAAGACGACGTCACGCGCCTGTTCGCCGAAACCATTCAAGCCTTTGGCGGCATCGATATCCTGGTATCCAATTCGGGTATCCAGAAAGACGCGCCAATCGCCGAGATGACGCTCAAGGACTGGCAGACTGTCATCGACGTCAACCTCACCGGCCAATTCCTGTGCACGCGCGCGGCCATCCGGCACTTTCGCGAGCAGGGCAACCGTGGCCGCATGCGCGCCAACGGCGCCATCCTGTGCATGAGTTCCGTGCACGAAATCATTCCCTGGGCCGGCCACGTCAACTACGCCGCGTCAAAAGGCGGCATCGGCATGCTGATGCGTTCCCTGGCGCAGGAAGTGGCGCCCGACCGCATCCGCGTCAACGCCATCGCCCCGGGCGCCATCCGCACGCCGATCAATGCCGAGGCCACCGAAGGCGCGGCGGCCGACAAGCTGCTCAAGCTGATCCCGTATGGCCGCATCGGCGACGTGGAAGACGTCGCAGCGCTGGCGCTGTTCATGGCATCCGACCTGGCCGACTACATGACCGGCACCACGGTGTATGTCGACGGTGGCATGACGCTGTATCCGGGCTTCGAAGACAATGGTTGAACGTTCAGAGAATTCGCCCGGCACCCCGCCGCCAAGACCTATTGCCGATCACGGCGCCATCGGCAACCTGGCCACGATGGCGCTCGTCGCCACCGATGGCACGATCGACTTCTTGTGCTGGCCCGACTTCGACAGCCCCAGTATATTCGCCGCCCTGCTCGACCCGGACAAGGGCGGCCACTTCACGCTGGCCCCGCAGATGGCGGATGCGCGCGTCGTGCAAACCTACCTGCCCGACACCAACGTCCTGCTCACGCAGTGGCTCAGTGACGACGCCAGTGTCCAGATCACGGATCTGATGGCCGGCCCCGAAGAAATCGGCCACGGCGCGGCATGCCTGCTGCGGCGCGTGGAAGTCACCAAGGGCGAAGTACGGATGCGGCTCGATTGCCAGCCACGCTTCGACTACGCGCGCTTGCAGCCCGAGATCAGCATCACGCAGGGCCAGGTGGTGTTTGCCGCGCCCGGCGCACCGTCGCTGCGCCTGTGCGCGGCGGTCGACTTCACCGCCGTCGACGGCGGCGCCAGGGCCAGCTTCGTGATGAAAGTGGGCGAGTCGATCGATATCGTCCTAGATGAAGAAGACGACCCGCCCCTCGATCTGGCGGCGCGCAACGCGCTGGTCGTCGACGTGATCGCGCACTGGCGCAACTGGGCCAGACGCTCGATCTACAAGGGCCGCTGGCGAGAGGATGTCACGCGTTCGGCGCTGGTGCTCAAGCTGATGACCTCGCGCCGCCACGGCTCGATGGTCGCTGCCGCCACTTTCGGCCTGCCCGAGGTGCTGGGCGGCTCGCGCAACTGGGATTACCGCTCGACCTGGATCCGCGATGCCTCGTTCACCGTGTATGCGCTGATGCGGCTGGGGTACACCGAGGAAGCCAAGGCGTTCACGCGCTGGTCGGCCGAGCGGCCCGGCCATGGGCCCGATGACGGCCAGCTACGCATCATGTACGCGCTCGACGGCGGCGAAGTGCAGGCCGAAGTCGATCTGGATCACCTAGCCGGTTACGCCGGTTCGCAGCCGGTCCGGATCGGCAACGATGCGGCGACCCAGCTGCAGCTCGACATCTTCGGCGCTCTGCTCGACGCGGTTTACCTGAGCAACAAGTACGGGGAAGCGATCTCGCACGCCGGCTGGCTGGGTGTGTGCCACGTGGTGGGCTTCGTGTGCGACAACTGGCGCCGGCCCGACGCCGGTATCTGGGAAGGCCGCGAAGCACCGCGCGAGCACCTGCACTCGCAACTGATGTGCTGGGTGGCGGTCGACCGGGCGATCCGCCTGGCCAGCAAGCGCTCGCTGACCGCCCCGTTCGACCAGTGGATCGCGGCGCGCAACGACATCTCCAACTACATCTGGGCCACGTTCTGGAACAAGGAACTGGGCCACTTCGTGCGCAGCAAGGGTTCCACCGACCTCGATGGCGCGATGCTGATGATGCCGCTGGTGCGCTTCATCGGCTCAACTGACCCACAGTGGCTGGCCACGCTCGACGCCATCGGTGACCAGCTGGGGGACGACGCACTGGTGCTGCGCTACGACCGCGACGATGGCCTCGAGGGCGAGGAAGGCGCCTTCGCGGCCTGTTCGTTCTGGTACGTGGAATGCCTGGCGCGCGCCGGGCGCCTGGAGCAGGCGCACAACAATATGGAAAAGCTGCTCGCCTACGGGAACCACGTCGGGCTGTACGCCGAGGAGTTCACCAGCAAGGCCGAACTGCTCGGTAACTTCCCGCAGGCGTTCACGCACCTGGCCCTGATCAGCGCCGCGACGTATCTCGACAGCGCGCTCGATGGCAGGAACAACCATCCGTGGCAGTTGTGATGGCCTAGGCCATCTCGATCACGATCTTTCCGAACGGGCCTGCCGCCAGGTGCGCCAGCGCCTCCGGCAGCGCCGCCAGCGGATAGCGCCGGTCGATCACGGGCGCGATGCCGGTGCGGTCCACTGCGCGCACCAGCGCTTCGAGAGCGCGCCGGTGGCCGACGCTGATCCCTTGCAGCGTGACCTGCTTACGCAGCATCAGGCCGGACGAGCCTGAGAACGTGAAGCCGTCGAACACGCCGATCAGTGAAATCCGTCCCTGCACCGCCACCGCATGGAGCGCGCGGTCCAGGTGCGCGCCACCGACCATCTCGAGCACATGATCGACGCCCCGCTCGCCGGTGATGCGGTACACCGCCTCGACCCAGTCCTCCCGCGCATAATTGATCAGGTGCGCCGCGCCCAACGCCTTGGCCCGGTCGAGCTTGGCGTCGCTGGACGAGGTCACGATCGCCGTCGCGCCATGCGCCACCGCCAGTTGCAGCGCGAACAGCGAAACCCCGCCCGTACCCTGGATCAGCACCGTCTGGCCGGCGTGCAGCCGCCCGTGTTCCACCAGCGCGCTCCAGGCAGTCAGGCCGGCCACGGGCAACGTGCTGGCCTGTGCATCGTCCAGACGTTCGGGCGCCGTCACGAACCAGTCTTCCGGCAGCGCCACGTACTCGGCCAGCACACCGGGCGCCGCGCCGCCGAGCGTATGGGCGGGCGGGTGGCGCGCAGTCCCAGCAGGCACGCCATCAAACCAGCCCGCCTCGAAGGTCGAGATCACGCGCTGGCCCGGCTGCAGGCGCCGGGCGCCTTCGCCCACCGCGACGACGACGCCGCACAGATCCGAGCCGGGCGTCAGCGGAAACACGGGCGGAATGCCCATGCCAGCATCAATCGCCAGCAGGTCGCGGTAGTTCAGCGCGACCGCGCCGACCCGGACCAGAACCTCGCCCGGACCAGGCTGGGGCACTGGCCCACTGGCCAGTGTCAGGTTGTCGCGGCCGGGCGCGGCCAGGCGCCAGTGGCGCATCGTGGTTGGAAGCATTAGATAACCTTTAGAGCAGATGAGATGGCTGCCATAGTAATTCCGGATATCCCGGATAATTAGCCCCAAAAACATCACATGATTTATGCCGAAAGTTCCTGAATGACTGCGATTGTCGATACCTCTGCCGGCCTGGCCGCGTTTGTCCGCACGATCGAAACAGGGTCGTTCAGCGACGCTGCGCGCCTGCTGGGCGCGAGTCCCTCGGCGGTATCGAAAAGCGTGGCGCGGCTGGAAGCGCGGCTCGGTGTGCGGCTGATCCAGCGCTCGACACGCACGCTGGCGCTGACAGCCGAAGGCGCGCTGTATTTCGAGCGGGTAGCGCCGCTGATCCAGGCGCTGGCCGATGCTGAACAGGCGCTACGCACGCCGGACGATGTGAGCGGCCTGCTGCGCGTGGCGGCGCCGAGTGACCTGGGCCGCACCGTATTCGCCGGCTGGGCCGAGCGTTTCGCACGCGCGCATCCCCGGCTCAAGCTCGAACTGGGGATTGCCGACCGCCAGGTTGACCTGATCCGCGAAGGGTATGACGTGGCGATCCGCGTCGGTGCGCTGCTGGACAACCGACTGACGGCGCGCCGGCTGACGACACTGCAGCCGGTGCTCGTTGCCGCGCCCGCTTACCTGGCGCGGCGCGGGCAGCCGGCCACGCAGGCCGACCTGGCCGAGCACGCCTGCCTGCGCTACCTGACGCCGGCCGGCCCCTTCCCCTGGACCTGGGCCGACGGCAGCAGCCTGGTGCCAGACGGCCCGTTCGACACCAACGATGGCGTGGTGCTGCGCCAGGCCGCGCTGAGTGGCGCAGGCATCGCCCAACTGGCCAGGATCGCCGTGGCGGACGATCTGGCCGCCGGCCGCCTCGACATCGTGCTGCCGCGCTTGCCAATGCCAGGGCTGGAGGTCCACGCGCTGCATGCCTACGGACGCCAGGCGCCGCAGCGGGTACGCTTGTTCATTGCCTTTTTGCAGCAGCAATTTGCAGCCGACCACGCTTAGCGACAGGGCAAAAAAAACCCGCGCCGTTGCCGGAGCGGGTGAAGTCCAAAACTAGGGATGTCCTGAAAGAGACAGTTCCACTATAAATACGGGCACATCGCGGCTCCGTGCGTTGACACACACAAAGCCGCAATCGTGCAATCGGTCAGACGACGGCGCCGTCGGTGTCGTCTTTCTCTTTGACCGGCTTGATCAGGTCTTCACGCTTGACGCCCAGCCACATCGCCACAGCTGCCGCCACGAACACCGACGAGTAGATACCGAAGCAGATACCGATGGCCAGCGCGATCGCGAAGTAGTGCAGCGCGTAGCCGCCGAAGAACAGCATCGACATGACCATCATCAGCGTCGAGCCGTGCGTGATGATCGTGCGCGAGATCGTGCTGGTGATCGCGTGATCGATCACTTCCGGCACGCTCATGCGGCGCTGCTTGCGGAACATTTCGCGGATCCGGTCGAAGATGACGACCGATTCGTTGACCGAGTAGCCCAGCACCGCCAGCGTGGCCGCCAGCACCGTCAGCGAGAATTCCCACTGGAAGAACGCGAAGAAGCCCAGGATGATGACCACGTCGTGCAGGTTGGCTACCACGGCGGCGACAGCGAATTTCCATTCGAAGCGGATCGCCAGGTAGACCACGATGCCCAGGATGACCATCAGCAGCGCGTTCAGGCCGTTCTGGGCCAGCTCGTCGCCGACCGATGGGCCGACGAACTGCACTTGCTGCAGACTGATCAGCTCTTGCCCGCCGGGGGCGACGCAGCTGGTGCGGTTGAGCACTTCACCCTTGTCGGTCGTCGTTTGCGTCTGCTTGGTCGTGCCCTGATCGTCGCGGCAAATCGCGTTGAACACGGCCGTCGAGCTGCTCGCCGCCGGCGCGCCTGCGACGATCGGCAGGCGCAGCATGATGTCCTGCGCGGTGCCGAAGCTGGCCACTTCAGGGTGCGAATAACCCATGCCGCGCAGCGTGTTGCGGATCTTTTCCTGGTCCGCCGCCTTTGGATAGAGCAGCTCCATCACCGTGCCGCCCGTGAACTCCACCGAGAAGTTCAGGGGTTTGGTGATCAGGAAAAACACCGCCGCCACGAATGTGATCACCGAGATCGCATTGAGGACCAGCGCGTGGCGCATGAACGGGATGTCCCGTTTGATCTTGAAAAATTCCATTGTCGTATCCCGGTGCTTACTTCTTGTTAGGCGTCATGCCAGGCTGCCAGACCGTGCCGATCGAAATCTTCGTCAGCTTCTTCTGGCGGCCGTACCACAGGTTGGCGAAACCGCGCGCCACGACCACGGCCGAGAACATCGAGGTCAGGATGCCCAGGCAGTGGACCACGGCGAAGCCGCGCACCGGACCGGAACCGAAGATCAGCAGCGCCAGGCCAACGATCAGCGTGGTCACGTTGGAGTCGACGATGGTGTCCCAGGCATGCTTGGAACCGGCCGAAATCGCCGCCTGTGGCGTCGCGCCGGCACGCAGCTCTTCGCGGATACGTTCGTTCACCAGGACGTTCGAGTCAATTGCCACGCCCAGTGCCAGCGCGATTGCCGCGATACCCGGCAGGGTCAGCGTGATCTGCATGATCGACAGCAGGGCCAGCAGGAACAGCACGTTGGCCGCCAGCGCCAGCGCCGAGAACACGCCGAACAGGTGGTAGTAGATGATCATGAAGATCGCGATCGCCACGAAGCCCCAGATGGTCGAGTGCAGGCCGCGTTCGATGTTCTCGGCGCCCAGTTGCGGGCCGATCACGCGTTCTTCGACGAATTCCATCGGCGCCGACAGCGCGCCCGAGCGCAGCAGCAGTGCCAGCTCGTTGGCATCCTGCGAGGTGCCCATATTGGTGATCTGGAAGGTCGAACCCAGTTCGCTCTGGATGGTCGGGGCCGACAGCACGTTGTAGACGCCCTTTTCTTTCAGCAGGATCGCCATGCGTTTGCCGACGTTTTCACGCGTGGCCAGGCGGATGCGGCGGCCGCCGTCGCCGTTCAGGTCGAGCGAAACGGCAGGCTGCTGGTTCTGGTCGAAGCTGGCGGTGGCGCTCGAGATCGATTCGCCGGTCAGGATGATGTCGCGCGAGACGACGATCGGTGCGCCGCGGCCTTCGGTGAACAGTTCGGAGTTCAGCGGAATCGCTGCCGACAGCTCGGTGCCCGGGGTCACGGTGGTGTCGACCATGCGCAGTTCGAGCGTGGCGGTACGGCCGATGATGTCCTTGGCGCGCGCGACGTCCTGCACGCCCGGCAGCTGGACCACGATGCGGTCGGCGCCCTGCTGCTGGATGATCGGCTCGGTGGTGCCCAGTTCATTGATGCGCTTGGACAGCGTCATGATGTTCTGCTTGATGCCGTCTTCGACCGAGCGCTTGATGGCTTCGGGCTTCAGGCTCACGACCAGCTTCATGTCGGCGCCATCGGCGGCGTCGGCAAAGGCCAGCTCGCTCGTCTGCGCGGCCAGCACATTGCGCGCGTTGCTGCGGGTGGCAGCGTCGCGGAAGCGCACTTCGATGGTGTCACGCACGCGCTCGATGCCGCTGTGGCGCACGTTCTTGTCACGCAGATTGCTGCGCACGCTCGACTGCAGGGCCTTGACCTTGTTGTCGAGGACTGCCTTGGTGTCGACCTGCAGCAGGAAGTGCACGCCACCGCGCAAGTCCAGACCCAGGCTCATCGGCGCTGCGCCAATGGCCGTCATCCAGGCCGGGGTGTTCTTCACCAGGTTGACGGTGACGATGTAATCGGGATTGGCAGGGTCGCGGTTCAGTTCGCGCTCAAGAGCCAGCTTGGCCTTGAACTGCTCTTCGGTACCGGCGAAGCGCGCGCGCACCGAGGTGGTGTGGCCCGTGCCTTCGAGGGTGATACCGGTGGAAGGAATGCCGGCACGCTTGAGCGCATCCTCGACCACAGTAGTGGAGGCACTCGTGATATTCAGGGTAGAACGGCCTGATGTGACCTGCAACGCCGGCGTTTCGCCGAAGTAGTTCGGTGCCGTGTACAAGGCGCCCAGCAGCAGCGCAATGACGATCAGTATGTATTTCCAGACGGGATAGCGATTCATAGTGTTCCGGCGTTCAGGTTAGGCAGTGCGGGTTGCCCCGCACGGCGCACAGCGAGGCTTACAGGGCTTTGAGCGTGCCTTTTGGCAGCAGCGTGGTCACCGAATTTTTTTGCACGGTGATTTCGGTGCCGACGGCAACTTCCAGCGTCACATAGGCTTCGGCCACTTTCGAAACACGGCCGACGATACCGCCGGCGGTCACGACTTCGTCGCCCTTGGCCAGTGCGTCCATCATGGCTTTCGCCTCTTTCTGGCGTTTCTGTTGAGGACGGATCATCAGGAAATACATGACCACGAACATCAGGATCAGCGGCAGGAAGGTCGTCAGGCTACCCATGATACCGGCATCGGCGACAGGGGCAGTTTGCGCGTACGCGTTGGAAATGAACACAAGAACTCCGATGGTGAAGTTAAAAAAATAAGCGGTGTATTCTAGCATCGGCCAGAAGCCGCAAACCATATCCGGCAGTATGTCGTCTTGCTTTCAAGTATTGCAAGACAAACCGGTCGATGTTGCATGCAGCCCCGACCGTCAATACCGCAAGATCGGGGCTGCAGGGTAAGCAAGTGCTTACACGCCGCGCGCGCGGTCGGCCGCGAACTTGACGCGGAAGGCCTGGAAGCCGTCGGCGTCGATCGCGTCGCGCATTTCCTGCATCAGATTCAGGTAGTAATGCAGGTTGTGGATCGTGTTCAGGCGCGCGCCCAGGATTTCGTTCGAGCGGTGCAGGTGGTGCAGATAGGCGCGCGAGAAATTCTGGCAGCAGTAGCAGGTGCAGCTCTCGTCGAGCGGCGCCATCTCTTCTTTATAGCGCGCATTCTTGATCTTGACGTCGCCAAAGCGCGTAAACAGCCAGCCGTTGCGGGCGTTTCGGGTCGGCATCACGCAGTCGAACATGTCGACGCCGTTGGCCACGCCATCGACCAGGTCTTCGGGCGTGCCCACCCCCATCAGGTAGTGCGGCTTGTTTTCAGGCAGGCGCGGGCCGACGTGGGCCAGGATGCGCTTCATGTCTTCCTTCGGCTCGCCGACCGACAGGCCGCCAATGGCCAGGCCCGGGAAGTTGATGTCTTCCAGGCCAGCAAGCGATTCGTCACGCAGGTGCTCGTACATGCCGCCCTGGACGATGCCGAACAGCGCGTTCGGGTTGCCGCCGCCCGTGAATTCATTCATCGAGCGCTGAGCCCAGCGCAGCGACATGCGCATCGATTTGGCCGCTTCGTCGGCGGTGGCCGGGCGGCCGTCGATTTCGTACGGCGTGCATTCGTCGAACTGCATCACGATGTCCGAATTGAGCGCGCGCTGGATCTGCATCGAGATTTCCGGCGACAGGAACAGTTTCGAGCCATCGATCGGCGAAGCGAACTTGACGCCCTCTTCGGTGATCTTGCGCATCGCGCCCAGTGAAAACACCTGGAAGCCACCCGAGTCGGTCAGGATCGGGCCGTCCCAGCCCATGAACTTGTGCAGGCCGCCGAACTTGTTCATCACGTCCACGCCCGGGCGCAGCCACAGGTGGAAGGTATTGCCCAGGATGATCTGCGAGCCGACGTCCTTCAGTTCGATCGGGTCCATCGCCTTGACCGAGCCGTAGGTACCGACCGGCATGAAGATCGGGGTTTCGATGGTGCCGTGGTTGAGCTTGAGGCGGCCGCGGCGGGCATGCGACAGGCCGCTGGTGTCTTTTTTGAGTAGGGTAAATTCCAACATGTATTGCTGACTTAACTCTCGTTTAGTTTGAGAAAAATAGATTCATTCTGAGCGAGCCACTCTTTGCATAGTTTCCGGAAAGAGCGACTCTTCTCATGCACTGACTCCAAGTCGATCAACGCAGCAAATGCTGGCTGATCTGTTACCTCGTGGTATTTACCATCAGGTATGTGTTTACTGATCCATTCCTTACCGCCTCTGATCGTTTCGGCATCAGGAACGACTGTTTTTCCTAGCGCGAACCCACGGCGTCCATTGAAAGAATCAACTGAAGCAATGAACCATGCCTCGAATTCCTTATTTGCAAGCACGACAGAAATCTGTCGATGAGGAACGATGCGAGACGCCCGCTCTGCTATTTGCGGCGCTAGTTTTTTCGGGCAGTCATCATCCGCGTCGAGCAAAATCAATACCCATCCATCATCGCCAGCCAATGCCGCGGCGATCTGTAACTGTTTGCTGAAGACGTCTTCGCGATTGAGAAACTGGTCGCGACGAACCCGGATGGGGCGCCACACATTGCACGGGATATCGGGATTTTTCCACTCATTGATTCTGCGGAGGAGCACTGGTAACGCTGCTACTTCACCGTCACCTTCAACGATAGAAACGATGTTGATCATGTCCTGAACTCGCCAAACAAATCGGCTTGCTTCGGCGCAGATTTTCCATGCACGATCGGTTCTGCATTGAGCTGATTCATACGAAGAAGTTCGCCAGCCGAACACAGGTGGTCGCGAATTGCCGTCTTTGAACCATGTGCCAATGGCACGATGCGCGTCGCGCCCTCTTCAGAAACAACAACGAGAATTTCCTCCGGCGTGATCTTTACGTCATCGAGCAAATCGGGACTATGACTAGTGACAATAATCTGTGTGTTCTCAGATGCTCTTTCCAGCGCTTCGCGCAAAGCAGCTGAGGCCGCAGGATGGAGCGCAGTTTCTGGTTCTTCAATGCCAATAATCGATGGCGAATGGTCGGTGTTACCTTGGAAAAGCGCAGTGAGTACACCCAATGCCCGAAGGGTACCATCCGACATGTTCTGCGCACTGAAACTCCATGGATGTTTAGCGCCTGCCATATCTTGGCGGAAGTTCAACGTCTCCATCGGTCCGACCGTTTCACGCTTGACGCCTTGCACCGACGGCACGACTGCATGGAGATACTCTTCAATGATGCTTACAGCCTGCGGATTCGTACGGCAAAGGTGGCCAATGACGCTGGCCAGATTTTCGCCAGCGGGCTTGAGCAACCGCCCGTCCTGCGGCTTTTGCAGTTCACGAATGATCTTCGGGTTCAAATTATAGAATCCCATCGAGATCAAAGCATCGAATGCAGGACGAAATGCCGCGAGACCCGATGCACTTACCAGCGCCAGTCGATCCGGCATTACGGCAGGAAATGTCGTCTCACTGGACTTGAGCAGCAGGCCTTTTTCCAGACGAAAATAAGGGCCTTTGCCAGCACCGCCAATGCTGCACTCTTCCTGCTGAACCTGGTATCCACCGCTGGGCATGGCCCCGACAGCGAAAGCGTAATATCCATCCTGTCCATCTGGAAGGCGAAATTCGAGCCGGATACCGAAGTGCGTTGGATGACCACTGGATTTGCGCCGCACCTCGGATAAGCCGCCACGCTCGTTCATCGCATTATCGAGAGAACCATTGAGCGCATCACGAACGAGATGCAAAGCATCCAGAAAATTACTTTTCCCAGAGCCATTCGCACCAACCAAATAGGTCAATGGCAAAAGCTTGACGTCGCAGTCAGCGATACTTTTGTAATTCCGCAGTATGACGCGCTTCAAAAACATTGGATATCCCATGATGTCGTCCCATGAACAGATCGCCGGTACGAGGTCAGAATGCGTGACGACTTTAGCACACCAGTTATAGTGCCCGGTTACTCAACAGCATGGCGTCGCCATAGCTGAAGAAGCGGTATTCGTTGGCGATCGCGTGCGCATACGCGGCGCGGATCGGCGCGTAGCCGGCAAAGGCCGACACCAGCATCAACAGCGTCGACTTGGGCAGGTGGAAGTTGGTCACCAGGCGCGTGACCGTTTTAAAGGTGTAGCCGGGCGTGATGAACAGGGCCGTGTCGGCGCTGCCGGCGACCAGCTCGCCGCTTTGCGAGGCCGACTCCAGCGCGCGCAGGCTGGTCGTGCCGACAGCGACCACGTCGCGGCCTGCGGCCCGGGTGGCGCGCACCGCGTCCACTGTGTCTTGCGCGATCGTGTACCACTCGGTGTGCATCTTGTGTTCACTGAGGTCTTCGACCCGCACCGGCTGGAAGGTGCCGGCGCCCACGTGCAGCGTGACGTACGCGAAGTTCACGCCTTTCGCGGCCAGGCGGTCGAGCAGCGGCTGATCGAAGTGCAGGCCGGCCGTGGGCGCGGCCACGGCGCCCGGCTCTTTCGAGTACACCGTCTGATAACGCTGTTCGTCGAATTCGTCGGCGGTGTGCTCGATGTACGGCGGCAGCGGCAGGCGTCCATGCGCTTCGATCAGGTCGAACACGTCGCCTTCAAAGTGCAGCGTGAAGAATTCGCCGGCTCGCTCGCCTGCCGTCACATCGAAGGCGTCGGCCAGGCGGATGCGATTACCCGGCTTAGGCGACTTCGACGCGCGGACCTGGGCCAGCACCGTGCGGTTGTCGAGCACGCGCTCGACCAGCACCTCGACCTGGCCGCCGGATTCCTTGACGCCGAAGAAGCGCGCCTTGAGCACGCGGGTGTTGTTCATCACGAGCAGGTCGCCCGCCTGCAATTGGTCGACGATGTCGGCGAACTGGCGGTCGATGATCTGGTCGCCATCGAGGTGCAGCAGGCGCGACGCGCTGCGGTCCGGCAGCGGCAATTGCGCAATGCGCTCGGGGGGCAGGTCGAAGTCGAAATCGGATAGCGAATACATGATGTTCAATTGGTTGGGCAAATCTCGGCAAATCAATGCTGCCAGCTTTACAATAGAGGCTTGAAGCGCATACGGCGAACCTTCTATTTTACGTCAGCAAGCGCCACTTTGCCGCAATATGCCCGCCCCTAAAACCACAACGCCCCCAAAAACGCTCGAAAGCAAGCTCGCCCGCCTCGGCCTGCGCACCGACATGGACCTGGTGCTGCACCTACCGCTGCGCTACGAGGACGAGACCCAGATCATCACGATCCGGGATGCCTGCATGCGCGGCGGCCAGACCTGGCAGGTAGAAGGCATCGTGACCAAGAACGAAATCTCGTTCAAGCCGCGCCGCCAGCTGCTCGTCACGATCGCCGATGCATCGGGCGACCTGCTGCTGCGCTTCATGAATTTCTATGGCAGCCAGGTCAAGCAGATGGCCGAAGGCGTGCGCATCCGCGCGCGGGGCGAACTCAAACACGGCTTCTTTGGCGCCGAGATGGTCCACCCGGGCTACAAGGTGGTCAACGAAGGCGCGCCCCTGCCCGCTTCGCTCACCCCCGTGTACCCGGCCGGCGAAGGCTTGTCGCAAACGGTGCTGCGGCGCGCGATCGCCGACGCAATGAAGCGCATCGACTGGGCCGACACCGTGCCACCAGCGATCCGCAAGCGCATGGACCTGATGGACTTCGAGCCGGCCGTAAAACTCCTGCACTACCCGCCGGCGGACGTCGACGAGCATGCGCTGATCGAGCGCTCGCACCCGGCCTGGGACCGCATGAAGTTCGACGAACTGCTGGCGCAGCAGTTGTCATTAAAACGCGCGCAGCGTGCGCGTCGCGAAAAAGGCGCGCCGCCACTGCGCGCGGTGGGGCAGTTGTCCGAAGGCTTCCTGGCCGGCCTGCCGTTCGCGCTGACCGGCGCGCAGCAACGCGTGGTCGAAGAAATCCGCGCCGATCTGCGCGCCGGCTACCCGATGCAGCGCTTGCTGCAGGGCGACGTCGGCAGCGGCAAGACGGTGGTGTCGGCGCTGGCCGCCGCGCAGGCAATCGACAGCGGCTACCAGGCGGCCCTGATGGCGCCGACCGAAATCCTGGCCGAACAGCACTTCCGCAAGATCGCGGCCTGGATGGAGCCGCTTGGCGTGAAGGTCGCGTGGCTCACCGGCAGCCTGAAGAAAAAGGACAAGGCCGCGTCGAACGCGTTGATCGAATCGGGGGCGGCGAATCTGGTGATCGGCACGCATGCGCTGATCCAAGACTCGGTGCAGTTTGCGAAACTAGGCCTGGTGATCGTCGACGAACAGCACCGCTTCGGCGTCGGCCAGCGCCTCACGCTGCGCAACAAGGGCAGCGATGGCCTGGTGCCGCACCAGCTGATGATGTCGGCCACGCCGATCCCGCGCACGCTGGCAATGACGTATTACGCCGACCTCGAAGTCTCGGTGATCGACGAACTGCCGCCGGGACGCAGCCCGATCGTCACGCGCGCCATTGACCAGAACCGCCGCGACGAAGTCGTCGAACGCGTGTATGCGGCGGCGCTCGAAGGCCGGCAGGTGTACTGGGTCTGCCCGCTGATCGAGGAATCCGAAGCGCTGCAATTGCAGACCGCGACCGAGACCTACGAAACGCTGGCCGAGTCGCTGCCGGATCTGCAGGTGGGGCTGGTGCATGGCCGCATGAAGCCGGCCGAGAAGCAGGAAGTGATGGACGCGTTCACGGCGGGCCAGGTGCATGTGCTGGTGGCGACGACCGTCATCGAGGTGGGCGTGGACGTGCCGAATGCGTCGCTGATGGTGATCGAGCATGCGGAGCGGTTCGGCCTGTCGCAGCTGCACCAGCTGCGCGGGCGCGTGGGCCGCGGCTCGGCGGCGTCGGTGTGTCTGCTGCTGTACCAGTCGCCGCTGGGCCAGGTGGCCAAGCAGCGACTGTTGACGATGCGCGAGACGACGGACGGTTTCGAGATCGCGCGGCGTGACCTGGAGATTCGCGGGCCTGGTGAGTTTCTGGGCGCGCGCCAGTCAGGACAGGCGATGCTGCGCTTTGCCGACCTGGAGATCGACCAGTGGATGGTCGACCGGGCGCGCGACGTGGCGCAGTGGCTGCTTGATGGCGAGACGCCTGAAAAGATGGCGGTCGTCGATGCGCACCTTGCGCGCTGGCTGGGTGGGCGTGAGGAGTTCTTAAAGGTTTAGACGGCGCGCAGAATGGGAGAGGCCGGTTCAGCTTTGGACGCCATGCCGACGCTGCAATGGCCACCGGCAGTCTGGTGCAGTCGCAACTGCTCGCAAGCCTCGATCATTGTGCGCAACTTGGTGTGACCGTGCGCTGCTGGCGAAAACCCGGGGCTGGTTTTCCTGAGCTGGGTTCCCAGTTCGCTCAGGTTGACCAGTCCATTTTGGGAGACTTTGGCGACTTTGCGAACCGTCTTGACCAATAAGCTGCGCCAATCAACCACCACGTTTTCAGCGACCGGCGCCGCTGGCGGTTCGACTTTCGCTGCGATGGGCGCCGCTTCATGAAACCGGTCGCACGCATGACGCAAGGCCGCAGGCGTCTTCACTTCGCCAACGACATGCACACCAGCCCCGCGCTCCTGCAGTTTGCGGCACAAGCCGACAAAATCCGAATCGCTCGTCACGATCACGAACTGGTTGGCGCGCCCGTCGAGCAGCATTTCCAGTGCGTCCAGCGCCAGCGCGATATCGGCCGTGTTCTTCCCACCCACATACTGGAATTGCAGGCATGGCGCGAAGCCGTGACGGATCAGCGCTTCCTGCCACTTGTTGGTCAGCGAAGCCGCGTTGCCGTAACCGCGCCGCAGCACCACACGCCCAAGGCTCGATGCATGCTGCATCGCCTGATCGAGCACGCCGCTCTGCGCATTTTCGCAATCGACCAATACCGCCACATTCCGTTCTGCAGACATGAGAATTCCCGTTAGGCAACAGCTTAACTCTAGCAGGATATTGAGGACGGCCGGATGGCATTTCCCGTCTGGGCGCTTACCGTGTTGTACAAACGCACTGTGACAATCCGTTAGAAATTTGCGCCCTGTTTGCGGCTATCTTGGCTGAGTTGCAACGCCCTGCCCGGGGCAGTTGCGCCTCTCATTCACCATTCAATACGGAACCTGGCATGCCTATCGTCGGACTCGGACTGCACTTTCTGATCGCGCTGTTCTTCGCGGTTCACGCGCTGCGCAATGGGCGCCAGATGTACTGGCTGCTGATCCTGTTCTCGTTCCCGGTCCTTGGCAGCCTGGCCTACTTCGTGGCCGAGTACCTGCCCGCGTCGCGCCTTCAGCGCCAGGGCCGCATCGCTACCCGCGCGCTGCAGAAGACCATCGATCCGGGGCGCGACGTGCGCGAAGCGCGGCGCGCGTTCGACCTGACCCCGACGGCCCATAACCAGATGCGCCTGGCCGCCGCGCTGCTGGGTGCGGGCCAGTCCGACGAAGCGGTCCAGCATTACGATGCCTGCCTGCGCGGGCCGTTCGCGGGCGATCCGGAAGTGATCCTGGGCGCTGCGCGCGCCAATGCGGCGCATGGCAAGCCGGCGACTGCCATTGCGCTGCTCGCGTCACTGCAAGATCGGCAGCCAGGCTTTCGCGCCGATGAAGTCGGGCTGGCACTGGGCCGCGCATATGCCGCGAACAATCAGCAGCTTGAGGCGGGCGTGCAGTTCGAGTCAGTGGTGGAACGCTTCGGCAGTATCGATGCGCGCGTCGAACTGACGCTGTGGGCCATCGCCAACGGCAAGAACGATGTGGCGCAGCGCGAGCTGCAAGAGATCGCGCATGCGCGCAAGCACATGGAAAAGCACACGCGGGACCTGCATCGCGAGTTGTTCAGGCGGCTGGATGGGGCGGTCGCTTCGAAGCCACCAGCTGCCTGACTCGGAACATACCTTTATTGGGTACGATCATGCCCATGTTGGGTTCCGCCGTGCCATCCATCGACCAATGCATGAACACGGACATCGGCCACCTCTGGCCGGGCGCGTAACCACTGCTCGACGGCCTCGCGATCGTCTTCGCCCGGTGAGCCGCGTTCCAACGTCGTGATGACGCCAGAGGTTGCGGTCAGAGGGAAGCGTCCGCCGAAACCGCCACCGAGCAAACCACGTCCCTCGAGAAATCCGAACAGGCCATCGGTAAAGCCGTAGTAGGACTCGACATCGATCGGCTCACTGAACGTCAGCTCGACATCGAAGACATACTCCGTAAATTCGCCAACGCGCAGCTTCTTGCGTTGACGTTGATTGAGGCGCCGTACACGGGCGGTCGAGCGGGCATCGCGTTTCATGGTGTCCTTGTTGTTATCGGTGTTATCCGAACCGCCGGTGGCGGTTCGATCGTGTCGTCAGCATGCGAACGTGAGCCGGTTCCCGAACGGATCCTTGATGCTCAATTCACGTGAGCCCCATGGCGTATCCTCGATCGCCGGCCTTGCGTAGCCATAGTGTCTGGCCGTCAGCCCGGCATGCAGGGCATCGATATCGTCAACGGCGATCCGCAGCGCCGCACCAGGACAGCAATCGCCATGATGTTCGCTCAGGTGCAGCACGCACCCGTCACGCGCGATCTGCAGGTACAGCGGCAGGTCGGGCGCGAAGCGATGCTCCCAGTCGACCTTGAAGCCGAGGTAGTCAACATAGAATTGCCTGGCCTTGGCTTCATCGAAGATGCGCAGGATCGGCGTGACGGCGCCAAGGATCATGCTGGCGGGCGTACCCGGTCTGCTTCGTAACGCAAGCCGATCTGGCGCCGGATCTCGTCCATCACGCCCATCAGCGCCAGCGTTTCGCGCTGCGTCATCACCGGGCTTTCCAGCAAACCGGCTTGCCAGCAGCGCTGCGCCTCGATGGCTTCGTGCACATAGCCGTTGCCGAGATACGGCGTGTCGATCGTGCGCGAGGTGCCGTCGTCGAGCGTGACCGTGACCGACGTCGCGCAGTGGAAGCGCGTGTTCATGCGCACATGGCCACGCTCGCCCGCTACCGTCAGTTCGGCCGGCGTGCGCGCCAGCAGCGAGCAGCTGCACACCGACATGCCACCGCCTTCGTGCTTGAGCGTGAAGCCCGTTTGCACGTCGACGCCGGTCGGGCCCATCTCGGCCTGGGCACGAATTTCCGCCACCGGGCCAAGCAGGCCCGCGGCGATCGACAAGGGATAGATGCCCAGGTCGAGCAGCGCACCGCCGCCTAGCTCCGGATTGAACACGCGGTGCTCGGGGCCGAACGTGGCGGCGAACCCGAAGTCGGCCACCACCTGGCGCGGCGTGCCGATTTCGCCGGACGCCAGGATGCGCTGGACTTCCTGGTAGGCCGGCAGGTAGCGCGTCCACATCGCCTCCATCAGGAACAGGCGCTTCGTGCGCGCCAGCGTGACGACCTGCTCGGCTTCGCGCAGGTTCATCGTGAACGGCTTTTCGCACAGGACGCCCTTGCCGGCGCGCAGGGCCATCAACGCATTCTCGACGTGCTGCGGGTGCGGCGTGCCGATGTAGACCAGGTCGATGTCCGGGTTCGCGGCCAGGGCCTCGTACGAGCCGTAGCTGGCCAGCACGCCGAATTCACGGCCGAACGCATCGGCCGTTTCCTGGCTGCGTGAGGCCACGCCGGCCAGCACCGCGCCCGGCACATCCTTGAGTGCAGTGGCAAAGGCATGGGCAATCTTGCCCGTGCCGAGGATTCCCCAACGTACCGCTTCAGCCATGCACATTCTCCTTGGTTAGTCCGTCCGGCGTGGACGGAACACGGTGGTATCACGATAAAAATCGGCGTCCTGCCCGGGCCACCAGCCCGGCACGCCCAGCACCTGCAGCGGTGTGAAACCGGCTGTGGCACCATTGCCCGCCAGGCCTTCGCCGGCCAGTGCCTCTGCCACTTCGCGGTCGATCCAGGCGCGGCGCGCAACCGGCGCGAGTAGAAAGTAAGCGTCGTCCACGAACACGACGCGCGTGTGCGCCGTGATCGCCTTGCGCGGCGTGACCAGCTTTTCCATCAGCGCGTGGCCGAACAGCCAGACCTCGGCGTCGCGGCCGAACAGGGCGCGCCCGTCGTACAGCGCTTCGAGCCAGCGGTGCGCGCGCAGGTCATCGACCAGCGCGCGTCCGGCTTGCGTGTCGCGCACCACCAGCAGCGCCGCGTTCTCATCGAAGATCGTGGCGGCGTCGCGCGCCGGTCCACGCGACTTGCCCACGCCGGCCTGCGCAATCTGCGCCGCCTGCAGCGTGTTCAGGGCGCGCTTGATACCCGGGAACGTCTGCCACACCAGCGCATTGAAAAAGTCGTGCAGATTGTCGCGCGTGGGCACCTGCCCCGTCGCGCCGATGAATGCCTCGTACGCCGTGCCGTCGGGCAGGCTCGCTTGCGGCACGAAGCGCAACGGCTGGCCGGCGCCGTTGCGCAAGTCCAGCGCGCGCGCCGCGACGTTGAAGGCATCGATGAAGCCTTCAGGCGGCGGCGCGGCGCGCTCGAAGGCCGGGCGCACCGTGTCGTACCACGGCTGCGCCCAGTCGATCGGCGGCAGCATCGGTGTTACAGCATCTTCCAGTTGATGGTCTCGCCCGCGTTGAGCGGTACCAGCTGGTGCTCGGCCATCGGCACCGATTGGGGCAGCGTCCAGGCTTCGCGCTTGAGCGTGATCGTGCCTTCGTTGCGCGGCAGGTTGTAGAACGCCGGGCCGTTGAAGCTGGCGAATGCCTCCAGCTGGTCGAGCGCGCCGGCCTGGGCGAAGGCCTCGGTATACATCTCCATCGCGTGCAGCGCCGTGTAGCAGCCCGCGCAGCCGCAGGCGGCGTACTTGGTGTGCACCGCGTGCGGGGCCGAGTCGGTGCCCAGGAAGAAGCGCTCGTCGCCGCTGGTGGCAGCGGTGACCAGCGCCAGGCGGTGTTCTTCGCGCTTCAGCACGGGCAGGCAGTAGAAGTCCGGGCGGATGCCCCCCTTGAACAGCTCATTGCGGTTGTACAGCAGGTGGTGCGCGGTGATGGTGGCGGCGATCGGGCCTTCGGCTTCGGCCACGTACTGGGCCGCATCCTTCGTGGTGATGTGCTCGAACACGACCGGCAGGGCCGGCATGTCGCGGCGCAGCGGGCGCATGACGCGCTCGATGAACACCGCTTCGCGGTCGAACAGATCGATGTCGCTATTGGTGACTTCGCCGTGCACCAGCAGCGGCATGCCGATTTCCTGCATCACTTCGAGCGTCTTGTAGCACTTGGTCAGGTCGGTCACGCCGGCGTCGGAATTGGTCGTGGCGCCGGCCGGGTACAGCTTGACGGCGTGGATGAAGCCGGTGTCTTGCGCGCGGCGGATCTCGTCCGGGTTGGTGTTGTCGGTCAGGTACAGCGTCATCAGGGGTTCGAACTGCACGCCCTCGGGCAGCGCAGCCAGGATCCGGGCGCGGTAGTCCAGCGCCATGGCCGTGGTGGTGACGGGCGGGCGCAGGTTCGGCATCACGATCGCGCGCGCGAACTGGCGCGCGCTGTGCGGCAGCACGCTGGCCATGGCCGCGCCGTCGCGCAGGTGCAGGTGCCAGTCGTCGGGACGGGTGATGGTGATGGTGTCGGGGATTTCGATGGTGGACATGGCAGCTCTCGGAAAACGGATGGCGTATTTTACCTGTGCCGGGGCGCCGTGGATCACCGCGCGACACGGGCAATGACGCACGCGACGGCATGCTTGACAGCACCAACAGCGGCTAGGATACTGCGGAACTTGCCATAATCTTCAGAATCAACTGGTCTTTCGGTCCTCGACAGCCAGCCACTGCCCGAACAATTCACCAGCGACAGCGCCGTTGCCGCGGGTGTCGCACAGGTCCCAAAGACAGGAAGCTTTATGAACAATCGAAACCGCCTGACCACTTTTATTCTGATCGCGCTGGTGATCGGTATTCTGGTCGGCTATCTGGTCAACACCAACACGGACACGGCTGGCGCGCAAAGCTTCGCCGACACGATGTCGTTGATCACGACGCTGTTCCTTCGCCTGATCAAGATGATCATCGCGCCGCTGGTGTTTGCCACCCTGGTGGTCGGCATCGCCAAGATGGGCGACGCCAAGGAAGTCGGCCGCATCGGCGTCAAGGCGCTGGGCTGGTTCTTCATCGCCTCGCTCATCTCGCTGTCGCTGGGCCTGATCCTGGTGAACCTGTTCCGTCCCGGTGACGCGCTGTTCGCTGCCGGCATGATGCCGCCCGTGGGCACGGATGCGGGCATTACCACCACCGGCCTGACGATGAAGGACTTCATCACGCACCTGGTGCCAACCTCGATTGTCGACGGCATGGCCCGCAACGAGATCCTGCAGATCGTCGTGTTCTCGGTGTTCTTCGGCACCGCTGCCGCCGCTGTCGGTGCGCGCGCCACGCCGATGATCGACGCCATCGACGGCGTTGCCCACGTCATGCTCAAGCTGACCGGCTACGTGATGAACTTCGCACCGATCGCGGTGCTGGCCGCCGTCTCGGGCATCATCGCCAAGAGCGGCCTGGGCGTGCTGTCGACGTATGGCGTCTTCATGGCCCAGTTCTACTTCGGCATCGCGCTGCTGTGGGTGGTGTTGATCGGCATCGGCATGATCTTCGTCGGCCCGCGCATCCTGCGCCTGATCGCCGAACTGCGCGGCCCGACCCTGCTGGCCTTCTCGACCGCATCGTCCGAAGCGGCGTTCCCGAAAACCTTGGAAGGCCTGGAGCGCTTCGGCGTCAAGAACCGCCTGGCCTCGTTCGTGCTGCCAATCGGTTACTCGTTCAACCTCGATGGCTCGATGATGTACTGCACCTTCGCCGCCGTCTTCATCGCCCAGGCCTACGGCATCGAGCTGTCGATGAGCACCCAGATCACGATGATGCTGGTGCTGATGCTGACCTCCAAGGGCATGGCCGGCGTGCCGCGCGCATCGCTGGTCGTGATCGCCGCCACGCTGAACCAGTTCGACATCCCGGAAGCCGGCCTGCTGCTGCTGCTGGCGATCGACCACTTCCTGGACATGGCCCGCTCGGCCACCAACGTCATCGGCAACGGCATCGCCACCGCCGTCGTTGCGAAGTGGGAGGGCGAGCTCGGAGAGCCGAACGCCGAACCCTCCATTTCACCGCTGCGCTAGGCGCGGCGGGCATTGCCTGACACCGAAGGCCTTCCAGCGATGGAGGGCCTTTTTTTTCATGAAAATAACGAGGGACGAACGATGAAAACCATGATGGCCGCCGGCATGCTGCTGGCCTTGAACAGCGCGCACGCCGCCACCCAGACAGTCGATTGTGGCCGCCTGCTGGACGTGCAGCAAGGCACCTGGCGCGAACGCGTCAGCATCGTCATCGAGAATGGCAGTATCGTCTCGGTGGGCCCCATGACCGGCGCCCCCGGCAATATCGATCTGTCGCGCCACGCGTGCCTGCCCGGCCTGATCGACATGCACGTGCACCTGACCAGCGAGACCCTGCCGGCAGTGGACGCCTACCGCGACCGCCTCACCGCCAACCCGGCCGACATGGCCTACCGTTCGATCAAGTTTGCCGAGCGCACGCTGATGGCAGGCTTCACGACGGTGCGCGACCTGGGCGCAGCCGATGACCTGAACATCGCCCTCAAGCGCGCGATTGCCGCCGGCGACGTGCCGGGCCCGCGCATGTTCACGGCCGGTAAATCGCTGGCTACCACGGGCGGACATGCCGATCCGACCAACAACCTGTCGCACTTCTTGAACGAGAAGATCGGCACGCCCGGCCCGGTCGAGGGTGTGCTCAACAGCCCTGAAGAAGCACGCCAGGCCGTGCGCCAGCGCTACAAGGATGGTGCGGACCTGATCAAGGTAACGGCCACCGGCGGTGTGCTGAGCCAGGCCGCCAGCGGCCAGAACTCGCAGTACACTGAGGACGAGCTGCGCGCCGTGGTCACGACCGCGAAGGATTACGGCTTTCGCGTCGCGGCCCACGCCCACGGCGCGGAAGGCATGAAGCGCGCGCTGCGCGCCGGCGTCGACTCGATCGAACATGGCACGCTGATGGATGACGAAGTCATCACGCTCTTCAAGAAGACCGGCGGCTGGTACGTGCCGACCATCTCGGCCGGGCGCTACGTGGCGGACAAGGCCAAGGTGCCAAACTACTACTCGGCGCTGGTGCAACCCAAGGCAGCGGCAATCGGGCCACAGCTGCAGGCCACGTTTGCCCGCGCCCACAAGGCCGGCGTGAAGATCGCGTTCGGCACCGATGCCGGCGTGTTCCCGCATGGCGAGAACGCGAAGGAATTCGGCTACATGGTCGAAGCGGGCATGACGCCGATCGAGGCGATCCGCGCCGCGACCGTCAATGCGGCCGTGCTGCTGGATCAGCCCAAGCGCCTGGGCGCGATCGCGCCGGGGTTCGCGGCCGACATCATCGCGGTCGAGGGCGATCCGCTCAAGGACGTCAAGCTGCTCGAGCAGGTCAGGTTCGTGATGAAGGATGGCGTCGTCTTTAAAAAGCTGTAAGCTGCCGGGTTTATAAAACCCGGAGACCTTCATGCTGTTCCCGCGATCTGCCCACGCCGCCCTGTGCGGCGTTCTTTTCCTGTTTGCGGCCGCCGTCCAGGCCCAGACCGCCAAGCTGCCGAACGTGACGATCCTCGCCACCGGCGGCACCATCGCCGGAACGGGCGCCAGCAGCACGACCACGGTCGGCTACACCGCCGCCACGGTCGGCGTGCAATCGCTGATCGCGGCCGTGCCCGAGATCACGAAGGTGGCCAACGTCACCGGCGAGCAGGTATTCCAGATCGCCAGTGAAAACATCAGCGATGCGCAGTGGCTGCAACTGGCCAAGCGCGTCAACGTGCTGCTGGCGCAAAGCAGCGTCGATGGCATCGTCATCACGCACGGCACCGACACGCTGGAAGAGACGGCATACTTTTTGAACCTGGTCGTCAAGAGCAGGAAGCCGGTGGTGGTGGTCGGCTCGATGCGCCCCTCGACGGCGCTGTCGGCCGACGGCCCGATCAACCTGTACAACGCGGTGCGCCTGGCCGGCACGCCTGAGGCGGCGGGCCGCGGCGTGCTGGTGGCGATGAATGACCAGGTCCACGCGGCCCGTGACGTCACCAAGGCCAATACGACGACGGCGGACACCTTCCGCACGACGGAGCTGGGCATGATCGGCTACATCCAGGGCGGCAAGCCGTTCTTTTATCGCGACGTAACGCGCAAGCACACGGTCGATACCGAGTTCGATCTGGCCAAACTGGATGCGCTGCCGCAGGTGGACGTGGCGTACGCATATGCGAACGTGGGCGATGTGGCGGTCAATGCGCTGGTGGCAGCCGGCGCCAAGGGTCTGGTGCATGCGGGCGTCGGCAACGGCAGCCTGCCTGCCAAAACCAAACCGGCGCTGGTGGCGGCGCGGGCCAAGGGCATCATCGTGGTGCGTGCGAGCCGCGTCGGCCAGGGCATCGTGGCGCGCAATGGCGAAGCCAACGATGATCAGCTGGACTTCGTGGTGGCCGATACGCTCAGCCCCCAGAAGGCGCGCATCCTGTTGATGCTGGCGTTGACGAAAACGACCAGCACCAAGGAAATTCAGCGGATGTTCTACACGTATTGATCACGCGCCGGATACCGTAGGGTGGACGGCTGCGCCGTCCACGCGTTCAAACGCTTCCGGCACCAGCGGCGGCGAGGCCACATCCTCGTCGGGGCGCGCCAGCTGCCGGTCCCACATCTGCGCATACAGGCCGCGCGCGGCCAGCAGCGAACCATGTGTGCCGCGCTCGACGATCTTGCCGTGATCGAGCACGATGATTTGCTGCGCATCGGCGATCGTCGACAGGCGGTGCGCAATCACCAGCGTCGTGCGGTTCTTCGCGATCTCTTTCAGCTGCGCCTGGATTGCCTGCTCGGCGCGCGAATCAAGCGCCGACGTGGCTTCGTCGAAGATCAGCAGCGCCGGGTCTTTCAGCAGCGTGCGCGCGATCGCCACGCGCTGCTTCTCGCCACCGGACAGTTTCAACCCCCGCTCACCCACCATGCTCTGATAGCCATCCGGCAGGCTTTCGATGAAGTCGTGGATCGACGCCGCGCGCGCGGCCGCCACGATGTCGTCGCGGCTGGCGCCGGGCCGGCCATACGCGATGTTGTATTCGATCGTGTCGTTGAACAGCACTGTATCTTGCGGGACGATGCCGATCGCCGCGCGCAGCGACGACTGGGTGATGTCGCGCAGGTCCTGGCCATCGATGCGGATCGCACCGCCGTTCACGTCATAGAAGCGAAACAGCAGGCGTGACAGCGTGGACTTGCCCGAGCCGCTGTGGCCCACCACCGCCGTCGTGGTGCCGGCGGCGATGGTGAAGTCGACGTCGAACAGGATCTGGCGCTTGGTCTCGTAGCTGAATTCCACGTGCGAGAACTCGACCTGCGCGCCCTTGATATCCAGCGGCAGCGCCTTGGGGCCGTCGGCCACTTCGCGGTTCTGGTCGAGCAGGCCAAACAGGCGCTCCATGTCGGCCAGGCTTTGCTTGATCTCGCGGTAGATCACGCCCAGGAAGTTCAGCGGCATGTACAGCTGGATCATGAAGGTATTGACCAGCACCAGGTCGCCCAGGCTCATGGTGCCGTTGATGACGCCCTGCGTGGCGCGCCACAGGATCAGCGTGACGGCGGTGGCGATGATCAGCGACTGGCCCGTGTTCAGGACCGACAGCGAGGTCTGCGAGCGCACGCCGGCGTTCTCGTAGTTCTTCAGGCCCTCGTCATAGCGTTTGGCTTCGTAGTCTTCGTTACCGAAGTATTTGACCGTCTCGTAATTGAGCAGCGAATCGATCGCCTTGGTACTGGCTTTCGATTCGAGGTCGTTCATCGTGCGCCGGAAGTGCGTGCGCCATTCGGTCACGACCACGGTGAAGGTGATGTACGAGGCCAGCGCCACGGCGGTGATGATGCTGAACCAGATGTCATAGTTCAGTATCAGGTAGCCCAGCACCAGCGTGATCTCGACCAGCGTCGGCAGGATGTTGAAGAGCGAGTAAGAGATCAGCGAGTTCACGCCGCGCGTGCCGCGCTCGATGTCGCGCGTCATGCCGCCCGTCTGGCGGTTCAGGTGAAAGCGCAGTGACAGCGCATGCAGGTGGCGGAACACGCGCAGCGCGATCGTGCGCACGGCGCGCTGCGTCACGCGCGCGAACAGGAATTCGCGCAGCTCGGTGAAGACGGTCATCGACAGCCGCAGCAAGCCGTAGGCGATCAGCACGCCGACCGGCAGCACCATCAGTGCGTGCGGGTGCGCGGGATCGATGGCCAGGCCGTCGATCAGCCGCTTGAGCACCAGCGGCACGCCGACGTTGGCCATCTTGGCCGCGACCAGCGCGCCCATGGCGGCCAGTACGCGCCACTTGTAGACCCACAGGTAGGGGAACAAGGTCTTGAGCGTTGCCCAGTCGTTGCGGGGAATGCCGGTAGGGTCCGGCGGAAGTGAGGTATTGCGGCGCATGGGGAGACTTTTGTGGTTCAATTCGGGTCGATTGTAGCTTTTACCGAGAATTCACGATGACCACGCCCGAAAATACCGTTACCACGCCCAGTACCATTCGCCTCCCCGCCGGCAAGATGCCCGAACTGCGGGTCATGCCCGCACCGTCCGACGCCAATGTGTATGGCGATGTCTTCGGCGGCTGGATCATGGCCCAGGTCGACCTGGCCGGTTCGCTGCCGGCCACGCGCCGCGCCAATGGCCGCGTGGCGACCATCGCGGTGAACTCGTTTTTATTCAAGAATCCGGTCTTCGTCGGCGACCTGCTGTCGTTCTATGCCGATATCACCAAGGTGGGCAACACGTCGATCACGGTGTTTGTCGAGGTGTACGCCGAGCGCAACCGGCTGGCGGCCGAAGTGGTCAAGGTGACCGAGGCGACGCTGACCTATGTGGCCACCGGCCCGGATCGCAAGCCGCGCCAGTTGCCGCCGCTCGAATCGCTGATCGCGAACCGGTAATCCGGTTGTAAAAAAGGCCGCCATGATGGCGGCCTCCAGAACCTCATGCCGGCATCAGCCCGGCTTTTTTTCGTCGCGCAGTTCGCGCCGCAGGATCTTGCCGACGTTCGTCTTCGGCAGCGTTTCGCGGAACTCGACAAACTTCGGCCGCTTGTAGCCGGTCAACTGCTCCTTGCAGAAGGCCTTGACCTGGTCGGCGGTGAGGCTCGCGTCCTTCTTGACCACGTACAGCTTGACCGCCTCGCCCGAATGCTGGTCGGGCACGCCCACGCACGCCACTTCGAGCACGCCCGGCATCGCCGCGACCACGCCTTCGACCTCGTTCGGGTACACATTGAAGCCCGAGACCAGGATCATGTCCTTCTTGCGATCGACGATGCGCGTGTAGCCCTTGTCGTCCATGATGCCGATGTCGCCGGTCTTGAAGAAGCCGTCGGGCGTCATGACCTTGGCCGTTTCGTCGTCACGCTGCCAGTAGCCGGCCATGACTTGCGGACCACGCACGGCGATTTCGCCGGCGGTGCCGAACGGGACGGCGTTGCCGGCATCGTCCAGGATGCGCAGTTCGGTCGATGGCAGCGGCAGGCCGATGGTGCCGGTGAACTCGCTGATGTCGCAGCGGTTGGCGGTGACCACGGGCGAGGTTTCGGACAAGCCGTAGCCTTCGACGATCGGGATGCCCGTCGTCTTGAGCCACTTGTCGGCCACGGCTTTTTGCACGGCCATGCCGCCGCCCGGGCACACCATCAGGCCCGAGAAATCGAGCTTGGCGAAATCGTCGTCGTTCAGCAGGCCGTTGTACAGGGTGTTCACGGCCGGGAAGATGTTGATGCGGTAGCCACCCAGCTCCTTGATGAAGCCCTTGATGTCACGCGGGTTCGGGATCAACAGGTTCATGCCGCCCACGCGCAGCCCGAGCAGCGCGCAGACCGTCAGCGCATAGATGTGGTACAGCGGCAGTGCGCAGGCAAACTGCGGCTGCTCGCCGGCCAGCATGCGCCCCAGGGTCGGCGCGAACCAGGCCTCGTTCTGCAGCACGTTGGCGATCACGTGGCGGTGCAGCAGCACCGCGCCTTTCGACACGCCCGTGGTGCCGCCCGTGTACTGCAGGAAGGCGATGTCGTCATGGCCGATCGCAACCTGCCCCAGGGTTTCGCGCGCGCCCTCGGCCAGCACCTTGTTGAAGGCGATCGCGCCTGGCAGCGAGTAGGCTGGCACCATCTTCTTGACCTTGCGCACCACCAGATTGACCAGCGTGCCTTTCAGGCCGCCCAGCAGGTCGCCCATCGTGGCCAGGATGACGTGTTTGACCTGCGTCTGGCCGAGCACCTGTTCCAGCGTGTGGGCGAAGTTTTCCAGTACCACGATCGCTTCGGCGCCCGAGTCGGTCAGCTGATGCTGCAGCTCGCGCGGGGTGTAGAGCGGATTCACGTTGACGACGACGTAGCCGGCGCGCAGCACGGCGGCCAGCGCCACCGGATACTGCAGCACGTTGGGCATCATCAGTGCCACGCGCGCACCCGGCTTCAGGCCCCTGGCCTGCAGCCAGGCGGCCATGCGCTGCGACATCGTATCGAGTTCGGAAAACGTGATGGACTTGCCCATGCAGGCATAGGCCTTGCGGTCGGCGTACTTGCGAAACGCCTCCTCGAGCAAATGTGCCAGCGAGCGATATTGCGTCGCATCGATCTCTGCCGGTATACCGGTTTCGTACGACGTGAGCCAGAATTTGTCCATGTATTCCACTGCCTTCCTTGTTGGTTCCAATAAAACGCCGAAGCCGCCTCGCAGGCGGCTTCGGCTGATTGCCCATCGTCCGCCGTGACTTACGCCACCGTGTCCGCCTGCTTTTCGTCCCGCAGCGCGCGGCGGAGAATCTTGCCGACGTTGGTCTTGGGAAGCTCATCGCGGAACTCGATGTACTTGGGTCGCTTGTAGCCGGTGAATTCCTGCTTGCAGTAGGCCAGCAAGTCGTCCGTCGTGAGATTCGGGTCTTTTTTTACCACGAATACCTTGACCGCCTCGCCCGAATGCGCGTCCGGCACGCCAACCACGGCGCACTCGAGCACCCCCGGATGGCCGGCGATGACGCCTTCGAGCTCGTTCGGGTAGACGTTAAAACCAGAGACCAGAATCATGTCCTTCTTGCGATCGACGATCCTGACATAACCGCGCTCGTCCATGATGCCGATGTCGCCGGAACGGAAGAAGCCGTCCGCCGTCATGACCTTGGCGGTCTCGGCCGGCTGGTTCCAGTAGCCCTGCATGACTTGCGGACCGCGGATCGCGATCTCGCCGCTCTGGCCCGGCGCCACCGGGTTACCGGCATCGTCGATGATGGCGATGTCGGTCGATGGCACCGGCAGGCCGATGGTGCCGCTAAATTCGGCCACATCGGCGCGGTTGCAGGTGGCCACCGGCGACGTCTCGGACAAGCCGTAGCCTTCGATGATGGCCACGCCGGTGACATCGCGCCATTTGTCGGCCACGGCCTTTTGCACCGCCATGCCGCCGCCATTGCACATGCGCAGGCCAGAGAAATCGAGGTGGGCGAAAGCGGGGTTGTTCACGAGCGCGTTGTACAGCGTGTTCACGGCCGGCAGCATGTTGAAGCGGTACTTGGCCAGTTCTTTCACGAAGCCCGGGATATCGCGCGGGTTCACGATCAGCACGTTGAGCGCCCCCATGCGCATGCCCCACATCGCGCACGCGGTCAGCGCGAAGATGTGATACAGCGGCAGCGCGCACACGATCGTCAGCGGCTCGCCGCCCGCCTCGCCCAGCGCCGGCTGCGACCACGCTTCGCTTTGCAGCACATTGGCAATCACGTTGCGGTGCGTGAGCGTGGCGCCTTTTGAGGGGCCGGTGGTGCCACCCGTGTACTGCAGGAAGGCGACGTCGCCCGCCTTGAGCGTAGCCGGCTTGAAGGTCATGCGGGCGCCCTGCGCCAGCGCATCCTTGAAGGTCACCATGTTCGGCAGCGAGAACTCGGGCACCATCTTCTTGACGTGGCGGACCACGAAATTGACTACCGTGCCCTTCACGCCACCCAGCAGCTCGCCCATGTTCGCTACCACCACGTGGCGCAGCGGCGTCTTGCCCATCACCTTCTGCACGGTGTGGGCAAAGTTTTCCAGCACGATGATCGCTTCGGCGCCGGAGTCGGTGATCTGGTGTTCGAGTTCGCGCGGGGTGTAGAGGGGATTGACGTTGACGACGACGTAGCCGGCGCGCAGCACGGCGGCCAGCGCGATCGGGTACTGCAGGACATTGGGCATCATGATCGCCACGCGCGCGCCAGGCGTCAGGCCGCGGCTTTGCAGCCAGGCGGCGAGCTTTTGCGAACAGGCGTCAAGTTCGCGGTAGGTGAGGAACTTGTCCATGCAGACAAAGGCATTGCGGTCTGCGAATTTGCTGAACGATTCTTCCAGCAACTGCACCAGCGAAGAGTACCGATCGGGATTGATCTCTGCCGGCATGCCTGGTGGATACGACTGCAGCCAAATCTTGTCCATGGGTTGCCTCTGTCTCGGGATCTTTTTCAAGATCATGATCGTTCTTGTCGACGGCCGTGCTATGTTGCCGGCTCGCGTGCGCACGAAGCTTATGCCTTTGCTATCGCTGGGTGTGATGCTATCGGGCAGCGCCCTTGTGCGCAAGCGCTTTTACGCCGATTGGAACCTGCCCTCTACGGCAGCGCGCTCATGGTGCGCTGCACCACCTGCAGGCCCGGCGCAGCCGGCGTCGCCAGCCGCGTCAGGACGCGATTGCGTTCCTTCTTGTCGAGGGCGGCAAGGCGGTTGACGGCCCGATAAAAACCGTTCCAGGTCTTCTCGCGGCGCAGCAATGCGCGAAATGCCGGCACCAGGTCATTGTAGGTCGCCACCGAGGCCAGGTGGGCGTTGGACAGCGGCTCGGCAAAGAAGCGGTCATACCCGGCGTAACCGCCCCAGTTTGCCTTGAGCACCTGGTAGTCGTTCTGCAGCGCGATGAACAGGCGGCCCTTGGTGGCGCGCTTGGTCTCGTCCGGCTCCATGCTCTTGTAGGTGCGCTCGAGTTCACCCCGATAATGCAGCAGCAGGGCCAGGAAGTCGCGCTTGCGGGCCTTGTAGCGGTCGTAGGCTGCGCTCATGGCCGGGTTGCCGAAGCGTTCGAGCCAGGCTTCCACGCCGGCCTGCTCGACGGCACTGGCAAACGATTCATTGAATTGAGAATCGCCCGCGACGTAGACGACCTGGTGCGCGAGCTCATGGAAGATCAGGCGCGCCAGTTCGGCGTCCGGGTAATTGATGAAGGTCGACACCAGCGGATCGCTGAACCAGCCGAGTGTCGAATAGGCCGTGACGCCGCCCACTTCCACGTCATGGCCTTCTGCGCGCAGCTGCCTGGCATAGGCCTGCGCATCGGTCTTGCTGTAGTAGCCGCGGTAGTTCACGCAGCCGGCCACCGGAAAGCACCACTGGATTGGTTTGAGGGACAGTTCGGGCGTGGCCACCACGTTCCACAGCACGTAGGGGCGTTGGAGGCTCGTGTAATTGGTGTAGCTGCCGTTATTGGGCAGCTGCATTTCCTGGATGGCGAAGCGGCGGATCTGGCGTGCCGCCTCGAGCCGATGCCGCAATGTGACGCTGGTGCCGGTGTCGGCGATCCAGTCGTCGATCGGGCGCGCATCGGACAGCAATTGCAGCTGGCCCTGCGCGGCCTGGGTGTAGTACGAAAGCGATGAGCAGCTGGTCAACATGAAGACCGCAGCTGCCGCGGCCATGAGCGGCCGGAAGGCCAGTGAGAATCTAGAGGGCGTCATCTCGTATTGGGGGCGCAGCTTTTTCAACCTGCACCAGGGTGTCGTAGAAAGTGGGCGCCCGGCCCATGTCGGTCAAACGCTGGCTGGTGACTTCGTTGGCGTTCTTGCCGTCGGTGGCCAGTTTCTTCCACCAGATCGACAAGCCCACCACCAATCCAGCGCGCGCCTTGTCGGTCACGCGTGCACGGGCGAGGAACGAACCGCGGTCGTTAAAAATGCGCGCCATGTCACCGTGCGCGATGCCGCGTGCGGCGGCATCAAGCGGGTGGATGTCGAGGTGCGGTTCGCCCTCAGTTGCGCGCAGGCTCTGTACATTGACAAACGTTGAGTTGAGGAAGTTCCGTGCCGGCGGAGAAATCATGGCCAGCGGATAGGTTTTTGCCAGCTCCGGGTTCGATGCCACCGACTCGTACGGCGGGATGTACGTGGGCACCGGATCGAGGCCATCGGCCAGCATGCTCTCGGAAAAGAACTCGCATTTGCCCGATGGCGTCGTGAAGCCGCCGTCGGCAAACGGCGCGTCCGGCATGTTGAGCTTGCTCCAGCCGGTGCGCTTGAGCGACTCCCAGTCGAAGTGCACCGCGCGCGTATCCTTGCTGTTGAAGGCTTGCGCTGCGATGGCGTCGTCGCTCTCGCGGAAGCACGGATCGGTAAAGCCCATGCGCGCTGCCAGCAGGCGGAAGAACTCGGTATTCGGCCTGGATTCACCCACCGGTTCGACGGCGGCGTTATTGGCCATCATGTACAGGTGGCCATAGGCCAGGTGCGCATCGACGTGTTCGAGCTGCGTGGTGGCCGGCAGCAGGATGTCGGCGTAATCGGCGCTGTCGGTATGGAAGTGTTCGAGCACCACGGTGAACAGGTCTTCGCGCTCGAAGCCCTGCTGTACCTTGCGCGAATCGGGCGCGATCGCCAGCGGGTTGGCGTTGTAGACGATGACGGCCTCGATCTTCGGACCGAAATCGGGCGCGCTCTCGCGCAGCAGGTCGTCGCCGATCGTGGTCATGTTGATCGTGCGCGGGGTGCGGCCGGCCAGCAGGTCCGGGCGCTGCAGCGCCGGGCGGTTGGTCGGGAACGAGGCCGAGCTCGATAGCTGGATGCCGCCTGCGGGCTGGCGCCAGGCGCCCACCAGGGCCGGCAGGCAGGCGATATTGCGCACGGCCATACCGCCGCCGCGCACGCGCTGGATGCCGTAGTTGACGCGGATCGCAGCCGCTTCGCCGTTCTTCGCGGTCTGGCCGTACAGGCGCGCCAGATTGACCACTTCATCGACGGTGATGCCGCAGATCTCGGCCGTGCGTTCCGGCGGCCATTCGAGGGCGCGCGCCTTGAGTGGCTCGAAACCCAGTGTGTGCTTGTCGATGTAGGCGTGATCGAGCAGATCTTCCTTGATCAGCACATGCATCATGCCCAAGGCAAGTGCGGCATCCGTGCCGGGCAGCAGCGCAATGTGTTGATGGCATTTTTCGGCGGTGAGCGAGCGATACGGATCGATGGCAATCAAGGTGGCGCCATTGCGCTTGGCTTCTTGCGCGCGCATCCAGAAATGCAGGTTCGATGCGATCGGGTTACCGCCCCAGATCAGGATCAATTTAGCGTTCTGGAACTGTTCGAGGTCGGTGCCGATCGAACTGCCGATGGAATACCGATAGCCGGTCGCGCCGGCCGTGGCGCAGATGGTGCGGTCGAGCAGCGACGCGCCCAGTTGATTGAAAAAGCGCAGCGACATCGATTCACCCTGCACCAGGCCCATCGTGCCGCAATAGCTGTACGGCAGAATCGCTTCGGGGTCGCGCGCGGCGATGGCGGTCAGGCGCGTGGCGATCTCGTCCAGGGCGGCGTCCCACGTGATGCGTTCGAACTTGCCTTCGCCCTTGCGGCCGACGCGCCGCATCGGATACAGCACGCGGTCCGGGTGATAGGTGCGCTCGACGTAGCGCGCGACTTTGGTGCACAGCACGCCAGCCGTGGTGGGATGGTCCGGGTCGCCTTTGACCTCCGTGGCGACGCCGTTCTCGACTTTGATCAGCAGCGCGCAGGTATCGGGGCAATCGTGGGGACAGGTCGCACGGACGGTGGTGGTGGTCATATTGTTATTTGGGCTTGAATGCAGGCTGCACTGAAAAAAACTGCGCTAAACCAATACTTTATACGATTCGGACGGGGTTCGTGACCTCCCCTGACAAGTCTGTTTAAGGCACGCTACAATAGTTAAAACCATGCCATGCAAGGGTGGCAAGACAACCGAGGGGCCTCCAGCAAACCCCTGTGTGCAGCGCCTGACGCGCTGCAGCGCGGCAGCGTCACCGAGGTCCCCATCGCGGAGAACATCATGAAACTGGTTGAACCTATCCTGGCGTCACTCGCCGAAATTCAGACAATCCGGCGCGACCTGCACGCGCATCCCGAATTGGGCTACGAAGAACACCGTACCGCGCAGATCGTGGCCGACCGGCTCGAAGCGTGGGGCATTCCCGTCGTGCGCGGGCTGGGTGTGACGGGCGTCGTCGGCATCATCAAGAACGGCACGTCCGAGCGCGCGATCGGCCTGCGCGCCGACATGGACGCGCTGCCCATGCAAGAAATCAATGGCTTCGCCCACGCGTCGACCAATGCAGGCAAGATGCACGCCTGTGGCCACGACGGCCACACGGCGATGCTGCTCGGCGCCGCGCACTACCTGGCGCAGCACCGTAATTTCGACGGCACCGTGTATCTGATTTTCCAGCCGGCCGAAGAAGGCGGCGGCGGCGGGGAGCGCATGATCGAGGATGGCCTGTTCGAACGCTTCCCGATGGACGCCGTGTACGGCATGCACAACTGGCCAGGCATCGCCGAAGGCACGTTTGCCGTAGTCGACGGGCCGATGATGGCCTCGAGTAACGAGTTTCGCGTGACCGTGCGCGGCAAGGGCGCCCACGCAGCGCAGCCGCACCGTGGCATCGATCCGATCATGGTGGCGGTGCAGATCGCGCAGGCGTGGCAAACGATCATCTCGCGCGAAAAGAACCCGCTGCTCACGGCGGTGTTGTCGATTACCCAGATCCACGCAGGCAGTGCCACCAACATCATTCCGGATGAAGCGCAACTGGTGGGCACGGTGCGCACGTTCACCACCGACGTGCTCGACCTGATCGAGCGCCGCATGCAGGAAATGGCCGACGGGATTGCCGCCGGCTTTGGCGCGACGGTCGACTTTGGCTTCAAGCGCAAGTATCCGCCGCTGGTCAACCACACCGAGCAGACCGCGTTTGCGATCGAGGCCATGCGCGCGGTGGTGGGCCCGGACGCAGTCAATGCAAATGTCGAGCCGACCATGGGCGCCGAGGATTTCGCTTTCATGCTGCAGGCCAAGCCAGGCTGCTATGTCTTCCTGGGCAATGGCGACGGCGACCATCGCGCCGGTGGCCACGGTCTTGGCCCATGCCAGTTGCACAATGCCAGTTACGATTTCAACGATAACCTGCTGCCAATTGGCGCAAGCTATTGGGCGCGCCTGGTGGAGATGCAGCTGCCGGTTGCCTGACAGTGTGGCGGGCCGGGCACCGCGCCCGGCCCTGCTTGACGGCGCTTAGAACAAGCCGAGGAATTTTTTCTTGACCGTGTTCTTGCGCGCCGGATCGACGACATCAGTCACGTCCTTGTCGTTGAACTTGTCGATCAGGGCGGCAAAGCCTCGGTGGCGCGCAAGATCGAGTTCTTCCTTGAACAGCGGTACGACGCAGTGGAAATAAATGTCCTTGCCTTCGACCGTCACCGAGTGAAACGGTTCGGGCGCCGACACTGGTGGCAGCAAAATCGCGCCGCAAAAGTCCACGCCCTCGACGTAGGGCTTGGGCGGGGCGCCATTGGGCAGTGCATGGCCCAGGCCGATCCAGGTGCCCTGGTTGTGCGGATAATGTGCCAGGTGGCGCATCAGCGCGACTGGCCAGTACCAGCGTTCTTCCTTGATCGACGTTTCATCGAGTTGCCAGTTCGGCGGCAAGGTCATCATCAGTTCGGCAAACGGCGGCGCACCTTCCGGCGTCGTCATCGGGCGCTTGCTCATCCCCGAGGTCACCAGGCGCACGTAGGGAAAGTCGGCGGTCGGTGCGATCGCATGGATGTCGACCTGGATGGCGCCGCCATCGGTTTCGTGGAAGAACATCGCGGGTGCGCCCAGGTGCGTGGCAATGTGTTCACCGACCGGGTCATGCGGCAGCACGACAGATTCCGGTTGGCGCTGCATCGGCGCGGTCAAGGGATACAACGGGGTGATGGTTGGTTCGGCCATGGGTCTTGATCGATATTGTTGCGGCGGGCGCCTATGATACCTGCGCTGCCCGCTTGCGTGGCCGGCAGCACGCTATTGTTCTCGCTAGTACAATACCGCATTATTCCAAAATGTCATCCCCCACCCTTTCCAGGTAGACCATGTTCACTCTCAAAAAAATCAGCATGCTGGCGCTGGCCAGCGCCGCGCTGTGCGCGCCTGCCGCGTTCGCCCAATCCACCGTGGGCAACGGCTATATCGATTCCGTGTCGTTCGAATACGGCACCAATCCGCAGCAGCGCATGGGCCGCGTCGCGATCCAGTCGGACTGGGACAAGCAGTGGTTCGCTGGCAATGGCCGCCATCTGTCGGGTTACTTTGAAACGAACCTGGCCCTGTGGCGCCTGAACGCGTACGAGAATGTCCCCGGCCGCAACAAGAACATCGGCGTGCTGGGCTTTACCCCGGTGTTCCGCTACCAGAACGACAACAAGCTGGGTCTGTATGGCGAAATCGGTATCGGCCTGAACCTGCTGTCGACGCTGTACAAGAATGAAGACAAGGAACTGTCGACCGCGTTCCAGTTCGGTGACCATCTCGGCGTGGGCTACACCACCGCCAAGTGGGACTTCGGCCTGAAGTACCAGCACTATTCGAACGGCAGCATCAAGAGCCCGAACGCCGGCGCCAACTGGATTGTCGCCAAGGCAGCCTACCGCTTCTGATGGGTTTCATTGCCCGCGTGATACCCGCCTCGGCTGCGGGTACACGGCGCGGGCAAATAGTATTTCGTGACACAATCGGGCCTTTCGCGGCGCAGTCCGCGCGCTGTTGTCGAGGCCCGATTGACTCCTTCGCCCACCCTCAAACGCTATCTCCCCTGGCTCGTCGCCATCGCGCTGTTCATGGAACAGCTGGACGCGACCATCGTCAACACCGCCATCCCCAGCATCGCCGCCAGTCTTGGCGTCACACCGCTGAGCCTAAAGTCCGTCGTTACCAGCTATATCCTGGGCCTGGCTGTTGGTATTCCACTCAGTGGCTGGATGGCCGACCGCTTCGGCACGCGGCGCGTGTTTTTTACCGCAATTTCGATCTTCACCTTTGCGTCCGTGTTGTGCGGCTTGTCGGTCGATGCGCGGATGATGACGGGGGCGCGCCTGCTGCAGGGATTGGGCGGCGCGATGATGATTCCGATCGGGCGCCTGTCGATCGTGCGTACGTTTCCCAAGAATGAGTTGCTGGGGGCGATGAACTTCGTGATCATCCCGGCGCTGATCGGGCCGCTGCTGGGTCCGACAATCGGCGGGCTGATCGTGCACTGGACCACCTGGCGTGTGATCTTCTTCGTCAATGTCCCAGTGGGGCTGATCGCGCTATATTTTGTCTGGCGGCACATGCCCGATTACCGTGCGGAGCAGCGGCGGCCGCTCGACGTTGCCGGCCTGCTGCTGTTCAGCAGCGGCACGGCGTTGTTGTCGTGGGTGCTGGAAGTGTTTGGCGAGCACACGCTCGACGGCATCACGGCCGGTCTGCTCTTCTTGCTGGCACTGGGTTTGCTCGGCGCTTATGCCTGGCATGCTTGCCGCACGAAGTTTCCGTTGCTGCGCCTGACGCTGCTTAAAGTGCGTACCTTCCGCATCGCTGTGCTGGGCGGCTTCGTCACTCGCCTCGGCGTTGGCGGCTTGCCGTTCCTGCTGCCGCTGCTGTACCAGCTGGGGTTGGGGATGCCAGCGTGGCAGTCGGGGCTCATGATGATGCCGTCTGCATTGGCGGCAATGGGAATGAAGCTGTTCGCGCCACGCTTGCTGGCGCGCTTCGGCTATCGTCAGGTGCTGCTGGCCAATACGATCATGATTGGCGTGACGATTGCCATGTTCACGCTGGTCGATGCCGGCTCGCCATTGATCATGATCGTGTGCATCAGCCTGATGCTGGGGTTCTTCAACTCGCTGCAGTTTTCGAGCATGAACACGCTGGCCTACGCCGACATCGAGCCAGCAGACTCGAGCATGGCGAGCACGATCTCCAGCTCGCTGCAGCAACTGTCGATGAGCTTTGGCCTGGCGGCAGGATCGATCGTCACTGCCTGGTTCCTCGGTGACGTGTCCCAGACCAATGGGGGTCAGGTGACGCAAGCGATACACCATGGGTTCATGGCACTGGCGATACTGACGCTGTTTTCGTCGCTGGTGTTCTGGCGCCTGCGCCGCGATGATGGCGACAGCATCAGTCAGAGCCGCGGCGTGGCCAAGACGGTCGAACCGGTGACGGTGACGGGGCAGTAAATTACGCCGGCCTTGTGAGTGGCGCGAGGACCTTTTCGCGGTTGTTCAGGATAAAACTCACGAACGTCGGCTCCTTGACGGCCAGGCGTACCAGACCCGGCAGCAATGGATAGCAGAACGTGGCGATCCTGCGCACGCATTCATCGTCGCGCAGGGCAGCTTGTGCCGCCTGGCCCGATGCGCCGTGCAGCATTGGTGCGAGCGTGGCGCGTTGCTTATCTACAATGACGGCGATAGGCGTCATGAGTTTGGCGTTCAACGTGGCTTGGTCGATGGGATCTGACATGGTGATTCTCCAGTGGTGGTCAATGGAGTATGTTGGCGTAGAGCAGGCTGGTCGACGCTGATGTTGGGCAACAGAGTCGTCAAGTCCCGCCTTGCCTGGAAAGCAGCGACATATCGACTGCCCAAAGCGAAAAGCCCCACTCAGATCACTGAGTGGGGCTTTTCTATATAACTAGCCTGACGATAACCTACTTTCACACTGGTTGCAGCACTATCATCGGCGCAAAGTCGTTTCACGGTCCTGTTCGGGATGGGAAGGGGTGGGACCGACTTGCTATGGTCATCA